>Ga0209683_10000447_pt1 | contig 16179 bp, 16 predicted proteins | sample DOMMetBare2Fresh_FD_187474 | JGI IMG/M metagenome (GOLD analysis project Ga0209683, IMG submission 187474) | Wetland sediment microbial communities from St. Louis River estuary, USA, under dissolved organic matter induced mercury methylation -... | ecosystem: Environmental > Aquatic >... | reverse complement strand
AGCGCTCCACCGCCTGGGGCGGCGCGGGCGGCGCGGCCTCCGCGGGCGGGGCTCCCGCCGCGGGCGCCGCCGTCGAGGCCCGCACCGGCGCCGACACCTCGTCGGCGGCGGCGGTGGAGCGGTCGGCCACCCCCACGATGCGGAGCGCGGCGACGAGCGTCCCCGCGAGCGCCGCCCCGAGGGCGAAGCCGGTGCGGAGCCCCGCGCGGCTCATGGCCGGCCCTCCGTGGGGAAGGGCAGCGGCGTCGGCGCCCCCGCGGGCGGCGGCGCCGGGACCGCGATGCAGAACTCGGTGCGCGCCCAGCCGAGCCGGCGCGGATCCTCGCGGCCGACCAGGAACACCTCCCCGCCCGAGCGCGCCATCAGGCGGCGCGACAGGTGGAGGCCGAGCCCGCTGCCGCGGCCGGGCGCCTTGGTGGTGAAGCGCGGCTCGAAGATCCGATCGCGCAGCTCGTCCGGGATCCCCACCCCCTCGTCCGAGACGCGCACCTCGACGCCCGCGCCCGGCGTGCCGAGCACGCGCACCTCGACGCGCGCCGGGCCGCCGGCGTCCTCCACCGCGTCGAGCGCGTTCGCGAGCAGGTTGGTCGCCGCGTGGACCACCGCGCTCGGCGTGCCGAAGCCGAGCGGGGCGCCGGCCTCCGCCGCGAACGCGAACCGGCGCGCGAGCGGCCGCACCCGATGGGCGAGCAGGTTCACGGCGCGCGAGACGGCGGGCGCGACGGCGAAGGGGGCCGGCTCGGCGCGCCCGGGGCGGAGGAGATCCTCGTAGCCGTCGACGATCTCGGCGATGCGCGCGAGCTGCCCGCGCAGGATCAGCCAGTCCTCGTTGCGCGCCAGGGTCGCACCGAAGGCGCGCTCGAGGAGCGCCGCCGACGCGTCCGCACCCTGCAGCGGCTGCCGCAGCTCGTGCAGCAGCCCCGGGGCGAACAGGTCCGCGTCCACCATCTCGAGCGGGGCGTTCTCGTCGTGCTTCCTCGCCATCCTCGTTCCCCCCGTCTACACCAGGTGCGCGGCCGTCGCGGCGGGAAGGACCACCGTCACCGCGGCGCCCGCGCCCTCCTCGCTCTCCACCATGATCCGCCCGTGGTGGGCCTCCACGATGCTGTGCGAGACGGACAGTCCCAGCCCCACCCGGCCCGCCTGCTGCTTGGTCGTGAAGAACGGATCGAAGATCCGCTCCCTGAGCCCGGGGGGGATCCCGCGGCCCGTGTCGGCGATCCGCAGGCGCAGCGCGTCCCCGTCCACCGCCCCGAGCGACACGTCGAGCGTGCCGCCGTCGGGCATGGCGTTGATGGCGTTCTCGACGAGGTGCGCGACGACCTGCTGGATCTGGATGGGGTCGCCCTGCGCGTCGGGGACGGCGTCGTCGATGCGGGTGTGGACCTCGATCTTCGCGGCGCGCAGCCGCTCCTCGTAGAGATCGAGCGCGGCGCGCAGCGGACCGGCCAGCGGGAAGCGCTTGCCGCCCGACGAGCGCTCCTGGTCGGCGAAGCTGCGCAGGTCCTCCACCACGCGCGAGATGCGCGCCGCCTGCTCCTGCGCGCGGATCACCATGTCCGCCTGCGGCGCGCCGACGAGCTGCTTCTTCAGGATCGCCAGGTAGCCGGTGATGGCGGTCATGGGGTTGTTGAGCTCGTGGGCGACGCCCGCGCCGAGGGAGCCGAGCGCGGCGAGGCGGCGCGTGCGGAGGATCTGGTCCTGGGCGTTCTTGAGCTCCGTGCTCCGATCCTCCACGCGCTCCTGCAGCTCGCGGTTCCAGCCCCGGATCTCCTCGTCGCGCCGGCGGATCTCGGCGGTCATCCGGGCGAAGGCGCGGCCCAGGTCGGCGAGCTCGTCCTTGCCGGTCACGTCCACCGGCGCGCCGTAGTCGCCGCGGGCGATGGCGCCGGCCGCGCGCGAGAGCCGCTGCACCGGCCGGGTCACGCCGGTCGCGAGCAGGGCGCCGACGAGGAGCGCCACCACCAGCGAGACCAGGGCTCCCTGGACGGTGTACAGCCGGAGCCGCTCGGCCGCGCTGAAGGCGACCGCCATCGGCTGGGCGACCACCGCTCCCCAGCCGAGCCCGCGCACGGGCGAGAACGCGGCGAGCCAGCGCTGGCCGTCGGCGCGGTGGAGGAGGGTGTGCCAGGCGAGGTCCTTCTCGAAGCCGATGGCGAACAGGCGGCGCTCCTCCGGGGTGAGCACCGCCAGCGGATCGGCGTGGGCGATCACCTCGCCCTGCCGGTCCACGAGGTACGAGACCGCCGACGCCGACGAGAGCTCCGCCACCCGCGCCTCGACGTCGCGGAGCACGATCTCCGCGGCGGCGGAGCGGTTCGGCCCGAGGCGCAGCACGACCGCGAGGCGGGCCGGCCCGCTGCCGCTCCGGTACGGGCCGCTCCACGCGGCGCGCCCCACCTCGCCCGGGGGCGGCGGGAGGCGCCGTGCGAACGCGTCGAGCTCCTGCACCGAGAGCGCGATCCGGTCCGGATAGGCGGCCTCGCCCGCGGCCCGGTACTGCGGGCCGGCGACGGGGACGCGCGCGTCGTCCACGATCGCGATGATGGACAGGAACTTGAGCTGGCGGTACGGCAGCCCGAGGATCTGCTTCAGCTCGCCCGGCGAGAACTCCTCGATGGGCAGGGGGGCGGTCGAGAGCCGGAGCGCGTCGACCGCGTTCTCGACGGACCGCTCGGTGAAGAGGGCGAGGTCCTCGGCGGCCTGCGTCTGCATGCGGCCGACGGTGCGCTGCAGCTCGTCGCGGCTGACCGTGTACGAGACCCATCCCAGCAGCGCGACGGGGAGAACCCCGACCGCGAGCAGGACGAGCCCGATCTTGGCGCCGAACCGCATTCGAGCGCTGCCTCCACGTGGAGAACCGTGTGGACCGATCGTGCATGACGATCGGCCGTGGGGCGAGTGTCAGTCGTCTCCCCCCGAGTGGGGGAATATGCGGCCGAGCGAGCGCCGAAACAAGGATCCGGGTGGTCGTACGTGTGGTGGTGTGGGCTCGATCGAGGGCCCCGCCACCGTGTCCCACAACGCGGACCCGTTCGAGGGTATGGTGCGCGGCCGGAAACGCAACGGAGGTCGCCGTGACGCTGCTCGAGAGGCTGATGCCGAGGTCGGACGACTTCTTCTCCGACTTCGAGGCCCAGGCGGCGACGGTCGTCGAGGGAGCGAAGCTCCTCAAGGACCTGCTCGACGAGTTCGTGGACGTCCCGAGGAAGGTCCAGGCCATCAAGGACGTGGAGCACCGCGCCGACGACATCACCCACCGTGCGTTCGCCCGGCTCCACACGCAGTTCATCACCCCCTTCGACCGGGCCGAGATCCACCGCCTCCTCTCCCGGATCGACGACGTCCTCGACCTCGCCGACGCCGCGGCCGAGCGCCTCGGCCTCTACGACATCGACCAGGTGCTGCCCGAGGCGCGCGACCTCGCGACGGTGCTCGTGGCGCAGGCCGAGAAGATGCAGGAGGCGGTGAGGGGCCTGCGCAACATGAAGAAGGACCCCGGCGCCATCCTCGACGCGTGCCGGGAGATGAACGTCCTCGAGAACCAGGCGGACACCCTCACCCGCCGCACCATCGCCAAGCTCTTCAAGCGCGGGAACGACCCCCTCACGGTGATGAAGTGGAAGGAGATCATCGACCTCATCGAGGACGCGACCGATCGGGCCGAGGACGTCGCCAACGTCATCGAGGGCGTGGTCCTCGAGCACGCCTGACCGCCCATGCTCCTCGCCACCGTCGTCTTCCTGGTCTTCGTCGCCCTCGTCTTCGACTTCATCAATGGATTTCACGATGCGGCGAACTCGATCGCGACGGTCGTGTCGACGCGGGTGCTCGCCCCGGTCACGGCGGTGGCGTGGGCCGCGTTCTGGAACTTCATCTCCGCCGCGCCGGTGCTGTGGGGGGTGGAGCTGAAGGTCGCCGCGACGATGGGCAAGGGCATCGTCGAGTTCGGCATGCTGCGGGACCAGGGCACGTCGGTCGTCCTGACCGTCGTCTTCGCCGCGCTCATGGGCGCGATCGTGTGGAACCTGCTGACGTGGTGGTGGGGGCTCCCGTCGTCGTCGTCGCACGCGCTCGCGGGCGGGATGATCGGCGCGACGCTGCCTTCGCTCGGGTTCGCCGGCCTCGTCCCCTCGGGCATCCTCAAGATCGTGGTGTTCATCGCCCTCTCCCCGCTCATCGGGATGTTCCTCGGCTCGATGATGATGGTGCTCACCGCGTGGACCGTCCGGCGGAACACGCCGGCGCGCGTCGACCGCTGGTTCCGGAGGCTGCAGCTCGTCTCGGCCGCGATCTTCAGCTACAGCCACGGCACCAACGACGCCCAGAAGGTCATGGGGGTCATCAGCGTCGTGCTCTACGGCACGATCTGGGCGGGGCGGGTCAGCGCGGCGGACGTCGCCGCCAAGTTCCCCGTCCCGTTCTGGGTCGTCCTCGCCTGCCACGCCGCCATCGGCCTCGGCACGCTCGTCGGCGGCTGGAGGATCGTGAAGACGATGGGGCACAGCCTGACGAAGCTCCAGCCCATCGGCGGCTTCTGCGCGGAGACGGGCGGCGGCGTCACCATCCTCGCGCTCGCGCATGCCGGCATCCCGGTCTCGACCACGCACACCATCACCGGCGCCATCGTCGGAGTGGGTGCCACTCGCGGCACCCGCGCCGTGCGCTGGGGGGTCGCCGGGCGCATCATCTGGGCGTGGATCCTCACCATCCCGGCCTCGGCGGCCGTCGCCTGGGTCGTCTTCGTGACGGCGCGCTGGCTCGTCGGCCTCGTCGGCTGACGCGGCCCGTGGCACGCCTCCTCGTGCCGGGGGGAGGCGCGCTCAGGCGTCCGAGGCGAGGTCCAGGCGGAGCGCCTCGCGCTGCTCGGGCCCGAGCGGCGTCTCGGCGGTGAGCTCCGGGAGATCCGACCCGGCCGCCACCGGCACCTCGCCCTTCACGTCGAAGCGGAGGTACTGCACCGAGGAGACCCGGTCCTGGCCGACCTGCCGCTCGTCGTGGCGGGCGCGGATCTTCTCGCCGCTCGCGGTCTTGAGATACAGGTGCCTCGGCAGGGCGAGCCAGCGACGCAGGAGGACGTCGCGCTCCGCCGGGTCGGGGATCTCGACGAGGAGCGACACCCCGAGCTCGCCGCGCGAGCCGAGCAGCTCGTTGTAGGTCTCGAGCTCGTGCTGGACCTCCCGCTCCCCCACGATCCCCTCGGCCCGGATCATCTCCTGGATCTGGTACCGGATCGTCGCGGTGTTCTCGAACAGGAAGTTGAGCACGCCGCCCACGATCACCCGCCGCACGCGCTTCGCCTCGATCACCGACGGACGGATCTCCGCCCGCGCGCGCTCGTACGCCTTCGGGTCGAGCAGCTCCTCGCGCTTCACCGGTCGCATCGTCGCCCCCGTCTCCTCGCGTCTCGCCGGTTCCGGAGCGGCAGCGCGCGGCCGGGTCTCGCCCGCCGCGCGCCCGCTCCCGTCGTGGCCGGCCGGTTCGTCCTAGTTGATGCTCTTCAGCATCTTGTCGAAGCGCCCGGCGTGCGACTTCTCCGCCTTGGCGAGCGTCTCGAACCAGTCCGCGACCTCCTTGAAGCCCTCCTCGCGCGCCGTCTTGGCCATTCCCGGGTACATGTCGGTGTACTCGTGGGTCTCGCCGGCGATGGAGGCCTTGAGGTTCGTCGAGGTGTCGCCCATCGGCAGGCCGGTCGCCGGGTCGCCCACCTCCTTCAGGAAGTCGAGGTGGCCGTGCGCGTGCCCGGTCTCGCCCTCCGCCGTCTCGCGGAAGTTCATCGCGACCTCCGGGTAGCCCTCCACGTCGGCGACCTTCGCGAAGTAGAGGTAGCGCCGGTTCGCCTGCGACTCGCCCGCGAACGCGTCCTTGAGGTTCTTCTCGGTCTTCGTGCCCTTGAGCTTGGCCATGGTCTCTCCGTCTCGTGCGGTGGGATGGGACTGTTGCTGTTTAGACGCCGTCTAAAAGTCGGGCAACACGAAAAGCGGGGGCCCGCGCCCCTCCTCGGGGCTCAGGCCATTCGCCGCGGGCGGCGACGCCCGCGGAGCACCACCTGGACCTCGCGGACGACCAGGCCCCTGAGCGCCCCGAGGCGCGAGACCTCGAGCGCCTCCCAGGGCACGTCGTGGATGGCGCCGGTCGCCTCGTCGACGAAGTGGTGGTGGGGGGCGACGTTGGGATCGAAGAGCACCTTCCCCCCGTCGACCGCCATCGAGCGGAGGAGCCCCTTCGCGACGAGCAGGTTGAGCGTGTTGTAGACCGTGGCGCGGGACAGGCCCGGCGTCGCCGCGCGGACGCGCGCGAACACCTGGTCGGCCGAGGGATGGTCGAGCGTGTGCAGCACGTAGCCCGCGACGGCCAGGCGCTGGGCCGAGGGCTGGATCCCGTTCGAGCGGAGCAGCGCGGCGAGTTCGCGCTTCACGCCCCTGGACTAAGGGGCGGGCCCGCCGGTGTCAACGCGCGGGTGGGCGTCCGCGCCCACCACGGGCGGGCCGCTCCGCTCCCTCCCGCGCGCGCGACGCGAGCATCCCGCACGCCGCGTGCTCGTCGCCGCCCCCGGAGTAGCGGCGGACGACCGGCTGCCCTGGCAGCTCCCGCGCGAGCGCGTCCCGGAACACCCTCCACTCCTCGTCGCTCGGGGCGCGGAAGCGCCCGCTGGCGTCGTTCACGGCGATGGGGTTGAGGCGCACGGGGATGCCCTTCAGCAGCGCGCCGAGCGCGGCGGCGTCCTCCGGCCCCACGTTCACGCCCGCCATCATCACGTACTCGAGCGTCACGCGCCCGCGCGCCTCCGCGTGCTCGCGCACCGCGTCGACGAGCTCGTCGAGCGGGAAGCCGCGCTCCACCGGCATGAGCGCCGCCCGCTTCCAGGGGATGGCGGCGTTGAGCGAGACGCACAGCCGGAACTTGTGGCCCTCGGCGGTGTAGCGTCGGATCATCGGGACGATGCCGGCGGTCGAGATCGAGATCCGCCGCGCGTCGATGCGCGCGCCCGCCGGATCGCAGAGCGCGTACGCGGCGGCGAGCACCGCCTCGTAGTTCTGGAACGGCTCCCCCTGCCCCATGAACACCACGCCCGTGACCGGCCGCTCGCTCCGCGCCCGGACGTGGAGCACCTGCGCGACCATCTCCCACGAGGCGAGGGAGCGGGTGAGGCCGAGGTTCCCCGTCGCGCAGAAGACGCAGCCGAGCGCGCAGCCGGCCTGGGACGAGAGGCAGACGACGTGGTGCGTGTCGAAGAGCGGGATGCGCACCGCCTCGACGCGCGCGCCGTCCGACAGCTCGAGCAGGTAGCGGCGGAAGCCGTCGCGCGCGTCCACGGCCTCGACCTCGCGGAGCTCGCCGGGGGAGGCGAGCGCCTCCACGCGGTCGAGCACCTCGCGCCGGACGTTGCGCGCCGAGCGCAGCGGGGCTCGCCGCCCGATGACCGCGCCCGTGATCCGGCGCGCGTCGTCGAGCGAGATCCCGGCGAGGCGGGCGAGGGTCCGGCTGTCCTGGCCGAGGAGGTGGAGCACCGGCCCGGAGGATAGCCGGGGTCAGCCCCGGCCGCTCCCCGTCCGGCCCGGGCGCCCGGGCGCCGCGGCGCGGCGCGGGGGCGCGCCCGGGGGAGGACGGGTCACGAAGGCGCTCCCCTCGAGCGCGAAGCGCCAGGGCCGGTCCGCCCAGGCGCCGGCGTACGCCACGTTCACCCGAGGTCCCATCACGATCCGCTCCCTCGGCCGCGGGGCGTCCTCGAGGAAGAGGTCGTCGCCGCAGAGGTCGCGGCGATCGTCGTGCTCGCGGCGGACGGCGAGGGCGCGGCAGAGGTTGCCCGGCCCGCGCGTCGAGTGGAGGCAGCCCTCGAGCGGCTCCGCGGCGCGCAGGAGCACCGCCGCCGGGAAGCCCTCCGGGCCGGTCACGACGTTGAGGCAGTGGCTCGTGCCGTAGATGAGGTAGACGTACGCGAAGCCGGGAGGCCCGAACATCACGGAGGCGCGCGGCGTCGGACCGCGGCGCGCGTGTGAGGCGAGATCGCCCGGCCCGTGGTACGCCTCGGTCTCCACGATGCGCGCCGCGCGCCGCACCCCGCCGTCCAGGTGGACGAGCACCTTGCCGAGCAGGCCGCGCGCGACGGACCGCGTGTCGCGCGCGTAGAACGCGCGGGGGAGCTTCACGGGCGGGCTGGCCCCCGTCGGTGTCCGGGCGCGGCGCACTCCATCCGCGGGGGACCGTACCAAGCCCCCGCGAGGCGCGCCAACGCCGCGCCCCCCACCCGGGCAACCCCGGGGCGGCCTCGAAAGGACGGGAGTCGCGTTAGGCTTCCTGCCTTGCGGCGCGTCCTTCCGATCCTCGTCTCAGTCGCCGCCGCCCTCGCCGGGCCCTCGACCGCCGGCGCCGCGGACCCCGCCCCGGCGCCGGCGCCGAGCCCCCGCTCCGACGCCGCCGAGCGCGCCGCGGAGGCGGCGCTCGAGGCCGAGCTGGACGCGGACGAGCCGGCGCCGTCGATCCAGCTCGGGCCGGCGCGTCAGGGCCACCCGGTCGTCTCGTTCGACGTGGGCTGGCTCCGGAGCGGGCTCCGCTTCGACCTCGGGATCGTGAACGCCCTCGACCTCGTGGTGCGCCTCGACGCGATGCTGCTCTACGACCAGCTGGGCGGGCAGAACGGCATCTCGGCCGGCCTGCGCTGGACCCCGGTCGTGTCGCGGCGGGGGCGCGTCACCGGGGAGGTCACCGCCGGGCAGCTCTACTCGCCGACCGAGGCGGAGAACGGGAGCCTGCTCGTGCTGCGCGGCGAGGTCGCGGGCGGGCTCGCCTACGGTCCCGCCCTCGCCTACCTGCGCGGTGCGCTGCGCGGGCTGCGCACCGCGCCGCTCGCGGGCTCCGGGTTCACCGGCGACTCGGAGCTCGGCCTCGGCGTCGAGGCGCATCGCGGGCGCATCGTGGGCGGCGCGGAGTGGTACCTGCTCGCGCGCCCCGGCCTGGACACGCTCTCGCAGTGGAGGCTCCGCCTTGGCTTCGCGCTCTAGCCGCGCCGCGCTCGGCGCGGCGGTGGCCGCGGCGCTCGCCCTCGCCGCCTGCCGGACCCACGACGTGGACGTGCGGCCGTTCCACATCCGCGCGACCGCGAACGGCGCTCCGCTCGAAGGGCTCTCGCCCGGAGCGGTGTTCTACGTGCTGTTCGGCGCGGGCGAGGTGCAGGGTCCGACCACCCTCCGGCTCCCCGACGCGGTGTACGCGGACGGCCGCCCGTTCGGGGAGCTCGTGCTCTCGTTCGACGGGGCGCCGGCCCCCGGGGCCGTCTTCGATCCCTCGCTCGGCGGCGTTCCGCTGCGCGTCCTCGTCCTCGCCGACGCGGACGCACGGGGTCCCGACGGCGAGGCGCTGCCCATCCCCGGCTTCCGCGTCGCGACGGGCAGCTCGCCCGACTTCCGGCACCGCATCGTCCTCTGGGAGGGGACCTACACCGGGGACAACGGGGTGGCCCGGGTGTTCGCCCCCGCCGGCCCCCATGAGGACGATCCGGCCATCGCCGACATCCCCGGCTTCCAGGTCGAGGCGGTGTACGCCGCCTGGGAGCCGGCCGAGTGCGGGCTCGTCTACTACGACGTCCTCGACGTCGTCGGGGAGACCGCGTCCTCCGACGTCGCGCTCGACCACGGCGAGCGGGGAGTCGTGCCGATCGGAATCCGCGAGCCCTGGATCGTCTTTCACGTCCAGTCCTGGCACCGCGACGGCCGGTGCGACGGACAGGCCCAGGCGTGGAGCCAGCTCGCGGCGTGGCGCCGGCCCGCGCCCTGACAGGAGGAGCGATGCGGCGAGCGAAGATCGTGGCGACCATCGGGCCGGCCAGCGCCGCCCCGGATCGGCTCGAGCGCCTCGTCGATCAGGGGGTCGACGTCGCCCGCCTCAACTTCTCGCACGGCTCCCACGAGGAGCACGCCGAGGTGCTCGACCGGATCCGCGCCGTGGGCCGCACGCTCGGCCGCCCCGTGGCGGTGCTGCAGGACCTCCAGGGCCCGAAGATCCGCACCGGCCCCCTCGCGGCCGGGCGCGCGGGCGTGCGGCTCGAGCCGGGCGCGGAGATCACCATCGCGACCGGCGAGGAGATCCAGGGCGACGCCTCGCTCGTGTCGACGACCTACGCCCACCTCGCCGAGGACGTCCGGGCCGGGGACCGGCTGCTCGTCGACGACGGGCTCATCGAGCTGCGCGTCCTCTCGACCGACGGGACGCGGGTGCGCGCCGAGGTGGTCGAGGGAGGGCAGCTCGGCGAGCACAAGGGCATCAACCTGCCCGGCGTGGCGCTGCGGACCGCGGCGATGAGCGAGAAGGACCGCGCCGACATCGCCTTCGGCATCGCCAACGGGGTCGACTTCGTGGCCCTCTCGTTCGTGCGCAACGCCGAGGACGTCCAGGCCTGCCGGCTGGAGATGGAGCGCGCCGGCCGGGTCGTGCCGGTGATCGCGAAGATCGAGAAGCCCGAGGCCATCGCGGCGCTCGACGAGATCGTCGCCGCCGCGGACGGGCTCATGGTCGCGCGCGGCGATCTCGGCGTCGAGATCGTCCCCGAGCGCGTGCCCCTGCTCCAGAAGGAGATCTGCCGCCGCGCCAACGCCGCCGGCAAGCCGGTCATCATCGCCACCCAGATGCTCAACTCGATGATCGAGCACCCGCGCCCGACCCGCGCCGAGGCGTCGGACGTGGCGAACGCGATCCTGGACGGCGCCGACGCGGTGATGCTCTCCGGGGAGACCGCGAGCGGGCGCTTCCCGATCCAGGCGGTGCAGATGATGGACCGCATCGTGCGCGAGGCCGAGTCGGGGGGGGCCTCGTCCCGCCCCTACGAGACGCTGGTGCCCGAGCGGCCCGCGCCGTTCAACCTCGTCACCGCGTCCGCGGCGTGCGAGGCGGCGGACGCGTCCGGGGCGGTCGCGATCTCCTGCTTCACGCTCTCCGGCACCACGGCGCGGCTCCTCTCCCACTTCCGGCCGCGGGTGCCGATCGTCGCCTTCTCGCCGGACCAGTCGATCCGGCGACGGCTCTCGCTGTACTGGGGCGTCCTGCCGAAGGTCATGGAGCCGGTGAAGAACGCGGACCTCATGGCCGAGGCGGTCTCGGAGCGGCTCCTCGAGGAGGGCCTCGCGCGTCCCGGCGACCGGGTGGTGCTCGTGCACGGCTCGCCCCTCGGCGTGCCGGGCCAGACGAACTCCATCCGGCTCCACGAGATCGGCCACCCGTCGGAGCGTGGGCCGGCGAAGAAGTACTCGGTCCCGATTTAGGCTCCGGGGCGCCGGCGGCGCGGTTACAAACCACCGCCATGACCGCCATGGACATCCCGGCCCTGCAGCGCGCGCTCGTCGAGCAGCAGCTCGACGCGTGGCTCCTCTACGACTTCCACGGCCAGAACCCGACCGCGGTCTCCGCCCTCGGGCTCGAGGGCCACATGCTCACGCGCCGCTGGTTCTACCTCGTGCCGGCGAAGGGCGAGCCGACCGTGCTCGTCCACGCGATCGAGCTCGGCTCCTTTCCATCCGACGTCGCGGGCCGGCGCGAGAGGTACGCGTCGTGGACCTCGCTCCGCGACGCGCTCGGCCGGCTGCTCGGCGCGCTCGGTCCGAGGGCCCGGGTGGCGATGGAGTACTTCCCCGAGGGCGCGATCCCGTACCTGTCGCGGGTCGACGCCGGGACGCTCGAGCTCCTGCGCGGCTACGGCATCGAGGTCGTCTCGTCGGCGGAGCTGGTGCAGGCCTTCCTCTGCCGCTGGGACGCGGCGCAGCTCGACAGCCACCGCCGCGCGCTCGCCGTGATCGACGCGGCGAAGGACGCCGCCTTCGAGCGGATCGGCCAGGCCCACCGCCGCGGCGAGACGCCGCGCGAGACCGAGATCCAGGGCTTCCTCATGGACCGGTTCCGCGAGGCGGGGCTCGAGACCGACCACGCGCCCATCGTGGCGGTGAACGCCCACGCCGGCGACCCGCACTACGAGCCCTCCGAGCGGACGCCCACGCCCATCCGGCCGGGCGACACCGTGCTCATCGACCTCTGGGCGCGCGGCACGGGACCGCGCGACGTGTACGCCGACATCACCTGGGTCGGCTTCTGCGGAGATCGGCCGCCCGCGCGGCTCGAGGAGATCTTCCGGGCGACCGCCGGGGCACGGGACGCCGGGCTCGCGGCGCTGGAGCGCGCCCACCGCGAGGAGCGCGTCCTCCAGGGATGGGAGGTCGACCGCACCGTCCGGGACCACGTCGCGGCGCACGGCTTCGCGGAGAAGTTCGTCCACCGCACCGGGCACTCGATCGGACGGAACGTGCACGGGGACGGCGCGAACCTCGACGACCTCGAGACGCACGACACCCGGCGGCTCGTGGCCGGGCTCGGCTTCTCCATCGAGCCCGGCATCTACCTGCCCGAGGAGGGGCTCGGGGTGCGGCTCGAGATCGACGTCTTCCTCGCGGACGACGGGCCCAAGGTGTTCTCCAAGATCCAGCGCGAGCTCGTCCGCGTCGCCTGATCGAGCCGCGCCGGAGCGACACGCCTCGCGCCATGAGCTTCGCCTACCCGGGCCTCCCGCCGCCGCCGCCCCCTCCCGAGCCGGTCGTCGCCGCGGCGGTGATGCTCTGGCGCGACGGTCCGGACGGGCGCGAGGTCTTCCTCGTGCGCCGCGGTGCGGAGCGCCGCTTCGCCGGCGGGTTCCACGCCTTCCCGGGCGGCCGGCTCGATCCCGAGGATGGGGCCGTGCCGGTGGTCGGCGCGGAGGGTGAAGCCGCCGTCGTCGTCGCCTGCGCGGCGCGGGAGCTGTTCGAGGAGACGGGACTCCTCGTCGCGAGGGGCGCCTCCCGCCTCCCGCGCGAGGCGCGGGCCCTCGCCCGCCGCGGGCTGCTCGACGGCGCGCTCGGCTTCGGGGCGTTCCTCGCCGAGAACGGCCTCGTCCTCGAGGCGGCGCCGTTCGTCCCCGCCGGCCGCTGGATCACGCCGGAGCACCTCCCCCTCCGCTACGACGCGCGCCTCTTCCTGCTCGCGCTCGGCCCCGACGACGCCCCGGAGGTCTGGCCCGGCGAGCTCGCGGACGGCGCGCTCGTCCCGGCCCGGCGCGCGCTCGAGCGCTGGGAGCGCGGCGAGCTGCTCCTCTACCCGCCGAACCTCCACGGCGTCCGGACGCTCGCGCGGGGGGGCGCGCCGGATCTCGCCGCGCTGCGCGACCCGCCGCCCTCCGCGCTGCGCATCGAGTACCAGGGCGGGTTCCTCGAGGTCGCGATGCCGACCCCGACCCTCCCGCCGGCGACGCACACCAACGCCTGGGTGCTCCCGGACGGCGACGGCGTGGCGGTGGTGGATCCGGGCGCGCCCGAGCCGGGAGCGCAGGCCGGCCTCTTCGCCCTCCTCGACGCGCTGGCGGCTGAGGGGCGTCCGCTCCGCGCGATCTGGCTCACCCACGCCCACCCGGATCACGTGGGCGCGGTCGCCGCGATCGCGGCGCGCCACCGCGTGCCCGTGCGGGCGAGCCCGCTCGCCGCCGGCCGGGTCGGCGCGCCGGTCGCGCCGCTGCGCGACGGCGATCTCCTCGGCGGGCGCTTCCGCGTGCTCGAGACCCCGGGCCACGCGCGCGAGCACCTCGCCTTCCTCGACGAGGAGACCTCGGCCCTCGTCTGCGGCGACATGCTCTCGACCCTGTCGACGATCGTGATCGATCCGGACGAGGGCGACATGCTCGAGTACGAGCGGCAGCTCGAGCGGCTCCGCGCGCTCGGGCCGCGCACGCTCTACCCCGCGCACGGTCCGCCCGGCCCGGGCGGCGCGGCGCGCCTCGCCGCGTACCTCGACCACCGGCACGAGCGGGAGGAACGGATCCTCGCCGCGCTCGAGCCGGGCGGGAGCCTCGGGGAGGTCACCGCCCTCGCCTACGCCGACACGCCGGCGGCGTTCCACGTGGTCGCCTCGCGGAGCTGCCTCGCCACCCTGCGGAAGCTCGCCGCCGATGGGAGGGCCTCGTGCGAGGGAGGTGTGTGGCGCCGGCCACGGTTTTCCGCGCCTCTTCCTGCGGAAAGCCACGGCCCCTCGGGGGACGGCCGGGAATAAGTCGGCAGGATCCCGTCAGCCGAGCGGGGGCACGTCCGTTGCACCGGGTGAACACCCTCATGATCGCTCGCCTGCCCCGTCCTCTCCGCGTCACCGGGTTGCTCGCCGCGGCGTTTCTGCTCGGCGGCGCCTCGGCCGAGGTCGCCGTCCGCACCCATCACGCCATCGAGCGGGTGCGCGCCGAGCGCGAGATCGGGGCCGCGGGCCAGCTCGTGGCGCTCGAGCTCGCGGAGCCGGGCGGGGCCGTGCTCGCGCGGCCGCGCCTCATCGCGCCCGCCGGGCGCCCCGCGGAGCTGTTCCTGCACGATCCCGGGCGGCCCGACGTCGTCCGGCTGTCGTTCCGGGTCGAGGCGGTGCGTGATCCCTCGGGCTTCATCTCGCTCGACTACACGCTCCGGATCCCGGGGCGCGACCTGACCGCGAGCGGGCGGCTCTCGCTCACCCCCGGTGTCGAGCAGCGGGTCGAGCTCGGCGAGGGCGAGGACGCGCTGCTCGCGACCTGGCTCGCGGTGCCGGTGCCGTCGGCCGCCTTCGACGCCCTCCTCGAGGGCGAGAAGGGCGCCGGCCGGACCGCAGGTCGGAACTCGTAGCCCGGTGCCGCCGCGGCTAGGGCGACGCCTCGAGGCGCGCCGCCTCCGCCTCGAGCCGGGCGATCTCCTTCTGCACCGCCACGAGCCGCTCCGCGAGCATCGCGCGGTGGGCGAGGAGCGCGCGCAGGCGCGGCGAGGGGCCCGGCGGGACGCCGCGGTCAGCCGGGGCGGCGCTCGCGAACGTCGCCTCGTCGGGACGGACGCGGCGGAGGGGGGCGGGCGCCGCTGCCTCGGCGCGGCGGAGCGCCGCGATGCGCGTGTCGAGGCCGTCGAGCATCGCGGCGATCCGGTCGGCCTCGTCGCGCCCCTCGTCCGCTCGCTCGTGCAGCTCCTCGGGAGAGGGGGCGACCACCGGGGGCCGCGGCGCCGGGGCCGAGGCGCGCTCGATCACGTACGAGAGCTCCTGCGCCCGGACCAGGAGCCGGTGGAGCTCCGCGCCGACGTCCTCGCCCTCGGCGTGGCGCGCCTTGAGCTGCTCGATGCGGGCGGCCACGGCGTCCAGCTCGGCGTGTGCCGCCCGGACCTCGGGGGAGGGGACGCCGAGCGCGAGGAGGAGGACCACGGGCCACATGACCGGGCAGACGTCGAGCAACCGACGTGCCGGGGCCGGGAACGCGCGGGAAAGGCCGTTTGCGCGTCGATCGCACCGCGAGGGCCGCAAATCCGCCGCCGGATCCCTCGGAAATCCGAGGCGCGCGCTACTCCTGCTCGGGGCCCGGGTCGGCCTTCTCGCCGGCGCGGACGATGCCGTACTTCTCGAGCTTGTAGTAGAGCGCCGAGGGCTTGATGCCGAGCAGGCGCGCGGTCTCGGCCTTCACCCCGCGCGCGCGCTCGTAGGCGGAGAGGATGAGCTGCTCCTCGAGCTCCTCGAGGATCGCGGTGAGGCTCCGGTCGCCGCTCGGCACCGGCAGCCCCGGAGCGGCCGGCGTGCGGCGGAGCCCCTCGGGCAGGTCGGCGGGGCCGACGACCTCTCCGTCGGCGAAGACGAGCGCCTGCTCGATCACGTTCTCGAGCTCGCGCACGTTCCCCGGCCAGCGGTGGCGCTCGAGCATTGCGAGCGCCTCCGGCGCGATCCCCGTCACCTTCCGTCCCATGCGCGGCGCGAGCCGCGCGACGAAGAAGCGCGCCAGCTCGGCCACGTCGCCCGGGCGGTCGCGCAGCGGCGGCAGCTGGATGGGGACCACGTTGAGCCGGTAGTAGAGGTCCTCGCGGAAGCGCCCGGTCTCGACCGCCTTCTCGAGGTCGCGGTTGGTGGCCGAGACCACCCGCACGTCGACATCGATCGTCTCCTCCCCGCCCACCCGCTCCAGCTGGCGCTCCTGGACCACTCGCAGGAGCTTCACCTGCACCGCGGCCGGGATCTCGCCGACCTCGTCGAGGAAGATCGTCCCGCCGTTCGCGAGCTCGAATCGCCCGAGCTTGCGCCGGACCGCGCCGGTGAAGGCGCCGCGCTCGTGGCCGAACAGCTCCGACTCGAGCAGGGTCTCGGGCACCGCGGCGCAGGAGATCGACACGAACGGCTGGGTGGCGCGCG
>Ga0209683_10000444_pt1 | contig 16224 bp, 11 predicted proteins | sample DOMMetBare2Fresh_FD_187474 | JGI IMG/M metagenome (GOLD analysis project Ga0209683, IMG submission 187474) | Wetland sediment microbial communities from St. Louis River estuary, USA, under dissolved organic matter induced mercury methylation -... | ecosystem: Environmental > Aquatic >... | reverse complement strand
GTCGGCAACATGGCCGACTTCGAGCGCGAGTTCCGTGTGCGCAACGTCATCAAGCTGGAGCAGAACTATCGCTCGCACGGGCACATCCTCGATGCGGCGAATGCGCTGATACGGAACAACGCGCACCGGCTCGGCAAGAATCTTTGGACGGATGCGGGCGAGGGCGAGCGCGTGCGCGTGTTCGAGGCCGGCTCCGATGGGCTCGAGGCCGCGTGGCTGATCGACGAAGTCAGGGGCCTGATCGGCGAGGGTCACGCGCGCAGCGAGATCGCGGTGCTGTACCGGTCCAACGCACAGTCGCGCGTGATCGAGCATGCGCTGTTCAATGCCGGCATCGCCTATCGGGTCTATGGCGGGCTGCGTTTCTTCGAACGTGCCGAGATCAAGCATGCGCTCGCGTATCTGCGGCTCATCGAAAATCCCGCCGACGACACCGCGTTTCTGCGCGTGGTGAACTTTCCGCCGCGCGGGATTGGCGCGCGCACGCTGGAGCAGCTGCAGGACGCGGCCAAAGGCTCGGCGCAGAGTCTTTACGCTGCGGTCGGTTCAATGACGGGCAAGGCAGGCAGCAACCTCGGCGCATTCGTCAAGCTGATCGACAGCCTGCGCTTCGAGACCGCCAATCTGTCGCTGAAGGAAATCGTGGCGGCGGTAGTCGAGCGCAGCGGCCTGATCGCGCACTTCAGGACCGAGAAGGAAGGGCAGGACCGCGTCGAGAACCTGGAAGAACTGGTCAATGCCGCGATCGGTTTCGTATCCGAGGAGGGTTACGCACAGGACGCGCCGGCAACGCAGTCCGATACGGACGTGACGCTGCCGTCGCCGCTGGCCGCATTTCTGTCGCACGCATCGCTCGAGGCCGGCGACAACCAGGCCGCCGAGGGGCAGGACGCGCTGCAGTTGATGACGGTGCACGCGGCGAAAGGACTGGAGTTTCACGCCGTGTTCATCACGGGACTCGAGGAGGGGCTGTTCCCGCACGAAAACAGCGTGACGGAGCTCGACGGACTGGAGGAAGAACGCCGGCTGATGTATGTGGCGATCACGCGCGCGCGGCGGCGCCTTTACCTTTCGTTTGCCCAGTCGCGCATGCTGCACGGGCAGACGCGTTACGGCATCAAGTCGCGCTTCATCGACGAACTGCCGGAGGGTGTGCTCAAGTGGCTGACCCCGCGCCTGCGCGAGGGGGCCGGTCTGCGTTACGGGCAGTGGCACGACGATGGCGTGCGCCCGTCAACCGCAACCGTGACGCCGCACACTGCCGAATCGCGCAACGGCTATCGGATTGGCCAGACCGTGATCCATGACCGTTTTGGTGAGGGCGTGATCATCAGGCTCGAGGGATCCGGCACCGACGCCCGCGCCAAGATCAACTTCGGCCCGCAGGGGATCAAGGAGCTTCTGCTGTCGATTGCGAAGCTTGAGGTGGCCTAGCCGCCCCTGGCTTCACTTGACGCAAGGTTGACTGCATTCTCCCTAACCTCTCTCGCCGGGCGAGAGAGGCCGAGCCTTGCCTAACGGCTCGGCTCGTTATCCCCAATGACCGACCGATACATCGGATAGAAGCTCGCCTGCACGACTGTCATCAGTATCAGCCCGAGCGGGGCCAGCAGCAACGACAACGCCTGCTGGGAAGAAAACAGGGTGGAGAACACGCCGACAACGACTGCGCTGGCCGCCATCATCACCAAGGCCACGACCACGCTGTAGACAAGCAGTGCTGCCTTGTTGCGCCAGCAGGCGACCACGCTGCCAAACATTGCCTTGCCGGGCGTCAGTCGGTGCCACCCCACCAGCACCGGCGCAAACCACATCAGCATCAGCACCGGCGTGTAAAGCACGAGCTGCACCATCAGTGCATCGAGCGGAATGTCCTGAAGCGATGCGGGCGCCTTGGTCGGCTCCGGGCTGCCGACCAGGTTGCCGAGCAGTGCCACCATCAGCACGAGTCCCGCATTGACCATTCCGAGCTGGACCATCGGCGTGCGCACCTTTTCGTCCTGAAACGGCTGGACGAACAGGTTCACCGCGGGTGCGCGCTTTGCGTCCACCTCGCGGCACGCGGCGAGCAGCGCGACGGTCGCGAAAGGCGCGAGCACGCCGGAGATCGCAATACCGATGAATGGAATCATCGCCGGCAGGAACAGCATCATCAGGTACATGACGACCATCGCCGACAGGCCCAGCGGCTGGCGCGCGAACAAGCGCCAGCCATCACGCAGCCACAGTGCGCCCGTTGCAGCGGGAACGGTCTTGATCAGCATACGGTCGATTCTATCGGCGTGAGCGTCACACCCACGGCAATTCGACGTCGGCGATGCGCCGTTTCAGTGTGCGCTCGAAACGGCCGGGGTCATGCGGCGTGAGCAGGTGCGCGGTGCGCGGCAGGTAAAGGTCGTGCACGCGCGAGATCCAGAACCGCAATGCCGCGGCCCGCAGCACCGTGCGCCAGCTTTGCTGCTCCACGTCGCTGAAGGGCCGCACCGCGTGATAGGCGCGCAGCAGCGCGCGGGCGCGCTCCATCACCAGCGCGCCATCGTCAAGCTCGACACACCAGTCATTGACGGCCACGGCGATGTCGAACAGCCAGATGCTGCAACCGGCGAAGTAGAAGTCAATCACACCGCCGATGGCAGGCCGCCCGTCTGTCTCGACGAACAGCACGTTGTCGCGAAACAGATCCGCGTGGATCGGCCCGCTCGGCATCTTCTCGAAGGCCGGCGACCGGAAGAAGCTGTCCTGGTAGATCACCTCTTCGAGGAGTTCGTGAAACGTGTTGTCGTCGATGTACGGTTCCAGCGATGGCAGCACGGTCTTCCACCAGCCGATACCGCGCAGGTGCGGCTGGAACCGCGGGTAATCCCTGCCGGCCAGATGCATCCGCGCGAGAAACTCGCCGACGCGCTCGCAGTGTCCGATGCCCGGCGCTGCGACGCAGCGACCCGGCATGCGAGTGACAAATGCGGTCGGCTTGCCCTTGATTTCGGAGATCAGTGATCCGCTGGTGTTCTCCTGCGGCGCTGGCACCGGAAGCTCCCGGTGCGCGAGATGCCGCATCAACTCCAGGTAGAAGGGCAACTGGCGAAAGTTCAGGCGCTCGAAAATCGTCAGCACGAAGTCGCCGACGCTGGTCTTGACGAAGTAGTTGGTATTTTCGATGCCGGAGGCGATGCCCTGGTAGGAAACCAGGTCGCCCAGCCGGTAAGTGGTCAGCAGGTGCGCGATGTCCTCGCGGTCGAGCGCAGTGAAGACGGCCATCAGCGCCGCCCGCAGGATGTGAAAGCAACCCGTGTCACGCGCTGCGACCGCGGGTTGGCGTCAGGGAGCGGCAAGTCAGAACTCGAACTTCAGAAAGTGCGGCGTCGACAGTCCGCTGGCCAGATCCTGCAGCGACAACGGCCGCTGGCCTTCGCGGTTCTGGATCGTGTAGCTGTAGCTGCGACCTGCGGGCGTCACGATGATCTCGCTGACGCGTGTGCCCTGGCGGCGCTGCTCGATACGCGCCTGCGGATGCGTTTCGTTCTTCGGCGGCAGCAGCTCGGATGCTGACGGCTCGGTGAGCGGTACAGAGACGCTGGCGTCGACGCTCTTGGACTCGACCCGAGGCGTGTCCTTGACCCCCGGCGGCCGGTCGAGCGGCTGCGCGGTCGCGAAAGTGGCGGCCATCAGGATCACCACGGCGACGATTGGCGTCGGACGTTGCATAAATACATTTTACGCTTCGCCCCCGCTGCTGCCGGCTACAGATACAGCAGTTGTTCGCGCTCCGCGGGTGTGCTGGCGAAACCGCGCTTCTCGTAGAAGTCGAAGATTGCATCGACCACCGCGTCGCTGTCATCGACGAGTTTCATCAGCGACAGATCCTCCTCCGCAATCATGCCCTGGGCGACCAGCGTGGCGCGCATCCAGTCGAGCAGCCCGTTCCAGAATGCAGACCCGACCAGTACGATCGGGATCGTGCGCCCCATGCGGGTCTGGATCAGCGTCAGCGCCTCGGTGAGTTCGTCCAGTGTGCCGAAGCCGCCCGGCATCACCACATACGCCGCCGCGTATTTGACGAATGCCACCTTGCGCGCAAAGAAATGGCGAAACCGCAGCGAGATGTCCTGGTACGGATTGCCATGCTGCTCGAACGGCAGCTCGATGTTCAGCCCGACACTCGGACTGCGACCCCAGAACGCCCCCTTGTTGGCGGCCTCCATCACCCCGGGGCCGCCGCCGCTGATCACCGCGAAACCGGCATCGGAAAGCTTGCGTGCGATCTCGACCGCCTGCGCGTAGACCGGCGAGTCATCCTTGGCGCGTGCCGTGCCGAAGATCGACACGGCCGGGCGGATTTCGGACAGGTGCTCGGTGGCCTCGACGAACTCCGAGATAATGCCCCACAGATGCCAGGATTCGCGCGCCTTCTGGCTGGTCGCGCGTTCGGGCATGGTGACGGCGCGCAGGCTGGGGATGTTCTTCTGACGATCGAGCATGGCTGACTCCAAGAAAACACTGTTGCTGGTCGACGGTTCAAGCTATCTGTATCGCGCCTATCACGCGCTGCCCGACCTGCGCACCTCGCGTGGCGAACCCACCGGAGCCATTCGCGGCTTCATCTCCATGATGAGGCTGCTGCGCGAGCAGGTGCGGGCGGATTATCTCGCTTGCGTGTTCGACGCCAAGGGCAAGACGTTTCGCGACGAAATCTACCCGGAATACAAGGCACATCGCCCGCCGATGCCGGCAGACCTGGTGGCGCAGATCGCGCCGATCCACGAGGCGGTCGCAGCGCTGGGTTGGCCGGTGATCGAGATCGAGGGCATCGAGGCGGATGACGTGATCGGCACGCTGGTTCGACACGCCGAAGGGCATGGCGTGAAAAGCGTCGTCTCGACGGGCGACAAGGATCTTGCGCAACTGGTCAACGACAACGTCACGCTCGTCAACACGATGAGCAATGAGAAACTCGACATCGATGGCGTGGTCGCCAAGTTCGGCGTTCGTCCGGACCAGATCGTCGATTACCTGACGCTGGTCGGCGACACCGTCGACAACGTGCCGGGTGTGGAGAAGGTCGGACCGAAGACCGCGGCCAAGTGGCTGCAGCAGTTCGGCTCACTCGATGCGATCGTCGCCAATGCAGACCAGATCACGGGAGTGGTCGGCGACAACCTGCGCAAGGCGCGGCCATGGTTGCCGACCGCGAAGACCCTGGTGACGGTCAAGACCGACGGCGATATCGCCGCGCATGTGCCGCACTTCGACGCATTGCTGGCGCGCGCGCCGGAAAAGGAAAAGCTGCGGGAGCTTTTCACGCGCTGGGAGTTTCGGAGCTTCCTGAAGGAGGTGGGAGACGACGCTGCATCACCACCGGCGCCCGCGCCCGCGTCGGTAATCATGGCTGCAAGCAAGCCGGCGTTGCGCTACGAGACCGTGCTGACCGACGCGCAACTCGATACCTGGCTGTCGAGGATCAATGCCGCGCCGCTGACCTGCATCGACACCGAAACCACTTCGCTCGACCCGATGCGCGCGCGGCTGGTCGGCATCTCGCTGTCCGTGCATGACCACGAGGCCTGTTATATCCCGCTCGCGCATCGCTACCCTGGCGCACCGGAGCAACTGCCGTTCGACGCCACGCTGGCAAAGCTCAGACCGTGGCTCGAAAGCGAGCGGCACAAGAAGGTCGGCCAGCACCTGAAATACGACGCGCACGTGTTCGCCAACCACGGCGTGCGCCTGGCCGGCATTGCGCACGACACGCTGCTGCAGAGCTACGTGCTGGAAGCGCATCGCAATCACGACATGGATTCGCTCGCGGAGCGCCACCTTGGCCGCAAGACGATCACCTTCGAAGAAGTGTGCGGCAAGGGCGCGAACCAGATCGGCTTCGACGAAGTCGCGCTTGATCGCGCGACCGATTACGCGGCCGAGGACGCGGAGGTCACGTACGCACTTCATCGCGCGCTGTGGCCCCGCATCGAGGAGCACCCGCAGCTTGTCTTTATCTATCAGTCGATCGAGCTGCCGGTGTCGAAGATCCTTTTCGAAATGGAACGCACCGGTGTGCTGATCGATCGCGACAAGCTTGCGCTGCAAAGCGCCGAGCTTGGCAAACGGATGGCCGAACTCGAAGCGCGCGCGCACGAACTCGCAGAGCAGCCGTTCAACCTCGGCAGTCCCAAGCAGATCGGCGAGATTCTGTTCGGCAAACTCAAGCTGCCGGTCGTGAAGAAGACCGCGAGCGGTGCGCCCAGCACGGACGAAGAAGTGCTCGCCAAACTCGCCGAGGACTACCCGCTGCCCAAGGCGCTGCTGGAACATCGCGGGCTGTCGAAGCTGAAGTCGACCTACTGCGACAAGCTGCCGGCCAGCATCGACCCAGACACCGGCCGCGTGCACACCAGCTACGGCCAGGCAATTGCGGTCACCGGACGGCTGTCGTCGAGCGATCCCAACCTGCAGAACATCCCGATCCGCACACCGGAAGGACGCCGCATCCGCGAAGCATTCATCGCGCCACCGGGCTGCAAGATCGTCTCGGCCGATTACTCGCAGATCGAACTGCGCATCATGGCGCACATCAGTGGTGACGAGGGACTGCTGCGCGCGTTCGCCGCCGGCGAGGACATCCATCGGGCGACGGCGAGCGAGGTGTTCGGCGTGCCGGTCGGTGAGGTCACCAGCGAGCAGCGCCGCTATGCGAAGGTGATCAACTTCGGGCTCATCTACGGCATGAGCGCCTTCGGGCTTGCATCAAACCTCGGCATCGAGCGCGACGCGGCAAAGATCTTTGTCGAGCGTTACTTCACTCGCTATCCGGGTGTGGCCAGATACATGGAGCGCACGCGTGAGCAGGCGCGGCGCCAGGGTTTCGTCGAAACTGTGTTCGGCCGCCGCCTGTGGCTCGCCGAAATCAACTCACCCAACGGTCCGCGCCGCCAAGGCGCCGAGCGTGCCGCGATCAACGCGCCGATGCAGGGCACCGCGGCCGACCTGATCAAGCTGGCAATGATTGCGGTGCACGACTGGCTGCAGCGAGATCGCCTCGGCACCAGACTCGTGATGCAGGTGCACGACGAACTGGTGTTCGAGGTGCCAGAAGCCGAACTCGATCTCGTGCGTGAGCGCGTGCCGCAACTGATGAGCGGCGTGGCGGAGTTGAAAGTGCCGCTGCTGGCGGAAATTGGCGTCGGGGCAAACTGGGACGAGGCGCATTGACAAGTAGCGTGCATGCCACGAGCGGTCTGGCGACCACGAACATCAGGAACGCCCCGGGCCGCAAGCCTAAACCTGCGCGACGTCACCAGCCGGCGGCTTGCGTACGGAGCCCTCGAGATCGAGCGCTGGCAACGTATCGAGCGCGAATTCGACGCGCCTGCACCAGCCGAGCGCGCGCGATAATGCGCACGAAGGCGCCCGCCTGATAACAAGCTCGATTCACCCGAACGCGGCAACCGTCCGCGCGGTCAGAGGAGGAGATCATCGTGCAACGTCATCGATATTCCATCGGGCTCCAGGCGCTTGCCGTGCTGGCGGCGGCCGTACTGACCGTCTCTGTCGCCGCGGAAGAGATCGTCGTGTCGAACTACGGCGTGTCGGCCAACGGCATGCCGTTCGCGATCGCGATGGAAAAGGGCTACTTCAAGGACGAGGGCATCAACGTCACCGGCATCATCACTTCCGCCGGTGGCGGCACGACGCTGCGCAACATGCTGGCCGGCAACGCGCCCTATGGCGAGGTCAATCCGGTTGTCGTCGTGTCCGCGCTGCAGCAGGGAGCGGACCTGCGCATCATCAGCGACAACGTCTCCACGGTCGCCGAGTTTGTTTGGGCCGTGAAGCCCGACTCGCCGATCAAGTCGCTCAAGGACGTCAAGGGCAAGAAGTTCGGCTACACCAACCCGCGATCCACCAGCCAGGCGCTCGCCAACCTGCTGCTGCAAAGCGTGGGTCTGAAGCCCGAGGACGTCGAACTCGTCAAGACCGGCGGTTTTGGCGAAGGTGTGGCTGCGCTCGACCAGGGCCTCGTCGACATAACGCCGGTTCCTGAGCCGTTGTGGTCGAAGTACAAGGGAAAGTACCGCGCCGTCGTGGTGGCGAGCACGGCGCTGCCGCCGCTGGGTAACGTCGTTGGCGTCACAACGGCGGAAACCGCCACGAAGAAGGGCGACTTCATCCGTGCGGTGATCCGCGCCCGTCGCAAGGCAGTGCAGTTCATGAAAGCGAATCCGGACGAGGCCGGCGACATCGTCGCCAAGGCGTACAACCTCGAGCGCGACGTCGCGCGCAGCGCCGTGCGCTCGCTGACGACCAGCGTGACCCAGGGCGTGCCGTACTGGGGCGAGGGCCAGGTTCATCTCGAGGGGCTGAAGCGCATGATCGACGCGCAGAGGGCCGTGGGGGCGATCAGCGGTGAGGTTGACTGGGCGAAACTCATCGATACGCAGTTTCTGCCCAACGACCTGAAGGCCATCAAGTAGCGTCGCCGCGGCCGCCCGTGTCCGAACGGCACGTGACCTTGCGTCAGGTGCGCAAGGTATTCGCGAGCATCGATCGCGTCGCACCCGTCGAGGCGCTGGGGCCGCTCGATCTCGATCTCGCGCGCGGCGAGTTCTTCGCGGTCGTCGGGCCGTCCGGCTGCGGCAAGTCCACGCTGCTCGAAGTGATCGCCGGATTGACCGCCGTGACCGAGGGCACGGTCGAATTCGAGGGTCGGCCGATCCGCGGCGAGGTCGCCGACGGTGTGGGCGTCGTGTTCCAGGACGACGCATCGATGCCGTGGCTCGACGTCGCAGCCAACATCGCGTTCGGACTGCGTCACGCCGGCCTCCCGGCTGCCGAGAAAGCGGACCGCGTGCGCCGCGCGCTGGAACTGATGGGGCTCGTCGATTTCGCGACCAGCTATCCCGCGCAGCTGTCCGGGGGCATGCGCCAGCGCGTGTGCATTGCGCGCACGCTCGTCATGAAGCCGCGGCTCATTCTCCTCGACGAGCCCTTCGGCGCGCTCGACCAGCAGACGCGGCTGCTGATGGGTGACGAGATCCTGCGCCTGTGGCGCCAGACCGGCGCGACCGTGTTCCTGATCACACACGCGCTCGACGAGGCAGCGATGCTCGCTGATCGCATCGGCGTGATGTCGGCGCGCCCGGGCCGGCTGATCGACGTCGTCACCACCGGATGGCCGCGCGAACGCGACAGCCGCATCGTCGAGAACGAGGCGTTCGGCGCGATCACCGCGCGGCTGTGGAAGACGCTTCGCGCGGAGTCCCTGAAGGCGCTTGGCGTGCACGCTCCGTCACCGTGAAGCGGCAAAACGTCTACCGTCTGCTGATCATCGCGGCGGCGATCGGGTTGCTCGAAGCCCTCTGCCTCACCGGCGTGATCGATCGCATCACCATGCAACCGCCGCACCAGATCGCGCGCGACCTCGTTCGACTGTTTGCATCCGGCAAGATGAACGGCGCGATCCGCAAGACGTTCAGCAACGCGGCGCTCGCCTTCGTGTTGGCGCTCTTTGTTGGCGTGACATTCGCCACGCTTTTGCACGGCCTGCGCACGCTGCGCGCCACGCTCGATCCGCTGTTCGCGACCTACTACGCGGTGCCGGTTTTCGCCTTCTACCCGTTCCTGATCGTCGTGTTCGGGTTGGGCGATCTGCCGCAGGTGCTGATCGGCTTCATGCTGGGCGTGGTGGCCGTGATCGTGAACACGTTGAACGGACTGGACCGTGTGCCGCGCGTGCTGCTCAAAACGGCGCGCATCCTGCGGCTTTCGCGCGCGCGCACCGCGCTCGCGGTCACGCTGCCGTTCGCCGCGCCGCACATCCTGACGGGAGTCAAGCTCGCGGTCGCCTATTCGCTGATCGGTGTCGTCGGCTCCGAGTTCATCATGTCGCGCGGCGGCGTCGGCTACGAGATCAGCTTTGCCTACAACAACTTCGACAACGCGACGATGTACCCGCTGATTGTGCTGATCCTCGCGCTGTCGATCACCGTGAACAGCCTGCTGACAGCGTGGGAGAAGCGGTTGCTGGTACGGAGAGGGCGATGAGCGCAGATCTGTCCGCCATCGTTGAGGCCGGCTCATCGCGCCAGTCATCGTTGCGCGACGCCATCATCCTTATCGTGGCGCTGGTCGCGATCTGGCAAGGGCTGTTCATGTGGATCGGCGAGAGTGCGCTCGCCTCTCCGGCGGCCACACTGCGCTACGCCGCCAGGCTCGTCACGAGCGACACGTTCTGGCCGCACCTGCGCGACACCATGCGCGCGTTCGTCCTCGGCTATGCGCTTGCGGTCGTACTGGGACTCGCGATCGGATTCTGGCTCGGCTTCCACCGCTTCTCGGGCGAAGTGATGGAGCCGATGGTCGTTGCCGTGTACTCGCTGCCGAAGGTGACGCTCTACCCGGTCCTGCTGCTTGCGTTCGGCCTGGGGATCTCCGCCAAGATCGCATTCGGCACGCTGCATGGGGTGATCCCGATCATCCTGTTCACGCTGTCGGCCGTTCGCAACGTGCGGCCGATCCTCATCAAGACGGGACGCGTGATGAAGCTGACGCCGCCGCAGATGGTGACCTCGATCCTGTTCCCCGCCGCACTGCCGGAGATCTTTACCGGACTGCGCGTGGGCTTCTCGCTCACACTGATCGGCACGCTGCTCGCGGAAATGTTCGCCTCGCAGCGCGGCCTGGGATTCCTGCTGATGAACGGAATCGGCCTGCACAACGTCGAGCTGATCATGGCGATCACCCTGATGATCGTCTTGTTCGCGGCGAGTGTCAGCACGCTGCTGCTGCACCTCGATCACAGGCTGCACAGGCGGGGGTAGGCTGGTCAGACGCATCAGCTTGGGCGGTGTACAAAGAAACGAATTGATTAAGGACCGGCTCAGATCGCCTTTGCCGCGAGCTGATAGCCACCGCTTCCAGTGGTGGTTTCCCAGATTGCGAAAGTAGCAACCGACCCATTGCGGGCATGTGCATCTGAGAATCGATCACCTTTGAGCGGGCGCTGCACGTTTCTTCTGAACCGAAAACTGCATACATCACGCTAACGCAAAGGTCGTCCAGGAACTTCATGGAGTGCTCAACTGCGCGCGACTCACAAGAGTCGTGCATGGACGACCTTCATGTCTTCGAACGACCCGGCAGCGTAGGCCCATAGGCAGGCCCGGTGAGTTTGCCGGACCGCACTATCGATCGCATTAATAAAACCAATTTCTTCGCTTGGTGCTCAAAGCCTAGACTGGGCAGATGAGTAAATTGCAGACAGCGAATGGAGAGAACCTTGTCAACCGAATCCAAATGCCCCTTCTCGGGCGCCGCAGTCAACCCCGCAGTGAGCGGGGGAGCCCAAACGAACGCCGACTGGTGGCCCAATCAGCTGAGGCTGTGCATCCTGCACCAGCACTCCTCCAGGTCCGACCCGATGGGCGAGGCGTTCAACTACGCCGAGGAGTTCAAGAGCCTTGACCTGAGTGCCGTGGTCAAGGATCTCCATGCCCTGATGACGGATTCGCAGGCGTGGTGGCCCGCTGACTGGGGTCATTACGGCGGCTTGATGATCCGTATGGCATGGCACAGCGCCGGCACGTACCGCACCGCCGACGGTCGCGGCGGCGCAGGGGCAGGCAACCAGCGCTTTGCGCCCCTCAACAGCTGGCCGGACAACGGCAACCTCGACAAGGCGCGCCGCCTGCTATGGCCGATCAAGCAGAAGTACGGCCGCAAGATCTCCTGGGCCGACCTGATGATTCTCGCGGGCAACGTCGCGCTGGAATCAATGGGATTCAAGACCTTCGGTTTCGCCGGCGGGCGTGAGGACGTCTGGGAGCCGGAAGAGGACATCTACTGGGGCTCCGAGAACACGTGGTTGGGTGACAAACGCTATTCCGGCGACCGTCAGCTTGAGAATCCTCTTGCCGCCGTGCAAATGGGTTTGATCTACGTGAACCCGGAAGGTCCGAATGGCAACCCGGATCCGGTAGCCTCGGGCCGTGATGTTCGCGAAACCTTTGCGCGCATGGCTATGAACGACGAAGAGACCGTGGCGCTGGTTGCTGGCGGCCACACTTTCGGCAAGGCCCACGGCGCAGGCGACCCCAAGCTGGTTGGCCCCGCGCCCGAAGGAGCTCCGATCGAAGAGCAGGGCTTGGGCTGGAAGAACAGCTTCGGCACGGGCAAGGGCATTCACACCACCACCAGTGGCATCGAAGGCGCCTGGAAGCCGAATCCCACCAAATGGGACAACGGCTATTTCGACATGCTATTCGGCTACGAGTGGGAGCTGACCAGGAGTCCGGCCGGCGCCCATCAGTGGGTGGCAAAGAACGTCAAGCCGGAGCACATGATTCCGGACGCGCACGATCCGTCGAAGAAGCATCCGCCGATGATGACCACGGCCGACCTGTCGCTGCGCATCGACCCGGCCTACGAGAAGATCTCGCGCCGTTTCCACGAGAACCCGAAGGAGTTCGCCGACGCCTTCGCCCGCGCCTGGTTCAAGCTGACGCACCGTGACATGGGTCCGGTCGCCCGCTACCTGGGGCCGTTGGTGCCGAAGGAAGTCCTGATCTGGCAGGACCCGATCCCCGCCGTCGATCATCCGCTGGTCAACGAGCAGGACATTGCGGCCCTGAAGGCCAAGATCCTCGCGTCCGGCCTGTCCATTTCGCAGCTGGTGACGACCGCCTGGGCGTCGGCTGCGACCTTCCGCGGCAGCGACCGGCGCGGTGGAGCAAACGGCGCGCGTATTCGCCTGGCGCCGCAGAAGAATTGGGAAGTCAACCAGCCGGCCGAACTCGCGAAAGTTCTGTCGAAGCTGGAAGCGATCCAGAAGGAGTTCAAAGGCTCGCAGTCCGGCGGCAGGAAGATCTCGCTGGCCGACCTGATCGTGCTGGGCGGCAGCGCGGCCGTCGAGGCTGCTGCGAAGAAGGCCGGCCAGGATGTGAAGGTCCCGTTCTCGCCGGGGCGCATGGACACGTCGCAGGAACAGACCGATGTCGATTCGTTCGCCGTGCTGGAGCCGGACGCAGACGGCTTCCGCAACTACGCCCGTAAGGGACTCGAGGGATCGGCGGCCGAGCTGCTGGTGGACAAGGCCCAGTTGCTGACGCTGACCGCCCCTGAGATGACGGTTCTGATCGGGGGCCTGCGCGTCCTGAATGCGAACGTCGGCCAGTCCAAGCACGGGGTGTTCACCAGGCGCCCCGAAACGCTGACCAATGACTTCTTCGTGAATCTTCTCGACATGAACACGAAGTGGCAGAAGTCCGCCAGGTCTGAAGGCGTCTTGGAGGGGCGCGATCGAGCAACGGGCGAGCTCAAGTGGACGGGTACCGTCGTTGATCTGGTCTTCGGTTCAAACTCCCAGCTCCGAGCCCTCGCGGAAGTCTATGCATGCAGCGACTCGCAGCAGAAGTTCTTGCATGATTTCGTGGCGGCCTGGAACAAGGTGATGAACCTTGACCGCTTCGACCTTGCCTGATCTCAGAGGACAGGTCACAAGGATGCTATAGAGCGCAGCCTCGGCTTGGCATCGGGTTCTCCGGACCGGGTCGAGGCTGCGCGGATCCCAGCCGGCGGTGGTTCGCCTTCAACCACGCTTACATTCTGGAATCGGCAGGCAACGAAGTGCTGTGCTTAGTTGGATGCCCAATTGCGGCCATTGACCTTTGACCGCGCATGGCCGCAAGCGGTCCCGCGCAATTTGCCGCACTGTAGATCGAGATTGAGGGTCTTGGCCGCGCCTTTCAGGCTCTGTGCCGCAAACGAAATCGGCTTCACTCAAAGCCGCTCACGACCCTTGACGCAATTCAATCGAAAGTCTTTCTGCGGCGAGTGACAGGCGCCGGTGACTCACGCCTCGCGATTCTGGCGAAGCTCTGACACTGCTCGTTAGTGCGACCTCGGCATGATGCCAACGAACAGTAGACTTGTTGCCAGCGCGATCGACGGCCTGATCATCGGAGCTCAGCGAATCGCCATTGGTGGCAGTGGTGATTCACCGGCGCGGTGCTTGGCGCGGTCGTCGGAAGCATTGATCGGTTGATTCGTTCGTGGCTCCACGATGTGCGCTCGCGGCAGCAGGCGAAGGGAGTGTGCGCATCGACCGTCCTCTCTGAATTCCAGCTTCGGCCAAGTCGATCAATGACGCGACGTGGCGATCAGCTTACGCAGCGCGCGGTCCGCCGATCTGCACTGCAGGTCACTCCTTGAATCCGTCGTTTCGTCGTAAGGCGCAGGCAGATGCCGACGACCTCCGTATAGTCGCCGCGGTTTCCGTCAGAAAGAATCAGGAATGCTCATTATCTCGCGCCTCACCCACGTCTACCCCAACGGCACGCGGGCGCTCGAGGACGTGTCGCTCGATATCCCACTCGGCATGTTCGGACTGCTCGGCCCGAACGGCGCCGGCAAATCGACGCTGATGCGATGTGTGGCGACGCTGCAGATTCCGAGCGGCGGTGCGATGAAGTTCGGCGACATCGACATCGTGAAGGAGCCGAGCCGGCTGCGAGAACAACTCGGCTATCTGCCGCAGGACTTTGGCGTGTATCCGCGCGTGTCGGCGCTCGACATGCTCGATCACCTGGCAGTGCTGAAGGGGTTCGCCGCGCGCGGCCCACGCCGGGAGATGGTCGAGGCGCTGCTGCACCAGGTCAACCTCTGGGACGTCCGCAGGAAGGCGCTGGCCGGGTTTTCCGGCGGCATGCGGCAGCGCTTCGGCATCGCGCAGGCGCTGATCGGCGTGCCAGGACTGATCATCGTCGATGAGCCGACCGCCGGGCTCGACCCGGAAGAGCGCAACCGCTTCAACAATCTGCTGGCCGAAATCGGCGAGAACGTGGTCGTGATCCTGTCTACCCATATCGTCGATGACGTGACGGATCTGTGTCCGCGCATGGCGATCCTCGCGGGCGGCCGCATCGTGCGGCAGGGTGAACCGGCGGCGCTGGTCGACGAATTGAACGGCCGCGTGTGGCGGCGCGTGATCGCCAAGAGCGAGCTCGATGCGTATCGCAGCCGGATGGACGTGATCGCGACCCGGCTGCGCGAAGGCCGCACTGAGATTCACGTCGTGTCCGACGCGGCTCCGGAAGCGGGGTTCGAACCGGTCGCGGGCGGCTTGGAGGATGTGTACTTCTCCACGCTGCATGCGCAGCGCAAGGCGGGCGCCTCCGCCAGTGTCGCCTGAACTAAAGCGAGTCATGCTCCGACAGGTCGCGTCATTCGAGTTGCGTTTCCAGCTGACGAGCCCGGTGTTCTGGGTCGGCTGCCTGATCTTCTTTCTGATGACGTTCGGCTCGGTGACGGTGGACCAGGTCCAGATCGGCGCGCGCGGCAACGTCTTCGTCAATTCGCCCTACGCGATCCTGCAGACGCTCGCGATCATGGGGTTGTTCGCGATGTACATCACGGTCGCACTGGTGGCCAACGTGGTGATCCGGGACGAAGAGACCGGCTTCGCGCCGATCATTCGCTCAACCCGGATCGGCAAGCGCGATTACCTGCTCGGCCGCTGGCTTGGCGCCACCGGCGCCGCCTTACTCGTGATTGCGACGATGCCGCTGGCGATCTGGATCGGCTCGCTGATGCCGTGGCTGGACGCAGAGAAGGTTGGGCCGCTGCGCGCGTTCGATTACCTGTATGCGCTGTTCTTCTTCGCGGCGCCCACGCTGCTGATCACTTCTGCGTTCGTTTTTGCGCTGGCCACCCTGACGCGTTCCCTGATGTGGTCCTACGTCGGCGCGGTCGTGTTGCTGGTGCTGTACTTCGCGATGTTCACGCTGCTGCGCGATCCGCAGTACGACATGATCGGTTCGCTGGTCGATCCATTCGGCTTGAGTGCATTGAGCGTCGCCACCAAATACTGGACCGCGACCGAGCGCAACACGCAGTTGCCGGCGATCCAGGGCCTACTGCTCTACAACCGCCTGATCTGGACTGGTGCGGCGATCCTGCTGTTTGCTTTCACGTATGCGCGGTTCCGGTTCGAGGCGAGCAGCGCGCGTGAATCCAGCGCCAAATCCGAGCGCGTCGCCGTGGCGCCGTCCACTCCGCCTCCGGCGGCCAGTGCATTCGTGACGAAGCCGTCCGCAGCCGCGCGCACGCGCCGGGCGCAAGCCTGGGCGCTGGCGCGTTTCGAGATGCTTCATGTGTTTCGCAGTCCCGCGTTCTTTGTGCTGCTGGCGGTCGGCATGTTCAACTCGGTGGCCGGGCTGTGGAACGCCGGTCGCC
>Ga0209683_10000442_pt1 | contig 16316 bp, 13 predicted proteins | sample DOMMetBare2Fresh_FD_187474 | JGI IMG/M metagenome (GOLD analysis project Ga0209683, IMG submission 187474) | Wetland sediment microbial communities from St. Louis River estuary, USA, under dissolved organic matter induced mercury methylation -... | ecosystem: Environmental > Aquatic >... | reverse complement strand
TCTCCTTCTCCACTTGCATGGTCATGCCGCTCAAATCCAGGCCCGCCCGCTCCGCCAGGATGCCCATGATCGTCATCATGCAGGCGCCAAGCGCTCCGGCCACCATGTCCGTAGGAGAGAAACACGCACCCTCGCCGCCATTGTCCACCGGCGCGTCCGTGAGCACCTCTGCGCGCGACGGGCCGTGTGTCAACCTCGTGCGCTTCTTGCCAAGATACAGACCATCGATCTGGACGCTCATAGAACTATGATCGTATCGCATACCCCGGAAGTAATACAGGAACAAAGCCCCCGAATATTCTCTCTGAATTTTGTTTGAGATTTGTGTGATTTTGCGACGGACCTCAACGTTGCGTCTGATAAAATAGATGAGTGCCCCGCCTGGGGGGAGAGGGAGCAATGCAAGATGTCAAAGAAGCCCAATGAAACCCGGTCTTACCTGCCGGCTCAAGGTGGCGGCGTAGCTCCGGCGCCAGCCAAGCGTAACAAGCCGGCCCGTGCTGGGGCCGCCCCTGCCGCTCCCAGCGCAAGACCTTCCGTCAATTCAGCGTCGGCCGGACCCGCGCCGGCTAATGGCAAGGACAAACAGGAGATTCCACGTACTGACAACTCTTCGGAACAGGAGGAAATCGCCCGGCTGGCCTACCTCCTTTGGGAAGCCCGCGGCGGATCAGGCGGTTCCCCGGAAGAGGACTGGCTCCAGGCCGAGGAGCAGTACCGCAAGCGCTCCACGCGCTGACAACGCTAACCTGCACTGCGTCGCTGCAGACCTTCGCTAATCTCGGATTGTCCGGCCCTGGCCGCGCAAGCCGCTAACGGTACTTGCGCAGTACGGCCAAAACGCGCCCCTGGATCTGTAGATCTGCCATGGGGACGTGAATGGGTTGCATCGCTGCATTCGCCGGCTGGAGTTTCGCCATCGTTTCCGATTCTTTGTAGAAGCGCTTCAGCGTCGTCTCCGAGCCGCGCACCAGTGCGACTACGATCTCTCCATCGCGGGCGCGCTCGATGGATTCCACTAAGACGAGGTCGCCGCTCAGGATGTGGTCTTCGATCATGGAGTCGCCGCGCACCTCCAGCGCGTAGACCCCCTCGCGGCCTACGAAGTCGCCGAAATCCAGCCGTTCGGGAATCGTCGCCGATTCTACGGGCGCGCCAGCCGCAATCCGCCCCAGGAGCGGAACGTCCATGCGTCCGCCGGGCGCACGGCGCACCTCTTCGTAATACTTGGCCGAGATGTCGAGAGACCTGCTCTGGTTGAACCCGCGCTTGAGGTAGTGTTTGCCCTCCAATGCAGCCACATGCTTGTGCACGGTGGCGAGCGACGCCAGCTCCAGGCCCCTAGCGATCTCCTCGTAGCTGGGGCTGTAGCCGTTGTGCTCGATGAACCCTGCGATGAAGTCCAATACCTGCTTCTGGCGCTTGGTCAATGCCATGGCTCCATTTTGGGCGAATAAAAGGGGAAAGTCAATCGTTTCTTGACGCCCGCTCCAGCCCGCGCACCTGAACCACCGGCGACAGCACAAGCCAGACCGGCGACAGCAGCACCCCCGCTGCGCCCACATACAGCGCCGTCCGGACGCCCAACCCGCTCGCGACCGCACCGGCCGCCAGTGCTCCCACGGGCAATCCGCCACGGAACAGCAGCAACATCGCCGCGTTAACCCTTCCCAGCAAACGCTCGGGAGCGCGGTATTGCCGCAAGCTGGTGTCGGCCACCGTGTAGACCGTCCAGGCGAAATCGGTCAGTTGCGCCGCGATCAGAAACGCGACCGCAGCCGATCCCCGCGCCATCGGCACAAGCAGGGCTCCCGCACCGCTGATGAGCGAGGCGGCGATCAGCGAGGGACCGATCCCGAGCCGGCGCGTAATCCGCTCGGCGGCGCTCGCGCCGAGCAGCGAGGTGACGCCGCCCACCGCTACAACAGCGCCCAGCGTGGCCGGTTTGAGACCCAGCTCGCGGATCGCAAACAACACATAGAGGCTGGCGGGAAAACCCAGAAAGAATGCGGCAGTGGCCGTCCTGGCGGCGAGCGCGCGCAGCACGGGGTCCCGCCATACGGCCCGCAGGCCCTCGGCAATCTCGGGCCCGATCCGCCCACGCTCGCCTCGCGCGGGCGTGGGCTCGCGCCGGCCGATCAGCGAAAGGGAAGCGGCCGAGAACAGGAAGGAGACCGCATCCACAAGGATGGCCACCGGCGCCGTGATCCACTGCACGAGAGCGCCGGTGAGCGGCGGCCCGGCGATCTCCGCTACCGAAGCGCTGGCGGCGAGCTTTGAATTCGCCTCGATGAGGCGCTCGCGCTCCACCAGCTCCGGCACGTACGCCTGGTAGGCCACATCAAAAAACACGGTGAGGGCGCCGGCGACCGCGACCGCCACGCCGAGATGGGCGAACGTGAGCCGGCCCAGCGCGGCGGCGAGCGGGATCGTCCCCAACACGGCGGCGCGCCCGAGGTCCGCGGCGATGAGGATGGGCCTCCGCCGGAGCCGGTCCGTCCACACGCCCGCAAACAGACCCAAGGCCAGCGCCGCCGCGCCGCCCAGCGCGCCCAGAATCCCCATCTCAAACTCGGACGCCCCCAGCACAAGCACCGCCGTGAGCGGCAGACCCTCCCGGCTCACGCGCGAGCCGATCTCCGAGACCGCCTGGCCCGTCCACAGCTTGAGGAAGTCCGGTTCGCGCCAAAGGCGACCCTGGCTCAGAATCGCGTCACCTCGCTGAAGTGGAAGTCGCGCACCTGGAGCGCCGGCACGACCATATCGAAGGACTCTTCCCCAGCCGCGCGCTCGGCGGGCGAGAGCGCTTCGATGTTCCGCAGCATCTCTATCACGCTTTGGTTGAACCGCAGGTTTTTCAGGCCGCACACCACGCGCCCGTCCTCGATGAGGAAGGTTCCGTCCCGTGTCATGCCGGTCATGATCTTCTCGTAGGGATCCACCTCGCGTATGTACCACAGGCGCGTAGCGAGAACGCCCCGCTTCGTTCCGGCGATCACGCGATCGAGCGTCTGGTCGCCTCCTGCAAACACAATGTTTACGGGCGCCTCGCCCATCTCGCTCGGGAGCGGAAAACCGTGTCCGGTAGGCTCGCGCCCGTCGCGCCGCGCGGCCAGGCGGGAGCAGGCCAGCTCGCGCGGCGTCCCGCTCTCCACCAGCGCCAGCCGCCGTCTGGGGACGCCCTCGCCATCGAACGGCGGCCCACTCTGCAGCGGGTGGTATACGTCGTCCGCGATGTGGACGCCTTCGCCGAACAGGCGCTGCCCGATCCGTCCGGTGAGAAAGCCGCGCTGATCGCGCAACGCGGTGGCGCTGAAATCGAAGAACATCTGGCCCAGGAGATCCTGCACCGCCGCGGGCTCCAGAATCACCGTATAGCGCCCCGGCGCCAGCTCGCGCGGCCCGCGGGATACAGCCGCCTTTTCGCACGCACGCCGCGTCAGCGCCAACGGATCAATTTCGCCGCAGTCGGGAGCACTCGCTTTCGCCCAACCCGAGCTGTCCTCCCCCATCGCAGTGATCGAGAACTGCGCCAGTGTGTCGAAGTAATACGCAAACACGCCGCGCGAGTTCAGAACGGCCTCCGCCGACTCGCTGGCAGAGTAGATGCCCGCCGCCGTCAGCGAAGCGGCCTCCGCCATCCGGATCGCTTGAGCCACTGCTTCTGCGCGATCCTCGGGAGCGCTGCGCGCGGTGGACGGGCAGTAACGGTCCACTTCCTGCAACGCGGCCGGCTCGGCCATTTCGGGCAGCTCGGGATCGGGCGCCGCCGCGCGCGTCAGCGCCACCGCGTCCTCCACCGCTCGCCGGATCGACTCCACGTCCAACCGATTGGCGCTCGCCCGCGCCGTGCGCCCCTCGAATGCCGCACGCACCGATATAGCGCGCCGCCGCTCGGCGACGTTCTGATGAATCGTGTTGTTCGCAAACCGCGTGAGCGCCGCATCGGATGCGTCCAGCGTCACTTCCAGCTCGCGCACCCCCAGCGGCCGCGCTATACCGAGGGCGCGTTCAAAAACATCCTGGCACTCGGATCGTGTAAGCAGTTCGGACTCGGTCATCTCCTCAGCCTCCGTACGCCGTTCCGATCTTCACGTTGTGAAAGCGCGCGGGACTCGCGCCGTGCCCGGTGCCCATCACCTGCTCGGGCTGGCCCTTGCCGCAGTTCGGCGTGCCCCAGAGCGTCCAATGCTCCCGTCCCGCGATGGCCGCGCACGAGTTCCAGAACTCCGTCGAGATGCCGCTGTAACTCGGGTTCTTCAGCATCCGCGCCCGTTTCCCGTTCTTGATCTCCCAGCCGATCTCGCAACCGAACTGGAAGTTGTACCGCTTATCGTCGATCGACCAGCTCTTGTTGGTCTCCATGTAGACGCCGTCGCCTGCGAACACTTCATCGAGCGATTGCTCTCCGGGCAGCAGGCTGATATTCGTCATGCGTATCAGCGGCAGCCGGCCCCACCCGTCCGCGCGCATGCAGCCGTTCGACCGGTCCATGCCCGCCTCGGCGGCCGTCTCGCGCGACGCGAGGTAGCCCGTGAAAAGGCCGTCCCGTATGATGGCGGTGGCCTGCGCGGGCACGCCTTCATCGTCGAAAGCGAACGTCCCGAGGCCTGGGCCGTGTTCGATCCTGGCGTCCGCTACCACGTTGACGATCGGCGATCCGTACTCGAGGCGATTCAGTTTTTCGAGCGTCAGAAAGCTCATGCCCGCGTAATTCGCCTCGGACCCCAGCACGCGATCGAGCTCGATCGGGTGCCCGATGGACTCATGAATCTGCAGCCCGAGTTGCGAGCTGTCGAGTATCAAATCGAAGCGCCCTTCCGGGCATTGCGCCGCGGAATGCAGCGCGGCGGACTCCTCGGCGATTCGCGGCGCATTCTCCGCCAGCCGAAGCTCCTCGATCAGTTCGTAGCCCTTCAATTCATGCTGGCCCCCAAACGAGTTCGGATACGAGCGCTGTTGGATCTCGTTCTGCGCATAGCTGAACGCAACGACGCCCGCTCCGCTCGTGGTGCGCGTTTGGTCGATGCGGCTGCCGGCCGAGGACGCGAAGTACTGCCGCTCGCGCGTGAACGCCATCGAGGCTTCTGCCAGCGTCACGCCCTGAACGCGGCGCAACTCGGCGTCCGCTCGCAGCAGCAGCTCCAGGCTCTGCTCCACCGGGATCGAGAACGGGTCGATACGGCACGGCGAGTTCCAGACCGCTTCGTAGACGCCCTCCGGCGCCAGCCGCACGTCCTTCTTTTTTGCTCGTGCGCTCGCGCGAGCGATGGCGGCGGCCCGCCCCGCCGCCGCGGCGAGTCCGCCGGCGGTCAAGTCGTCTGTGGCCGCGAATCCCCAACAGCCGCCGATGAGCGCGCGAATTCCCACACCCATCGAGTGAGCGCTCGCCAGCGATCCCACCTTCCCATTCTTGGTCGACAGATGCCGCGAGCGCGTCTCCACTACGCGGACGTCCGCGTACGAGACGCCGCGTCCCACCGCGGCGCCCAGCGCCTCCTCGGCGATGCGTTTCATCCTTCGATTGTAGCTACAAGCGCTCTGGCGCGAGTGCGTTCTTGCGCGCGAACCGCTCCGCCCAGCGGATGCGCCCCGTCATCTGCATCACCGCGAATAGCGTCAGGATCGACCCGATTGTCACCGCCAGGCCTGTGAAGCCCTTGAAGAAGAACGCGTAGGAAAACAGCACCAGGTAGATCAACTGCGCCGCACCGGCTTCCACCGCCGCGAACCGCATGCCCACCGCCAGACGCAGATAGCTCACCACCAGAAAGATCGACACAGCAGAGCAGATCGCGAATGCAATGTGAATCGAGATGTGGTCCACCAGGTACGCCAGCAGCAGGTGAAACGAGAAGAACGCCGCGGCCAGGAAGAAGTAGTTCATCGGGTGCAGCTCGATGTTACGCAGCGTCGTGATGACGAGCATGATAAAGAAGAACAGGAACAGCGATACCGGCGCGAAGTAACTGATCTGCCCCGCCAGCGGTCCCGGCTGCAGTTTCTCCGGCATCACCATGCCGATCTGAAATCCGGAGACGAGATTGGTGTAGCTCCACGTAAGCAGCCAGCCGCTGGCGATCTCGCTCTTCGTGCTGGGCGAGAGCGTGTTGGCGGCAAAGTCAATGTCCTTGAAGTTCGTCTTCATGGCGAGGACGAAATCGCGCGTTTGCGCGATATCATCGCCTAGCCGGTAGCGCCAGCTATCGATCCCCTGCGAACGATACGAAACCCGAAGCGACGCTGTCTGGCCCGTTGGTATCTCCGCTGAGATATACGCCGACTTCTTCTCACCGTGCGGCTCGAGCGGTTTGCCGTTCAATTCCATCGCGACGGCGTCGTAGATGGCCCGCTCGGCGGGGAAGTACAGGCGAAATGTCGTGAGCTGGTCCCGGTCGCTGTCGTTGCGAAAGACGTAGGTCCCGGCGAAGTCTACGACGTAAGTGCTATACCACAACAGTCCTTTCTGGCGGTGCTCCAGCTTGAGGTCCACGTTGATCCGGCTGCTTTCGAGCCTCAGGTCGACTACCCGTTGTACCTTGTCGATCTTGACGGTCTTCTTGCCGTCGGTGACTGAGTCGCTTCTTACTTCGTCCACCACGATGTAGCTGGCCGTCGGTGGCGCCTGCTCCTGTGGCGTTCCCCATGTGGAAGCCACACCCGCTTTGAGGCGAGTATCAAGCTGCTGCGTGCGCTCGAAGACGGTTGTGCCCAAAATGGCCCACGCCACAGCGCTGCAGAGGAAAATGAGCGTGATTGCTGCGATTCGGCTGACCATGGAGAGTCGACTAGCACGCACGGCGCCGGAGTGGTGGCGCCTGAGAGGAAAGGACCTGCTGCCAGCGCCTGTGCGCTCACTGACACGCGTGTGTCAGCGCGAACACGAGCTACGCCTGGCCCTCGAAAACGCCTTCGGGCGCCACGTCCGGTTGCCGCTCTGCGGGCGACGCCGGATGCGTCTGGCCACACCACCGCTCCAAAGCCGACTTGAGAGCGGTGAGGTCCACTGGCTTGGTGATGTAGTCGGTCATGCCCGCCTCGATGCACTTCTCGCGATCGCCCTTCATGGCGTTGGCTGTCATGGCGATGACAGGGACGAGCCTGGAGGCGCCCTCGAGTCGCCGAATCGACTGGGTAGCCCGGAAGCCGTCCATGCCCGGCATCTGGCAATCCATCAGAACCGCCGCGTACTGCCCAGTGGCGGCCGCCTGGACGGCCGGCCCGCCATCCGGAACCACGTCGACGGCGTAGCCCAGTTTCTCGAGCAGCCGCCGCGCCACTTTCTGATTCACCGCGTTGTCTTCGGCCACCAGTACTCTGTAGTTCGCAGTCCTGTCCAGCGGCGCCTGAGACTGGGCCACGGCGCTGGCCAGGCGGAGCAGGGAAGCCGGCCCCTGGTCGGCTGGCTGCACCACTCCGAGCAGCGCTTCGCGCAGCCGCGCCCCCCGCACTGGCTTCGTGACGAACGCATCGGCCGAAATGCCGCTCGGGCTGCTCCCTTGGCTCTGCCAGACCAGCAGCGCCAGCGCGGGCTGGCCGCTGCCGCCGTTGGACGCAGCGAGCGCCTCGCGCAGTAGACACAGGTCGGGATCCGCGGAATCGGCGATCACAAAGCGCCACCGTCCTTTCTGGACGGCCTCAACGGCCGCGGAGCCGTTTGCCACCTCCTCAGTGGTGAGACCCCAGGCGCCGGCGTAGTAGGCGAGCATCTTCCGCATCGATGCATTCCGATGCACCACCAGCGCCCCCGCTCCCGCCAGCTCCGGCGGCAGGGACGGCGTTTCGAGCGCGCCGGCCATGACGCCAATCTCGACCGTGCAGCGGAAGCGTGAGCCGCGTCCTCGTTCGCTGAACGCTTCGACCTTGCCGTTCATGGCCTCGGCTAACCGCTTCGAGATCGCCAGTCCCAGCCCCGTTCCGCCGAACTTGCGGCGCGTCCCGCCATCGCCCTGGTAGAACGGCTGGAACAGCCGCGTCACTACGTCCGGCGCCATTCCAATTCCGGTGTCGTGGACCTCGATGCTCAGCGAGGCGCGATCCCCCTCCCGGCTCACCAGTTGAAGGTCGACTCCTACCTCGCCCCGCTCGGTGAACTTCACCGCGTTCCCCAGAAGGTTGATGACGATCTGCCGGAATCTCCCCGGGTCCCCGATCAGCCGCGCCGGAACGGCGTCGGAAACCAGGGCGACCAGCTCGATCCCCTTCGCCTCCGCCCGTTCCGCGAACAGCGCCACCGCCTGCTCCACCTGATGCCGCGGATCGAATTCCATTTGCTCCAGATCCAACTTGCCCGATTCGATGCGCGAGAAATCCAGGATCTGGTTGATGATGTCCAGCAGCGCCTGTCCCGAAAACCGGATCGTCTCCACGCAGTCGAGTTGTTCGTGCGTGAGCGTCGTTTGCTCCAGCAGCGTGAGCATTCCGAGCACGCCATTCATCGGCGTGCGGATCTCGTGGCTCATGCTGGCGAGAAACTCGCTTTTGGCGGCGTTGGCCATGGCCGCTTGCGCCGCCATCTCGTTCGCCCAGACTGTCGTCTGCTCCATCACCCGGTTCACAGCCGCCAGCTCGTCGGCCATGCCCTCGGCCCGGTCCATCGCGCGCCGCGATTCTGCCTCGCCCTCCCTCAACCGCGAGATGTCTCGCACAACTCCAATACCGCGCCAGGACCGGCGCCACCGCGCCCCCGCGACGCTCGCAGTGATCTCAATGGGGAACTCCGAGCCGTCCTTGCGCTGCCCCACCGCCTCCATCAACTGCCGCTCCGCGGCGTTCGCCCGTGGCCCGCGCAATCGAAGTAGCCGGCGCACGACAGCCCGTCGCGGCTGCGGCGCCAGCAGAAGCTCGAACCCACGGCCCAGAATCTCCTTCTCTGCGTACCCGAACAGACGCTCAGCCGCCTTGTTCCAAAAGACAACCCGGCCCTTCCGGTCCACGATGACCACCGCGTCGCGCGATGCACCCGCCGCCAGCCGAAGCCACATCTGCCTCCGCAACACGAACACGTGGAGCGCCACAATCGCGATCGGAACCAGAATCATCAGGGTCGCTGCGACGGGACCCGGCACGGAAGCTCCTCTCCAGAACGCATCGGAGGCGCGGCGTTCACGCACTCCGCTCTCTACAGGCTCTCATCGGCAAGAACCCGTTTGAGTTGAGCCTCTTCTGCCTGCCTACCGCCCGCAACGCCGTAGACCCGCTGACCCCCAATACTCCCAGCCAGTTGTCCCGACGCGCCCGGCTCGATACAGGCTACTCGCCGTTCCCCGGGAGTGTCAGGAGCCAGGAACTAGTATTAAGATAACAGGGGCGGGACTTCACTCCGGGTTTTATCGGCAAGCGCCCATGCAGCGTCCCAGGAGGATGCCATTCATGCTCATGCCCGGAACGGCCTCCGACCCCAAGAACACGATCTCGCCGATTCTGGTCCTCGAGCGCGACTATCGGGTGAAGCCGATGACCGTGGTCGACCTCAAGATGCGGCGGATCAAGAAGGTGTATGAGAACACCAGCCAGCGCATCTTCGTCGAGAACGTGGCGCAGAAGTTTGGACCCCGGCGGCCAAAGGCAGTTGTCACGCCGCGATTTCTTTGAAGCCCGGCGCCAACGAGGAACTCGCCAGGCGTATCGCCTGGAGCGTCGGCCCGGTAAAGTGAGGTCTCCCAGCTACCGCGAATGCTGAACGCCACCTTGGAAATTGCGCGCGGCTTGGCTGCACTGTGGGTCTTCGTCTATCACTTGCGTCTGCTGCTTCCGCCCGGCCTGTTCCGCAGCGTGGCGGAGGGCGGCTTCCTCGGCGTACCCGCATTCTTCGTCATCTCCGGATACTGCATGATGGCCTCCAGCCAGGCCACCATCGCGAAAGGACAACCCGCCAGCTCGTTCCTCCGTCGCCGCCTGCGGCGCATCTTCCCGCCGTTCTGGGGATCGATTCTGGTTGTCGTGGCCGTGCCGTTCATCGCTGCGGGCTTCGCTTGGTTGCGCGGATTCGCGCCGTACTGGCCCGCTCCCCGCTGGCGGGAGTATTCGCTCCTCGATTGGGCTGAACTGGCGACCTTAACCAAAGGCCTGCTCTGGCAAGGCCCCGCCCACAAGCCCTACAGCGCCGTGAATTCCGCCTACTGGAGCCTCGCCATCGAGATCCAGTTCTACGCGGTCATGGCGCTCGGCCTTTTGGTGCGCCGCTGGTTTCTTGTCTGCCTGGCCGCCGTTACGCTGGGAAGCCTCGCTTTCTGGTTCTTCATCGGGCCGATCGCACCTGGTTTGTTCCCCGAGTACTGGCCGATGTTTGCGCTCGGTATCCTCCTCCACTACGCACTCGACAAAGGATTCCGCCCCGCGCGCCTCTTCGGAAAGTGGACCGCGCCGCTCAGCGCCGTTACCCTTTCCGCGATTCTCGCCACCGCGCTCGGCCTCACCCTCTACGCCCCCAGCGAGAGCCTCCAACGGCAAACCGTATTCGCTGTTGTCTGCGCCTTCATCTTCTGGGCCGCCAGCGGCGTCGAGAGCTGGCTCGCCAAGCCATTCCTGCCCACGCGCGCCTTCGTCGGCTTGGGGAAGATGTCGTACTCGGTCTACCTGCTTCACCTCCAACTCGGCTCGCTCGCCATGTCGCAACTCCGTCCCGTCTTGCCACGCGGCGGTCTGCTTTCGCCTCTCATCTGCATCGCCGCCACCCTTCCCCTCATCTGGGTCTTCTATCACTTCTGCGAGAAACGCTTCATCGGCAGTGGCAAGCCGAAGCCGCGTCCTCCCAAGCCCGCAGTCAAGCCCGCCGAACCGGAACTCGCCCCCGTGACCGCACGGCAAGGAACACTTTGATCTTCTACATATGATCCGTTAATATGTAGAAGTGCAAGGTATGTGGCGGCGCAAACGGCAGGAGCAAGATCTCGACCAAGAGCTGCAGTCCCACTTCGACCGGCTCACCCAGGATTTGATCGCCCAAGGAGTGGAGCCGTAAGAAGCCCGGCGCCAGGCGCGGCTGACCTTCGGCGGCGTCGAGCAGGTGAAAGAGCGTTGCCGCGACGTGCGGTCCCTCCGCTGGCTTCGGGACTTCCTCGGCGACTGCCGTCACGGCATACGCCTCCTGCGCCGCAATCCCGGGTTCGCCTGCGTGGCGGCGCTGTCGCTCGCACTCGGCATCGGAGCGAACACCGCCATCTTTTCGGTGACCGACCAAGTCCTGCTCCGCAACCTGCCGGTCCGCGATCCGCGCGATCTCGTCCTTCTTTCCCCCACAGGCCCGTACCCGGGGGCGAGCGTGGGCAGCCACCGCATTTCCTTACCCCATCTATCGCGACCTGCGCGACCACAACCGGGTCTTTAGCGGCCTGCTGTGCCGCTACCAGTTTTCCGCCGCTCTCGGCTATCAGGGTGAGACCGAGCCGGTGGTCGCCGAGATGGTATCAGGCAACTACTTCCAGACTCTCGGCGTCGGGGCGGCGGTTGGCCGCACGATTACGCCGGACGACGACCTCAAACCGGGGGCGCACCCGGTCGCCGTCCTCACCTTCGACTTCTGGAAGAGCCGTTTCCGCGGCGATTCCGGCGTTCTTGGTCGAACCATCCTGGTCAATGGGCGGCCGCTCACAGTCCTCGGCGTGAGCGAAGCCGGCTTCAATGGCGTCGAGCTGGGGACCTCTCCGAAAACCCGCGTGCCCGTGGCCATGACCCACGAGATGTTTCCATTTGTACCGTGGATTGGATTGGAGACGCCGCTCTCGCGCTGGGTGCAGGTCTTCGGTCGTCTCGAACCTGGTGTGACCGTCGAGCAGGCCGCGAGCGCGCTCGTCCCCGTGTACCGCGCCAGCATCGACAACTCCATTCGCACAGGAGCGCTTGAGAAGCATTCACAAGAGGAGGCGCGCCGCTACCTGTCGTCCTCGATCGCGGTTTTTCCGGGAGGGCAGGGCATTGACGGCTTGCGCAAGGCCATGTCCACTCCGCTCCAGGCGGTCATGGCCATCGTCTGCGTGATGCTGCTCATCGCCTGTATCAACGTCGCCAACCTGCTGATCGGGCGCGGCGTCCAGCGTCAAACCGAGTTCGCCGTTCGCATCGCCATCGGAGGTGGACGCGGGCGCATCGTGCGCCAGTTGCTCAGCGAGAGCCTGCTCCTGGCCGCGCTCGGCGGTGGCGCTGGCGTGCTGTTGGCCTCCTGGGCCGTGCGGCTGCTGGCGCGTCTGATACCGGCCGACGATGGGGCGCTCGAGTTGGCGGCCGCAATCGACTGGCGCGTACTGGCCTTCGGCATCGCCCTCTCCGCCATCGTGACCTTCCTGTTCGGCCTCGCGCCCGCTCTGGGCGCCACGCGGGTCAGCCTCTCGCCCACGCTCAGAAGGCAGTCCGTCGCCGGCGCTGTCCGCGGCGGTCTACGGCGTCTCCTTGTCGGTGCGCAGGTCGGTCTCTCGTTGGTCCTGCTGATCGCCGCCGCGCTGTTCCTGCGCTCGCTTCGAAACCTCAGCGTGATCGATCCCGGTTTCAATCCCAGCAACGTCGTCTCGTTCTCGATCGATCCAACGTTGAACGGGGCGCCGCGCCCGCAGATCCTCGAGATCTACCGGCGCATCAAGGAGCGATTGCAGGCGATACCCGGCGCCGACTCGGCGGCGCTCGGCCTGGTGCGTTTGCTGGGAGGCGATTCCTGGGACGGCGCCGTGGAGATCGATGGGTACCGGCCTCGGGCGGGCGAGCGAGTGAATCCCTGTCTCAATGCGGTCTCGGAGGATTACTTCCGGACGCATCGCATTCCCTTTCTCGAGGGCCCCGATTTTCGCCCCTCGGACGACGCCGCGCCTGTATCCATCGTCAATGAAAAGTTCGCCCGCCATCTATTTGGGCGGCGCAGCGCTCTCGGACGCCGGGTTCGCCTCGACGGATTCGGCGCCAAGATCAACGCCGAGATCATCGGAGTCGTCAAGGACGCCAAGTACCGCAGCATGCGGGAAGAGACGCCCTGGCAGGTCTTCTGGCTCTACCGCCAGCTTCCCTTTACATTGGGGATGAACGGCTACGTTCTGAGCCCGCTTCCGGCCGAGCAGGTCTCCCGCGCCATTCGTCTGGCTGTGCGCTCGGTGGACCCGAACCTTCCGGTTGACGCCATTCGCACCATGGAAGAGCAGCGCGGCCGCTCCCTCGGCGCGGAACGCTTGGTCGCCATCCTCGCGGCGCTCTTCGGAGCGCTCGCCACGCTGCTGGCCGCCATCGGACTCTACGGCGCGCTCAGCTACAGCGTCGCCCGCCGCACCCGCGAGTTGGGTCTGCGGACCGCGTTAGCCTAAGTTCGTCACGACGGAGGCCGAAAAGCGGCTAAGCCGTTCAGAATCAGTTCAGGCAATCGCCGAGTCTGCACTACATTTGCGGTTGAGTTCGAAGTGCTCGGGCAGGGAGAGACCGAGTTGCTGTAAAAGAGATTTCTGCTCGGCGCTGGGCTCGGTGATGCGGCGCAGACGGATCTCGCGTCCATCGGTTGTGGGCAGCACAATGTCGGCGCTGTGCAGGGTAGACAACAATGCCAACGCCTTCGTTGCTGACAACGGCTGCGCATTCTCGACGCCGCTCATCGATGGTTGCGGAACCAGGGCGGACCTCCGGTTCAGCAGATGCTTGAGCGTCACCCAGAGGGCGTAGCCGAGGAAGGCCACCATCACATGCGCCTTCACCCGCGGCTCCAATTGATGGAACAGAGGACGAATCGATAGCTCGCTCTTGAGCGCGCGGAACGACGCTTCCGCCTCGGTCAGTTGCATATACCGCGACCAGAGTTCCTCCGCCATTCCCGCCTGTAGATTGGTGCGCAGCATGTAGGCGCCCTCCCGCAACCCGCGCCACACCTGGCGATCTTCTTGGATCGCCCAGTGCAAACGAACGCCTTCGGCGGTGTCGCGCAGAGCCACTTCATACAGATCGTTCACTTGTGGATGGCTGGCCTGAATGCGCCCCAAGCGCCGCTCCATTTTGTGGCGGTCCCTCAAGCGGCCGGCCTCGATGGTTTTCGCCAAGCGTTTCAGCGCATCCTCCATGCGGCCGGAAAAGCGCTTCCGGATGGCTTTTTCCTTCTCCTTGCGCCCGCGGGTGCGACACAGAATATACGTTTCCTCGCCCTGAGGAATCGCCGCCTTTTTCACTTCCACCTCGGGCCGCACCTGAACCCAATCGTCCTGCAGCAGCTCGGCTTCAAACTGCTTCATCTGCCTGCGCGGTGTGCCCACCAAGTACTGCCCGCCGCGCTTGCGAATCGCCGCCAGATTCTGTTCGCTCACAATTCCCCGATCCATCACCCAGATCCGCCGCGCCTTGCCGTACTTGCGCTCGACCATGCGCAGGATCGTTTCCATCGTCGATACATCGGCCCGATTGCCGTCGAAGGTCTCATAGCTGAAGGGGAATCCTTCGCTGTTGACAATGAGCGCGATCACCATCTGTTCGCAGTCCGGACGATGATCGCGCGAATAGCCGCGCCGCATCATCGGATTCTTTTCCGCCGCCCCTTCCACGTAGGTGCTCGTCAGATCGTAGAGCAGCACATCGAACTCGGCGCCGAACAACTCGCCATAGCGCTGCTTGAGATGCTGCTCCAGCTTCGTCTTGTGGGGCAGAATCCGGTCCAGGCACCGGTACAGCCGGGTGTCGTTGATCTTGCCCTCTTCGATCCCCAGCAGATCATCCAGCGCCGTGGACGGATACCAGCGCTGTTCAATCGCCAACTCGCTGCCCGGCGCGCACAGCCGATTGATCGCCAGCACCGCCGCTATCCGCGACCACGCCCCGTCGGCATCGTGCCCGTCCATGGCCTGTTCGAAAAAGCGGTCCAGGCCCAGACGCTTCCACAGCTCCAGACCGAGCCAGCAGGAGCCGAACTGCCGCGTCCTCTCCAGCCGCACTTTGTTCAGCAGCACGCGCGCCACCTGCGGATCGTCGGCCGGCGGCTCGACGCCGGCGGGAAACAGCTTCAGTTGCTGAGCCTCGCCCTGCTCGTTGAAAACCTCGATCGTCTTCAGCCACCGCGCCTGGGAGGAATGGTTCAGCTCACCGAGATAGCAGAGCGTTCTCTGCCGCGGACCGTCTGGCGTCCGCACGGTCTCCACCAGCGACCAGTAGGTGTGGTCCTTGCCGTCCTTCTGGCGGCCGTGGGCGCGCAAAAACATTCTCGCCCAATCGTGTCACGAGCCGGAAGACGCTTCAAGAGCGTTGGTCTGCACTACATCGGCTTTTCAAAATCCGCAGCCGGCAAACAAATGCAGTTGCCCGACTGGCGAGACCCAAAATCGTCAAAATCAACCGCGCCGTGACGAACTTCGGCTAGCCGCGCGCACCACCGGGCGAGGTTCTGCCCGCTTGATACGAATACGGCGCCCGGAGCTTCGATATCCGGCTCACTTTGCGCAAGTGCTCGGGAGAACTGGTCTGCGACCGTTTCTCCTCCGCTTTGGTGGGGGGCGCAGGCTCTCTGGCCAAGGCCAACTCCGGCTTGGGCGCCGGTTCTGGGGGAACCACCCGCCTCGTCCTCTTGGAGGCAGCCTTCGGGATCTTGATGTAGGCCCCCAAGACGTGCGAACTCCGCGCTTGAGACGGCAGAGTGCTCTCTTCGGCCTCCATCCATTCCTGCACTGGGTTTTTCTTGTGTTTTTCCAGATTCGCCATGGACAGCCCTCCTTCAAACTTCGCCATGGATCGACTTGGTTCGATTCTAGGCCGGAACGTAAATGGATGCAAGAGCTTAGTTTGGGCGCCTAATCAAATCACGCGGTCCGGCCGAGATAAGGGGCATGCGGGTTGTAGCGGCTGTGCGGGGTGGTACGCCCACAGACCTCATGGACGCCTGCGCGGCGCGGATCACGGATCCGGTGCTGCGGCTAAAATACCTGCGCCAGAACGCTGCGCTGCCCCCCGAACCGCCGCGACGCGAGGACCGGCCGCCCGGCGCCAGGCGCCGGTGGCCAGGAGCCGTCATCGTCGTCCTGGCGTTCCTCGTTCCGGCATGCGTTTCGGAGCCCGTTGTGACGCCTCCGGCCCTGCGGCCGGTGGAACGGCCAGCCCCAGTTCCGGCGGCCCAGCCGGTGCGTGTTTGGTTGGTGGAGCGGACACAAGAGCACGAGATCTACAGCAACGGCCTCCGCATCGAGAACGATTTCACAGTTGCGGGCAAGCCCCGGCTCTTCCGGGCGCTCCCGCGCCAAGGCGGCGCACCGCGCTGGCGCACCGATCCCGCCGGCATCGTTTTTCACAGTTCGGAAAGCGACACTGCGGAATTTGAGCCTGAACAAACCGGCTTGCTCAAGCAGCAGGGCCGTAATCTGCTCGAGTATGTGCGA
>Ga0209683_10000441_pt1 | contig 16330 bp, 12 predicted proteins | sample DOMMetBare2Fresh_FD_187474 | JGI IMG/M metagenome (GOLD analysis project Ga0209683, IMG submission 187474) | Wetland sediment microbial communities from St. Louis River estuary, USA, under dissolved organic matter induced mercury methylation -... | ecosystem: Environmental > Aquatic >... | reverse complement strand
TGCGCCGGGGTTCTGGAAAACGCCCCAATCGCTTTTGCCGCCGATGAATAACGAGGGTACGTCGATCGTGCGGCCGCCGAATGTTTGCAAGTCTGCGATGAATCTGGGACCGGTGCGCCGATAGCCCTGAAGGCCACCCTGAAATCCTGTCCTTTCGTATTCCGCGGTGTAAACCGCCAACTCGTCATCGGGCAGCCATTTGCAGGCGGCGATCTCCGCAGCCGTCGGCATCACCGATGCCACGGTCTCGGCCATGCCCTTGTCGAGATCCATGATGTAATAGGTCGGCATCTTTGCCAGTTCTTCGGCGGTCAATGATGCGAGCCTGAAGGGTTTGTTCTGTTTCCAATCGGCGCTCTTATAGTGATAGTAAGCGCGCAGGAAGGCGTGGACGCCCTGCGGGCAGTGTCGCATGTTGTCATTCGCTTCGCGGGTCGTGTAGTACACTTGGTAATGCTTGCGCGGTCGCGGCAGCTTCGCCAATGCGTCGTTGATAGTGCTGGCGCGTGGCGGAGAGGTTGGGCCCTCCGGCGTGCCTTCAACTGTATTAAACGGCAGCGCAGGCGGGCCCGCGAACGGGGAAGTCATCATGGCAACAGACCGGAACACGTCTGGTCGTATCAGGGCGCAGTACCCGGCCACGGGCGAGCCGGCGTCGCGTCCAACCACCGCGGCGGTGCGGTATCCGAAGGCGGATACCAGTCCGAGGGCATCCCGCACCAGATTGGTATGGCGAAACAGAAATACATCGCCGTCATAGGAGTCATCCCAACCTGTCGTGCGACCATAACCTCTCATGTCAGGAGCGAGCACGTGAAAGCCCGCTGAAGCCAATGGCAGCATGACCTTGCGCCAACCGTATGCGATCTCTGGATATCCATGGAGGAGAAGGAGGCAAGGCCGTCCTTTGGATTCGAAGCCGGCTTCCAATACGTGGAAAGTGAGACCGTTAATATTGGGCACGTAGCGGGAGCGAATGCCGGGGGGAAGCGGGAGCGGAGGAAGTTGCGCCGTGTCAGTCTGAACGATTGCAGCGCGCGAGACATCAGACTGCACGAGTGTGCCGGAAGCTGCCGCTGCGGCGGTCAGAATCAAGCTACGTCGGGTCGAGCCCGCGGCGGCCTGACTGGTTGCGTTGAGACTTGGCTTCGTTTGCATGGGCATATTGGAGCTTCCCTATGAGCCAGGATTGTCCAGATAAATCCCAAACCGACATGAATATTCGCGCTTTCCCGGGCGGTTGCAAGATAGACGCTTAACGTGGACGGCGATGGCCGAACGGCCGCGATTGGCGAGGGTACGCCTTAATTCAGCACACCCACGATCGCGCCCATCAGGCAGGTGGTCAGCGTGCCCGCGATGATTGACTTGAGTCCGAGCGAGATCACATCGTCGCGCCGCTCCGGCGCCATGGTGGCAAGCCCGCCGATCATGATCCCGAGCGAGCCGAAATTGGCGAAGCCGCACATCGCGTACAGCAGGATCAGGCGCGAGCGCGGCTCGAGCGCATCGCCCGGGAGCTTGGAGAGCTCCACATAGGCGATGAACTCGTTGAGGATGGTCTTGATGCCCATGAGACTGCCGGCGGTCACGGCCTGATCCCACGGCATGCCCATCAGCCAGCACACCGGCGCCATCGCGAGCCCGAGCATGCGCTCAAGCGATATCGGCCTAGCGGCGACATCGGGCAGCAGGCCCAGGATGGCGTTGGCAAGATGGACGAGCGCCACCAGCACGATCAGCATGGCGCAGACATTAAGCAATAACTCAAGCCCGGCAGCGGTTCCTTTGACGACGGCGTCCATGGTGCCGGTCGCCACCGGCTCGGGGTCGATCAGAGACCCGGCGGTGTGCTGCTCCTGCGTTTCCGGCACCATGATCAGGCTGATCAGGATCGCGGCGGGGGCGCCGAGCACCGAGGCAATGACCAGGTGCGCGGCGGCGTTCGGGATCAGCGGGCCCAGCACGACGGCATAGATCACCAGCACAGTGCCGGCGATGCCGGCCATGCCGCCGGTCATGACGATGAACAGCTCGCTGCGCGTCAGGCGCGCGAGATAGGGCTTGATGAACAGCGGCGCCTCGACCATGCCGAGGAAGATGTTGGCCGCGGTTGCGAGCCCGACCGCGCCGCCGACGCCGAGCGTGCGCTGCAGGAGCCAGGCAAAGCCGCGCACGACCGGCGGCAGGACGCGCCAGTAGAACAGGAGCGTGGTGAGAACGCTCATGACCAGGAGGATCGGCAGCGCCTGCAGCGCCAGCACGAACTCGGCGCCTGGCACCTTCAGCTCATAGGGCAGGGGGCCGCCACCGAGATAGCCGAACACAAACGACGTGCCGGCCTGGGTCGCGGCCGCGATCGCGCCGACCGCCCGGTTCACCACCGCGAGCGCCTCCGCGACTTTCGGCACCTTGATCAGGATCACAGCGATGACGAACGTCAACGCGAGCCCAAGGGCCGCCTGCCGCCACGCCACCTTGCGCCTGTGCTCGCTCAACGCCCACGCCATCGCCAGCAAAGCAATGACACCCACCGCCGATTGCAGCTGCAGCATCGCCCCCGCCCACGATTCTCCGGCCGTGATTGTACACGCGGGAGCACCCGTGTGGTGACGATCCGTGGACCGATGATCCGGGATATTGTAACCACGCTCAGCCAGGTGAGGCTCTTGGGCCAACGGGAAGCAGAACGCGAAGCTTGAAGCATAAGGACGCCGTCATGGCCACGCGCATCCGTTTTGACTTCGGCGCACTGACGCTCGATGCCGAGCTCTTCGACACGCCGACCGCGCAGGCGATCGCGGCGGCGCTGCCGTTCACCGCCTCGGCCATGACCTGGGGCGAGGAGGTCTACTTCGAGACCCCGGTCACGTTGCCGCGCGAGAAGGACGCGCGCGCCGTGGTGACGCCGGGCGAGGTGGCGTTCTGGCCCGAGGGGTCCTGCATTGCGTTGGGATTCGGCCGCACCCCGATCTCGCAAGGCGACGAGACGCGGCTCGCCGCGCCCTGCAACGTCTTCGCGAAGGCGCTCGGCGACGTGAAGGTGCTGGCGAAGGTGAAGGCGGGCACCAAAGTGAAAGTGTCAGCGGCCGATTGACACGTCTGCTCGCGCGACGCGGTCTAGAGTTGGGGCAGTTATTATTGCGCCCCCTCGCGGGAGAGGGCTCAAGACAATAAGCAGCAAACGCAAGGGGGGTGAGGGGGCGCTTCGTCCTTTGCTTCTGCTTCTTGCGAAGAAGACCCCTCACCCAATCCTAATGTGCTGACCTGCCTTCATGCCCTCTCCCGCGAGGGGAGAGGGCGCAACAATGAGCGCCGCAGCCGCTATTGCGGTATGCTCCTTGCCTTCGTGACGCAGCAAGACTAGCCCCGCCCGACGAACGGCATCATGTTCGCCATCACGGTCATGAACAGCACGTTGGTGTCGAGCGGAAGCCCCGCCATGTAGACCACCGCGCGGCCGACGTCGTTGGCGTTCATGCGCGCCTCGACCATCATCCGCCCGTCCGGCTGCAGCACGCCCTGGCCCTGCACCATGCGCTCGGTCAGCGGGGTTGCCGCGTTGCCGATGTCGATCTGGCCGCAGACGATGTCCTTGCCGCGGCAGTCGAGCGCGGTCTGCTTGGTCAGGCCGGTGACGGCGTGCTTGGTGGCCGTATAGGCGACCGCGCCCGGCCGCGGCGTGTGCGCCGAGATCGAGCCGTTGTTGATGATGCGCCCGCCGCGCGGGTCCTGCGCCTTCATCAGCCGGATCGCCTCCTGCGTGCACAGGAACATGCCGGTGAGATTGATATCGACGACTTTCTTCCAGGTCTCGTAGGCGAGGTCCTCGATCGGCGTCGCCGGCGCGCCGATGCCGGCATTGTTGAACAGCACGTCGAGGCGCCCGAACGCCTCCTTGGTGCGCGCGAACGCGGCTTTGACGGCGGTCGGATCGCTCACGTCGGTCGGCACCACGAGGCTCTTGCCGTTGGTGGTCTTGCCCTCGGCCGCGGTCTCCTCGAGCTTGTCCGCCCGGCGTCCGGCGAGCGTGACGGCGTAGCCCTCCCGCATCAGGGCGAGCGCAACCGCCTTGCCGATGCCGGTGCCGGCGCCGGTGACCAGGGCGACTTTGGGCGATACCATGGGGGCCTCCTCCAACTTGGCGCATTATCATCGTTGCACGGGCCGGGACGCAATGCGGTAGTATTGCGGGCACGAGAATGGACCCTGTGGCGGGGAGCGAAGCGGATGACGCGACGAAAGGTGCTGGGGCTCGGATTGGCGGCCCTGTCCGCACCGCTGATGACGCCGCCTTGGGCCCAGGCCCAATCGCGTTACCCCGACCGCCCGATCCGACTGGTCATCCCCTTCCCACCGGGCGGGGTGAACGACGCGGTCGGTCGGCCCTGGGCCGACAAGATGAAGGCTCTCCTCGGCACCGTGGTGATCGAGAATATGGGCGGGGCTGGTGGCGCGGTGGGCGCGCTCGCGGTCGCGCGCGCGCAGCCTGACGGCTATACGCTGCTGCTTGGCTCGGGCGGCACCCAGGTGATCATTCCCATTGCCAGCAGCCAGCCGCAATACGATCCGGTCAAGGCGTTCGAGACCATCTCGCTCTTAGGCATCACGGCGGTGTGCATCGCGGTGCATCCTTCGGTGCCGGTGCAGACGCTCCCCGAGCTCATCGCCTATGCCAGGGCCAATCCGGGCAAGCTGTCCTATGGCTCCGCCGGCTCCGGCACGATGACCCATCTCACGGGCGAATTGTTCAAGGTCCTCTCCGGCGCCGCCGATATTGTGCACATCCCTTATCGCGGCGCAGGGCCGGCGCTGACCGACGCCATCTCCGGGCATATTCCCATGATCACGCCGAACGTGACGGGCCAAGTGATCGAGCTCAACAAGACTGGCAAGCTGCGCATCCTGGCCGTCACGACCGCCAACCGGGTCGCGGCCGCGCCCGATATTCCAACCGCGATCGAGGCCGGCCTGCCGAACATGATCTCGCAGAATTTCGTCGCCCTGTTCGCGCCGGCCGGAACGCCCAAGCCGATCATCGCGCAGATTGCGGAGGCAACACGCGCAGGCCTTGCCGATCGCGAGCTGCAGCAGTTGTTTCACGCGGCAGCCTTCGAGCCACGCCCCGATTCCGGGCCTGAGCACGCGCGCCGGTTCCTGGACGACGAGATTGCGCGCTGGTCGCCGATCATCAAGTCGATCGGCTTGAAGCTCGATTGATCAAAATGGCGAAAAGGGGAGAGCGGACGATGCGACGACGCGAGGTGCTCTCGCTTGGCCTTGTGGCCCTGTCCACACCATCGCTGGTGCCGCGTTTGGCGCGCGCCCAGTCGCGCTATCCGGACCGGCCGATCCGGCTCGTGATTCCGTTTACGACGGGCGGCGTCAACGACGCGGTCGGGCGGCCTTGGGCGGACAAGATGAAGGGGCTCCTCGGCACGGTGGTGGTCGAGAACATCGGCGGCGCCGGCGGCGGGCTCGGTGCGGCCGCGGTCGCGCGCGCGCGGCCCGATGGCTACACCCTTCTTCTGGGCGGCATGGGCTCGCAGGTGATCGTCGGTGTTGCCACCAATCGCGCCAACTACGATCCGATCGCCGACTTCGCGCCGATCGCGCTCCTCGGCGTCACCGCGCTCACCATCGCGGTGCATCCCTCGGTGCCGGCGCAAACGCTGACCGAGCTGATCGCCTATGCCAAGGCCAATCCCGGCAAGCTGTCGTTCGGCTCCTCGGGCGCCGGCGCCATGACGCACCTGACGGGCGAGCTGTTCAAGTCGCTCGCCGGGCTCCCTGACATCGTCCACATCCCCTATCGCGGCGGCGGGCCGCTCATTTCCGACCTCATCAGCGGCCACATCCCGATGATCGCACAGAGCGTCACGGCGCACATGATGGAGCTGCATGAGACCGGCAAGGTGCGGATGCTGTGCGTGACCAGCCCGCGGCGGCTGGAAGCGTTCCCATCGCTGCCGACGGCGGTCGAGGCCGGATTGCCCAACATGGTGGCGCAGAACTTCATCGGGCTGTTCGCGCCGGCGAAGACGCCGAAGGAGATCATCGATCAGATCGCGCAAGCGACCCGCGGCGCCATGGCGGACGCGCAGTTCCGGCAGGCCTTCGTGTCGTCGGGATTCGATCCCTATCCCGATTCAACGCCGGAGAAGGCCCAGCAGTTTGTCGAGGCCGAGATCGATCGCTGGACGCCGATCATCAAGTCGATCGGCTTGAAGCTCGATTGAAATGATGCGGCTCGATTTCGAGGTTCGTACGCTCGACCTCAGTAAGCGGACGTTGTCACGGCGTTCAGCAACCTCGCGGTAGGGCCAGGAGGGGGCCACTGAAGCATATCAGGATTAGGCTGAGCCTGCTCACGCTTGCCGCGACTACTTCAATTCGTCCGTCACCCTGAGGTGTTCGCCCGGCCCTTGCTTTGGCCGGGCGAACCTCGAAGGGCGACGGCCCCAGTAATGCCGCACGCGAGAAAAGCCGCTGGGCCGTCATCCTTCGAGGCCCGCGCATGTCGGCGCAAGTTGCAGAATGCGCGTCGTGTGATGCGCGGGCACCTCAGGACGACGGGGACAGGCTGGTGCGCAGAGATGTAAAGTCAGCCCGCCAGCGCCAGATCGGAATCAGCAGGATCGCCGAGATCATCGACAATCCGGAACGAGCCGGGCTGGGCGAGCCGCGCGGTGACCTCGGCGGCGGCGCCCGGCCGGCCGAACCGGAAGCCTTGCATGGTATGAACGCCGGCGGCGCGCAGGAACAGATGCTGCTCCGCGGTCTCCACGCCCTCGGCCGTCACCTTCATGCCGAGGCCGCGGCCAAGGCTCACCACCGCATGCACGATCGCGGCGGCGTCTGCCGCGCGCTCGATCGAGAGCACGAAGCTGCGATCGATCTTGAGCTTGTCGAACGGGAAGCGCCGCAGATAGAGCAGGCTCGAATAGCCGGTGCCGAAATCGTCGAGCGCAAGCTGCACGCCGAGCGCCTTGAGGCGGAACATCGCAAGCTCCGCGGTGTCGACGTTGCCCAGCAGCGTGCTCTCGGTGACCTCGAGCTCGAGCCTGGTCGGATCGAACCCGGTCTCCGCCAGGATGCGCTCGACCGCGTCAACGAATTCGGCGCGGCGGAACTGCAGCGGCGACACGTTGACCGCGACCGTGATATCCGGCCAGGACTTGCCGTCGAGGCAGGCGCGGCGCAATACCCACTCGCCGAGCTCGACGATCAGCCCGCTGTTTTCCGCGATCGGAATGAACTCGGACGGCGCGATCTCGCCACGCTCCGGATGCATCCAGCGACACAGCGCTTCGACGCCGACGACCTTCTCGGCGCTGTTGTTGACGATCGGCTGATAGGCAACCTGCAGCTCGTTCCGCTGGATCGCGACCCGCAGGTCGTTCTCGACCAGCTTGCGCTTGAGCAGGTCGGTGTCCATGTCGATGTCGTAAATGCAGGCGCGGTTGCGTCCCTCGTTCTTGGCGCGGTAGAGCGCCATGTCGGCGTGACGCATGACGTCGGCGGAGTCGCCGATATTCTTGTCGATCAGTGCGATCCCGATGGACGCGCCGATCACGATCGTCTTGTCGTTGATGGTGTAGGGCGTGCAAAGCGCGGCGATCAGCCGGTTGGCGATGACCTGCAGCGTCGTCGGGTCGCGCCCCGACGATGTGATGACGCCGAATTCGTCGCCACCGATGCGGGCGACGAGGTCGTCGCCCCGCAGCGTGCTGGTCAGTCTTTGCGTGACGGAGCGGATGAGCTCGTCGCCGATCGGGTGGCCGAGCGTGTCGTTGACGTCCTTGAAGTGGTCGAGGTCGATGTAGAAGACCGCTGCCGCCGGGCCGCCACCACGCACCTTCTCGATTGTCTCCTCGAGGCGCTCGCCGAAGGAGACGCGGTTGGGCAGGCCGCACAGCGGATCGTGCAGGGCGAGGTGACGCAGCCGCGTTTCGCCCGCCGCAATAGTGGCCGAGGTGCGGCGCATGTGGCGAAAGAAGAGCGAGGCCAGGAGGGCGAGACCCGCGAGCGCGACGGCGAGGAACGGGATGATGCTGACGACGATCTCCGCGCCTGGTTGCTTCGGCGCCCATGCGAGCTTGGCGATCGTCTGGCCCCGCCAGTCGGCCACTTCAAAGACGCGCTCATCGCCCGCCGGCGGCTCTCCGTCGAGCATATGGAGATTGCGCAGTTGCAGCAGCGTGGCGATCTCGACCAGAACGTCGGCGTCCAGCCACTTCACGCTGATGATGACCGGAGCCCTGTTCGCCACCTCGGCAGGAGACTCTCCGTCGCCGCTGACTGCGACTGCGGCGAGGATTGCAGGCCGGCCGAGAAATGTTTGAACGCCCGCCATGCGATAGCGTTGCTTGGGCGTGGCAATGGTGGGCTCGGCCGAATTCTTGCCACCGGCCTCCACTCCGCCCTGGTTCCGCACCATGCCCAGCATCGGCGCGAGATCGGGCCTTACGGAATTGAACCAGCTCGGATCCGATCCGCGGCCACCGAGCGAGGCGTAGAGGAAGCGATCGGACGGGTCGACGACGAAGACGAGATCGTGATCGAACCAGGACTGCAGGCGCTGGTCGACATAGACCCTCACCCAGTCGGCATCGAAATCGATGCGCATCTTGCGATACGCGGCGTCCGACATGACGACGGTCTCGACTTCGCGCAACACGCGTTGGCTGTGGTTGGCCATGGAGCGCGCCAGCAGCCGCCGCTCGGCGTCGAGCGCCACCTCGTCGGCGCGCTGGGCGGAGCCGAGCACGGCCACCACCACGCACACGATGGCGACAGCGACGATGATGCCGATCGGCACCACGAGGCTCAGGCGTTCGGCCCGCCCGGCATGGGTGCCACGTCGGATGGCGGTATCGGACGCAGACAAGACGACGATCCTTCCCCCAGGGGCGGTGCGCCCCGCGACAGTATCGAGGGAATGATTGCCATTGGCTTGAGCAGGCCGTTTTCGGGGGTTTGCCCGGCAGAGGTGGGCAGCCTTTCACGCAGTGACATTAATCGGCGGTAAATAAGTGCCATCAATCTGTAACCGTCCGGGACATGCTTAACGAATTGTCTGGTACGGCGGGCGCGGAATGTTGGCGTGAGCCGCCCGCAGCGCCGCCGACCAGCGTTCCCGCAGGTCGTGGAAATAGGGCTCCCCAGGCTCGATGCGGTACTCAAGCTCGGCCTTGCATTCGTCGCGGCGCGCCACCAGGACATCGAGTGGCAGGCCGACGCTCAGGTTCGAGCGCATCGTCGAATCGACCGACACCAGGCCGATCTTGAGCGCATCATAGAGATCGGCGTCGTAGGTGATGGCGCGATCAAGCACCGGCTTGCCGTATTTGTGCTCGCCGATCTGCAGATAGGGCGTGTCTTGCGTGCACTCGATGAAGTTTCCGGCCGAGTAGAGCAGGAACAGCCGTAGTCGCCCGCCCTTGATCTGGCCGCCAAGCAGAAAGGACACGTCGAACTTGACATCGGAGGCGGCGAACGCCGGCCCTTCTTCGGCAAGAATCTTTCGAATCGCGCGACCGACCCTCTGAGCCGCCTGAAACATCGTGGGTGCGTTCATCAGCGTTTCGGTTTCGCCGGTCTCGGGATTTTCCCAGCCCTCCCGGACCATGCTGACCACCGACTGGCTGATCGACAGATTGCCGGAGGTGGCAATCGCCATGATGCGTTGCCCGGGCTCGGCGAAGACATGGAGCTTGCGGAAGGTCGAGATGTTGTCGACACCCGCATTGGTGCGGGTATCGGCGAACATGACGAGGCCGTCGCGAACGAGAATTCCGCAGCAATAGGTCATGGTGATCAATTCCCCCGGTTCGTTATAGCGAGCCCGTTGGCGGCCGGGCAATGGTCGGTCAGCCCTGTGTCAGACAGCCGTGTGTCGGTCAGCCTTGTGTCGTTCAGCCCTGCATCTGGCTCGCCGCCTGCTGCACACGGACGATGACCGAGAGCGTCTCTCCGGCGCCGCCGTAGTGCATGCCGCGGACCGGGGCCGCGCCGAGGTAGTCGAGGCCGATGGCGACGCGGACGTGGGCGTCGGTCGCGCAAATGCCGTTGGCGACGTCGAAGGCGACCCAGCCGAGACGTTCCACAAAGGCTTCGGCCCAGGCGTGGCCCGCGTCCTGCGCGCCCCCGCCGTCGCTGCTCCGGAAATAGCCGCCGACGCAGCGCGCCGGAATGCCGGCGCAACGCGCGGCCGCAATGAAGGCATGGGCGAAGTCCTGATGCGCAGCGCGCGTGCGCACAGGCGTCTCGGCCGTCGCGGCCGTTGCACCTTGCGTTTGGGCTTGGGTTTGGGTTTGGGCAGTGCCGTGCTGCGTCTTGTCATGCAGTCGTTCAAGCAGCAGGTGCAACAGCTTGAGATCGTCGGTCCCGGCCTCGGCGCGGGCCGCGTCCGCCAGCTGCGCGACGGCCTCGTCCGGCTGCGTCAACGCGGTCTCGCGCAGATAGAGGCTCGGCGGAAAGCGCTCGACCGCGCCGATCACCACGCCGTTGGTGTCGCGCGTTTCCACCTCGCCCTCGACCAGCACCTTGAGCTCGTCGAGGGGGCCATCGGCCGTGAACGCGTGCGCAATATTGCCGAAGGCATCCTCGTGCTGATCGAGACGGCAATCGCTCGACACGTCGATGCGCCAATTGATCACGTATTGACCGTCGTGGTTGCGCGGCGTTAGGCGCAGGATCTGGATCGCGCTCGTCGCCGGCGTGCCGTAGCGATAGGTTGTCAGGTGCGAGATGCGTAGCCGCATGCCGTTGTGTTCCCATGAGGGCGTGGTCGCAAAAGCGTGGCGAGGGCGTCAGCCATGTCCCACTCCGCCATAGGGCACGCCGGCAAGGCGTGCCATGTCGTGCTTCCAGGTGATGAGGTCATCGACCGACAGCTGATTGAGGTGGGTGTGGCCGCAAGCGCGAGCCAGGACCGTCATCAGCTCGACCGACGTCTCCAGGAACCTGGCCAGTCGCTCGGCCGATTTCTCGATGTCGATGCGCGCCGTCAGGTGCGGCTTCTGGGTGGCGATGCCGACCGGACAGTTGTTGGTGTGGCAGGCGCGCATGCCGAGGCAGCCGATCGCCTGGATCGCGGAGTTGGCGATGGCGACCGCGTCGGCGCCGAGCGCCAACGCCTTGGCGAAATCGGCAGGGGTGCGCAGTCCCCCGGTGATGATCAGCGTGACGCGCTCCGCGCCTGAGCGGTCGAGATGACGCCGCGCCCGCGCCAGCGCCGGGATGGTCGGGACCGAGATGTTGTCGCGAAAGATGCGTGGCGCCGCGCCGGTCGCGCCGCCCCTGCCGTCGATGATGATGTAGTCGCAGCCGATCTCGAGCGCGGCGTCGATGTCCTTCTCGATGTGCTGGGCGGAGAGCTTGAAGCCCACCGGAATGCCGCCGGTGCGACTGCGCACCTCGTCGGCGAACGCTTTGAAATGCGCGGGCTTGGTCCACTCCGGAAAGCGCGCCGGCGAGATCGCGTCCTGGCCTTCCGGCAGGCCGCGGGTGATCGCGATCTTGCCAGTGACCTTCCTGCCGGGCAGGTGGCCGCCGGTCCCGGTCTTGGCCGCCTGGCCGCCCTTGAAGTGGAACGCTTGCGCCTTGAGCACCTTGTCCCAGGAGAACCCGAAGCGGGCCGAGGCATATTCGAAGAAATAGCGGCTGTTGGCCGCCTGCTCCTCCGCCAGCATGCCGCCCTCGCCGGAGGCGATGCCGGTGCCGGCAAGCTCGGCGCCTTTGGCCAGCGCGACCTTGGCGGGCTCGGACAATGACCCGAAGCTCATGTCCGACACCATCAGCGGAATGTTCAGCCGCAGCGGCTTCTGCGCGTTCGGTCCGACCACGACCTCGGTGCCGACCGGCACGTCGTCGAGCTGCGGCGCCGTCGCGAGCTGAGCGGTGACGATCTGGATGTCGTCCCAGGACGGCAGCTCGCTGCGCGGCACGCCCATCGCTTCGACCACGCCATGATGGCCAGTCTTGCTCAGGCCGTCGGTCGCGTAGGTCTGGATCAGCTTGACATGCGGCTCCACCGGGTCCGCGTGCACTTCGGCATAGAGACCCTGATAGAGATCGCGCCGGTATGGCTGCGGATGCTCCTTTTCCCAGGCCGCGATCTCGTCCTCGTCGACCAGGACCTTGCCCCCCTCGATCGAGGCCGAAAACCGGGGAAGCACTTCCGCGTTGTTGTATTCGCTGATGCCGCTGTCGATGCGATAGTCCCAGTTGTGCAGGCCGCAGATCAGGTTGTCGCCGTCGACAAAGCCATCGGCAAGCAGCGCGCCGCGATGCAGACAGCGGCCGTACAGCACCGAGACCCGCTCGCCATGGCGGATGACAACAAGATCGACGTTGGCGACCAGCGCATAGGCCGGCATGCGATCCGCCAACGTCGCCCAGTCCGCCGCCACAACCTTTTTCATCGGCGCTCCCAGCTGGCGCGTAACCAGTCCCAGCGCCGCGTCGAATAGAATGGCGGGGCGCCACCGGCATCATGACCGATGGCGCCGCGCCGCGGTAGCGAAAAGGATACGCCATGACGGGATTGCATTGGCAACCGCTGGTCGCGCTTGAGCGACGCAGACTGAGCGACGCAAGGCTGAATGCTCACTTTGCCCTGCAGTGGCTCGCGCGCGCGGCGCGCGCCTTTATCACGCCAAGGCCGGACGACAGCCACACCAATCTCGGCTGGGACGCTGCGCTCGGCGGCTTGACGACCCATCCGCTGCCCGATGGCTCGTCGCTCGGCCTGCGTATCAACGATCTCACGGTGATGAGCCTGCAACCGAACGGCGCCTCGCGGTCGCTGGCGCTTGATGGTCTCGCGGACGCCGACGTGCGCGCCTGGCTTGGCGAGGAGATGAACGCGCGCGGGTACGATGCGTCGAGGCTTGATGCGCCATCGCCCTACGAGATGCCCGCATTCGCGATCGCGGATGGCGCCCGCTACGCGGTCGACCAGGGGGCGCTGGGTGTGCTCGCCACATGGTACGCGAACGCCAACCAGGTGTTGGACGAGACCAGGCAGGCGCTGGTGGCGCGCGGTTTGAACGCTCCCATCGTGCGGTGCTGGCCACATCATTTCGATCTCGACAGTCTCATCTACTTCCCAGGTGCAGGCTCGGCCGATGTCCGCACCATGGGCGTCGGCTTCTCGCCGGGCGATGAGTATTACGACGAGCCCTATTTCTACGTGAGCGCCTATCCGGCGCCCGCCGGCCGGCCGAGCCTGCCGGCATTCGCGCATTGGCATACCCACGACTTCACCGCCGCGGTGGCGACGGCGAGCGCGCTGCTCGCGACACCCGATCGGCACGTTGCCACCAAGGCCTACATCACAGCCGCGACCGAATTTGCGATCAAGGAGCTGGGCGGCGCGAGCCAAGCACGCACCCTCACATCAAATACTGTTCGGTGATAGCGGCCCCGAGGCGGTTGTTGGCGTCAACGAAATCCTCGATGAACTCATGCAATCCGCGCTGGAAGATTTCCTCCATGCGGCTGTTCTCGATCTGGGCGCGGGTGGCGCGGGCCTGGCGCTGGGCTGGACCCTGACGGCCATAGGCGCGCGCGATATAGTCGAGATTTCGAACCAGGTTGCCATAGCAGGCCGCGAGCGAGCGCGGCAGCTCATCCTTCAGGATCAGAAGGTCGGCGATCAGCCACGGTTTCACGCTTTCGCGATAGACCCAATGGTAGGCGGTGAGAGCCGAGACCGAGCGCAGGATGGCCGACCACTGGAAATAGTCGAGCGGCCCGCCGACGCGCTCGTTGGCGGGCAGCAGCAGGTGATATTTGACATCGAGGATGCGCGCGGTGTTGTCGGCGCGCTCGAGGTAGAGGCCAAGACGCGAGAACCAGTAGGCGTCGTTACGCAGCATGGTGCGGTAAGCGGAGCCGTCGAAGCGCAGCGAGGATTCCTGCACCCAGCGCAGGAACCGCATGAACTCCTCGCGCGAGCTCGGCCCGTTGCCGAAGCGCTTGAGCTCGAGCCAGGCGCCGTTGATGGCGTCCCACATCTCGACCGTCAGCGCGGTGCGCACCGCGCGCGCGTTGGTGCGGGCAAGCTCGAAGCAATTGCGGATCGATGACGGATTGGCGCTCGAGAAGCACAGGAATTCGGTGACGGTTTCCTCGTTGGCTTCCTCGTAGGTGCTGGAAAACGCATGCGCGCAGCCCGCGGTCGCGACCGCCGATTCCCATTCGTTGGTGGAGCCGACATAGGCAAGCGGCAGCGTCGTCAGCCGATGCGTCACCTCCATGATGCGCGCGAGATACTCGGCGCGCTCGACATAGCGCGCGAGCCAGTAGAGGTTGTCGGCAGTGCGTGAGAGCATCTATCGCGCCTTCGAGCCGTCGATCGCCATGGCGTGTCGATCCATCATCGATCCAGCACCCAGGTGTCCTTGGTGCCGCCGCCCTGGCTCGAATTCACCACCAGCGAGCCTTTCTTGAGCGCGACGCGCGTGAGCCCGCCCGGCACGATCCGGATGCGGTCGCGGCCGGTGAGCACGAACGGGCGCAGGTCGACGTGGCGCGGCGCGACGCCTTCCTCGACGCAGGTCGGCGAGGTCGACAACGCGAGTGTGGGTTGTGCGACGAAATTCTTCGGGTCCGACTTGAGCTTGGCGCGGAAGGCCGCGATCGTGGCCTTGTCGGCCTTCGGTCCGATCAGCATCCCGTAGCCGCCCGAGCCATGGACCTCCTTCACCACCAGCTCCTCGAGATGGTCGAGCACATAGGCGAGATGGTCGGGCTCCCGGCAGCGCCAGGTTGGCACGTTCTTCAGGCGCGGCTCCTCCCCCAGATAGAATTTGATGATCGCCGGCATGTAGCTGTAGACCGCCTTGTCGTCGGCGACGCCGGTACCAACGGCGTTCGCCAGCGTGACATTGCCGGCCTGATAGGCCGACATGATGCCGGGCACGCCGAGCGCGGAATCGGGCCGGAACGCCAGCGGGTCGAGGAAGTCGTCGTCGACGCGTCGATAGACCACGTCGACGCGCTGCGGCCCCTGCGTGGTGCGCATGTAGACTATGTTGTTCTTCACGAACAGGTCGCGGCCCTCGACCAGCTCGACGCCGAGCTTGTCGGCCAGGAACGAGTGCTCGTAATAGGCGGAGTTGTAGACGCCGGGCGTCAGCAGCACCACGGTCGGATCGGAGCTCGCGGTCGCGGGCGCGACCGACTTGAGCGTCGCGAGCAGCTCGTCGGGATAGTTCTCGACCGGCGCGATGCGGTGGCGGGCGAACAGCTCCGGGAACAGCCGCAGCATGATCTCCCGGTTCTCCAACATATAGGAGACGCCGGAGGGCGTGCGCGCGTTGTCTTCCAGCACATAGAAGGTGTCGGCATCGACCCGCACCACATCGATGCCGGCGACGTGCACGTAGATGTCGTGCGGCACCCGCTGGCCGTTCATCTCGGGTCGGAAGACCGGGTTCTGGAACACCAGATCCTCGGGCACGACGCCGGCCTTGAGGATCTCGCGGCGGCCATAGACATCGTTGATGTAGGCGTTGATTGCCTTGACGCGCTGCTCGAGGCCGGCCCGCAACACGTCCCATTCGGCGGCGGAGAGAATGCGCGGCAGCACGTCGAACGGGATCAGGCGCTCCTGCGCGTCGGCGTCGCCGTAGACCGCGAAGGTGATGCCGATGCGGCGGAATATGAGCTCGGCCTCGCGCCGCCGATAGTCGAGCACGTCGGGGGGAATGTCGCGCAGCCAATGCGAGAGCTCGGCATAGGAGGGGCGCAGCGCCCCGTCGCTGCCGTTCATTTCATCGAATACGGGCACCGTCACTGTCCCGAAGTTGGCGCCCGGACACTCTTCCGGACGAATCCTGGACATCCTATGTGCAAACACCGCGCCAACTCAAACGGCAGCGATCAGCCCGCGCCGACGTGTCGCTGCCTATGTTTTGGGCGGGCATGATCAAAGCGAAGGCGGAAGGGGAGCCCGCAGCCGGCCAGCGAGCGGCCCTGGGTTCCCGCTTGCGCGGGAACGAACGGGCTCGGGGCTGGGCCGGATCCAACGACGAATGCGTTAGCGTTTGGTCTCAGGTGTCCCCATGGCCTCCTCGACCCAGAGCTGCCAGATCCGGTCGGTGGCGTGCCCGGCCTCGTTGCGGTCGCGGTTTCCTTCGCCTGCCTTGCCTTCCTCGGCGTCGATATAGATGAGGGGGCCGCCGAGCGTGATCGCCTGCAAGAGGAGCCGGGCGTTGACCTCGGTGTAGATCGCGCGAGCGACCACCCGCTGGACGGTCGGCCCGACCACGACATTGCCGTGGCCGCGCATGAGCGCGACCGGGCGATCGGCCAGCGT
>Ga0209683_10000439_pt1 | contig 16383 bp, 2 predicted proteins | sample DOMMetBare2Fresh_FD_187474 | JGI IMG/M metagenome (GOLD analysis project Ga0209683, IMG submission 187474) | Wetland sediment microbial communities from St. Louis River estuary, USA, under dissolved organic matter induced mercury methylation -... | ecosystem: Environmental > Aquatic > Freshwater... | reverse complement strand
CTCCGGTGAGGCAGGTTCAACTTGCGCGGCGCGTCTGCCAACTGTTTCCGCCAGTAGGCGAGCCGCGTCTCCAGCACTTCTCCCTGTAACCAGTGTCGCTGCCAGGCTGCGTAATCCGCATACTGCACGTTCAAGTCCGTCAGTGGCGACGGCTGCCCCTGACTCAGCGCTGAATAGATCTGGCTCAGCTCCGCGATGATCACTTCGGACGACTGCCCATCCCCGATGATGTGGTGCATCGTGCAGATGACGATGTGCTCCTCCGCTCCCAAACGCAGCAGCGTCGGTCGGAGCAACGGTCCCTGCCCCAGATCGAAGCTCCGCAGGGTCTCCTCCCGCGCCAGCCTCGCGGCCTGTTGCTCGCGCTCCTCGTCCGCCAACCGGCTCAGCTCCACTACCGCTAATTTGAACCTCATCGGGGGCTGAATCACCTGCACAGGCCGGTCGTCAACTGCCGGAAAGACCGTGCGCAAGCTCTCATGCCGGCGAATTATCTCACCCAGCGTCTGCTCCAGCGCCGCGCGCTGCAACTTCCCTTTCAACCTCACCCCAAGGGCCACGTTGAAGGCACTGGTCCCGCTCGATAAATGCTCGAAGAACCACATGCGCTGCTGGGCGAACGAGAGCGGCAACTCCCCAGCACGTGAGACTCTGGTGATCTCCGTCAACTCACTCTGCTTGCCGGCGCTGATCTGCTCCTGAATCAATTGCGAAAACTGCTCCACCGTTGGCCACTCGAACAGACTGCGTACTGGCAACTCTACCTCCAGATACTTCCGCACCCGCGCCAGTACCTGCGTCACCAGCAGGGAATGACCTCCCAGGTTGAAAAAGTTGCTCGTCCGCCCCACCCCCGGCAGCTTTAATACCTCGCACCAGATGCCCGCTACTATCTCCTCAATCGGGTTGCGCGGAATCAATTCCCCTGCCTCCCGCTTCGCCTGCAGCAGCTCCACCGCCGGTAACGCCTTGCGATCTATTTTGCCGTTGAGCGTGCGCGGCAACTGCTCCAATTCCACAAAGGCCGACGGCAACATCGTCTCCGGTAAGCGCGCGGCCAGATACTGCCGCAATAACTCGCTGCCCGTGCCGTTGCTCATCGTCACGTAGACCACCAGAAACTTGTTACCCTCGCCGTCCTCGCGGTCGATGACCGCCACATCGGCCACTGCCTCATGGCCGCGCAGCAGGTTCTCGATCTCCCCCAACTCCACCCGCACTCCTCTCACTTTTACCTGCTGGTCTCGCCGCCCAAGGATCTCCAACTCCCCGCCTTTGAGTATTCTCCCAAAGTCCCCCGTCTTGTGTACCACCTCCCTCGGGTCATCGCTGAACGGATTCTGGACAAATACCTCCCTGGTCAACTCCGGCTCCCCGTAGTAACCCAGCGACCGATACGGCGTGCGGATGTAAATCTCTCCTACCGCCTCTTCGCGACAGCGTTGTCCCCGTGAATTAATGACCATTACGGCGGCGCCCTTGATGGGTTTACCGACCGGGATGGATGGCCTGTCAACGTCCTCAGCTTTCACTTCGTAGGCAAACTTCGAGAGACTGGTCTCGGTCGTCCCGTAGATGTTCAGCAGCTTGACGCGCTCGCCAAACACCTCCATCCAGCGCTTCACGTCCGCTGGATACAGCGGCTCACCCGTCAGCACCACGCACTTCAACGCCTCGAAGTAGTCGCTGTTCAGTCTCTCGTTGGTCAGCGCTCGAAAAACCGACGGCACGCAGTGCAGTACCTCTACCTGCTCGATATCCAACCAGTCTACCAATCTCCCGGTGTCCAGAATTACGTCCCGGCTCTCCGGCGCGCAAACCACTCCGCCCGCGCACAATGGCACGAAGGCGTCCTTGAGAAATCCATCAAACGATGGTGAGGCCAGTTGGCTCACCCTCGTCCCCGGCCCCGCCCCGACAGCTTCGATCTCCCATCTCATGAAGTGGTCTATTCCCTTGAGCCGCCCCAAAATCGCTTTCGGCTTCCCGGTTGACCCTGACGTGAAGTACACCGAGCACGCTCCCTCCGCGTCGCTCTCCACTCCCGGATGTTCCCGCCGCTCATAATCTCCATAACTCTCCTGCACGGCTAACCCCGGCGCTTCATACTCGGCCCCTTCCCCCGGCACTCCGCCCCCCATGCCATCCAGACAAACCACCCGCGCCTGCCCCCACCCCGCGCCTCGCACCTGCCCTAGTTTCCCCAGATGCCGCCTTTCCACCACGAACCACTCCGGCCTCACCTGCTCGCTCAGCACCCGCAAGCGCTGCTCCGGAAACGTCGGATCCAGCGGTACAAAAATCCCGCCCGCCTTGAGCACCCCAAGAATCCCCGTAATGATCCGCACCGGATCATCGCTAAACAATCCCACCATCGTCCCCTGGCCCGCTCCTCCTTCCAGCAGAAAGTTGGCCAGCCGGTTCGACTCCCCCTCCAACTCTCCGTACCTCACACGCCGCCCCCCGTGCTCTATCGCCACCTCCTGCTCATGCTCTCCAGCCACCCGGCTAAAAATTTCCTGTACGCTCTCGTAGCTCATTTAAGCTCCCTGGTTCCTTCGTACCGCTTCAGTGCCTGTGGAGATATTGTCTCGATTTGGAAATGAGACGTTAGAGTACCGACCGCACTCGAGTATTGAATGCCCACGTAAGGAAGTGCTCGCTACAATCTTCGCTCCGGTTCGGCTATGGCTTGTTCCAGTATAGTGACGTAGCGTTGCCGCATCTCCGTCATCATTTCATCGTCGAATAAGTCAACGTCGTACTCGATAACACCCCTAATTTCGTCCTTATGTTCACTAAACATCATTGACATCTCAAATTTCGTCTCTTCTTTGTGCACCAGGTACCATTCACTCTCAATTCCTTCCATTTCGAGTTTCTCTCGCTCCTCTCGTTCCAGCTGGAACCAGACATCAAAGAGCTGATCTGCTTCTGTTCCCTTGCTGTTAAAGTCCTCTCTCAGCAACTCTGGAGGCAGCTGGTATGTGTAAGCGTCAAGACATACGTCTCTGACTCGGCCCATCAGCTCTTTGAAAGTGATGACGCCTGACAAGTTCGCGCGCAACACCAGGGTGTTGACGAGGATACCGATAAGCTTCGCGGCTTCCGGCCGCTCGCGGTTTGCGTGGGTCGTCCCGACGACGATGTCCTCATCGCCGGTGAACTCTTTCAGCAGCAGCATGAACCCAGACAACATGGTCATCAAGAGTGTCACACCTCCGCGCCTGCTCAACTCTCTGAGCCCTTCAGTTAGTTCCCGCGAAAGGTTCACCTGCTGTCTCACGCCGTTAAACTTCTGTACTCGCGGGCGTGTCCGTCGCTGAGGCAAGTTCAACCTGCGCGGCGAGTCTTCCAACTGTTTGCGCCAGTAAGCCAGTCGCGTTTCCAGCACTTCCCCTTGCAGCCACTGCCGCTGCCAAGCGGCGTAATCCGCGTATTGCACGTTGAAGTCCGCCAGCGGGGACGGTTGACCCTGGCTGAACACTCCGTAGAGCCGGCTCATCTCCGCAATTACTACCTCGAACGACTGCCCGTCCCCGATGATGTGGTGCATTGTGCAAACGACGATGTGCTCCTCCGGTCCCAAACGCACCAGCATGAGTCGTAACAGCGGGCCTTTGGCGAGGTCGAAGCGCCGCAGCGTTTGCTCCTGCGCCAGTCTCGCGGCCTGTTGCTCGCATATCTCGTCCGCAGCTCCGCTGAGGTCGACGAGCGGCAGGTTGAACTTTGCCGGAGGCTGGATGATTTGCACGGGCCGATCGTCAACAGCCGGAAAGACCGTGCGCAGGCTCTCGTGCCGGCGGATAATCTCGCCCAGGGTCTGCTCAAACGCCGCGACGTTTAGGCGCCCCTTCATCCGCACCCCGAGCGGGATATGAAAGGAAGCACGCTCGCTCGCCAGTTGTTCGAAGAACCACATGCGCTGCTGAGAGAACGAGAGCGGCAATACAGCCTCGCGTGATACTGTGCTAATCGTCGTCAACTCATTGTTTCCACCTTCGCTGATTTGTCTCTCAATCAACTGGGAAAACTGCGCCAGGGTGGGCGCTTCGAACAGGCTGCGAATGGGTAGATCCACCTTCAGTGTCTCTCGCACTCGCAGGATCGCATGTGTCACGAGGAGTGAGTGTCCGCCAAGGTTGAAGAAGTTTTCCGCCCGCCCCACCGCGGGCAACTTCAATACGTCGCACCAGATGCCGGCGACAATCTCCTCGATTGGGCTCAGCGGCCCTGAATCATCTATCGCGCGCTCGGCGTGTACCAGTTCCAGCGCGGGCAGCGCCTTACGATCTACCTTGCCGTTGAGCGTGCGCGGTAGCTGGTCCATCTCTATGAAGGCTGAAGGCAGCATTTCCTCCGGTAAGCGCTCTGACAGGTAATCTCGCAGGTGCGCGCTGCCGGTGCCGTTCGCCAACGTAATGTAGGCGACCAGGAACTTGTTGCCTTCGGCGTCGTCCCGGTCGATGACGGCAACGTCGGCGACCGCGTCGTGGCCGCGCAGCAGGTTCTCGATCTCGCCGAGTTCAACCCTAACACCACGAACTTTTACCTGTTGGTCTCTCCGGCCAAGGAGTTCCAAACAGTTATCTTCCAGCAGCCTGCCGTAATCACCAGTCTTGTGGACGATATCCGCAGGGTCATTGCTGAAGGGGTTCGGGATGAAGACCTCTTTCGTCAACTCCGGCTCTCCGTAGTAGCCAAGGGCGCAGTAGGGTGTCCTTATATAGATCTCCCCCACATCTCCGACCCCGCAAGGTTGGCCATGCTGATCGACAACCATCACAGCAGCGCCCCTGATGGGCTTGCCTATCGGGATTGAAGGCCTTTCGATGTCTTCCGGTTTGATCACATAAGAGAACTTAGCCAGTGAGGTCTCCGTTGTGCCGTAAATATTCATTAATTTGATGCGCTCGCCAAATACGTCCATCCAACGCTTCACGTCGGACGGGTATAACGGCTCACCGACCATTACCACGTGCTTCATAGCCTGAAAGTAGTTACTGTTCAACCCCGTGTTAAGCATGGCGCGGAAGACGGATGGGACGCAGTGCAGCACCTCTAACTGCTCTATGTCTAGCCAGTCGATCAACCTCCCGGCATCAAGCATGATGTCGCGGCTCTCTGGCGCGCAGACCACGCCGCCCGCGCACAACGGTACGAACGCGTCCTTCAGGAACCCGTCAAATGATGGCGACACCAACTGGGTCACCCGAACACCGGGTCCAACCCCCAATGCTTCGATTTCCCACCTGATGAAATGATCGATCCCTTTCAGCCTGCCTAAGATTGCCTTGGGCTTGCCGGTAGACCCGGACGTGAAGTAAATCGAGCAGGCGGCCTCCGGGTCCGAATAACTCACGAGTTTTTTCGGGTGATTCAGGAATCGGTCGTCATCCAGTCGCAATACGCCGCCGTGGCTTTCATCCGTTGGCCCATCATCTACCAGGATAATTTTAGGCGCTGTGGGGAGGCCAGTGACAACGTTTTGCAGCTTCCCGAGCAGTTGCGACTCAGTGACACACCAGGCCGGGAAGACGCTTTCAAACATCATCTGCAGCCTTTTTTCCGGAAAGGTGGGATCTACTGGACAAAAGACGCCGCCGACTCTCAGCGTCGCCAGAATCGCCGTGATTATTTCTATCGGATCGCTCACGAAGATTCCGACCACCGATTCGCGCGAAATTCCGAGAACAGACAAAGCACTCGCCAGGCAGTCGACCCTGGCCTGCAGTTCACCATAGGTAACCCGCCTCCGACCATTATCAATGGCCAGAGAACTGCTGAACTTGTCCGCGGTTTCACTAAAGAGGTCTTGCACCGCTGCGTAAGCGCTCGCCTGCATTAAGATTATCGTGTTCCTTCGCCTGTCGTTGTTGGAGTTTGCCTTTGATCCTTTTGCGAGTTCCCTGGTCTTCTGCGTTTCGACGATCAGCGGACTTGCAAAAGAAGTCCAAAACTCAGTTGCCCAAAGCTGCTCTAGTTCAAGTCCGGCAGTTTGAATAAATCCAGGAAGAGACCGAAGGTGAGCACCACAATCAACAGGTCGTCTTCCAGGGTGAGATTTAGTTGAAGACCTTTCCCTGAATACTTTGTCTTGAGGAATTCTACGGTTTCGGGATTGAAATACCCCTGTCGCTTTATTCGGTCATACGACAACATATCAGAGACCCATTCGATCTTTTGCCGCAAAAGAGCCGGACTGCCTGGCGCGACAAAACCAAATTTCTCGCGCTCGACGATCTGCCTGGGAATCACGCCCTCGGCGGCTTTCTTAAGAATGTATTTTTCAGTAAAACCCTTCAGTTTCAGATCGGGAGGGATTTTTCTGCAAAACTCAACGAGGCTGATGTCCAGGAATGGATAGCGCCCTTCAATTGAGTTCGCCATGGTCATGCGATCGCCGTGATCGGCAATCAGATGGTGCGCAAGTCGAAGTTTGAAGTCGAGGTAGGATCTTTTGTGTACCGGATGCCGGCCCCGGAGTCGCTCCTTATTAATCACCTGAAAGTTCGAGCACTCGAACTCGGCCATCTTCTCACTTAGCGGCGTCGAGTAAAGCGCCTGCTTTGTCTCTCTAAACGAGTAATCATCCTTCTCGTAGTAAAGATCCTGGTCACCCCAGAGTCTTTCCCGGATCTCATCGCCCAAGATTGTCTCCAGGTCCTGACTCTTCGTACTCTCAGACCGGCGCTTGTCGAAGCGGTAGCCCACGTAACCGGCGAACAGCTCATCCGCGCCTTCACCGTTCAACACCACAGTGACCCCATTCCTCTTAGTCTGGTATGAAAGCGCCAGAGAGGCAGTGTTGTAAGTTTCCTTCAAGGGGCATTCGGAATGGTAGACCGCGTCGCTCAGTCGCGCGGCGATATCGGCGTCATTGAACGGAATCTCGTGGTGAATCGAGTCCACCGCCTCGGACATTAAACGCTGGTACTTTGACTCACACAGTCTTTCATCAGAGAAGCTGACCGAGAACGAATGTCTTTGAATATCCGGTGACACGCGATGGATCAGGGCCGCAATCAATGACGAATCCAATCCTCCGCTCAAAAAGAATCCCACTGGCACGTCCGCCTGAAGGCGATATCTCACCGACTGTTCCAGTAGTTCCTCCACAGCATCAGCGTAATACTCTTCCGGCTTGCCATCGGCCGCCTCGAGAGCCAGAGGGTAGTCGAGGTCCCAGTACTCTCGAATTGTGACATCACCATTGGCAACCATGAGAGAGTGTCCGCTCGGAAGACTTTGAATGTTGCGAAACACAGTCTGCGGACTGATGGCGCCAGGTAATGAGAGCACCTGGTCCAGTCCGGTCAGGTTCACTTCACGCTGCACCAGAGGATGCTCCAGGATTGCTTTGATCTCAGAAGCGAAAATGAAAAACCCGTCAACAACCGTATGGAAAAGCGGGCAGATGCCAAACTGGTCGCGGGCGAGAAAGAGTGTCCGGGCTTTGCGATCATAGATCGCAAAGGCAAACTGCGCGTTTAGCTTAGTAAGAAACCCTGCCCCCGCGTCTTCATACAAGTGGACCAGGACTTCTACATCGGTCTTTGTGCGGAAGCCGTGCCCCTTCTTTACCAGTTCGCTTCTCAGCTCCCGGTAGTTGAATATTTCGCCATTACAGATCAGGACCAGAGACTGATCTTCATTAAAGACCGGTTGATCGCCTGTCTCAAGATCGATGATGCTGAGACGGCGTGTGGCCATTCCGACGTTCTCATCGACAAAATATCCGTGCGAATCCGGACCGCGGTGAACGAGAGCGTCGGCCATACGCTCGAGGATGTCCTTCCGCACGCGTCCTGCGCCGCGAAGATCAATGTAGCCAACTATGCCGCACATTCGATTCTCTTTCCTGGATTCCGCTTCGTCGCAATTGGTGGGTAAGCCACAATCAGAAACCCGTCAGGCTCTGATTGAAGCTGTTTATTAACAGACTCCGCTCCGCTTGCGCGTGGGTTGAGAGTACGGACAACGTAGCTTGAGAGTCGTTCGCCATCTGAATGAGGATTCGGTGCAGGGTTTCCAGGATGCGGCCGATGGTGACTTCGTCTAACCGGCTGTGCTGGTAGACGATATTCAAGAGCAGTTGGGAACCCGGTTCCACTACCAGGGCGAGCGGAAGATTCGACCTCTCTGTCGACCTGATGCCAACTACCCTCAAACCCTCTGACTCGGACAAGTTGATGTCGCGCGGGATGTTTTGAAATATCAACACACTGTCAAAGAGAGGCTGACCGCGGGGCACTTCGCTCCATCCCTGGATAGTAACCAGGGAGCTGAATTCGAAGCGCCGTGCTTCAGCCTGTTGTGTTTGAAGGTCCTCGAGCCAGGACGCCAACGGGCTTTCCTGAGGCATGCGAACTCGGACCGGGAGAGCATTGACAAACACCCCAACCGCCGACTCAACCCCGGGAAAATCAGCCGCACGACCCGATACTACGCTCCCAAAAACTACGTCGTCGTCGCCACTGCGGCGGCTTAACAGTAAGGCCCAGGCTCCCTGCATAAGGGTGTTCAATGTCAACTTGTGCCGCCCTGCGAAATCACGCAAGGCGGTTGTAGTCGCGTGGTCCACCAGCAAACTCTTTTCCCCATAACCTCCAAGCTCTGCCTCGCCCGTCAGTGGGACCCTGTCAAAGCCTAATGACGTAGGGTGAGCAAAGCCGGCGAGCGACTGCCGCCAGTACGTCTCTGCCTGGTCCTGGCTCTGCCCTTGCAACCAGTCGACATAGTCCCGGTAGCGGATCGGTTGTTCTAACTCAACCGGTTCAGCAGCGCGAAACCCATGATAAAAAGCCAGAAGTTCCTTAAATATTATCGGCACTGACCAACCGTCCATCAACATGAGATGGAATGACCAAATAAACTCAAAGACGTCCGGCTCCATCCTGACAAGGGCGACGCGCATCAATGGAGCCTGAGCCAGATCAAACCCCCTTTGATAGTCGGCTCGTAGCAGGGCATCCAGGCGCTCTGATTTCTCCGCCAGCTCCAGCTCTCTCCAGTCGTACACGGCCCAGGGTAAATTCAGCCGTCGATAGACAACCTGAAGCGCTCCGCCGGGAGCTGACAAAAGGAAGGCGGTCCGCAAAATTTGATGCCGATCCAGGACTGCTTGAAAGGCGTTCTGGAGTGCTGCATAGTCAAGCTCTCCACGCAACGTATACCTCTGTTGGTTCAGGTAAATTCCTGCGTCGGGGGCATCGAGAACATGAAATAGCATGCCTTGTTGGAAAGGTGTCAGTGGATAAATGTCCTCGAGGCTTCCTAAATCCGTTCCTGCCAGGAGCCCTTCAATATCTTCCTGGCTGAGACTGGCCGCCAAGAAATCCGACGTATGAAGGCTGCGGTCCGCACTACTGAACTGGAGGTCCGAGGCCCTCTCCTGGACCTGTGGGCTGGCGGTCTCCTGCGCCGCAAGCGCTAGTTTGGCGAGCGTTTGCTCCTGAAAGACTTGTCGCGGCGTCAGGCCCAATCCGGCCCGACGCGCAGAGGTTACGACGTGTATGCTAAGTATGGAATCGCCTCCGAGATCGAAAAAATTATCGCTGATGCCAACCCGCTCGACCCCTAAGACTTGCTCCCAAATCGCGGCAAGTATTTTTTCAGCCCGGGTCTGCGGGGCCACATATTGATGGCTGTTGTCTTCTCGTACCGGCTGGGGCAGGGACTTGCGATCGATCTTACCATTGGGCGTAAGGTAGAGCTGTTCCAACCACATCAAAGTGGACGGCACCATATAGTTGGGAAGGCTTGACTGGAGATATGTGCGTAACTCGCCAGTGCTGGAAAGACCATCGCCGGAAACGTAACCAGCCAGATACTTGTGCCCCGACGCATCCTCTTTGGCTACCACCGCCGCTGCGTCCACGCCGGGATGTGCGGCGAGGACCGCCTCAATCTCGCCCAACTCGATGCGATAGCCGCGAATCTTGACCTGGTGGTCCTTTCGTCCCAGGTATTCAATCTCGCCGTTCTCGAGATAGCGCCCCAGGTCTCCAGTGCGGTAGAGCCGCGCTCCAGCCTCACCGCTGAGGTTGTCTGCAACAAACCGCTCCGCCGTCAGGGCTGGCCGCTTCCAATAGCCGCGCGCCAGTCCCCGACCGCCAATGCAGACCTCTCCCACTACCCCGATCGGTACTGCTTTGCTCTCCTCGTCAACTATATAGACTTGCGTGTTGGCAATTGACCTGCCGATGCTCGGCTGGCGTTGGCTCCCCTTTGCCACCGCTTGTCCCGTGGTGTAGGTCGTGTACTCGGTCGGCCCGTAGAGATTGAGCACCCGCCCCACATTCGTTTCCTCATAAAGCTGCTGCACCAGTTTGTTCTGCAGCGCTTCTCCAGCCAGGTTGACGGTCAGCACTCCCGCCCCTACCGCTTTCAGCCGCAGCAGTTCTGCCATCGCTGACGGCACCGTATTGATCAACGTGACTCGTGCGGCCTCCCGGTGGCTGGCCAGATGCAGCGCATCGTCCGCTAGAATCACTGCTCCCCCGCAGGTCAACGGCACGAAAATCTCGAATACTGAAAGATCAAAGCATATCGACGTGGCCGCTAGTACTCCACTCAGTTCCTCCGCCCCGAATGTCTCATGGGCCCAGTGCAGGAAGTTGACCACGCTCCCATGCGCGATGCCCACTCCTTTCGGTCGCCCCGTCGAACCCGAGGTGTAGATGATATGTGACAGGTTCTCCGGCCCAACCAGCGGCTCCGGATTCTCACCTCTGGCCTGAGCGATCAATTCTCCCTGCTCATCCAGGCTCACTACCTGCACCCGCCGCCCCGCCAGCCGCTCTGCCAGCCCTTGCTTACTAATGAGCACCGCTGCCCCGCTGTCCTCCATCATGAAACTCAGCCGCTCGCTCGGATACGCCGGATCCAATGGCACGTACGTCCCTCCGGCCTTCAGTACCCCCAGCAGACTGATGATCATCTCCACCGAACGCTCCATCAGGATGCCTACCCGCGTCTCTCCTCCTACTCCCAACCTCCGCAAATGCTCCGCCAGCTGGTTCGCTCTCCGGTTCAATTCTCCATAGCTGACACTGCCCCCCTCGTATACCACCCCAATGGCTCCCGGCGTCTTCTCCACCTGCGCTTCAAACAACTCCGATACGCACCCTCCTGCTCCGTATTCCTCCCTCGTCTCATTGAATTCAACCACTACCTGCCGCCGCTCCCTCTCCGTCAGTATCGATATCTCCCCGATTCGCTGCCCTTCGTTTTCGACAATCCCCTCAAGCAATATTTGAAAATGAGTAACCATGCGCTCGATGGTGTTGGCGTTGAACAGGTCGGTGCTATATTCCCATTTACCGGCGAGGCCATCTTGAGTCTCGTTCAACAGCACCGTAATATCAAACTTCGCCGTTCCGTTGTCTGTCTCATTCGGTTGCAGTGTCACTCCGCTCAGCGTCAAATTGGTGAGCGGAGTGTTTTGCAATACCATCATCACTTGAAACAGGGGCGTCCGGCTCAGATCCCGGTCTACATGCAGTTCCGACACGAGCCTCTCAAAGGGAACGTCCTGGTGCATATAAGCGCCAAGCGCCACCTCTCGCACGCGCCCGAGTAACTGTCGAAAGGACGGGTTGCCCGAGAGGTCGGTGCGCATGACGAGCATGTTCACGAAATTCCCGATGAGCGGCTCGAGCTCGGCACGTCCGCGATTAGCGACGGGCGTCCCAACCAGCACATCGGTCTGCCCGCTATAGCGCGACAGCAGTAATTGAAAGGCGGCCAAGAGTGTCATAAACAAGGTCGCGCCTTCGCAGCGACCCAACTTCCTTAACCTCTCGATCAGTACTTTTGGCAGGGTAAAGCTCACCGCCCCGCCCCGCTCGCTCCGCACCGGGGGACGGGGTCGGTCACTCGGCAATTCAAGGATGGCGACCGGCCCACTCAACTGCCGGCTCCAATAAGAGAGCTGGGAGGTTATTTCGTCTCCCAGAAGTTGCTGTCTTTGCCAGACCGCGAAATCGGCATACTGGATCTCCAAAGCCGGCAGTCGCGCTGGGTTTCCTAAACAGAAAGCCTCGTAATGCACCATCATCTCCCGAATGAACACCCCGGACGACCAGCCATCTGAAGCGATGTGGTGCAGGCAGATACTTAACACGCACTCTCCTTCGCCCAGCAGCAGCAAGGCCATGCGAAGGAGCGGACCCGTCTCAAGATCAAACGGGCGGCGTGCCTCCTCAATAATCAAACGCTGTGTTTCCTGTTGACGCTCAGCCTCCGGTAAGCTGCTGAGGTCCGCAATTGCCGGCGACAGGACAAGTTTCGGTGTAATGACTTGAATGGGTCTCCCTTCGGCTGGGGCGAAAGTAGTGCGCAATGCCTCGTGGCGTCTGATGATCTCGTTGATGCTCTGAGCCAGCGCGGGGATGTTGAGCGAACCGCTGCAACGGGCGCTGAACGAAATATTATAGGCTGGACTGAGCGGCTCAAGCCGATGAAGAAACCAGAGACTCTGCTGCGCAAACGAAAGCGACAACGTCTCGCCTCTAGCCGTTGCCGTCACCGGAGGCCCTGCAATGCCGAGCGCTGAGCGCCGTGCCGCTTCCACCCGCCCACTCAAAGCTGAAACCCGCGGCGCCTCGAATAATGCGCTCAGCGGCAACTCGACTTTGAAGAAATAACGGATGCGAGAGATGACCTGTGTTGCGAGCAGCGAGTGGCCTCCTAGGTCAAAGAAGTTGTCGTGGATGCCTACCCGATCAAGCCTCAGCACCTCACACCAGATCTCAGCGAGCGCCTTTTCCATATCTGTGCGCGGCTCTACATAGCTCTCCTCTAACTCCTCTCTGATATTCCCAAGCTCCGGCAAGGCGTCCCTATCAACTTTTCCATTCGCTGTCAGAGGCAGCTTTGCCAGGAGCATAAATGATGAAGGCACCATGTACTCTGGGAGCTTTTCTCTCAGATAGCTGCGTAACTCGCCGGCAGAAGTTTTCACGCCGTCCTCAGTCACAACATAGGCTAACAGTCGCCTTCCAGCCTCACCATCATCCCGGGCCACCACCACCGCTTCACGGGCTGCCCAGTACTGCCCAAGCACAACCTCAATCTCTCCCAACTCGACGCGATGGCCGCGCACCTTCACTTGCCGGTCCATCCGTCCCAGAAATTCCAACTCTCCTTCTCTCCGCCATTTCACTCTGTCTCCCGTCCGATACAGCCTCTTGCCTCCGCCTGCTCCTTCCGTCTCGCCTCCGCCGGTTACGTCCGTCCGGCTGTAGGTATTGGGCACGAAGCGTTGGGCAGTCAATTCCGGACGCCGCCAGTAGCCCCTCGCCAGCCCTTCTCCGCCGATATACAACTCTCCAGCAACGCCGACAGGAACGGACTGCATCTGGGGGTCCAGGACATACACCTGGGTACTCCCAATTGGTCGGCCGATCGCTACACTACGACCCACTTCGCTTGCCGCCTGCACTTCACGACAGCATGTAAAGGTCGTGCCTTCTGTCGGCCCATAGCCATTTATGACGACACTCGAATCGTGCCTTGTCAGCATCCGGCGCACATCTTCGGCGCCCAGCACGTCTCCTCCGGCCAGCATCTGCCTGACTCCACGCAAATCCTCCAGTTGCTCTTCGACCATGAGATGAAAAACACTCGCCGTCAACCATAGCGTCGTCACTTGCTGGCGTACTATGGTCGCCCCTAACTCCCTAAGGCTTGCCTGGCCGGCTCTCATTATTGCAAGTCTGGCCCCATTGAGGAGAGCACCCCAGATCTCGAACGTCGCCGCATCGAAAGACAAGGGCGCATACTGCAATAGCACTTCCCCTGCGTCCAGGTTCGCATAACTGCTATTGATCACCAGTCGCGCGATGCCATGATGGAGCACGCTGACGCCCTTGGGTAGGCCGGTCGAACCGGACGTATACATCACATAGGCTAACTGCTCGGACGACACACTCAGCGTCAAGTTTGCGGGCGATTGGGCTGCACATGCTCCCCATTCTGTATCAAGGCAGAGCACGGTGGCAGGGTGCGTGGCTAACCGTTGGCGTAGGGACTGTTGCGTAAGCAAAACCAACGGCTCTGTGTCAGAGAGAATGAAAGCCAGACTCGCCGGCGGAGCGGCTGGGTCAAGCGGTACGTAGGTGCCGCCCGCTTTTAGCGTGCCCAGAAGCGCGATCACCACCTCCACTGAGCGCTCCATCAGGATGCCGACCATCACCTCTGGTCCCACTCCCTGCGCCCGTAGGTAACGTGCTAACTGATTAGCACGACGGTTAAGTTCTCCATAACTCAGCTGCTGCTCTTCATATTCGACTGCTATCGCATCTAGTGCGCGCTCCGCTTGTTCCTCGAACAATTGGCAAACGCTCTTCTCGCGAGGGTACTCCGACTGCGTCTCTCCCCACTGCTGTAACTGTTTTTCTTCCTGCGGCGTCAGCAGCGGGAACTCTGAAAGTTTTTTTCCCGTGTCAGCAACCACCGCCCCGAGCAGTTGGCTGAAGTGTCTGGCGATCTGCTGTATTGTCCCAGCTTCAAATAACTCTTGGCTGTACTCGAAGACCGCACTGAGCCCCACCTCCGTCTCTCGGATCATCAGCATCAAATCGAATTTCGCCGTCCCCGTCTCCGTTGCTCGCACCGCCGAACTCAACCCTTCAATATCTACCGGAGCTAACGGCGCGTTCTCGAAGCTAAACATCACCTGGACAAGCGGCGCATGAGAAATCGATCGCGCAGGCTGCAGGGCTTCCACCAGCTGCTCGAACGGCAGATCCTGATGTGCCGACGCGGAGAGCGAGAGGTCGCGGACCTGGTGCAGCAAGCTACGAAATGAAGGATTTCCCGAGAGGTCGGCCCTCAGCACCAACGTGTTCACAAAAAAGCCGATGAGCGGCTCCCACTCTGACCGCAGGCGGTTTGCGACCGGCGTGCCAATGCAAATGTCTGTTTGCTGAGAATAGCGAGCCAGCAGGACGTAGAAGCAACTCAGCAACATCATGTACTGTGTTACTCCTTCCTGACGGCTCGCTGCCTTTAGTCGCTCTTGCAGAGAACCGGGCAGAGTGAGTTCAACTGTGCCTCCAGCCTGGGAACGAACGAGTGGGCGCGGCTTATCAGCCGGCAAATCGAGCAGCGCGGGCATTCCCGCGAGCTGGCGACGCCAGTATGAGAGTTGTTCTTCGAATATATCTCCCTGCAAATAGTTTCGCTGCCAGTGGGTAAACTCGGCATATTGAATGGTTAGTTCAGGTAATGGTGAGGGCCTGCCCTTTGAGAAGGACGCATACAATGAAGTCATCTCCCTGCCAAGCACTGCCGTAGACCAACCGTCCGAAACAATGTGATGCATGCTCATACTGAGCAAGTACTCCTCTTCACTCAACCGGAGCAAGAACATGCGCAGGAGTGGGTCACTCTCAAGTTTGAAGGGTCGACTCGCCTCCTCAAGAACTAGCGACCGCCCATGTTGTTCGCGCGCGGCCTCAGTAATATGGCGGAGATCTACAATCCGCAACGCCAGGGTCGAACGCGGAGCGATGACTTGCAGCGGTCCCCCTTTCGCTTCCACGAAGTTAGTGCGCAAGGCCTCATGGCGTCTGATGATCTCGTTGACGCTCTGCTTCAAGGCCGGCACATTGAGTTGCCCCTTGAAACTGATGCTAAAAGAGAGGTTGTAAGCAGGGCTGCTCGGCTCCAGACGGTAAAGAAACCAAAGTCGCTGTTGCGCAAACGAGAGGGGCAAGGGAGGGGTGCGCGCCGCTTGGGCGATGGGAAATCTCATCGCCTCGCGCTCCAGACGCAGCTCCTGCGCCACGTACCTGGCCAGTCCCTGCACTGTCGGCGCTTCAAAAAATACTTGCACCGGTACTTCTACGTGCAACTGGTCTCTCACGCGGCTGACCACTTGCACTGCCTTAAGCGAATGGCCTCCCAGTTCGAAGAAGTTGTCAGTGCCCCCGATTTGCTCCTGGCCCAGTACCTCGGTCCAGATTCCGGCAACCATTTCCTCCAGCGGATTTTGGAGTGTTGTCAACCCTCGTCGCGCCCGCCCACCGCCGTCTGGAGCGGGCAACGATCCCCGGTCCACTTTGCCATTGGGTGTAAGCGGCAAAACCGCCAGCGTCATAAAAGTCTGTGGGACCATGTACACGGGCAACGTCTTGCGCAGGTAATCGCGCAACTCAGTGTCATCTAAGGCCGTCCCTGATTCAGTTACCAAATAGGCGACCAGCTGCTTTTCTCCGGCATGATCCTCCCGCGCTACCACGACGGCTTCTCTTATTCCTGAACATCGCAACAGCGCCGCCTCAATCTCGCCCAACTCGATGCGATAGCCGCGAATCTTGACCTGGTGGTCCTTTCGTCCCAGGTATTCAATCTCGCCGTTCTCGAGATAGCGCC
>Ga0209683_10000438_pt1 | contig 16412 bp, 12 predicted proteins | sample DOMMetBare2Fresh_FD_187474 | JGI IMG/M metagenome (GOLD analysis project Ga0209683, IMG submission 187474) | Wetland sediment microbial communities from St. Louis River estuary, USA, under dissolved organic matter induced mercury methylation -... | ecosystem: Environmental > Aquatic >... | reverse complement strand
CGGCGCGGCTCAATCGCGCCATCAACGAGGCGCTCGCGGCCGAGGACATGAAGCTCGCGCTCCGGAAGCTCGGCAGCGATCCGCTCGGGGGCTCGACCCAGGATTTCGCCGCGCTGCTGGCGGAGGAAAGCCCCCGCTGGCTCGAAGTGGTGCGCGCAGCCGGACTCAAGTTTGACTAGGGCGCGTAGTGATGAATCAGCTTGGTTGATCTGGCCGGCTCGACGTCCGCTGATCCCCCAACAGCGGGATGAATCCAGACGTGCGTCGGTTAGGGCCAACCCGACATGCCTTCCATAGCGTCCTCAAGCTGAGGTAGCCTAGTAATTGAGCTGCCAGGGGGGCGTGCCGAATAATCCTTTTCATTTCATAGGCAGCGTTGGTGCCATCGGCCGGCGAGCATTCAGAAGATAATCGGACTCTTTGGATGGGTGTCGCGATCAACGCCGCTTCCATTCCTGCAAGATGATCTGGGAGAACGCCATGAAATTTCCCCGTAGGCAATTTCTGCAACTGGCCGCCAACGCTGCCGCGCTGCCGGCCGTCTCGCACGTCGCTTGGGCGCAATCCTATCCGACGCGGCCGGTCACGTTGGTCGTGCCGTTCCCAGCGGGCGGCGCTACTGATGCGCTGGCGCGTATCTTGTCCGAGCGGATGCGCACAACGCTGGGACAGCCTATCGTCATTGAAAATGTCAGCGGTGCTGGCGGCAGCCTCGGTGTCCGCCGCGTGGTGCGCGCACAACCCGATGGCTACACGCTCAGTATCGGCCAATCGGGCACGCACGTGCTCAACGGCGCGACCATGAACCTTGATTACGACGTGTTGAAGGATTTACAGCCCATATCGCTTCTTGCAGATACGCCATACTGGATCGTTGCGCGAAATTCACTTCTTGCAAGGGACCTGAGAGAACTCATTGCCTCGGCTAAGGAAAAACCCCGCAAAGCGACGGTTGGTGTCGTCGGAGCCGGTGGTGGCGGTGAAATCATTGGTGTCTATTTGCAGAAGGCGACCGGAACGACTTTCCAGTTTGTCCCCTACCGCGGAATCGCGCAGATCGCTCCCGATTTGATCTCTGGACAGATTGATCTGACCATTACTCAGGTTGCCAATACCCTGGAGCAGGTCCGTGGCGGGCAGATGAAGGCACTTGCCGTTATGGCCAAGTCACGATGGTGGGCAGCTCCCGACGTGCCGACCATTGGCGAGGGCGGCGTGCCGGAGCTCTATGCTTCGCTCTGGCACGGGCTTTGGGCTCCCAGGGGAACGCCGAACGATGTTGTCGCCAGGCTCAACGCAAGCGTTGTAGGTGCTCTCGCTGATCGTGAGACACAGCGGCGCTTTGCGGACCTCGGGCAAGAGATTTTTTCGCGCGATCGCCAGACACCCGAAGCACTCGGCGCACTGCAGAAGGCCGAGATCGAGAAGTGGTGGCCGATCATCAAGGCAGCGAATATCAAGGCTGAATGACAGTGTCTGGTCCAACGGGCAAATGTGATTGCCCCCAAACGTCTGCTGTGGGTCATACTGAAGGTGAGAAGTTTGCGTCAGCAGCACTGGAGTAAGCGGACGGAATGCTGCATTTCAAAGATTCGACGATCCCAGCCCAAAGTAGTCAAACGAAAACGTCCTAGGCTACTGCGTCAGGCCCATTTCAGGCGCGCAAGGATCGCGCGTCCCATCACCCAGTCCTTGTCGCTCTCCGACAGGAAGCTCAGCTCTTCGGTGAAATGGGTGACGCGCTGGCGGTAGCTTGCGTTGGCGAACGAGTTCGTGATGTCGGTACCCCAATGGCAGCGCTGAGGACCGTAGGCGTCGAATAAGCGCTGCAGGTACACCGTCATGTCGCGGAACGGATAAGGTTCGAGCGAATTGCCGACCGCACCCGACAACTTGACGCTGACGTTCGGATATCTGGCGAGCGCAATGGCCTGATCAATCGCCGCCGGAATCTCGGTGATCCTGTTGGTACGGCTCGATGAGTTCAAGCCCATGTGGTCGATGATGAGCGTGAGCTGCGGGTGGCGCTCCGCGATGCGCGCGAACCTGGGAACCTCGCCGACCGCAAGAAACATGACGGCAAGCCCAGCCTTCTCGGCTGCCGGCCAGAACCAGTCGGCGGTGCCGTCGGAGAGCCAGGCGAGCGTTGAGGGCGTGTTGAACGTCACGCGCACGCCGAGCATGCCCGGCTGCTGCTTCCATGTCGGCAGCAGCGCCGCCGATTTCGGGTCCTGCAGCAGAATGCGGCCCATGACTCCAAAGCGGTTGGGATAACGCTTGGCGGCTTCGAGCGCATAGTCGTTGCGGTCGTTCAGGCCCGGCGGCACGATGACTACGCGGTCGACGCCAGCCTCGTCCATCATTGGCAGCGCGCGCTCGATGGTGAATGGTTCCGGCAATTGCGGCCTGGCACCTGGATCCCAGGCCCAGTCCGGCGAATTTGCTTTCCAGAAATGCACCTGCGCGTCGACGATCGTGCGCTTGCTTGCGGGCTGCGGCCGCGCCTGTTGCGCGCTTGCGGTCAGCGCTGCACCGGCGACCAGCGTCGTGCCGATGAATTTGCGTCGTGTCAGCATGATGGTCCTCCCTGCTGGCGCCGCTCTTTGGCGGCGTTCGTCGTTGGAAGACTGTAACCTGGGCAAGGCAAAGCGCAATCCCGGTCCCCGCAGCTTAGACCGCGGCAACGTGCGCCACTATCGTTGTGCGCGCCATCGCACGGCACCCGCGCCGCGGTAAGTGCCTCGAATTTTTGGGGGGATTGATCCTGCCTATTCTAGGTGCCGACGCGCGGCCGAGCTTAGGCTCGACTTGGCCGCGACCGACGCGACGTCTCCTGTCCCCAACGGCAGCACGAATGTTGATTGACGCCGGCATCGAACCCACGCTCAACTCAAACCCGGAAAAATTCCGGCAGTCGCTTGCAGCCGATGTTGCTCTCTGGGCGCCGGTCGTCAAAGCGCTCGGGCTTAAGATCGACTGAATGTCTAAAGGGACCGCGTTCAGAAAACTCCGGCAGCCGATGACCACTTCGGGTCAAATGAGCATTAGACGTCCGCTTTCGGGTGGAGCGCAACCATAGAGCGCTTGCAGGTGATGTTGAGATTGGCTGCCGTGTCAGAGCGGCGTGCCCGGCGTCGCGCGGTATCGTGGACCGGCGTCTCCGGACCTGCCGGCACGCCAGCAGAGATCACGACGCGGCTCAACGATCAACGAGACGCTCGCGACCAAGGACATGAAGCTCGCGCTCGGAAAGCTCGGCAGCGATCCGATCGGGGGCTCGACCCAGGATTTCGCCGCGCTGCTGGCGGAGGAAAGCCCGCGCCGGCTCGATGTGGTGCGCGCAGCCAGACTCAAGTTTGACTGATGTCCCGGATCGTGAAGCGATAGTGCGCCATCCCGCTTGACGCGTCCCCTGCGTGCACGTGCGGAGCATTTGATTACGATTTGAAAGGTCGCGGCGACCGTCCGATTACCATGTTCTTGCACCCAAAATTCGCAATCACGCTCCATACTTTGAGAGATTTGTGGAGCTGTGACATGCGGTTCGATCGCGGATATTTGGAAGCTCTATTGCTGGCGTCGCTGCTGCTGCTTGGCGGCGGCTATCTCATGGCCAACAGCGCCGAGGAAACGGAGCAGGTTGTGGACCTGTCGTTCCTGCAGGGTGGCTGGGACTTCAATGGCCTCGAGGCCTTTGCCCGCACCGGGTTGGTCGCTTCGGCAGCACCCGTTGTTACGCAGGACAGGCGCTTCCCTGGCGCCAAGGCCGTAGGGATGGTCCCTTAGCGCCCCAAAACTAGGCGCCCCCCTTGCGGTCGCAACCGGGGCGACGCATTTTAGCGTCATGACGACGACGTTGCTTGAGGCGCATCGACGGTTTGCCGCCGCGCTTGATGATCTGCGTCGCCAATATGTGGCCGAATTCGATCGCTGGCTGCGAGCCGGCACCTCCTCCCAGGAGGCCGACGAGAAGATCGCCACCGCACGCAGCAAGTTCTCCGACGAGTTCCTCGATCGGCAGGCGCCCGCGATCATCCGCGCCCTCAACCGCGACGCCGAGCAGGATATCCTGCACACGCTCCGCAGCTTCGAGGCGCGGCCCGCGCCGTTGCAGCGACCCACCTCGGCCACCCATCGCTGGCAAGTCAGCCTCTGGCGCACCGCCATCGCGGCAGGATTCGGCGCCGTCGCCGCCGTGATCCTGCTGGCGCTGCAGCCGATCGAGGCGACGATCGCGCGCGACACAATGATACGGTCCCTCATCGCGGCGGCGTTTGTCGCCGCCCTCGGCGCGGCGATCGGGGTGGCCGTCGTCGCCTCCCCACCCCTCGACGTCATGCTTGCACGGTTGGGCTTGCGCGGGCTGCCGCTCAAGATCGCCCGCAAGCTCGGCGCCGTGTTCGCGCTGTTGCGGGCGGGCCCGTTGATCACGCTTGCGGCGGTCCTGCTCGGCGGGTTGTTCGCATTGATCGCCTGGCTGCTGGGCGGTTCCAGCCCGTTGCACGTCCTGATCGGGCTTACCGCATTTGTCGCCATGCTGGCGGCGCGCTGGACCGCGCCTGATCCCGCCAGCCCCGATAGCGGCATGCTGCGCCGGCAACTCGTCACGCGGCTGGACGCCGAGCTGCAGTCGGACGCCAATATCTGGTCAGCGCTGTCGGCAGCGCTGACCCTCCAGCGCGACGATTTCGGCGCCCGCATAGGCACGGATACGCGCGAGGTCATCAATATCATCCTGGCGCGCCGCGCCCAGCACGAGGCCGGCGAAGATATCCTGCAGGTGATCGAGCAGCACCTGGGCCTGCCCTGCGGTGCGGCGGCATCGCATCCGCAAGCCGCCGCCATCGAATTCGTCTGGAAATCCGAGCACACGCACGACTACGACACCTTCGGCGCGGTCGATAGCGGCGATCTCGTGAGCGTATCGTCGCAACCGCTCTATATTGACGATGGCAGCGGCGCAAAGCACGTCTCCCGCAAGGGCCTCGTCACCCGCAAGCGTTGAGCCGCGATGAGCAAGATCAAATATACATTCGGGCTCGACTTCGGCACGTCGAAGACGGCGATCTCGTTCGCGCAGACTGACAGCATCAATCCGCAGATCGTCGACGTAGCGATCCATGGGAACGATGACCGCATTCCAACCTGCGTCCTGCACGACAAGTCCAAGAACCGGTTCCATGTGGGCGACATCGCGGAACAGGAATACCTGCTGGCACGGGCGGACGCCGAGCGCGCCGCGATGGCGTTCTTCTCCAACTTCAAGCCGCATATCCATCGCAGCGCCGAGCACCGCGAGACCGCGCTACGCTTCCTGACCGAGGTCCGCCAGGCCGACCGGCTGGCCGAGAAAATCGAGCTTGCCGGCAACGAAGCCGTCATGGCCGCGGGCTGCCCGGTAACGTGGATGTCGGGTGGCGGCGCGCAAGCGCTGCTGTCGCTGCTCAAGCAGGCGGGCTTTCCGCCGGCCTTCACAATTCCCGAGCCGGTCGGCGCCGCCTTCCATTTCCTCGGCACGCAGCTGCGCGCGCAGGACTTCCATCGCGACATCGTGGTGTTCGATTGGGGCGCCGGCACATTCGACATGACCGTGCTGCGCGCGGGCCGCATGGATCTCGAAGGATCGAAAACCTTCGGCTCGACGGTCTACGGCGGGCGACTGTTTGACGACCTGTTCTACCAATGGCTGCTCGACATGGCGCAGAGCCGCGGCCGGCACAAGGATCTCAAGCGGCTGGCCGAGCGGCCGATCGATCGCGCCGTGCTCCTCGGCCTGACCTGCCGCAAGATCAAGGAAGCTTTCTCACGCCACCTGAGCAGCCAGTCGGCCGAGCGTCCATGGACGTGGTCGGCGCCGGTCATCCTCGGCTCCGACGAGAACGGCATCAACCTCGGCAACTTCTTCGTTGCGAGCGCCGCCGAGCTCGATGCGCGCGCCCGCAGCTATCGGGCCTCCGAAACGGCGCGGCAGTGGCTCGCGCTCTCGCTCGGCGACGTTGCGCCCGAGGAACGCGCGTTCGTCGAGGCCGCGCAGCAGGGCGCCCCGGTCGATCTCAAGGCCTGGGGCGCAAGTCTGATCGAAACCGGGTTGCGCCAGCTCGAGGTCGCCGATGGCGCGACCGCGATGCTCACCGGCGGCAGCTGCAACTGGCGCTGGTTTCTGGAGCGTGTCCGCGGGACCGTGCCGTTTGCGGGCCGAGCGAGTGCCGTCCTGCGTGACGACCGTCCCGAGCTCACCATCGCGCGCGGGCTGGCGCGGGCCTATGCGGTCGGCAACTACAGCAAGCGGCTGAGCGGCGAGGTCAGGGCGAAACGCGATCTCCTGGTGCCGCATCTGCAGACGATCCACGACGAGCTGCTCGAGAAGCTCTGTCTGCAGCTGACCGCGCTGATCAAGGACGATGAAGCGCTCAAGGGCGAGCTCACCGAAATCTTCAAGGACGGCCTGCGGCGCAGCGAGGCGCAGCGTGCCGGAGGGCTCGGCGCGTGGTTCATGCGCCTGTTCAATCTCGCGCTCGCCGACCCCGCCGCCGAGGCGATCCGCCCTGACCTCGAACGGCGGCTCGAGCGCTGGCTCGCCGACAACCGGGCGCGAGTCGAGCGCTGGGCCGAGCGGTTCTCGTTCGAAGCCAACCAGCGCGCCATGGAGCTCATGCGGGCGCACGTCAACGCGGAGATCGGCGGCCTGGTCGAGGTCGCGATCGAAGCCTGCGGCGCCACCGGGCAGACGCCATTTGAGGAGGCGCTGCGCGCGCTCGGCGGCAAGGTGCGGTTCGAGCCCGGCATGCTCGCGCGTATCTTCTCGGAGGTCGGTCGCACCATGCGGCAGGCCTACGACCAGTACATCATCCAGAGCGGACAGCCCGACGCGGAGCAGATGCTCGAGGAGCGCGCCGCCGCGCTGACCGCCCGTTTCTTCGACGCGATGCCGATCGCCATCCGCTGGAACATCTTGAATGTGCAGACGCCCGACCAGTGGGCGCTGCGGGTCATCGATCACCTAAACGAAACGCTCGCGACGCTGGTGCGCGTCGCGCGCGTCGAAGAAGCGGAGCGGGTGATCCTCGAGGTGGCGTGAGGCGGCACCATCTGCTCAGCCGCCGTTATCCTCGCCTTCCTCGCTGATGCGCTCGACCGACACCACCTTCTCGTCCTCAGCAGTGTCGAACACGATCACCCCTTGGGTCGAGCGGCTGGCGATGCGGATGCCTTCGACGCGGGTGCGGATGAGCTGGCCGCCGTTGGTCACCAGCATGATCTGGTCCTGATCCTCGACCGGGAACGACGCCACGACGCGGCCGGTCTTCGGCGTCACCGCCATGGCGACGATGCCTTTGCCGCCGCGGCCGGTGGTTCGATATTCATACGACGAGCTGCGTTTGCCGAAGCCGCGCTCGGAGATCGTCAGCACGAGCTGCTCGGCCTCCGACATTTCCACATAGCGCTGCTCGCCAAGCTCGATCGCGTCACTCACCGGGGCCTCCTGCGCCTCCTCAGCGTCGACGGCAGGCTCCTCGGTTTCACCCGTGATCCCGCGCCGCACCGCGCTTGCGCGCTTGAGATAGCCGACGCGCTCCTCGGCGGTGGCGTCGAGATGGCGCAGGATCGAGAGCGAGATCACCCGATCGCCTTCGGCGAGCGCGATGCCGCGCACGCCCATCGAGGTGCGGCCCTGGAACACGCGCACGTCCGGGACCGGAAAGCGGATGCATTGGCCGGCCGCGGTGGTGAGCAGCACGTCCTGCTTTTCAGTGCAGATCTGCACGTCGACGATCGCCTCGCCCTCGTCGAGCTTCATGGCGATGATGCCGGAGCGTCGCACGTCGACGAAGTCGGACAGCTTGTTGCGCCGCACCGTGCCGCGCGTGGTCGCGAACATCACGTCGAGCTCGGCCCAGGTGCTCTCGTCCTCCGGCAGCGGCATCACGGTGGTGACGCGCTCGCCCTGATTGAGCGGCAGGATGTTAATGAGCGCCTTGCCGCGCGCCTGCGGCGCCGCCTGCGGCAGCCGCCACACCTTCTCCTTGTACACGCGCCCGTGCGAGGAGAAGTAAAGCACCGGCGTATGGGTGTTGGCCACGAACAGCCGCGTGACGAAATCCTCGTCGCGCGTCTGCATGCCGGAGCGGCCCTTGCCGCCGCGGCGCTGCGCCCGATAGGCCGAGAGCGGCACGCGCTTGACGTAGCCGAGGCGCGAGACCGTGACCACCATGTCCTCGCGCTGGATCAGGTCCTCGTCCTCCATCTCGCCTTCCTGGTCGAGGATGACGGTGCGACGTGGCGTTGCGAATTGCTTCCTGGCGGCCGCCAGCTCCTCCTTGACGATCGCCTGGATGCGGGCGCGCGAGCGCAGGATCTCGAGGTAGTCGGCGATCTCGGCCGCGAGCTTGTCGAGCTCGTCCTTGATCTCCTCGCGGCCGAGCGCGGTAAGCCGCTGCAGCCGCAGATCGAGGATCGCGCGCGCCTGCGTCTCGGACAGCCGGTAGGTCCCGTCAGGGTTGATCCGATGGCGCGGATCGTCGATCAGCAAAATCATCGCCTCGACGTCGCGCGCCGGCCAGTCGCGTCCCATCAAGGCTTCGCGCGCCTCGTTGGCGTCCTTGGAGGTGCGGATCAGCCGGATGATCTCGTCGATATTGGCGACCGCGATCGCAAGCCCGACCAGGACGTGGGCGCGGTCGCGCGCCTTGCCGAGCAGATACTTGGTCCGCCGCGAGATCACCTCCTCGCGGAACGCGAGGAAGGACGCCAGCAGGTCCTTGAGCGTCATCACCAGCGGACGGCCGCCCTCGAGCGCCACCATGTTGGCACCGAAGGTCGACTGCAGCGCGGTGTAGCGATAAAGCTGGTTGAGCACGACGTCGGGCACCGCCTCGCGCTTGAGCTCGATCACGACGCGATAGCCGTGGCGGTCGGATTCGTCGCGCAGCTCGGCGACGCCCTCGATCTTCTTCTCGCGCACCAGCTCGCCGATGCGCTCGACCATCGAGGCCTTGTTCACCTGGTAGGGAATCTCCGAGATGATGATCGCCTCGCGCTCCTTGCGCAGCGTCTCGAACTCGACCTTGCCGCGCATGACGATCGAGCCGCGCCCGAGCATATAGGCGCCGCGGATGCCGACACGGCCCAGAATAATGCCGCCGGTCGGGAAATCAGGCCCCGGCACGATCGCCATCAGATCCTCGATGGAAAGCGCAGGATCGTCGATCAGCGCCATGCAAGCGTCAATCAGCTCGCCGAGATTGTGCGGCGGGATGTTGGTCGCCATGCCGACCGCGATGCCGCCGGCGCCGTTGGCCAGGAGATTGGGAAAGCGCGCCGGAAGGACGACCGGTTCTTTCTCATTGCCGTCGTAGTTGGCCTGGAAATCGACCGTATCCTTGTCGATGTCGTCAATGAGCGACATCGCGGGATCGGCCAAGCGGCATTCGGTGTAACGCATGGCCGCCGGCGGATCGCCGTCGACCGAGCCGAAATTGCCCTGCCCGTCGATCAGGGGCAGGCGCATGGAGAAATCCTGCGCCATGCGCACCAGCGCGTCGTAGATCGCCTGGTCGCCGTGCGGATGGTATTTGCCCATCACGTCGCCGACGACGCGGGCCGACTTGACGTATTTCTTGTCGGGCGTGTGCCCCTGCTCGTGCATCGAATAGAGGATGCGCCGGTGCACCGGCTTGAGGCCGTCGCGCGCGTCCGGCAGCGCGCGCGCCACGATCACGCTCATGGCGTAATCGAGATAGCTGCGCTTCATCTCGTCCGTGATCGAGACGGGGCGAACATCGGTGGGGGCGCGGTCCCCCGGCGCCTGATCGTCGTTCTCAGCCAAAATGGAATTTCCCGCAGGATGGACTCACGTGTGCTTAGCCGATTCAAACGGCAGATGCCACCTCAAAACGCCTCCGGGCTTCAGCTGTTTTTGTGTGTATTTTCAATTGGTTGTCCGCAAGGCTTCAGAATGATTGTCGGTCCAACTGGACGCCGTGACGGAACTGCTCTTCCACGCCCACGATTGACACTTCACCTTTCTCGGGCCCATCCAGGGGCGGGATCTGGTGGTAACCCCAACCGCCGTGCCGGGGAGGTGAAATGGACTTTCTGGGAATGCCGGACGTCTCCCCGCAGGTCTTCTTCGGCCTCACCGCCGCCTCCCTGGTCACCTCCTTTCTCGGAATCTCCACCGGCGCCGCCGGCGGCCTTCTGCTGCTCGCCCTCATGGCCTCGGTGCTGCCACCGGCCGTGCTGCTCCCGATCCATACCGTGGTTCAGCTCGGCTCGGGCGTCACCCGCACCGTCATGATGTGGCGTTACGTCATGCGCGGCACCTTGGCGCCCTTCGTCGTCGGCGCGATCATCGGGGCCGCGGCTGGCGCCAAGATCTTCGTCGCGCTGCCGATTGCCATGCTGCAGGGCATCCTGGGACTGTTCATCATCGTGGCAACCTGGCTGCCCAGGCTCGGCCGCATCGGTGCCGAGCGCACGCGCTTCGTCGTCCTAGGTTTCGGCGCCACGTTTCTCGGCATGTTCGTGAGCGCGACCGGCACGCTGTTGGCGCCGCTCATTGCCGGCAGCGCGCCCAACCGCCACGGCCAGGTCGCGACCTTCGGCGCGCTGATGAGCATCGTGCACATTGCCAAGCTGGTGGCGTTCGGATTCCTCGGCTTTGCGATCGGCCGCTATGTCCCGCTCATGGCCGCCATGATCGCAACCGGCGCGGTCGGCAACTGGCTGGGCGAGCGCGCGCTCGACCGCATGGGCGAGCAAGGCTTCAAGCTCGTGTTCCGCTCGATCCTGACCCTGCTCGGCTTGCGCCTGATCTGGGTCGCGATTGCGGACTGGTTCAGCGCTCCGTAACAGTCCTACTGCAGCGTGATGCCGGCCTGCTTGACGATACGCTGGTAGGTGGCGATCTCGTTGCGTACGAAGCTCGCGAACTCCGGCGGGCTCATGGGCAGCGGGCTGATGCCGAGCTTGCCGAACTGTTCCACCACCTCGGGGTTCTGCAAGCTCATCGCCACCTGTGTGTTCAGCTTCTGCACCACTGCGGCGGGCGTGCCCGCCGGCGCCCACATTCCAAACCAAAGCGATACATCGTAATTGGCAAACCCCTGCTCGGCGAGCGGTACGACATTGGGCATCACGTCGGCGCGTCGGCGCGTGGACAGTCCGATCGCCGCAAGCCTGCCCTCGTTCACCAAGCCAACTGCGGTGTTGATCGGCGCCATGTAGAACGCCGTGCGTCCCGCGATGGTGTCTTGGATCGCTTCGGGCGAGCCTCGATACGGCACATGCAGCATCTTGATGCCCGCAAGGTCGACGACGTACTCGGCCGCAAGGTGAGTGGAGCTTCCCACCCCCGCGGAAGCGAACGGGATGTTGCCGGGATTGGCTTTCGCCGCCTCGATCAGCGCCTTGACCGACTTGTAGGGGCCATTCGGCGCGGTGACCATCACATAAGGGGTCACGCCGAGGCGGGCCACATCAATGAAGTCCTTGAGCGGATTATAGGGCAAGCTCTTGTAGATGGCCGAGTTGGCCGCGTGCGAGGCTGACTGCACCAAGAGCGTATAGCCATCGGCCTCGGACTTGGCCACCACTTGGGTACCGATCAGTCCGCCCGCGCCCGGCCGGTTCTCCACAATCACGGGCTGACGCCAACTGTCAGTGAGCGACTTCGCGATGAGACGTCCGGCAATGTCCGCGCCCGAACCCGGCGTGAGCGGGACAATCAAGCGGATCGATCGGGTCGGATAGTCCTGGGTCGGATGGTCCTGGGCCCATGCCAAGCTCGACGCAGCGGCCATCAGCGCAGCCGCAACCAGTCTCATGACAGCGCTCATGACGAACCTCGCTGAATGTGGCCAACACGTTGGGATTATGCGAAAAGCGCGCAGGCCTTGTCACGTGTATTGATCACGGTTTTTCCGACGTTCGCGTCATGGGTGGCTGCGACGGCCGTTCGCAAGCTGCCACGTGTTCTTGGGGAGGATTGTCATGAAGCGACTTCTGGTCGCTCTGCTGCTCGTGCCGTTGAGCGCCGCGGCGCGAGGCGACTTCAACGTGGTCGAAGCCAGCATCACCGACATGCAGCAGGCGATGGCGAATGGACGCGTGACCTCGCGCGAGCTCACTCAGCAGTACCTGACGCGCATCGCGCTCTACGACAAGAAGCTCAACGCCGTGATCACGGTCAATGCGAACGTGCTGCGGGAGGCCGAGGAGCGCGATCGCGATCGTGCGCAGGGACGGCTGCGTGGCCCGTTGCACGGCATTCCAATCGCCTTGAAGGACAACATCCACACCACCGACATGCCGACCACCGGCGGCGCGCTCGCCTTCGACGGCTTCATCCCGCCCTACGAGGCCACGGTGGTGAAAAGCCTGCGCGATGCTGGCGCCGTGATCATCGCCAAGACCGGCATGACCGAACTCGCCAACTGGATCGCGGGCGCGCCGACGCCGATGCCCTCGGGCTACAATGCGGTCAGCGGCTTCGGCATGAACCCTTACGACCCGCGGCGCGATCCGCGCGAGGCCACCTCCGACGGCCGCCCGGTGCTGTCGCCGGGAGGCTCGAGCTCCGGCATCGGCACCGCCGCGAGCTTTTGGGCGGCCAACGTCGGCACCGAGACCTCGGGCTCGCTGCTCAGCCCCGCCAGCATGACCATGCTGGTGGCAATCAAGCCGACGGTGGGGCGGATCAGCCGGCACGGCATCATTCCGCTCACCGCCGATCAGGACACCGCCGGCCCGATGGCGCGCACCATCACCGATGCCGTTATCCTGCTCGGCGCGCTCGAGGATGCGCAGCCCGACCCGCAGGATCCAGTCAAGCCTTGCGCGCCGCCGCCAAACCGCGACTACACGCGCTTTCTCGATCGCAATGCGCTCGTTGGCGCACGCATCGGCATCCCACGCGCGTTCTATTACGAGCCCGTCATACCGCCCGGGCTGCAGCAATTGTACGGCGGGCTTGATCCGGATCAGGCCGATGCGATGGCCGCGGCAATCGCAGTGCTCAAGGAACAGGGCGCCGTCGTTGTCGACCCCGCTGACATTCCGAGCGTCGTCGAACAGGACCCGAGCAGGAATTCCCTGCACTGGGGGGTCTGTCGCGGCAGCGACGGAGCGAAGGGCATGGACTCCGGCTGCTCGGTCGTTTTCAAGTACGGAATGAAGCGCGACTTCAACAAGTGGCTCGCCAGCCTCGGTCCCGCCTCGCCGGTGAAGACGCTGACCGAGCTGCGCGCGTGGAACCTCGCGCATGCCAAGGCGGGCGCCCTCAAGTACGGTCAATCGCAGCTCGACATATCCGACGAGATGGACGTCGAAGCCGATCACCCTCGCTACGAGCAGGACCGCGCCAAGGATATCGCGCTCTCGGGCCCACACGGCATCGACGAGATCATGGGCGCTGAGCGACTTGACGCGCTGCTGTTTCCCGCCAACTTCGGCGCCCTGCTGTCGGCACGACCAGGCTATCCCACCGTGATCGTGCCATTCGCCATGGTGGCCAATGCGCGCAGCATTCCCATCCCGGCGAGCTTCGACGCCAAGCCGTCGCCTTTCGGCGTGAGCTTTGCGGCAGGTGCCTGCAGCGAGCCGCGACTGATCGCGCTCGCTTACGCGTTTGAGCAGGCAACGAAGCGGCGCGTTCCGCCGCCTTCCGCGCCGTAGTCCGCGACAGCGAAGGGGCCGGCTCCGCGTCATGCCGTTCGACTACCTCATCTCCGCGTTGGTCACGCTCGCCGTGGTGGTCGACCCGGTCGGGCTGGTGCCGACCTTCCTGGCGGTCACCCAGGGCCTGTCGCAGCAAGTACGCCGGCGCATCGCGGTGCGCGCCTCGATCATCGCGGCCGCGATCCTGGCCGGTACCGCACTCGTCGGCGACTGGCTGTTGCATCAGCTCGGCATCACGCTGCCGGCCTTCCGCATCGCGGGCGGGCTCCTCCTGTTCGCGGTCGCCTCCGAGATGGTCTTTGGTGTGCGCATCGAGCGCCAGTCGAAGCAGGCCGAGGACGCGCTGGAGGAGCACGTGCGCAACGTTGCCGCCTTCCCGCTCGCAATCCCGTTGATGGCGGGGCCGGGCGCGATCACCGCCACGCTGCTGCTCGCAGGCCAGGCCGGCGGCAAGGTGATCCCGCTCGCTGTCCTGATCGCAGTGGTGGCGATGGTGTGCGCGCTGTGCCTCGGCGTCTTTCTGCTCGCCAACCGCGTCGACCGCCTGCTCGGAATTACCGGCAACGTGGTCTCGTCCCGCCTGCTCGGGGTGCTGCTGGCGGCACTGGCGGTGCAGTACGTCATCGACGGCGTTCGCGTCGTTCTTCCCGCCTAGAACACATATGTCTCAAGTTGCATTCTCGGGATGCAATGTGACTTATTCTCGGGATGCAATGTGACTTCAACTGGCCCGCTCGCCCTGGTTTGTGATCGGCGGGTAGCTTGCTAGAATGAATTCATCACTCGGCGGTAGCCGAGCATCATCCACCTGGGGCGACCTATGGGCGACCTGGTGAATAAGACGATCAAGTTCCGCTGCCCGCCCGAGTTAGCCGAGGATTTGCCGCGACCAACGCAGGCAGTGCTTGGCCTGCCGGATTGGTTCAAGGCAATGCCGCATATGGCATTCAGCAGTCTGCTGCACGAAGAGCAGATGACGGTCAAAAAGTGCCCGCCGTTCATCGATGCCATGACCTACGGCTTTCTCATGCCGCTTTCGGCCGACATCCGGGTCGAGAACGGCACGTTCTCATGGGATCGCGACGTGCCGGTGGGCGCGCTCACCGGCTTCCAACGCGCGCCCATCGATTTTCACGACAACAACCAGGTGATTGGAACGCCGTTTTTCGACGAGGACAGCTTCCTCATCAAATTCATCAATTTCTGGACCATCGAGCTGCCGCCAGGCTATTCGCTCTTCGTCACCCATCCGGTCAATCGGCAGGACCTGCCGTTCCACACCCTGACCGGCCTCGTCGATGCGGATCGCTATACGGACAACTTCATCCACTTTCCCGCCAGCTGGCGCGATCCGCATTTCAGCGGCGTATTGCCGAAGGGAACGCCGGTTGCGCAATGTCTGCCGATGAGGCGGGACGTCTGGGATGCGCAGTTCGAAGTCATCGAAGGTGAAGCCGTGGAGCGCCAGATGGAGCTCACCGCTTCCATCGTGCAGGAGAAAGGCATCTATCGGCGTCACTTTCGGGCGCCGAAGCGCTAGTGCCCCGTTTCCGAAGTTCGTGATACATCGCAGCAACCTCTGACACGAACTTCGGGAACAAAGGGGCACTAGTGTCCTGATCCCCAAATCCGTTTCATTCCAGCCGTTTAAGTCGGCCCCATCACCGATGAATTGCAGATGATATGCCGCTTTTCATATCGCGACTTGGAGGCTGCGTTTCGAAAAAGATCCAGCTTGGAAAAACGCCGCCTTTTGAGGCTGCATACCAATATTGCCGCGGGCCGAATCGAGGATCGTTCGGCCTTCGCGGCAATAATATCTTTTGTCCAATCTCGTCTTGGCTTTGGTCGCAGGCAGCCACATGGGAGCCCGCCGAGGCATGATCCATCTTCGACATTCTGCTCTCCAGTTCGCTCAAAGTATGTTTGGTTTTGTTTTCACCGCTCGAAGGTCAAAAGCGGGCCATGCCGCTCGTGGCCGTCCACGTAGATCATTGTCTGCTCAGGTGGCAGCAACAGCAGCGCACATAGCGCTGAAAATCCCGGCCATATACAACAAAATTTGAAAGCGTTGCGCCGCCCTCACATCCTCTCGCGGTGTTTGGTCCGTGGCATAATTCCTCCGCAATAGGCGGTCGGCCTTATTGGCTCTGGTGAGAACTGCGGACCCCTGATGCTCCCGATTGTACGTGCCGCGCCTACTATGCTGGTTTGGGCTAGCCGAGCTCGATGCGCGACCTATCACTTGAGCCACTTCTTGTGTTGTAGCGATCATCATGGACTCCTGCTTTTCAAATTTGGACGTCTTGCGCGGCCCTCAGGTCGCATCTGAGCGATATTGTGTTATGCTGCGCTCATTTGTGAAATGAGTTTCCTCGCTGGCGCTTATTGAAGGCGTCAATGTGACTGTGACTCCGGAGTTGCGAGCCCGCCGATTGCATCAGCCATTTACAGGGTCAATGGAAGCCATCGGCCAAATCAATTGGCTGGCACGGCGCCCGTCGTTATTTGGTGTCCGCGAAGACGCCATCAAACCTGCGCGGGACGTGCGTATGTTCGCTGCGAGCCCTTCGCTTGTGACCCGGTCGATCCGCGCGCAGATGCCTAGCTAGTGCCCCGTTTCCGAAGTTCGTGAGTCGTCGCAGCAAATCGGCGGCACTAACCGCGCAGTGGTCGTTCGCTCACGCGCTGACGCGGGCGCCATCGAGGAACTCCTCCGCGGTGCTGCGCTTGAG
>Ga0209683_10000436_pt1 | contig 16427 bp, 15 predicted proteins | sample DOMMetBare2Fresh_FD_187474 | JGI IMG/M metagenome (GOLD analysis project Ga0209683, IMG submission 187474) | Wetland sediment microbial communities from St. Louis River estuary, USA, under dissolved organic matter induced mercury methylation -... | ecosystem: Environmental > Aquatic >... | reverse complement strand
CAGGCATACTTGGATCATGACAAGACCAAGACAGCGGTATTCGAATTCTTCGTACGCAAATTGCCGGCTCGGCGGGGATTTCTGGTTGCCGCCGGGCTCGAGCAGGCTCTCGAATTCCTCCAAGGTCTTTGCTTCTCACCCGAGGACATCGACTGGCTCGCGCGCAGCGGGCGCTTTGACAAGGCTTTTCTTGAGTATCTTGGCTTGCTTCGTTTCACTGGTAACGTGCATGCCATGCCGGAAGGGACGGTCTTCTTTGCCAACGAGCCCATTCTGCGCATCACGGCGCCGTTGCCGCAGGCGCAGCTGCTCGAGACGCGGCTCATCAACATTCTCCATTTCCAGTCATTGATCGCGTCCAAAGCCGCTCGCATCATGCTTGCCGCGCCCGGAACATTGCTTGTCGATTTCGGCCTGCGCCGTGCGCACGGCGCTGAGGCCGGCGTCATGGCTGCGCGCGCAAGCTATCTTGTGGGATTTGCCGGTACGGCGACCATGCTGGCCGAAAGAATGTTCGGAATACCAACCTTCGGCACCATGGCGCACTCCTTCGTTCAAGCCTTCGATGACGAGAGCGCGGCGTTCGAATGCTTTGCCCAATCGCGCCCCGAACAATTGACGCTGCTCATCGACACGTATGACACCGAAGCCGCTGCCCATAAGGTCGTCGCGCTCGCGCCCCGGCTTGCGGCGCGCGGCATCAAGGTCCGCAGCGTCCGATTGGACAGCGGTGATATGACTGTGCTCTCGAAGAGCGTGCGTCGCATCCTTGATGCGGGCGGCCTGGCCGATGTGACCATCTTCGCGAGCGGCGGGCTCGACGAGGATAACATCGCCGAGATGCTTCGCGCCGGGGCGCCGATCGACGGCTTCGGCGTCGGTACGAGCCTGACGACATCCTCGGACGCGCCCGCGCTCGATTGCGCCTACAAGCTTGAGGAATACGACGGGCTGGCGCGGCGCAAGCGCTCGACCGGCAAGGCGACGTGGCCCGGACGCAAGCAGGTCTGGCGCCAATACGGACCGGATGGCCGCATGTCCGGAGATATTCTGTCGATCGACGGCGACAAGCAGCCTGGTGAGCCGTTGCTGCAATTGGTCATGGAAGACGGCCGGTGCCTTGCTTCCTCGCCGACGCTTGCCGAGATGCGCGTCCGCGCGGCGCAGAACCTCGAACGGCTGCCAGCCGCTCTGCGTCAACTGGAGCCGGGCGTGTCCTACCCAGTCATGGTGGCAGACGCCTTGGAGCGCCTGGCCGCCGACGTCGATCGCCGTCTTGCCCAACACGAGCGGGTGCCGGCATGACCGAGGAGTTTACTGTTCGCGATCAAGACGTCTTGCTGGTTGTCGATATCCAGAACGACTTCTGCCCGGGCGGCAGCCTCGCGGTTCCCCTTGGCGGCGAGGTGGTGCCGCTGGTCAATCGCGCGGCTTCGCGATTTGCGCATGTGCTGCTGACGCAGGATTGGCATCCTCCCGGCCACCTGTCATTCGCATCCACGCATCCAGGCAAAAAGCCCCATCAGACGATCGAGGCATCCTACGGACCGCAGATCCTGTGGCCGGATCATTGCGTGCAGGGAACGCCGGGCGCCGCATTTCACGCGGGCTTGCAGATCACCCATGCCGAGCTGGTTCTGCGCAAGGGCTATCATCGCGACATCGACTCCTACTCGGCGTTCTTCGAGAACGATCGCGGGACCCATACGGGCATGGCCGGCTATTTGCGCGAGCGCGGCTTCACGCGCGTGTTTCTGGCGGGGCTCGCTCTCGATTTTTGCGTTCGCTACTCCGCCGAAGACGCAAGGCGAGAGGGATTTGAGGTCGTGGTCATTGAAGACGCCTGCCGCGGAATCGACGTCGACGGGTCGGTTGCCAAGACACTTGCAACCTTTGATGCCCTTGGCGTTGGCCGCGTCGATGTTGACCGCCTTTGCTGAGACTAGCGATGTCGCGCGGTATGGATCAGGCAGGAGGCGCCAGCGGGCGTGACAGGAGCCATTAATGACGAGCGAAGCCCCCACCCGATCGCCGGCGGACATATCACCGAGAGCCGCTGGGCCGCTGTGCGTGTTTGCGCTTCAGGCAACTGCCGAGCTCGGCCGCGCCGTCGCACAATCGCTCGGTCACACGCTCGCCGCGCATGAGGAGCGCGCATTCGAGGACGGCGAGCACAAGGTGCGCCCCCTCGATGCAGTCGGTGGCGCCGACGTCTATATCGTCCAAAGCCTCCACGGCGGACCGATCGAAAGCGCCAACGACAAGCTCTGCCGGCTCTTGTTCTTCATCGGGGCGCTCAAGGACGCAGGCGCTGCTCGTGTCACGGCGGTCGTGCCGTATCTCTGCTATGCGCGAAAGGATCGCCGCACCAAGCCGAACGATCCAGTCACCACACGCTATATCGCTCAAATGTTCGAAGCCGTGGGGACCGACCGCATCGTCACGCTCGAGGTGCACAACCCGGTGGCATTCGAGAATGCCTTCCGCTGCCGCACCGTCACGCTCACGGGAGCGCCGCTGTTCGTCGACTATGTCCGCGCGCTGGGAGACGATCGATTGAGCGTGGTGTCGCCGGACCCCGGCGGCACCAAGCGGGCGGAGCTGTTTCGCGAGGCGCTGGAAGCCGCGCTGCGCCGTCCGGTCGGCAAGGCCTTTGCCGACAAGCATCGCAGCGCTGGAGTCGTGTCAGGCGATCTCTTCATCGGCGACGTTGCCGGCACGACGGCGCTGGTGATCGACGATCTGATCAGCACCGGAGGTACGCTGTTGCGAGCCGCCCGCGCGGCTCGGCAGGCGGGAGCGCGCCGGGTGATCGCGCTGGTGACGCATGGCCTGTTCATGCCCGGCGCCGCCGAGGCCATTGCCGATCCGGCCATCGATCGCCTCGCCGTTACCGATGCGGTGCCGGCCTTCCGACTTGAGAGCGGGCCGGCGCGCGACAAGATTGATATCCTGCCCGCGGCGCCGCTGCTCGCGACGGCGATCCGGCGGCTGCGCGAGGGGACGTCACTCAGCGACTTGTTCGTATTTTGATGAGCCGCTCGAGCCGGGTGGCGTCCGCTGCCGCGATCCGCAGATACGTGCGGGCAAGTCGCGGCCATTTCTCCGGTGTGCGCGGATTAGGCTCCAGCAGATGGGCCATGGCCAAGCGCGCCCGCAACGTCGCCCGGTGACAGCGGTAGAAGAGAAAGAGCTCTTCGAGCCGCCCGTCGTGCAAGCCGCGAAAGACCCGACGCTTGACATGCTCGCCCACCCAGGCGGCGCCGAGGCGCTCGCATTCAAGACCCAGGAAGGCGATTTCGTCCACCGGATCAACCGCCCGCAGCCGCGGATTGAACTCCAGGCAATCGATGATCTTCACCGGGTCACCGAGCCAGATGTGTTCGGGTCGCAGGTCACCATGCCCGTCGATGATTCTGCGTTCGCGAACGCGTTGCGTCAGCAGCGCATGCCGGTTGGCCAGAAACTTGCGTTGCACGCCATCGATCCGCGCAACCAAGCCCGTGGGACATGCGAGGCGCGGGTCGAGCAGCACCTGCCGATTGTACGATATGGTGCGATGCCAATCGGCCAGACAGCGTGCCGGCTGGGTCAGGACCGGAATGGCCCGTCGGTAGAATTGCACGAGGGTCGCGGCGAGACGGTCGAGCTGCCATGCCTCGATCCGGCGACCTTGGATCTGATGCTCAAGGGTCTGGCCTTCGTCGAGGCGGCGCATGACCACCAGCCAGTCCACCGTCGTGCCGCTGCCACCGAGCGACAGCCCGCGCGAGCCTGCAACCAGCGGCACGACATCAAGATAGACATCGGGCGCCAGCCTGCGGTTGAGATGGAGCTCGGCCCGGCATGCGGCCTCTCGCAGCCCCAGCGTCGAGAAGTCGAGATAAGGGAAACGGACGGGCTTCTTGAGCTTGTAGACCCGGTCGCCGACCAGAAACACCCAGGACATATGGGTCTCTCGCCGCGTCACCTCGTCAACAGCGGCGGGATAGGCATCCGGCCGGCCAAGGAATTCGACTTTTTGATCAAGGCTCGGCTCGCTGGCGGCAAACCCTGTCAGATCACGACGCACCGTTCGCCCCCTGCGCGTCGCCGCCCTCACGGCGCCGACGCTGCTACATCCTTGTCAATTCCACCACACGGGCTCACGATGTCGTTTGCTTGCCGCAGTCTGGTTCATTCATTGTCTGTTCCTTCCGCCGCACTTTGATGCACGTCAACCACCATGTCCGATCTGCTACGCGCCCGGTGGCCTTGCCAAGTGGTCGACGCGGCGATTTGACATGGATCAAAACGCGTTCTGGCTTTGGACTTAAAATTAGTGTTCCGGACATCCCATCCCCCAGCCCCCAACTGTCCGGCCATGGGCTCCGCTCCCCCGCGGAGCCCTCTTTCTTGGAGACCATCGCGGATCTGGCGTGACGCGCTCGGGCTTCGAACAGTGGTCAGCCTTTCATCGCCGCCGCGAGTGCCGGCCATAGAACCAAATCTTCACGCGTTCCACGACGATCAGGTAAGCGGCCGTCATCGCGGCGAGCGCCAGCATGAATCCCATCGGCAGCGGCACGAAGCCAAACCAAGTGCCGATCGGGGTGAATGGCAATGCGATTGCAGCCACCACAACCGCAAGCGACGTCGCGGTGAGCAGCGGATGCGATGGCGCGTCGTTGATGCCGTCGCCGAGATAGCCCACAACATGGCCCCGCCTGCGCAATGCACGGATGATGCGGGCCTTCTGCGCGGGTGTGACCGCGTAAACTTGATCTCGCTCAAACGGCGAACCACTCCTGCTGGTAGCCTTTTGACAAAAGGCAATCGCTCATGGCGCCTCTTCGAGACCTCGACGACGCGACGCCGGCGGCCCGGGAGTGGGTCGACGATCTTACGCGACGCCTCAACTGGCATGATCGCGAGCGGGTCTACTTGGTTCTGATCGCTGCTCTGCATGCCTTGCGCGATTCTTTGGGACGCGACGAAGCCGTCTACATCGGCGCCTACCTGCCGACTCTGCTGCGCGGCCTCTACTATGAGGGCTGGCATCCCGGAGCACTCCCGGCGGCCAGGAGCCGACGCGCCTTCCTGGAGCGCATTCATGACGGGGTACACCGCGACCCAGCGATCGATGCGGAGTTGGTCGCCCGGGCAGTGTTCGCGCTGCTCGCGGCTCGCCTGCCCGCGGCGGAGATCGAGGACGCCAAGGCGGCGACGCCCCGAGAGCTGCACAACCTGTGGCCAAGTTGACCCGACAGCATCGCGCTGACTGTGTCATTCGGTTGGCTCCGCCAGCAACGAGGCGAACCGTGCGATTGTTCCTGTGTGGAGACGTTATGACCGGGCGGGGTATCGACCAGGTACTGGCGAACCCGGCCGATCCGATTCTGCACGAGAGCTACATCCAGTCGGCGATCGACTATGTGGGCCTTGCCGAGGAAGCAAACGGCGCCATTCCGCGGCCCGTCGCTCCGTCGTATGTCTGGGGTGCCGCCCTGGATGAGCTTCAACGAGCGAGGCCCGACGCGGGCATCATCAACCTTGAGACCAGCATCACGCGCAGCGATGACTACGATCCGAAAGGCATCAACTATCGCATGAGCCCCGAGAATGCCGGCTGCCTGGTGGCGGCGGGCATCGACTGCTGCGTGCTGGCCAACAATCACGTTCTCGATTGGGGGCGTGGTGGGCTCATCGATACGCTGGCGACCCTGCAACGCCTGCACATCAAGACCGCAGGCGCCGGCCGCAATCTCGACGAGGCGGGCGCGCCGGCACTGCTGGAGATCCCCGGTGCGGAGCGCGTGCTCGTCTTTTCATTTGCCTCGCTGACGAGCGGTACCCCCAGAAGCTGGGTTGCCACACGAGATGCGCCGGGTGTGAATCTCCTGCCCGACCTGTCCGAGGCAAGCGTTGCGCGCATCGGCGCTGAGATCGCGCAGGTGCGCCGGCCCTGGGATGTCGTCGTCGTTTCCATTCATTGGGGGCCGAACTGGGGCTATGACATTCCGGAGGAGCAGAGACGTTTTGCTCATGCGCTGATCGAGCAAGCCGACGTATCCGTCGTTCACGGCCATTCATCGCATCACCCCAAGGCCATCGAGGTGTATCGCAATCGTCTCATCTTGTATGGCTGCGGCGATTTCCTGAACGACTACGAGGGCATCAGTGGCTACGAAGACTATCGGGACGATTTGCCCCTGATGTATCTGGCCGACCTCGATCCGGCGCACGGCGATCTGGCAGCGCTCGAGATGGTCCCGCTTCAGATTCGGCAGTTCCGGCTGACCCGCCCCTCGCGCCAGGATATCGATTGGTTGCAGGAGAGGCTCAATCGGGAATGCCGGCAGTTCAGAGCACGCGTCGAACAGATTTCGGGCGGGCGGCTCGCACTGTCTTGGCTTGGCAAGGACGACTTGGCATCGGTCAGTGCCGCGCGCACGGGCTGAGCGATCCGACGAACAATGTGATGGACGATGTCAGATCAACAGGAGGCCCGTATGACAAACGCGACCGGCTGGAGCAACTCCGGGATACCCAAGCTGCGGCAGCGGCACCATTCGTATAGCGACAACGCTGATGAACCGGAGAAGCTGATCGAAGACGAGGCGGTGGAGATCGAGCAGGAAATCCCGGCTGAAGAAAGCGAGCCGGTCGAAAGGGTCGAGGAGAACAACACGGCCGACTCACCCGCATTCGAGGAGTAAGGGGTCGCCCGGGGCAAGCTCAAGAGCGCCGGACCGAGGCAACAGGTCGACGACATGACGCGCATCGGCTTTCTGATCAACCCGATTGCCGGCATGGGCGGGCGCGTTGGCCTCAAGGGCACCGACGGGGTCGCGGCGGAAGCCGCGCGTCGGGGCGCGCAACCGATTGCCAATACGCGGGCGCTCGAAGCGTTGCGTGAGCTCCGGCGGTTGCTGGAGGGCACGCCGCAAGCGCCGGACCTGACCTGGCTCACTGTCTCCGGAACCATGGGTTGCGATGCGCTGCGGGCGGCGGGCTTTGCCGCGATCGAAGTGGTGCATGATGCCGCCGCCGAGCCATCGGCGCAGGACACGCAAGCCGCGGTGCGACAATTCTTGGCGGCCAAAGTCGATCTGATCCTGTTCTGCGGCGGGGATGGCACCGCGCGCGACATCTGCGGCATCACCGGCGAGAGCACGCCGATCCTCGGCATCCCCTCCGGCGTCAAGATGTATTCCGGCGCGTTCGGCGTTACGCCCGCACGCACGGCGGAGATTCTGTTGCGCTATATCAGGCAGGAGATCGGTCTCGCCAGCGTCGACATCGTCGACCTCGATGAAGAGAAGTACCGGCGCGATGAATGGGCGGTGCGCCTCTACATGTCGGCCAGAACACCGTTCGAGCCGAGTTATGTGCAGGCCGCCAAGGCACTGATCGTGGGCGCCGATGAGGACGCGGTGAAGGAGGACATCGCCGCCCAGCTGCGCGAGGAGATCGACGCCCGGCCGGGCGCGCTGGTCCTGCTCGGCCCCGGCAGCACGTTACAGGCCGTGGCGCGCGCGCTCCATGTGGACAAGACTCTCCTTGGCATCGATGCGATTGCGCATGGAGGTGTCGTCGGAAAGGATCTGGCCGAACACCAGATCCTCGAGCTCCTGACCCGCTATGGCGAGCGCAAGCTCATTCTCAGCCCAATCGGGGGGCAAGGCTTCGTGCTCGGACGCGGCAACCAGCAACTGAGCCCGACCGTCATCCGGAAGATCGGCGCGGAGAACATCATCCTGATTGCAACGCCGGCCAAGCTCGCCCGCACGGAGGTTCTGCGCTTCGACACGGGCGATCCCGCGCTTGATGCTGACCTGCTTTCGCGCAAGTTCCTCCCTGTCGTTATCGGCTATCGTCGCACCCGGCTGGTGAAAACTGCGAGCTGAGCGCAAGCCCGTTGCTGCACGCCACCGTGCCTTCGGCTAGGCTGCGGGACGCTGACGCTTTGAGGGAGGAGAGTTGCATGAGCTACGTGCCGCACACCAATGCCGAGCGCAGCGAGATGCTCAAGGCGATCGGGGTTGCCGACATGGCGGACCTCTTTCCCGATGTGCCGGCGCGCGTGCGGTTCCCCAAGCTCGACCTGCCGCGGCCGGTCTCCGAGCTCGACATCGCGCGCGAGATGCGGGCGCTTGGTGGCCGCAACGTCGCGGTCGACCCGTCGCTCTCGTTTCTGGGCGCCGGCGCCTATCATCATTTCCGCCCGGCGGAGGTCGACTACGTGCTATCGCGCGGCGAGTTCTATACCTCCTATACGCAATATCAGCCGGAGGTGAGCCAGGGCATGCTGCAAGCCCTGTTCGAATATCAGAGCATGATCTGCCGGCTGACCGGCATGGAGGTGAGCAACGCCAGCCACTACGACGGCGCGACCGCGCTCGCGGAAGCCGTGCTGCTCGCGCTCAACGTGGCCCAGGGCAAGCGCGGCAAGATCGTCCTGTCGCCGGCGATCCACCCGCAATACCGCGCGGTGCTCAAGACCTATCTCGGCGGGACGCACGCGGCGACCATCGTGGGCGACGAGGACGCCAGCGCCGACCTGCCTCGGCTCACGTCGCTGGTCGATCAGGACACTGCCGCCTTCGTCATCCAGAGCCCCAATTTCTTCGGCCAGTGCGAGGCGGTCGAAGGGCTCGCCGATGCGGTGCATCGCGCCGGCGCGCTGCTCGTGGTCGTGACCGATCCGATCGCGCTCGGCCTGTTCCGGCCGCCAGGCTCCTACGGCGCCGACGTGGTGGTCTGCGACGGGCAGTCGCTGGGCATTCCGCCGTCGTTTGGCGGGCCGCATCTGGGCGTCTTTGCCGCGCGCATGGCGCATGTGCGGCGCCTCTCCGGCCACCTCGTCGGCGAAACCGTCGATGCCGACGGCCGGCGCGCCTATGTGCTCACCTTGGCGACCCGCGAGCAGCATATCCGGCGCGCCAAGGCGACCAGCAACATCTGCACCAATTCCGCGGTCTGTGCACTCGGCGCCGCCGTCTATCTCGCCACCATGGGCAACAACGGGCTGCGGCAGGTCGCCGAGCTCTGCTTCCACAAGAGCCATTATGCCGCCGGCGCGATTGGCAAGCTCAAGGGCTTCACGGTGAACCCGCAGGCGCCGACGCAGACGTTCTTCAAGGAGTTCGTGGTCCGGCTGCCGCACCCGGCCGCCGAGGTGAACCGGCATCTGCGCGAACGGCATGGCATCATCGGCGGCTACGATCTCGGCCGCGACTATCCGCAGCTGCGTGGCCACATGCTGTTGGCGGTGACCGAGGTCAACACGCGCGCCAGCATCGACCGGCTGGTGCGGGCGCTGAGCGAGATCGCCCGATGAGCCGCAGCGCCATTCCGACGCTCCATGAGCTCAGCGTCCCCGGCCGCCATGGCGTCGACCTGCCCGCGCCCGACGTACCGATGGCAACGCTTCCCGCAGCCGATGTGCGCGCGGATTGCGGCCTGCCGGAGCTCTCGCAGCTCGACGTGGTGCGGCACTATCTGGCGCTCTCGCAGCGCAATTTCGGCGTCGATACCGGGTTCTATCCGCTCGGCTCCTGCACCATGAAATACAATCCAAAGGTCAATGAGGAGATCGCGCGGTTCCCCGCCTTCGCCGAGACCCATCCGCTGCAGGATATCGACACCGTGCAGGGCAATCTCGCGCTGATGTTCGAGCTGCAGCAGTGGCTCGCCGAGATCGGCGGCTTTGCGGGCGTGTCGCTGCAGCCGGCGGCCGGCGCGCACGGCGAGTTCACCGGATTGCTGATGATGCGCGCCTATCACCACGCGCGCGGCGATCACAAGCGCACGCGTATCCTGATCCCGGATTCTGCGCATGGCACCAACCCGGCCTCGACCACCATGGCGGGCTTCACCGCGGTCGAGCTCCCGTCAGACGAGCGCGGCAACGTCCATCTCGAGGCGGTGCGCGCCGCCTGTGACGAGACCGTCGCCGGCATTATGATGACCAACCCCAACACGCTCGGCCTGTTCGAGGAACAGATCGAGCAGGTGGTCAGTCTGGTGCACGGCTGCGGCGGGCTTGTCTACGGCGATGGCGCCAACATGAATGCGCTCGCCGGCATCGCGCGACCGGGCGACCTTGGCTTCGACGTCATGCATTTCAACCTGCACAAGACGTTCTCGACGCCGCATGGCGGCGGCGGGCCGGGCGCCGGTCCGGTCGGGGTCTCGGCGCGCCTCACCGACTTCCTGCCCGGACCGCTGATCGCCCGGGACGGCGACAGCTATGGGCTTGCCGAGCCCAAGAAGTCGATCGGCCGCGTCTCTACCTATTTCGGCAATTTCGGCATGTTCGTGCGTGCTTATGCCTATATCCGGCGCCATGGCGCGGCGGGGCTGCGCGCCAACTCCGAGCATGCGGTGCTCAACGCCAACTATCTGCGAGTCAAGCTGCGCGACGCCTACGTCGTGCCGTACGACCGCATCAACATGCACGAGTTCGTCTGCCAGGGCGCCATCGACGGCACCGGCGTGCGCGCGCTCGACGTGGCCAAGCGGCTCCTCGATTATGGTTTCCACCCGCCGACCAACTACTTTCCGCTGATTGTCCCGGAAGCGTTGATGATCGAGCCGACCGAGACCGAGAGCAAGCCGACGCTGGATGCCTTTGCAGCCGCGATGCACGCGATTGCGCAGGAGGCGAAGAGCGATCCCACGCTGGTGAAGAGCGCGCCGCATGACACCCCGGTCCGTCGAGTGGATGAAGTGAAAGCGGCGCGCGAGCTCGTGCTCGCGGACCGCGTCAAGGTTGGCTGATCCGGAAAGTGAGTGCTGCGATGAGCGAACCCGAACCGAACGCCGCGCTCCGACATACGCCGCTTCACGCCATGCATCTGCGGCTTGGCGCCCGCATGGTGCCATTTGCGGGCTACGACATGCCGGTGCAGTTTCCGCCAGGTGTCTTGAAGGAACACCTGCACACCCGCAGCGCCGCCGGCCTGTTCGATGTCTCGCATATGGGGCAGATCGCGCTGCGCCCGCGTTCCGGACGCCTCGAGGATGCGGCGTGCGCGCTCGAAACCCTCGTGCCCGCGGACGTTCTCGGGCTCGGCGTCGGCCGGCAGCGCTATTCGCTGTTCACAAACGCTGCGGGTGGCGTGCTTGACGATCTGATGGTGGCGAACCTGGGCGACCATCTCCTTCTGGTCGTCAACGCGGCGCGCAAGGTGGTTGACGAAGTGCACCTGCGCGCGCGGCTATCCGAGCTATGCATCATCGAAACGTTGAGCGAGCGCGCGCTCGTCGCCCTGCAGGGACCACAGGCCGAGGATGCGCTGGCCGCGCTCGCCCCCGATGTCCGCGCCATGCGCTTCATGGATGTGCGCGCGATGCCGGTAGTGGGCGAGCCCTGCGTCATCTCGCGCTCGGGCTATACGGGAGAGGACGGGTTCGAGATCGGCATCGCTGCCACGGCGGCCGAAGCCTTGTGTGAAGCTTTGCTACGCCATCCGGCGGTTGCGCCGATCGGGCTTGGCGCGCGCGACAGCCTGCGGCTCGAGGCGGGGCTCTGCCTCTACGGCTGCGACCTCGACGACGCGACAACGCCGGTCGAGGCGGCGCTCGAATGGACCATTCCGGCCGGGCGCCGCCCTGGTGGCGCGCGGCCGGGCGGATTCGCGGGCGCCGAAACCATCCTGCAGCACCTCGCTCATGGCGCCGCGCGCCGCCGGGTCGGGCTGCGGCCGGAAGGCCGTGCGCCGGTGCGATGCGGCGCCGAGCTGTTTGCCACCGAAGGCGATGCGGCGGCGATTGGCCGCGTCACGTCGGGCGGCTTCGGGGTGAGCCTTGGCGCTCCGATCGCCATGGCCTATGTGCCGACGGACCATTCGACGCCCGGCACACGGCTCTACGCCGAGGTGCGCGGCAAGCGCCTTCCGATCGTTGTGTCTCCGATGCCTTTTGTTCCGACGCGCTACAAGCGCTCCCCTTCTTGAGGTGCTCCCAATGCTGAAATACACCAAGGACCATGAGTGGCTTCGTATGGAAGGCGATGTTGCGACCGTCGGTATCACGCCGTTTGCGCAGGAGAAGCTCGGCGACCTGGTCTATGTGGAGCTGCCGAACGTCGGCGCGACGTTTGCTTCGGGCGCGGCCGCCGCGACGGTCGAATCGGTGAAGGCCGCCTCCGAAGTCTACGCGCCGGTCGCAGGCGAGATCGTCGCGGTCAACGACAAGGTCGTGGCCGAGCCGGGACTGGTCAATGCCGAGCCCACCGGTGAAGGTTGGCTGTTCAAGATGAAGGTCGGCAATCCTGCCGAGATCAACGCGCTCCTTGATGAGGCCGCCTACAAGGCGCTCACCGACTGAAGCGAGCGATCGCATCGAGCGCCGCATCGATGTCGGCGGCGGTATGATCGGCGCTGATCTGGAACCGGATTTCCTCGTCGCCCTTGGGCACGACCGGATAGTTGAGGCCGGTGGCGAGAATGCCCTCGCGGCGCAGATGCGCGACCATCGCGGCGGTGCGGGCGGTGTCGCGCAGCATTAGCGGCACCACCGGATGCTCGCCCGCGAGCATCTCGAGCCCGAGCTTGACGAGCCCTGCCCGAAAGCGCGCGGTCATCGCCTGCAGATGCGCCAGCATCGCCCGGCCGGTTTGACTGTCCAGAATATCGACCGCCTTGTGGGCGGCGGCGGCCTCCGGCGGAGTGATCGGATTGGAGTAGATGTAGAACGGCGAGGTCTCGCGCAGGTAGCGAATGATCGTCGCGTCCGCGACCACATAGCCGCCGTTGACGCCGAACGCCTTGCCGAGCGTCGCCACCAGGAGATCGGCTGGCCCGGAGGCGGTGTACTCCTCGGTGCCGCGGCCAGTCGCCCCGAATGCGCCGACGCCGTGGGAATCGTCGACCACCACGATGGCGTTCTCCGCGAAGGCACCGTCGTAGCTGCGCGCCAGCGCCATGACCTTGTCGAGCGGCGCATGATCCCCGCGCATGCTGAAAATGCCGTCGGTGACCACGATCGCTCGGTTGCAGCTCTTCGAGGCGCTTGCGAGCGCACGCTCAAGCTCGCTCATGTCGAGGTGCGGGTAGATGTGCTTTTCGGCCGGCCGCGCCAGCGCCATCGCATTGATGATGCAGTTGTGGTTGAGCGCGTCGCTGATCACCGCGGTCCTGTCGGTGACGAGCGGCGGAATCAGCCCCATGACCGTCGCGTAGGCCGACGAGAACAGCATGGCGGCGGCGCGGCCGTGGAAGGCGGCAAGCCGTTGCTCGAGCGCAACGTGCGTCGACCAGGTTCCGCTGATGAACCGGACCGCGCCCGGCCCGGCGCCGAGACTGGCCGCCGCCGTCTCCTCCGCGGTGATGACCTCGCTTCGCAGCGCCATGCCGAGATAGCTGTTGGAGTTCATGCGCAGGAACGGCTTGTCGCCTTCGTCCGCGATCAGATAGCGCGGCCCGCGGCCGTCCCGGGCAGGAACGACCTCGCGGATCACGCTTTCCTTGCCCTTGAGCCGTCCGCTCCGCGCCATGTCGTCTAGCCGCGCGGTGAGCACGTTGGTCAGGGCATGGGTCGGCATCTTGTTCTCCGATCAACCGCCAGTCGGCCCGCGCACCTTCGTGCGCAATCGCGTGAGCATGTCCGCGGTCATCGCCGCAAGGTCGAAGCGCGGGTCGAAGCCCCAATCCTGCCGCGCCGCACCATCATCGAGCGATTGCGGCCAGGAGTCGGCAATCGCCTGGCGACCGGGATCGACCTGGTAGTCGATGACAAAATCGGGGATATGCTTGCGGATCGCCGCGGCAAGCTCGGCGGGCGTGATGCTCATCGCGCTCACGTTATAGGCGTTGCGATGATGCAGCCGCGCTGCATCAACCTCCATCAGCGCGATCATCGCGCGGATCGCATCCGGCATATACATCATGTCGAGGCGCGTGTCGTGCCGGAGGAAGCACGAATAGTGCTTGTAGCGCAGCGCAGAATAGAAAATCTCGACCGCGTAGTCGGTCGTCCCCCCGCCCGGCATCGCGACATACGAAATCAGCCCCGGAAGTCTCAGCCCCCGCGTATCAACGCCGAAGCGGCTGGCGTAGTAGTCGCAAAGGAGCTCACCGGCAACCTTGGTAACGCCGTACATGGTGGTGGGGCGCTGCGCCGTCACCTGCGGGGTGCGCTCGCGCGGCGTCGAAGGGCCGAATGCGCCGATTGAGCTTGGAAAGAACACCTGACAGCGATACTGGCGCGCCGCCTCCAGCACATTGTAGAGGCCGCCCATGTTGACGCTCCAGGCCACATGCGGACTTTCCTCCGCCACGGCCGAAAGAAGCGCGGCAAGATGATAGACCGTGCCGATGTCGTGCCGGCGGATCACCTCCAGGACCTGCTGGGGTTGCGTGCAGTCGAGATGTTCGCAGCTGCTTCCGGCAAGCCGGTCAAACGGCATCATGCGCAAATCTGAGGCGACCACCTGTCCGGCGCCGTAGCGATCCTGCAGAGCCGGGATCAGTTCCGAGCCGATCTGACCAAGCGCACCGATGACCAGGATTCTTCGCATGTCTTGATGCCCCTTCCCAGTTTCAGCAGCTGGCAACCGTATCGTCACGACGAGATGCCCGTGCTGCAGGGCCACTGGTGGTGACGCTGTATTTTTCCCTGATATCAGGAAATCCCGCCACTGAGACCGGTTCGGCCTGGCAAATTCCAATTCTGGACCGCGGTCGCCCGATTTCGGGCGTCAGTCTCTGGTCAGCAATTCTCAATCTCGGCGCTTCCACACCGAGACCCCGTTCGAAACGTATGAAACCGGTTCGTCACTTCTCACTTTCGCTTCAGCATCTCAGCGACGCTCGTGTGGCCTGACGCCGCGGCAATATCGATCGCGGTTTCGCGTTTCTTGTTTCTGAGGCCCCGATCAGCCCCGGCATCAACAAGCAATTTCGCGACGGCAAGCTGCCCCTCCCGCGCTGCAATCATGAGGGCCGTATTGCCCTGTTCGTTTCTGACGTTGGGAGCAGCGCTTCGCTGCAATAGACCGCGAACGACATCGGTAAGGCCGCTCCTTGCAGCCAGCATCAATGGCGTATTGCCGGCCGGGGTCCGTTGCGACAGATCGGCATTTCGGGCGATAAGCGCCTCCCCTGCGGCAGCGTGACCGTTCTCCAGCGCCTTGTGAAGCGGCGTCAGCCCATCCTTGTCGGCAACCCGCTGGTCTGCGTTCTTGTCAAGCAAGGCCGCCACGACCCGCTCATTGCCGCGATTGGCAGCCAGCCAGAGGGCGGTGCGTCCAGAGCCGTCCGCGGCATTGACGTCGGCTCCCTTGTCGATCAGCGCCTGAATGACAGAGTCGGAGCAGTTGCTTGCCGCCAGCATGAGCGGAGTCACGCCACCTTCGAGAATGACATTCGCCGCAGCACCGTGTCCGAGAAGATGGACTACCGCCTGCTCATGGCAGCCACGCGCAGCCAAGGTCAACGCAGTCTCGCCGCTCGCACTTGTGGCAGCGACATTCGATCCGCCAGCCAGTAGACGCGCCACAACATGGGCATGCCCCTTCGCGGCTGCCAGCATGAGCGACCGCTCCCCGGAACGGTTGCTGGCGTTGACGTCCGCCTTGACGGACAGCAGCACGTCGACCACGTCGATCTTGCCCGCGGCCGCGGCCAGTGCCAACGCCGTATTGCCATCCTCGTCCCGCACCCTGATGTCGGCGCCGTTCATGATCAATTGCCGCACCGCATCGACTTGGCCACGCCAGGCCGCATCCAAAACGGCAGGCCGGCCATTCCTGGCCGCCTCATCCAGGTTGCGCTGGGCGGCAATGTTTGACCGTGCGGTGGTGGCTTGCTTCTGAGCCTTTGCTTCCGATCGCGCCTGCTGGGAGCCAGCAGCATGCTGCGCTGCGACCTCTGCCAGAAGCTTGACCGCATCCTCATTTCCTTGCGCGGCGGCCTTCTGCAGCCATAGCCGCCCCTGCGCGACGTCGAGCGATGCGCCGCGCCCGGTCAGCAGCATGCGGCCGAGATTGAGCTGCGCCTTTTGATGGCCTCTCTCGGCAGCAGCCTTCATCCATCGGAACGACTGCTCGTCATCCTGCGGTACGCCGCGGCCCAATCGGTAAAGCGCGGCAAGCTCATATTGCGCCTCGACATTGCCGGCCTCGGCGGCGCGCCTGAGAACGGCCGCAGCCTGCTCGAATTGGCCAGACCGCACGGCCTGGTCGATTCCAGGCGAGCCCTTGCGGTCGCTTTGCGCCCGTGTGGCATCGGCCCCCACTGCGAACAGCGCCAGCACGAGCGCTCCCAGGGAAAGGACCCGATCGACGCTAGGCCGTTCCATATTTCGTCTCGATATCAATTCCCATGCTCCTGAGGAACGGCGTCGGCAGAATACCGCCGGCGCATACGATGACGGCATCGTTCCGGATTAATGTTCGCTTGCCGGCATGCTCGATCTCGACATCACTTGCGCCAATTCGC
>Ga0209683_10000434_pt1 | contig 16467 bp, 15 predicted proteins | sample DOMMetBare2Fresh_FD_187474 | JGI IMG/M metagenome (GOLD analysis project Ga0209683, IMG submission 187474) | Wetland sediment microbial communities from St. Louis River estuary, USA, under dissolved organic matter induced mercury methylation -... | ecosystem: Environmental > Aquatic >... | reverse complement strand
AACATCATTTTCCAATGATGGTGCGGTCGAGAGGACTCGAACCTCCACGGGTCGCCCCGCTAGCACCTCAAGCTAGTGCGTCTACCAATTCCGCCACGACCGCAGTGGGGGCAAGGCCGCTCGCAGCGGAGCAGCTTGGGCCCGATGTAACAAATCAACCCCCGGGGAACAAGGGCTCTTCCCCGGCAGCCAGATCGGCCCTTTTCGCCGCCGTCAGCGGCGCGCTCAGGCGCGCTGGCGCCGCCCTGGCATCGTCCGGCTCAGCGCATATCTTCGAGGCGCGGCGAGAGCGCCTTGACCTCGACCGCGATGCGATTGCCGCTGACCACGACCGTGCCTTTCGCGACCGGGAAATTGTTGGCCAGGATCGCGACCTCGTCGTCCTCGGTGGCGTCGAGCTCGATGATGGCGCCACGGCCGAGCCGGAGCACCTGGTGGACCGGCATCCATGTGGTGCCGAGCACCACCTGGATATCAAGCGAGACCTTGTCGAGTGTGGGCATCGATTCCCCTGGGCTTTCTGTGTGACGCCCGGACCTGACCACGCTATGGTTAGCAGGTGGTTAACGTGCGCGATCGACTGGATTTCGGGCTGCTCCCCGCCCCCGATGAGGCCTCCGGCCCGCTGCCGGCCGAATGGCGCCTGGGTGAGGGCCTGGTGCCTTATGCGCAGGCGCTGGCGGTGATGGACGAGCGCGCCGCCGCGATCGCGGCCGGCACCGCGCCCGAGCTCGCCTGGCTGATCGAGCATCCTGCGCTCTATACCGCCGGCACCAGCGCGCGGCCTGCCGACCTGATCGAGGCGCGGTTCCCGGTGCATCAGACCGGCCGCGGCGGCCAGTTCACCTATCATGGGCCCGGCCAGCGGGTGGTCTACCTGATGCTCGACCTCAGGCGCCGCGGCGCCGACGTGCGCCGCTACGTCGCCACGCTCGAGGAATGGCTGATCCGCACGCTCGAGGCCTTCAACGTCACCGGCGAGCGGCGCGAGGATCGCATCGGGGTGTGGGTGCGCCGGCCCGACAAGGGCGACGGCCGCGAGGACAAGATCGCCGCGATCGGCATCCGGGTGAAGCGCTGGGTCACGCTCCATGGCGTCGCGCTCAACGTCGAGCCCGAGCTCAAGCATTTCTCCGGCATCGTGCCGTGCGGGGTCAACGAGCCGCGCTACGGCGTGACGAGCCTGGTCGATCTCGGCCACCCGGTGAGCCTGCCCGAGGTCGACATGGTGCTGCGGCGCGAGTTCGAGGCGCTGTTCGGGCCGACACAGACGTGAGCGCCGCGCGGGGGCTGCGACCTCGCGCTTCAAAGTGCTTGAGCCGCAATTTGCTGGTCCTGGGTTTGTTCTGCCAAACTTGCGACCGGGCGGTTCTGTTCGGACGGCTCTCTCCGTTCATCCCCGCGCAAGCAGGGACCCAAACTTCGCGGCTGCTAATACCAATCCTCGGGATGGCTGACTCTCTGGGATTCCCAAATCAGTTGGGAAGTGATTCAAGGTGGCAAACGGAGGGTCGTTTGCCATGGGACAAGCCATTGCGGTGAAGTCTGGCTACACGAGCGGCGAGGTTCGGGGGCTTGCGAAGCGGGCGAAGGACGGCGCACAGGCGCGAAGGCTTCTGGCGATCGCCGCGGTGCTCGACGGCGCCTCGCGCGAAGAAGCCGCAACGATCGGCGGGATGGACCGTCAGACGCTGCGGGACTGGGTGATCCGGTTCAACGAGCAAGGACCGGAGGGACTGATCAACAAGCCGTCCCCTGGAGCGCCCGGCAAGCTCACCGATGAACATAAGGCCTATCTCGCCCGTCTCATCGAGGAGGGCCCGATCCCGGCGATCCATGGCGTGGTGCGCTGGCGGGCCTGCGATCTGATCATGCAGCTGCACGAGAAGTTTGGCATCTCGGTCTCGGACGACACGATCTACCGCGCCTTGAAGGACTTGGGCTTCTCGCATATGAGCGCGCGGCCGAGGGCCTACAAGCAGGACCCGGACGCCATGGATGCGTTCAAAAAAACTTTGCCCTACGCGTGGCAGAGGTCCGCCAGGAGCTCGCGCCGGGCACACCAGTAGAGGTGTGGTTTCAGGACGAGATGCGGGTCGGTCAGAAGAACAAGCTCACCTATCGCTGGGCCAGGAAGGGCTCGCGTCCCCGGGCCATCCTCGATCAGCGCACGCAATCGACCTACCTGTTCGGTGCGGTGTGCCCCGAACACGGCACCGGCGCCGCCCTCGTGCTGCCGTTCTGCAACACCGAGGCGATGCAGCTTCATCTCGACGAGATCGCCACCAAAATCACCCCAGGCGCCCACGCCATTGTCGTCCTCGATCAGGCCGGCTGGCACGGCTCCAAGGACCTCAGCGTCCCGCGCAACATCACCCTCCTGCCGCTGCCGCCGCGCGCACCTGAACTCAACGTCCAGGAAAATATCTGGCAGTTCATGCGACAGAACTGGCTCTCGAACAGGATCTTCAAATCCTTCGACGACATCGTCGACCACTGCTGCTACGCTTGGAACACCCTCATCGATCAGCCATGGAAAATCATGTCCATCGGACTGCGCGATTGGGCGCTCGTCGGTCAATCAATTTGAGGTTTGGTATAAGACGTGGATGCCCGCGACATAAGCGCGTTCACGCGCGTCTTTGACGCGCTATGCGCGGGCATGACGGTCGAGCCATCAGCCGAGAATCGACTGCAAAGCGAGCGACGTGCACTACAGCATCAAATCCTTCTGGTCTTCGTTCCCGAACATCGCAGCGCCAAAGGTGCGGCCGATCGACTCGTATTGATTGGAGATGTGCTGGCGACCGGCGGTGATGTCGGCGAGGACACGGCCGAACGGCAGGTCGGCGTAGAGCCCGGCACCGCCTGCGGCCTTGAACAGCCGCGCGGCAAGAACGCTGCAACGCTCGCCGACCAGCGCCGAATGAAACTTGTACGCGACCCGCTCGCGCAGCGGCGGCAGCGCGCCGCGCTCCGCATAGGCCCGCAGGTTGTCCAGATTGCGGAACAGGATCGTCTTCATCTCGTCGATCGCGGCCGCGACCTCGGCCACCACCAGCTGCACGCTCGGATCATCCACGGCGCGCGCGCCGCGCGCGACACGCACGCTACCATAGCGCAGGAATGCGTCGAGCATGCCCTGCAGCGCGCCCAGCGCCGGCGTGGAAACGCCGCGAAAGAAAATCTGGCCGAAGATGAAGCGATAGAGCGAAGACTTGTTCAGCGCCTGTCCGGGACCGACGCCGTTGAAATTGTCGATCCAGCGCAGGCGCCGATAGTCGGGCACGAAGGCATCCTTCACCACGATATCATGGCTGCCGGTCGCCTTGAGGCCGGAGACGCGCCAGGTGTCCTCGATCTCATAGTCGCCGCGCGGGACCAGGAAGATGCTGCGGTCGCCCGGCCGGCCATCCTCCGCCGGGGTGCCGCCGAGATAGGCCCAGCCGCAGTGCTCGCAGCCGCTCGAGAACTTCCAGCGCCCGGAAAGCCGAAAGCCGCCCGCCGCCGGGACGGCGGTGCCGGTCGGCATCAGCGAGGAGCAGATGAGGACGGTATCGTCCTTCCCCCATATCTCCCGCGCGGCGCGATCGTCGAACAGGCCCATCAGCCAGGGATGCAGCCCGACGACGCCATAGACCCAGGCTGTCGACATGCAGCCTTCCGCAAGCGCGAGCTGCACGTCGAAATAGGTCGCCGGGTCCATCTCGTAGCCACCCCAGCGCTTGGGCTGGAACACGCGGAACAGTCCTGCCGCCTTCATGTCCGCGATCGTTTCGTAAGGCACGCGACGATCCTGCTCGGCCTTGGCGGCACGCGCCGCGAGCGTGGCGGTGAGCGTGCGGGCACAGGCGATCAGGTCCGCTGGCGTTGCTCCATCGGGTTTCGAGTCCTTGCTCGCATGCATCTGCTTCCGTCAGCTCCCAAGATCAAAACCCGTCAAAACAGCTCGAAATATTCCTTCTGCTCCCACTCGGTTACTTCCGCGTGGTAGCGCGCGAGCTCGGCCCGCTTGATGGTGATGTAATAGTCGACAAACTCCTGGCCGAAGCCTTCGGCAAAGCAGCGGTCCTCAGCCAGCGCGGCCAGCGCCTCCTCGAGGGTCTTGGGCAGCAGCGGCGCCTCGCTTTCGTAAGGCGTATCCGCCGATGGTCCGGGGTCGAGCTTGCGCGCGACGCCATCGCGGCCGGTGACGATCTGCGACGCCATATAGAGATACGGATTGGCCGCCGGCTCCCCGATCCGGTTCTCAAGCCGCGTCGCCGGGTCGCCTGGCGCACCAATCACGCGGATCATGGCGCCGCGATTGTCGCGCCCCCAGATCACACGATCGGGCGCGAGCGCATAGGCGCGATAGCGCTTGTAGCCGTTGATCGTCGGCGTGGTGAAAGCCGCCGCCGCGCGCGCATGCGCAAGCAGCCCGGCGAGGTATTGGCGGCCGAGCGGCGACAGCGGCGCGTTCTTAGCCATGAAGGCGTTGGCGCCGCCACCCCGCTCGCGCAGCGACTGATGCAGGTGCCAGCCGCTCGACATGACGTTGGGCAGCTTCGGGCGGCACATGAAGCTCGCAAGATAGCCCTGCCGACGACACGCCTGCTTCACGGCGCTACGGAACAGCATCATCGTGTCGGCCGGCGCGAGCCCGACCTGCGGATGGAACGTGAATTCACACTGGCTCGGCCCAAGCTCGATCTCGACCGACCGCAATGGCAAGCCAAGCGCCACCACGTCGCGCCGCACGATCTCCAGGATCGGCTCGATCTGATCGAAACGCGTCTCGGTGAGATACTGATAGCCCGGCGCCAGCATGCTCACCCGCGGCGCCTCGCCCGGCCAGGTCGCATCGGCCGGATCGAGCCGCGGATCGACGAGCTTGAACACATGGAACTCGACCTCGAGCCCGGCCATGTAGTCAAAGCCCGCCTCAGCGAGCCTGCGCAACACATTGCGATAGAGATGGCGGGTGGAGAACGGCACCGGCGCCCCGTTCTGGAAATAGATGTCGCACAGCACCCAGCCGGTCTTCGGCGCCCACGGCAGAACGCGGAACGTGGTGGGGTCGGCGATCATCACGAAGTCGGCGCCGCCTTCCATCTCCGGCATGCCAAAGCCGCCGCCGGGGGTGAAGACCGCAAACACGCTGCGGTGCGAGGTGTCCTTGGCAAGAAGCGTGGTGGTGATGGTGCAGCCGTTGCGCATCGCGCGCGCGGCGTCGGGAGCCATCACCTGCTTGCCGCGCAGGATGCCATGCTGGTCGGGGAACGAGAGGCGCACCACCTCCAGGCCCTGCTCCTCGATCAGTCGCTCGGCTTTGCGGGCCGCCTCGAACTGCTCCTCGCTCCACAGCCCATGGCGCTCGACGAAGCTTCCTGCGGCCGATCGTTCCTGGGATGTCGACATGACGGGCTTTCGGCGTTCGTTCGTCCGAAGACTAGTTGATCCGTTCGCGGCGGGCTACCGCTTCCGCCTTGAGCAGCGGCCTTGCACCGGCGGAGCGCCACGTCCAAGCTCCGTTCCGATTGCACCTTAAAGGATCACGGTCATGAACAGGTTGTCGGTGCTGCGCACGTTAACCCTCATTGTGCTGGCGTTCTGCTGCGCTTCACAGGCCGCCTCGGCGCAGGGCAGGCCCGAGTTCATCAACTTCCAAGGCCGGACCAAAGGCGCGCTCTACAAGCCCGACGCCGGCCCGGCTCCCCATGTCGGCATCCTGGTGATGCACCGCACCTCGAACTATCTCGCTCACCGCGCCTGCACCGAGCTCTCCCGGCGTGGCTTCCTGATGCTGTGCATGAACACCCGCTACGAGAACAACGAGGCGGCGGTCGACTTCGAGAAGTTGCCGCTCGACGTCAAGACCGGCGTCGAATTCTTGCGCCGGCAGAGCGGGATCAGCAAGGTCGTGCTGTTCGCCCACAGCGGCGGCGGACCGCTGATGGCGCTGTATCAGGCGGTGGCGGAGAAAGGCCCATCCTATTGCAAGGGTTCCGACAAGCTCACCGAATGCGGCGACGACCTGGCCGACCTTCCGCGCGCCGACGGCATCGTGTTCGCCGACGCCCACCCGGGCAACTCGATCAACACGCTGCGCGGGCTCAACCCCGCGGTCGCCAACGAGAGCAACCCGCCCGACGCATCGCTCATCGCCGAGCTCAATCCGTTCGACCCGAAGAACGGCTTCAATCCGAACGGGCCGTCGAGCTACTCTCCGGAATTCCAGACCCGCTACTTCAAGGCGCAGGCCGAGCGCATGAACCGGCTGATCGAGCTGGCGCGCGACAAGCTCGCGCGCATGAAGCGCAACGACTATCCCTACCCCGACGACGACATCATGGTGATCCCGCGCGGCGGCAATCCGGGCTCGGGGCCGGGCGCGTCGGCGGCGCTGTTCATCGCCCAGCCCGACATCGCGGCCGTCAACAGCACGGCGCGGCCGCAGCGGCTTCTCCGCAACGACGGCACGATCGAAACGCAAGTGATCAGAAGCGTCTACGTCGCCGATCCCAAGCTTGCGCGCGACAATCTGCGCTTTGGCACGGGCACCAAGGTCTACACGCTGCGCTCGTTCCTGAGCGCCAACGCCATCCGCGCCCGGAGCTCAATCGACGATATCGACTATTGCTCGACCAACAACTCCACCGTCTGCGCCATTCAGTCGATCTCAGTGCCGGTCCTGTTTGCCGCCATGGGCGCGCATTATTTTATTCGCGACAACGAGCGCCACTACGACATGGCTGCGAGCAAGGACAAGAACTTCATCACCATCGAGGGCGCTGTCCATGGCTTTGGACCGTGCACGGCATGTGAGCGCACGCCCGGCCAGTATTCCAACTCCGTGAAGAACCTGTTTGACTATGTCGCGAAATGGGTCAACGAACGCTTCTGATCGTAGGCCCAGCAACGGGAGACCAACGTGATCGACGTCTATACCTGGACCACCGGCAACAGCCGCAAGGTACCGATTTTCCTGGAAGAAGCGCAGGTGCCGTATCGCCTGCACATGGTCAATATCCGCACCGGTGAGCAGTTCAAGCCCGAATTCGTCGCCATCTGCCCCAACAGCAAGGTGCCCGCCATCGTCGACCAGGACGGCCCGGGCGGAAAGCCGTTCTCGCTGTTCGAGTCGGGCGCGATCCTGATCTATCTGGCCGACAAGTACGGCAAGTTCATCGGCAAGGCCGCCGCCGAGCGCTACCGCACCATCGAATGGGTGATGTTCCAGATGGCCAATGTTGGGCCGCTGTTTGGGCAGGCCAACCACTTCCTCAACAAAGCGCCCGAGAAGATGCCCTACGCGATCGATCGCTATGTCAAGGAGTCGGCGCGACTCTACAAGGTCCTCGACGATCGCCTCGGCAAGGTGGACTATCTCGCCGGCGACTACTCGATTGCCGACATGACGACCTACGTCTGGCTGCGCAATCCGAAACACCAGGCCCAGACTCTCGACACTTACCCCAACCTGAAGCGCTGGTTTGATGCCATCCAGGCTCGGCCGGCCGTTCAGCGTGCACATCGGGCAGTCGACGCAGCCGGAGAGGCCTATTTGGCGCTCAAGAAAGCGGGCTGATTGGCTGGGCGATCTTTGTCGTCCATCGCAGCCGCCGAGGTCGCAGAAAACAGCACCGATCGAGGACTCAAAGCGGCTTGCAGCATAGGAACGCCACAATTTTTTGTGAGAGATGGGAACCTTAGTTCCCTGTAGCGTTTAGTTTAGTATGGTTATGCAGCGGCGACGCACTGCGGTCCAAGAGGCGTGGACGATTCCCGCAATTGGATATCTTAGCGGATACCTTGCCTTCATGGCGGGTATCTTCTGGTTTTTGCATTGGCTGATGCAGCCCGTCGCGATCGTGAACGCCGGGCAGTCGGCCTATATCCCACCACCTCAAACACGGCTGGAACCACTCCCGCGCAAAATGGACGCACCGGCGCTGGTCGACTTGGCCGAGATCAAACCGTTGGATTCCCCGCTCGCTGCCCTGGCCAAAGTTGAGGAAACTACGGCGTCGTCCAACAACGGGTCCAGTCGGCCTACCAAGAAGCGCAGCCGCACGGAAGCAGCGCCGCGCGAGCCTCGCAGAGCTTATGCTGAGCGCAGCGCATATTATCAATCATATGATCGATCTTGGCAGCGCAGCTACCGATCGTGGTGGTAGCCACGCGCGCGTCGCCATACGCGCAACGCCGCCCACAACTCCATGATTCCATTCTTGATTTGAAAGTCCTCGCGGGTTTGCGGCCGCGCAGTCGGAACTCCAAACCGGCGGCACCAGCGTCAAGCTGCCTTGCGGGCCGATGCTGCCTGGTTGGCGAGCACGATCGTCGCGGCGGCGGTGTTGGAGATCGGGATGTGGTAGTTGCGGTGGGCCTGCGTCACCTGTCCGGTGAGCGCGCCACGCATCGCCATCCAGTTGAGGAACTCCACCCCCTGAGCGCCCGACAGCGCGACCCAGTCATGGATCGAATAGCGCGTCAGCGCATTGGGCTCGTTCACGATCTTGTCAAGGCAGAGCTGGTCGAACTCCTTGTTGATGAAGCCGGCCCGCGTGCCGTCGAGCTGATGCGATAGCCCACCCGTCCCCACGACCATCACGCGGAGATCCTGCGGGTAGGATTCGATTGCCCGGCCGACCGACTGTCCCAATTTGAGGCAGCGCGCCAGCGAGGGGAGCGGATGCTGCACGGTGTTGATCGAGATCGGCACGATCCTCACCGGCCATTGGCCCGGCCACATCAGCTCCAGCGGGATGGTCACCGCGTGATCGATCAGCATCTCCTGACACATGGTGATATCGAACTCGTCAGCGACAAGCGCATTTATCAGGTGCCATGAGAAGGCAGGGTCACCGGCCGCCGGGCGCGACACCGGAATCCCCCACCCCTCGTCCTCGTTGCGGTACTCCTTCGCCGCACCGACCGCGAAGGTCGGCAGCTTGTCGAGAAAAAAATTGAGCCCGTGATCATTGTAGAAGAACACGGCGACGTCGGGCTGCTCGCGCTTAAGCCAGTCATGGACGTAGTCGAAGCCCTGGAAGAAAGGCTTCCAGTAGGGGTCGTTGTGCTTCTTGTCCGCGATCGCCTTGCCGATCGAGGGAACATGCGTCGTCGCAACACCGCCGATGATCTGGGCCATCCCTACCTCCCGGCCGCCGCGAGCTTGGCCTTGAACTCATCGACGCTCATGCCGGTCTGCTGCGCGCCGATGTCCTGCACGTTGAGGCCGAAAATGCCGGCAAACTTGGCGAGGTAGTAGACATTGCCGCCGGCCTCGATCAGCTTGAGCACGTTGCGCGCCTTGATGGCCGCCCGCTGCTCGTCATTGAGGCCGTATTTGCGGCAATAGCCGTCCTCGTCCTTGAGGAACGCCGCACGGTTCTCCGCGCTGTTGAAGGAGAAGCACATGCGGTTGAGCGCCAAGCCCTTTTGCGCCTGGTCGCCATCGAACATGATGGTGCCGGCAATGTCCTGCTTCATCGCGCTGTCCTGCTCACGGCCGATATCGTTGCGAAACTAAGTCCCTGCGGGTCGCGCGATCTTTGATCTAGGTCAAGCGGTCGGGGCTTGTCCTGTCAGCGGCTTGAAATCACTGCGTTCCAGCGCCCAGGACACGGCCAAGCCGATCAGCACCGCCCAGAATGGTGCACCGATCGAGAGGATCGGGACATTCGCCACCGTCACCAGGAAGCAGACCGTCGCGCCGAGCGTGAAGCCGCCTTTGAACGAGACCGCGAAGGCGCGCTCCAGGACCCGCAGCAGGGCGAGGCCCGCGAGCGTCGCAATGAACGCCTTGGGTGTCGCCAGCATGAGCCGCGTCACCAGCGGGGCGAAGATTCCAAACAGCAGCGCGAACAGCGCGACCATCACGCCGGCCACGTAGTGCTTGTCCCGATCGCCGGCGCTGGAAATGATGGCGCTCACCGGTCCGGTCAGGCAGGTCGACACCGTGCCGACCAGAGCCGCGATGAGCGACCCGAGCCCGCACGCCGCCGTGACTGCGTTGACGGGCGGCTTGTGGCCAGCCGCCTCGAGCACCACAAAGCCTTGTGCGTTCTGCGCCGCCAGCACCGTGATGGTGAGCGGCAGGACCAGCTCCACCATCGCGGCCCAGGAGAACTCCGGCCGATAGAGATTGGGCCTGGCGAGGCCGAACACGAGCGGCTCGCGCAGATCGAACGCGCCCAGGATCACGATCGCCAGGGCGCCAACGGCCAGCGCGCCGATCACCGGTGGAATCATGCGACCCAGCCGCGCGACGACCGAGAGCAGCAGGAACACCGCCGTCATCGGGGCCGCGATCATGGCGTCGTCGCGGATCGCGAAGATCAGGTTCAGAGCGAATTGCAGGAACACACCGGCCACCATCGCCATGACGATCGGCATCGGCAACCGGCTCATGCATTTGCGGATCCATCCGCTCAATCCGAGAACCAGCATCAGCGCGCCGGCCGCATGGTAGGCACCGATGGCCTGCGCGAAGCTCAGATGATCGAGCGCCTGACCGACCAGCACCGTGCCCGGGATGGTCCAGAAGAACACGAGCGGCTGGCGATAGACCAGGCAGAACGCCAACGAAATGACGCCATTGATGAAAAAGCAGCCGAACAGCCAGGAGGCGATGTCGGCCTCGGTCAACGAGCCCTGCTGGCTCGCGGTCAGGATGATCGCGACCGGAGCCGACGCCGAAAACAGAAATGCCACGATGGCGTTGGCGAGATAGATGCCGCCAAAGCCGCTGAACAGGTGCGCCCAATCGAACTGGAAGCTTGGCGGTCGTTCGAGCGTCATGGCGCGATGGGCACGTCAGTGCAAATTCGCTGCGCTCGCTTGCAGGCCCGCCAAGAGATCGGTCGAGCCCTGCACGGCGAGGCGCTGGTGATAGAAGCGCAGCCCATAGAGCCCGCCAAGCTCCTCGCCGTTACCGGCGCGGCCAGGGCCGCCATGATTGCATTGCGGCATGACGATGCCGTGGCCGGTGTGCGCGGATGCAATTGCGGGATCAACCACCAGCAGCCGACCGTGGCTCGGGCCGATCTCGCTGACCATCCGGGCGAGGAAGGCGTGATCCTCGCCGTAGATCGACGCCACCAGCGAGCCGCCGCCACGCGCAACGAGGCGCGCCGCCTCTTGCTCGTCGCGATAGGGCACGACAGTCGCAGCCGGCCCGAACACCTCGACGTCATGCACGGCGCGCGCGGCAGCGGAGTCCGCGAGCTTGAGCAGTGTCGGGGCGACGAAGGCCGACTTGTCGCGATCGATGCCCGCGAGCGTGGGCGGCTCGGCGCCACCACAGACGATGGTTGCTTCCGTCGCGAGGCGGCGGATGCCGTCGAAAGCGGCGGCCTGCTGGCCGCGCGTCACCAGCGGGCCCATGCGGGTATCCTCCTGGCGCGGATCGCCCACCTTGGTGCCCTTGAGCTTGGCGGCGAGCGCCTCCGCAATGGCGTCCGCCCGGTCGGCCGGCACCACGATGCGCCGGATCGCGGTGCATTTCTGCCCCGCCTTCACCGTCATCTCGCGCACCACCTCGCGCACGAAGGCGTCGAACGCCGCGCCGCCATTGGCCGCATCGGGCGCCAATACCGCGGCGTTGATCGAGTCGGCCTCGATGTTGACCGGGACGTTCTTCGCCAGAACGTTGGCATGGCCGCGCACGCGCGCGGCGGTGTCGGCCGAGCCGGTGAACGCAATCACGTCGTCGGACGTCACCGCGTCCAAGAGATCGCCGGCACCGCCGACCAGAAGATTGAGCGCGCCGGTCGGCATCACATTGGCGGCGATCACGTCGCGCACCATCTCGTAAGTCAGGAGCGCGGTCGCGGAGGCGGGCTTCGCCACGACCGGCACGCCGGCGATCAGCGCCACCGCCGCCTTCTCCCACAGGCCCCAGCTCGGAAAGTTAAACGCATTGATGTGCACGGCCACGCCGCGCCGCGGCACCAAGAGGTGGATCGCTTGATAGTTCTCCGCCTTGGCAAGCCGCACCGGCTTCTCGTCCAGGAGCGCGCGGGCTTCGCCCAGCGAGGCACCAAGCCGCGCGTAGTATTTCAACGTGCCGATGCCGCCGTCGATGTCGATCGCCGCATCGGCTTTGGTGTTGCCCGAATTGGCGATCGCGATCCTTTCATATTTGGCACGGTTGGCGACCAGCACGTCGGCGACCGCACCCACGAGCTTGGCGCGCGCCGCATAGCCCATGGCGCGCAGCGCCCCCTGCCCCTCGCGGCGTGCGAACGCCAGCGCGCCCGCGAGATCGAGGCCCCGCGCCGAGGCGGTCGCGAGCGCTTCGCCGGTGACCGGATCGACCAGCGTCGTCTCAACGCCCTCCCCGCGCGACCAGCGGCCGGACAGGAAGCTTTCCAGAATCTGCATGGATACCTCGGCGGTTGGGACTGGCGGGCGCCCTCGCTATAGGAGAGCGCGGCGGCGCTTTCAACCAAGGCCTTGAGGCCTTGCGCATTTACCCGTCGGCGGAAACGGCGCATAGTTGTCCACAAAACATCCCGTCCGGGAGGAGACATGCGCCGCCTACGCCTTCTTGGCCCCCTCGCGCTCGGCCTCTCCATCGCGGCCACCGTCGCGGGATCAAGCCTCGCCGATACCTACCGGCCTGACCCACAGCTGCTTGCGGCCGCCCAGAAGGAAGGCGAGGTCGTCTTCTACACGACCCAGATCGTCGACCAGATCCTGCGGCCGATGATCAAGGTGTTCCAGACCGTCGCCCCGGGCGTGCAGATCAAATACGTGCGGGCCGACGGCCTGGCACTGGTCGTGCGAATGACCAACGAGGCCCGCGCCGGCCGCGTGCAATCCGACATGTGGTGCATGGTCGACGGCGTGCAGGCGCTGTTGCGAGGAGGCATGGCGACGGAATTCGAGGTTGCAAGCGCCAAGGGCCTGCCGCCGGGCCTCGTGGACCCCAACAAGCGCTGGATTGCCTTGAACACCGGCGTCCGCTCCGCCGCCTACAACACCGACCTCATTCCGAAGGAGCACGCGCCGCGCAACTATCAGGACCTGCTCAACCCGCGCTTCAAGGGCAAGATCGTCTGGAATCCGAAATCGATGACCGGCGCCTGGGGCTTCATCTCGACCGTGATCAAGGGCATGGGCGACGAGCGGGGCATGGCTTATCTGCGCGAGCTCGCCAAGCAGGATGTCGTACCACTGCCGATCGCGATCCGCGCCGTGCTCGATCGCGTGATCGCGGGCGAATACGCCATCGGGCTTGAAATGAACAACACGCATGCGGCAATCAGCGCTGCGCAAGGCGCGCCGGTCAAATGGGTGCCGCTCAATCCGGTGAGCGAGACGCTGCAGGTCGCGGGCGTGACCAAAGGAGCGGCCCACCCCAACGCCGCCCGGCTGTTCATCGACTTCATGGTGTCGAAGGCCGGACAGGAGATCTTCCGCGACAACGACTATGTGCCGATGCACCCGGATGTCCAGGCCCGGATCCCCGAGCTCAAGCCGCAGCAGGGCGGCTATCAGTCGGTCGTCTACACCCCCGACAACCTCGAGACCGAGACGACGCGCTGGGCCAAGATCTATGACGATTTGTTTCGCTGACAGCGGCCGGGAGAAACATGCGCGTCCTTCTTGGCATCATTCTCTGGCTCGGGCTGCTTCCGGCCCATGCGGCGGAGCCCTACCGGCCCGATCCCGTGCTGGTCGAAGCGGCACGCAAGGAAGGCCAGGTGCTCTGGTACACCACGCTGATCGTCGACCAGATCGTGCGGCCGCTGATCCGCACCTTCCAGGCCCAGGTGCCCGGCATCGAGATCAAGTTCATCCGCATCGACAGCGGCCAGCAGGTGGTGCGGCTGATGAACGAGGCGAAAGTCAGCCGCGTCCAGGCCGACGTGTGGTCGGTGATCGACGGCGTCGCGCCGCTGACCCACAACAACATCGCGGCGCCCTTCGACATCGCCAGCGCGCGCACGCTGCCGCCAACGCTGGCCGATCCCGGCCGGCGCTGGATCGCCACTAACCTGGCGACCCGGTCGCTTGGACACAACACGCGCCTGGTTGCGCCCGAAGCCGCGCCGAAAAACTATCAGGACCTGCTCAACCCACGCTGGAAGGGCGCGTTCGTCTGGAACCCGAACGCGATGACCGGCGCCTGGGGATTCATCGCGACCGTGCTGCGCCACATGGGCGAGGAGCAAGGCCTTGCCTACCTGCGCAAGCTCGCGCGCCAGGAGATCACGCCGCTGCCGATCGCTACGCGCGCTGTGCTCGACCGCGTCATCGCCGGCGAGTACGCCATGGGGCTTGAGATGGTCAACGCGCACGTCGCGATCAGCAGCAGCATCGGGGCGCCGGTGCGCTGGGTCCCGCTCGACGCGGTGACCACGACGCTGCAGGTTGCCGGCGTCACCACAGGAGCCCCGCACCCCAACGCCGGACGGCTGTTCCTCGACTTCATCACCTCGCGCGCCGGCCAGGAGATCTTTCGCGAGGCCAACTACATCCCGATGCATCCCGATGTTCCGTCCAAGGATCCCACGATGAAGGCGGAACAGGGCGGCTACAAGTCGATCGTGCTCAGCCCCGAGGAGGTCGACACCAACGCCCAGCGCTATCAGAAAATCTACCAGGACATCTTTCGCTAACTTCCCGCCCGATCACGACAGGAGAACCCCGCGTCCATGCGAATCTGTTTCCTCAATCAAGCCCCGCGCAAGTCGGCGGCCTATGAAGCCGCCCGGATCGAGGCGCAGCTCAACAGCTATGCCTCGCCCGGCACCAAGGTCGAGATCGTGTTTCCCGACGACTACGAGGGCTCGCAGCTCTACGACACCATCGGCTCGCAGAGCATCCTCAACGGCCTGCATCACATGATGGAAACGCCGGCGATCGTGCGCAAGATCTTCTGGGCGGCGGAAAACGGCTATGACGCCGTGATCTCCTCGAACACCTTCGATCCGGGCGTCGACGGCGGACGGCTGGCGGTCAACATCCCGGTGATCGGGCTGTTGCGCACCTCCATGCACGCGGCGCTCACGCTCGCCGACCGCGTCGGCATCACCGTGCCGCTCCCGGGCCATGTTCCCTACACCTGGCGCATCCTGCGCAGCTACGGGCTCGACCGCTTCGTGAGCGACATCCGTCCGCTCGGCATCTATGGCAAGGACATCGCGCAGCGGAAGAACGAGATCTTCGAGATGACCACGAAGCTCATTCGCGGGCTCATCGACGAGACCCGCGCCGAGATCATCCTGCCGCTGGGCGGCGCGCTCATTCCCTACGTGGTCAACCCCGACGATCTCGCCAAGGCGACCGGCGCGCAGGTGCTCAACACCAAGGCGATCGGCATCCGCTTTGCCGAGATGTGCGTGAGCTTCGGCATGACGCAAAGCGCGCTGACCTATCCCAAGGCCAAATTGAGCTACGACGACTTCACCAACCGCTGATCAATCCAGCACGCAAGACAGAGCAACAAACATGAGTTCCAAGACCAACTGCGACGTCATTGTCATTGGCGGCGGCAGCGCCGCGCTCGAAGCCGCGATCTCGGCCAGGCAATCCGGCGCCGAAAGGGTCGTCATGCTGGAAAAGGCGCCCAAGCACGAGTCCGGCGGCAACGCGCAATTCTCCCACGTCGGTTTCCGCTTCGTGCATTCCGGCCCCGAGGAGCTGCGCGGATTCATGCCCCAGGTGCCCGAGGAGCGGTACCGGCGGATGCAGATTCCATCCTACACGCGGGCGAACTTCATCGACGATCTCAACCGCGTGACGCAAGGGCGCATCGATCCGGTGCTGGCCGAATGCCTGGTCGACCACTCGAACTCCGCGGTGCATTGGATGAAGGACATCGGCGTCAAGTGGGAGCCGGAGAAGGTCACCGAGGTCGATGGCAAGCTCTACCTGCCGGGTGGCCATCACATCCATCCGATCGGCGGCGGGCCCGGCATGCTGGAGCAGTTGCGCGGTATCGCGTTCAACGAGCACGGCGTCGAGATCCGCTACGATTCACGCGTCCGTGTGATCCATGGCAACGACCGGGGTGTCGAGGCGGTGCGCGTGTCGGCGCCCGACGGCGAATACGACCTCGAGGCCCGTGCCATCATCGTGTGCGCCGGCGGCTTCCAGGCCAATCCGGAGATGCGCGCACGCTATCTCGGGCCGAACGCCGACCTGATGAAGGTGCGCGGCAGCCGCCACAACACCGGCGAGGTGCTCAACATGCTGCTGACGCTGGGTGTCAAGGCGGCCGGCCACTGGCAGGGCGCACACATGTCGCCGATCGACGGCAATGCGCCGGCCGTCGAAACGCCAGCGATGAAGGACGGCCACGGCAACAGCATGAACCGCTACGACTACCAGTTCGGCATCACCGTCAACGCGCTCGGTGAGCGCTTCTACGACGAGGGCGAGGCCAAGCACGCCTACACCTACGCCAAGACCGGACGCCTGGTGCTGCAGCAGCCGGGCGGCGTCGCCTACCAGATCTACGACCAGACC
>Ga0209683_10000432_pt1 | contig 16478 bp, 14 predicted proteins | sample DOMMetBare2Fresh_FD_187474 | JGI IMG/M metagenome (GOLD analysis project Ga0209683, IMG submission 187474) | Wetland sediment microbial communities from St. Louis River estuary, USA, under dissolved organic matter induced mercury methylation -... | ecosystem: Environmental > Aquatic >... | reverse complement strand
TAGGGCTAGACGACAAGGTCACCTACATCACGCCGCGCTACGAGTTCGGCCAGGCGCACCGCGACGGCACGGCGCTGGTGCTCGGACGCGACCTCGAGGAGACGGTCGCCAACATCGCGCGCTTCTCGGCCCGCGACGCCGCGACCTTCCGCGACTGGAACCGCCGCGCCGAGGCGATCACGGCGCGCATTCTGCTGCCCGAGCGGTTCTCCGAGCCGCTGCCGCAGCACGAGCGCGAGGAGATTTTGTCGCGCACCGCGATGGGGCGCGACTTTCTGGCGACCACGCGCCGGCAGCCGCTCGACCTGGTCGAGGAGCTGTTCGAGAACGAGCATGTGCGCCTCCTTATGCTGTTCAAGATCTCGCTGTTCGGCACCTGGCTGACCGACACGCTGTCGAAGACGAGCCCGATGGGCTCGGTCATCCGGGCCTTCGACCTGCAGACCGGCTACCAGCTTTGCCAGGGCGGCTCGTTCAACCTGGCGCGCGGCCTGATGGAAACCTTCATCGCCGCGGGCGGCAGCTTTGCGCCGCAGGCGCATGTCGCGCGCATCCTGATCGAGGGCGGCCGCGCGACCGGCATTGCGCTCGCCGATGGGCGCAGCGTGCGCGCGCGCCAGTTCGTGGCGAGCACCATCGACGTGCACCAGACCTTCGAGACCATGATCGGCCGCGACCAGCTTCCGGATGACCTCTGCCGCAAGCTCGATGGCTTCCGCTACACTCCGTGGACGCTGTTCGGCCTGCACCTCGCGCTCAACGAAAGCCCGCGCTTTGCGGCCGCAGGCTTCGATCCCAACGTCGACCGCGCGCTCAAATGGAGCATCGGCGCCGACACGATGGCGGAACTCGCCTCCGCGCACCAGGACGTGCAGGCCGGCCGCGTGCCGAAGATCGTGCAGTTCGGCGCGGGCCCCTTGAGCCTGATCGACCCGACGCAAGCGCCGCCCGGCAAGCACACCACCTATGCCTGGCACGTGATGCCGCTCGATCCCGATCTCGGCGGACGCAGCGAAGCCAGCTTCCGGGCAGAGTTCGCGGACGCGATCATCGAGACCTGGGCGCGCTATTGCCCCAACATGACGAAGCGGAACATCATCGGCAGTTACGTTTACACCGCGCGCGACTATACGCGCGAGCTGATCAACATGCGCGACGGCGACATCTTCATGGGCGCGTTCAACGCCGAGCAGGTCATGTACAACCATTTCGGCTATCGAACGCCGATCCCGAACCTCTACATGGCGGGCTCGCCGTGCCATCCGGGCGGCGCGATCTCGGGCGGCGCCGGCTATATCGCGGCCGGCCTGATCGCGCGCGACCTCGGCGTCAACACCTGGTGGCAGCCGTGCGACGCGCGCCCTGCCCTTGAAGCCTTGGCTGACGGAGCATGAGCATGACCGCATCGCTCAATGGCCGCGTGGCCGTCATCACCGGCGCCGGCCAAGGGATCGGACGCGCCTTCGCCAAGGCCTTCGCGGCCGAGGGCGCCATCGCGATCATCGCCGAGCGCAACCATGAGCGCGGCGAGGCGGTCGCGGCCGAGATCACCGCTTCGGGCGGAAAGGCGCGCGCGATCGCGACCGACGTCGCCGATCCGGAGTCGGTGGCCGCAATGGCGAAGGCGGTCGACGACGAGCTTGGCCGCATCGACATCCTGATCAACAACGCCGCGATCTTCTCGACCTTGGAGATGCGGCCGTTCGACCAGATCCCGCTTGAGGAGTGGGAGGCGGTGCTGCGGGTGAACGTGACCGGCGCCTTCCTGTGCGCCCGCGCGGTGGTTGCGGCCATGCGGCGGGCGCGCTTCGGCCGGATCATCAACATGGCGTCCGGCGCGGTGACGCTCGGGCGGCCGAACTACCTGCATTACATCGCCTCGAAAGCCGCGCTCGACGGGATGACGCGGTCGCTGGCGCGCGAGCTCGGACCCCACGGCATCACGGTCAACGCCATCCTGCCAGGCGCCACCTTCACCGAGATCGAGCGCAAAACCGTCACGCCCGAGCAGAAGGAGCGAATCATCGCGCTGCAGTGCATCCCGCGCCCGGAAGGGCCGCAGGACCTCATTGGCACCGCCCTGTTCCTGGCCTCCGACGCCGCCTCCTTCCTGACCGGTCAGGCCCTTACGGTCGATGGCGGCGCCACACACCCGTGACGCTTGCCGCACCCCCGGTCGAGTGTTATCTGCCGCCCATGACGGTCACCCCTATCGATACCATCCGGAACTTCGCGATCATCGCGCATATCGACCACGGCAAGTCGACGCTCGCCGACCGGCTGATCCAGCTCACCGGGGCGCTCGACGAGCGGGAGATGGCCGGGCGCGAGCAGGTGCTCGATTCCATGGATATCGAGCAGGAACGCGGCATTACCATCAAGGCGCAGACCGTCCGGCTGACCTACCATGCGCGCGACGGCAAGACCTACACCCTCAACCTGATCGACACCCCCGGCCATGTCGACTTCGCCTACGAGGTCAACCGCTCGCTCGCCGCCTGCGAGGGCTCGCTGCTGGTGGTCGACGCCTCCCAGGGGGTCGAGGCGCAGACGCTGGCCAACGTCTACCAGGCGCTCGACAACAACCACGAGGTCGTGCCGATCCTCAACAAGGTCGACCTGCCCGCCGCCGAGCCCGAGCAGGTGCGCAAGCAGATCGAGGACGTGATCGGGCTCGATGCCTCGGACGCGATCCTCATTTCGGCCAAGACCGGGCTGAACGTGCCCGAGGTGCTCGAGGCCATCGTCAAGCGGCTGCCGCCGCCCAAGGGCGACCGCACGGCGACGCTCAAGGCGCTGCTCGTCGACAGCTGGTACGACAGCTATCTCGGCGTGGTCGTGCTGGTGCGCATCGTCGACGGCGTGCTCGCGAAGGGCCAGCGCATCCGCATGATGGGCACCGGCGCCGCCTACGAGGTCGACCGCGTCGGCGTGTTCACGCCCAAGATGGCCGTCGGCGAGGAGCTCGGACCCGGCGAGATCGGCTTCCTCACCGCCTCGATCAAGGAAGTGGCCGACACAAGGGTCGGCGACACCATCACGGACGACAGAAAGCCGGTGGCGGTGCCGCTGCCCGGCTTCCGCCCGGCGATCCCGGTCGTGTTCTGCGGGCTGTTCCCGGTCGACGCCGCCGAATTCGAGCAGCTGCGCGCCGCCATGGGGAGGCTGCGCCTCAACGACGCGAGCTTCACCTTCGAGATGGAGACCTCGGCCGCCCTCGGCTTCGGTTTCCGCTGCGGCTTCCTCGGCCTCCTGCACCTGGAGATCATCCAGGAGCGGCTGGCGCGCGAGTTCAACCTCGAGCTGATCGCGACCGCGCCGTCGGTGATCTACAAGATCAAGCTCAAGAACGGGACCGAGATCGAGATCCACAATCCGGTCGACATGCCCGATCCGAACTATATCGAGGAGGTCGAGGAGCCGTGGATCCGCGCCACCGTCCTCACGCCTGACGAATACCTCGGCAGCGTGCTCAAGCTCTGCCAGGACCGCCGCGGCGTCCAGGTCGAGCTCACCTATGTGGGCAACCGCGCCATGGTCAAATACGACCTGCCGCTCAACGAGGTGGTGTTCGATTTCTACGACCGGCTCAAGTCGGTGTCGAAGGGCTATGCCTCGTTCGACTATCACCTCACCGACTACAAGCCGGCCGACCTCGTCAAGCTGCAGATGCTGGTCAACGGCGAGCCGGTCGACGCGCTCTCCATGCTGGTGCACAGGACGCGCGCCGAGCAGCGCGGCCGCGCCATGGCGGAGAAGCTCAAGGAGCTCATTCCGCCGCACATGTTCCAGGTGCCGATCCAGGCCGCCATCGGCGGCAAGGTGATCGCGCGCGAGACCGTGCGCGCCTTCCGCAAGGACGTGACCGCGAAGTGCTACGGCGGCGACGTCACGCGCAAGCGCAAGCTTCTGGAGAAGCAGAAGGAAGGCAAGAAGAAGATGCGCCAATACGGCAAGGTCGACATCCCGCAGGAGGCGTTCATCGCCGCGCTGAAGGTGGATGTGTGATACCAACGGCGATTGGATATCGACCCATCACCGTCATCCTGAGGCGCGCGTGCTCTTGCACGCGCCTCGAAGGATGATCGGCCCGGGCCGTCGCCCTTCGAGGCTCGCTACGCTCGCGCCTCAGGGTGACGGAAATGGGTCACTGCTTGTTGCCGCAGCCATGCGAGCCAATTCAGCGAAAATCGACGCGACGAAGCAAGTCGGCCTTCTTCATGTCGTCGTGCAAGGCGATTGGATCCCAATCGTATCCATTGGGCCACGTCAGGGCACCGTCATCAATGAATACGCGAGCGAAATAGGCGGGGTCTTTCGGCGGCTCCAGCATCGGTCCGGACTCGCTCAAGATGAACGAGAAATCGCGCTCGCCAATCATGTCATTGGAAAACGCGATCTCGAGATCGTAATCGCCTAGTCGCTTGATGCCGATCACGTCGATCATGATCACTGCGCCTTGATGTTCGCCGCCTTGATGATCGGCCACCAGCGCTCGATCTCGGCGGCCTGCAGTGTGCCGAGCGCCTCGGGCGTCAGCTGATCGGGCGGAAACAGCTCCTGACCGAGGTCGCCGAGCCGCTTGCGCACGTTTGCATCGGCGAGCGCGCCCCTCACCGCGCTGTTGAGCTTGAGGATCACGTCGCGCGGCGTGCCTTTCGGCGCCCACAGGCCGCGCCAGTTCGACATTTGAAGTCCGGGCAGGCCGGATTCTTCCATCGTCGGAATATCGGGCGCAGCCGCCAGGCGCGTCTTCGAGGTGACCGCGAAGGCCTTGACGTTGCCGGAGCGCACCTGCGGCAGCGAGTTGGCGGAAGTATCGAACATCAGGTCGATCTGGCCCGCGATCATGTCCTGCATCGCGGGTGCCAAGCCGCGATAGGGCACAAACTGAAACTGCGTGCCGGTCACCTTCTGAAAGAAGATGCCGACCACATGGCCGACGCCGCCCGGTCCGGTGGTGCCGGCCGAAGCCTTGTCCGGATTGGCGCGCAGCCACGCAATGAACTCGCTCAGCCGAGCCGCCGGAAAGTCCTTCCTGGTCGAGAGCACGATGGATTCGGTGGCGATCAGCGAGACCGGCTCGAAATCCTTCAGCACGTCGTAGTTCAACGCATAGATGGCGCCGTTGAGCACGTGCGTGGGCCAGTTGCCGGAGCTGATCGTATAGCCGTCGGGCGCCGAGCGCGCGACGCGGCCGACCCCGATGCTGCCGGCGGCGCCGCCGACATTCTCGACCACGATGGTCTGGCCAAGCTCGGTGCGCATGTGGTCGGCCAGGATGCGCGTGATGGTGTCGCCCGAGCCGCCGGCTGCGAACGCGACCACGATGGTGATCGGCCGCGACGGATAGGTCTGCGCCGCGATGCCGCCCACTCCGGCGAGCAGCGCCGCGACGGCGGCAACCAGGGATAGCTTTCTCATGTCGGGCACCTGTGGGCTGGAACAATGACGTCGGCCTGCCATACTAGCGAAGAAGTGCCAGAAGCGCATGCGCCAGTTCGAACGGCGCATGCGACGACCGGGAGGACAGCCATGCAATACCGAGCCTCGATCGCCGCCGCGATGATGGCCGCAGCCTTGTCATTGACAGCGGCCGCCGCCCAGGATGACCCGCGCTATCCGGACTGGTCCGGCCAGTGGCGCAAGGCACCCGACGGCGGCCCGCCGCGCTACGACCCGAGCAAGCCCGACGGCGCCGGACAGCAGGCGCCGCTGAAAGAGGAATTCAAGCGCATCCACGACGCCAGCATGGCCGACCAGGCGCTCGGTGGACCGGGGCTTTATGTCATGAGCGTGAAATGCATCCCGATGGGCATGCCGTTCCAGATGAGCATCGTGTTTCCGTTCGAGTTCGTGATCACACCCAAGACGACCTACATCCTGTTCGAGATCATGACCTCGCAGCCGCGCCGCATCTACACCGACGGGCGCGACTGGCCGAAGGATCCCGATCCAACCTTCACCGGCTACTCGATCGGCAAATGGATCGATGAGGATAAGGATGGCCGTTTCGACGTGCTGGAGGTCGAGACCAGGCACCTGCGGGTGCCACGCCTCTTCGACCAGACCGGAATTTCGTTTCATGAGGACGGCCAGGCCGTCATCAAGGAGCGCATCTACGCCGACAAGGCCAATCCCAATATCATCTACGACGAGATGACCACGATCGACAACGCGTTGACGCGTCCGTGGTCGGTCAAGAAAACCTACCGGCGCGAGCCGAAGGTCGTCTGGCCGGAGAACAATTGCACGGAAGGCAACAACGACGTGGTCATCCGCAACGAGAGCTATCTCTTGAGCGCGGATGGCTACCTGATGCCGGTGAAGAAGGACCAGCCACCGCCGGACCTGCGCTATTTCAATCAGCCGCGCCGGTGACAGGGTTGAAGAGACAATTTCTGATGCAGAAGCGGGTGGCGGGTTGCTCCCGCCATCCGCATTGTTGGGGCGGCGCGATTTTCACTTCTGCGCTGGCGGGAAGTATTTCAGCTCAGGCGGCATCTGCCCCTTCCTGGTCGGCATCAAGGAGCCGTCGCTGCCCACCAGATAGAATTCCTTGCCGATGGTGACGTAGCCGGTTCCTTCCAGGCAGCTGGTCCGGCTCCAGTTTGGATATTTGTGCGTGCCGCGCCGGTAGGTCTTGTCGACGGTCCAAGGCCGCGTCAACGCGCGATCAAACACGGTGATCACGTTGTGCAGGATGTTCGGATTGGTCTTGTCGAGAAAGATGCGCTCCTTGAAAGTCGAATCGCCATCGAAGTGCAGCGGCAGGCCGGTCGCGTCATAGGTCCGCGGTCCCTTGAACGGGCCGCGGGTCTCGACCTCGAGCACGTCGTAGACGCCGTCGCCATCCTCGTCGATCCACTGGCCCATGGAAAAGCCCTGATAGGTCGGCTCCAGGTCCGTGGGCCACGGACGTCCATCGGTGAAGACGCGACGCAGGTCGCTAGCGGCGATATAGGTCGTTTCCGGCGTCACGATGAATTCGTGCGTTCCCGCCGACATCATGGTCGGCATTCCGGCCGGCAGGCAGGAGGCATGATCGAGGAACAGCCCCTGCCCGCCCAGGGCCTGCTCGGCCAGATTGTCCTGGTAGATCTTTTGGTACTCTTCCGTCAGCGGAGCTTCCTGCGCCTTTCCGTACGACTTGTTCGGATCGAACCGCAAATTCTGGCCCGGCAGGCGCGCCGTGATGGTGGTCCACTCGCCTTTCCAGTTTGGGAATTTCTTGTCCTGAGCCTCGGCGCCGCCCACCGTCAACAGCAGCGCGGCGGCGAATGCAAGCACCTTAGACGTATACGGCATGATCATCCTCCCAGCGTTGTCGGATCGCTTGCCTGACCGCTGTACACGCGATCTTGATGCAGCCGAGGCAGCGTATCGCGTTCGTCCGGCAAATGGAACGGCACTGCCATGATCGGCGGTATTGCGACCTTGTCCTAGGCTAACGAGCGGCGACATCCGCCATCGACAACAGACAGCCTTGCGATCCGGTCTACGGTATGACGCAGATCAAAGAACTTTTCTTTCTTCTTCTTTCAAATTAACATTTGAAGTCTCGTAATGACCAAACTCATCTTGCGACCAGGAAAATGTTGTTTGCGACGTTGGAGGAGAATCATGATTCGCGTACTTATAGCGGTTGCGCTCGCTCTGATTGTCGCTCGTCCCGCCGTGGCCGACGACAAGGACAAGCTTTATGGCGTCTGGAAGCTCACATCATTTGTCTACGAGGACGCGGAAACCAAGGAGAAGAAACCGCTCTTTGGCGAGCATCCAAACGGATACCTCATTCTCTTGCCGAGTGGACGCATGTTCTCGATCATCACGGCGGAGGGACGCAAGACGCCGCAGAACGACGCCGAACGGAGCGATGCATTTCGCTCATTGCTAGCCTATTCGGGACGGTTCCGCGTGGACGGCAACAAATTTGTCACCAAAGTCGACGTCGCCTGGAACCAAGCATGGGTCGGCACCGACCAGGAAAGGACCTACAGGATTGAGGGGGACGTGCTGTACATCATCAGCATGACACAGCCCAATGTGAACTTCGGCGGCAGAATGATGACCGGCATCCTCGGGTGGGAGCGAGAGCGATAGGAGGATATGCTGAGCCGGCGCCGCGCTCGCGGCGCCACGACTCGATCATCCCCCCATCACCGCCACGCCCTGGATCTCGATCAGCATGCCCGGCCGCGCAAAGTGCGAGACCGTGATCATCGCGCTCGCCGGATAATTGCCGTCCGGAAAGAAGCCCTTGCGCAGCTCCACGAACCTGTCGCCATGGCGCGGATCGTTGATGAACACCGTCATGGTGACGAGATTGGCCAGGCTGCCGCCGCAGCGCTGAAGCGTCTGGTCGATCAGGCCGAAGATCGTGCGCACCTGCGCCTCGAACTGACCGGAAATGTCGTTGCCGGCGTCGTCGCGCGTCGCGGTCTGCCCGGCGAGCCAGGCGATCCGGCCGCCCTGGGTGATGACGGCGGGTGAGAACGCGCGCGACGCCTGGAACTCGGTCTTCTCAAGATATTCGGGCATGGCTGATCTCCTTGCGGGTCATGACCCGCCGAGACCATCACGTCCGTGCAGCCCCGACAACACGCCACCATCGACGGAAGGAGCTGGGGGTCTCAAGGCAGTTCTGGTTGACTGGCCAAGAGACTGACCTATTCTTTCAGCATGGCGTTTGGGTGTGCGTCGACGTTGCCGGGGCGGCAGACAAGCAGGTGCCCATGATGATCGAAGCACGACAACCCCTGAAGAATCTCGGCTGCGCCGCCCTTCTGCTGTCTGCCATCGGCACACTGGGTACGGCGTCAGCGCAGGACAAAGGCAGCGTGAACCCGCGGCCGCTGCCGGCGCTTGCCAAGCCTGACGATCCCAAGACGCCGGCCAAGGAACTTTTCGGCCGCAAGACCAACGCCGCGCCCATGGAGGCGCGCACCATCGGCTTTTACGCCAAGGGCTGCCTCGCCGGCGCGATGGCGCTGCCAATCAACGGCAAGACCTGGCAGGTGATGCGGCTCTCCCGCAACCGCAACTGGGGACATCCCAAGCTGGTCGAGCTGCTCGAACGGCTGTCCGAGAAGGGCGCCAAGGTCGGCTGGCGCGGGCTCCTTGTGGGCGACATGTCACAGCCGCGTGGCGGACCGATGCTGACTGGCCATGCCAGCCATCAGGTCGGGCTCGACGCCGACATCTGGCTCACGCCGATGCCCGGTCGCGAATTGACGCGGCTCGAGCGCGAGGAAACGTCGGCGACCATGATCGTCGCCCCCGACCGCAAGGATGTCGATCCCAACATCTGGACGCCCGCGCACACGGCCTTGATCAAGGCGGCCGCAGAGGAGCCCGAGGTCGAGCGCATCTTCGTCAACGCGGCGATCAAGAAGGCGCTCTGCCGCGAAGCCGGCAACGATCGCGCATGGCTGAACAAGGTGCGGCAATATTGGCAGCACGACTATCATTTCCATGTCCGCATGCGCTGTCCCTCCGACAGCCCCGACTGCAAGCCACAGCCGCCGGTCCCCGCCGGCGACGGCTGCGGCAAGGATCTCGACTGGTGGTTCACCGACGCGGTGCTGCATCCGAAGCCCGCGCCGCCGCCGACCACGCCGCCGCTACCGAAGCCTCAAATCACCCTGAACGACCTGCCGCCGGCCTGCCGGCAGGTTTTGCTTGCACCGTAAGAAACTCGGTCGTTAAGAGAATTGTCGGCTCAGCGACTCAAGAAGATCGCGGCCTGGATGGCGCCGATCACGATCGCGATGATTACCGCGCAGACCACCACCGCGGCCGCATAAGGCAACGCCTTGTCGCGCGGCGCCTGCATCAAAGGCGGCAGGCCGAGCCACAGCAGGTAGAGGCCGTAGAGGCCGAGTATCGACAGGAAGCTCAGGCCCGGGATGAGCAGGAAAATGCCCGCGAGCCACCCCGGAGTATAGGAATAGACGGTCAGCTTGAGCGCATTGGGAAAGTTCTTCTGCGCGCCGAATGTGGGGGCGAGCGCATCCACGATCAGCGCGACGACGAACACCACCACGAACGTCATGACGTAGCCGACGACCGCGCTCATCAGCCCGGAGAAGAACGGGACGTAGCGGCCGATCAGGGTCATACCGATGAAGCCCGCCAAGGCCGGAATGAGGGCGAGGATCGCCACATAACGGGTAAACAAAACCGATGTTTCACCCGGCTCACGCGCGATCACCGGCCATTCGGTTTGCGGCGTCAGCAATATGGCCTTCACCCGCTCGACCAGCTGTTCCATCGGCACCCTCCAGGTTCCAAATCACTTTCGCGCAAGAGCCTAGTGCGATCAACGGCCTGCCGGCTCGGTTTCCCCATGAGATTCAAAAAGGTAAACGCGTTGGTGCCGGCTTTGCCTTGCGCCGCTCGCCTTGCTAGGGTGGTGTTGTGACCCGCGGCGCGCCGTCACGTGCGCCGCCGGCCCGGAACGGCGCTTCCGGATCGGTCGCTCCCGAAACAACACGATCCTGTCGGATCACGGCGCGGTATCCGCGTCCGGAGGTGCAGACGTTAACCAAGCGCCGCGCTTGCCGATCCTAAAGGTAAACAAAGCACGTGCTCGACCTCACTCCTGACGAATGGATGGCCATCCGGCTGTCGCTGCGCATCGCGCTGGTGGCAACCGTGGTGGCGCTGCCATTTGGCGTGGCGGTGGCGTGGCTGCTGGCCCGCAAGGAGTTCTGGGGCAAGGCGCTGCTTGACGGTGTGATCCACCTGCCGCTGGTGCTGCCGCCGGTGGTCACCGGCTATCTGCTGCTGATCTCGTTCGGCCGGCGCGGACCGATCGGCGCCTTTCTGTCGGAGCACTTCGGCATCGTATTCTCGTTCCGCTGGACTGGCGCAGCGCTCGCCTGCGGAATCATGGGCTTTCCGCTGCTGGTGCGCCCGATCAGGCTCGCGATCGAAGCGGTCGATCGCCGGCTCGAACAGGCCGCCGCGACGCTCGGCGCCAATCGGCTGCGCGTGTTCGCGACCGTCACGCTGCCGCTGGCGCTGCCAGGGCTGATCGCCGGCTGCGTGCTGTGCTTTGCGAAGGCGCTCGGCGAGTTCGGCGCGACCATCACCTTCGTCGCCAACATCCCGGGCGAAACGCAGACCATCTCGGCAGCGATCTATACGTTCACCCAGAATCCCGGCGGCGACGCCGCCGCCTTGCGCCTGGTGCTGGTCGCGATCGCGATCTCGCTGGTCGCGCTCGTGCTCTCGGAATGGCTGGCGCGACGAGCCGGCATGCGCTTCCACGGGGAATGACCATGCTCGCGGTCGACGTCGAGAAACGACTGGGGCAGTTCTCGATCGCGGTGCGATTCGAAACCGAGGCGGGCGTCACCGCGCTGTTCGGACCGTCCGGCGCGGGCAAGACCTCGCTCGTCAACATGATTGCCGGGCTGGTCGAGCCGGACCGCGGACGCATCATGATCGCCGGCGCAGTCGTGTTCGATTCACAAGGGCGCATCAATGTGCCGACGCATCAGCGCCGGATCGGCTACGTATTCCAGGAGGGCCGGCTGTTCCCGCATCTCTCGGTCGCCGCGAACCTCGACTATGGCCGGCGCATGAGTGGGCTGACGGCCGATCCCGCGGAAACAAAACGGATCGTCGATCTGCTCGACATCGGCCATCTCGTCGACCGCCGGCCCGGCAAGCTCTCAGGCGGCGAGCGCCAGCGCGTCGCGGTCGGCCGCGCGCTCCTGATGCGCCCTCGCCTCCTCCTCCTCGACGAGCCGCTGGCCGCGCTTGACGCCGCGCGCAAGCGCGAAATCCTGCCCTATCTGGAACGCCTGCGCGACGAAGTGCCGATGGTCTACGTCAGCCATCACGCTGGTGAGCTGCGCCGCGTCGCCACCTCGGTGGTGCGGATCGAAGCAGGACGCGTGAGCGCGATCGGCGGCAAGGAACTGCTCGAAGAGGCGGATGCCGACGCGCTGTGAAATGCGCCGGGCGACTTGCTTGGGACTGGACAGAAGTCGCCCGGCGCCGACGCGGTGTGGGGGGACACCGCGTCATTTGCGATTCGTTTGATCAGCTCGGGCCACATTCTCCGCTCATTCCCGCGTCAGCGGGATACAGGGCGACGCGCTCTGATCGCTTGTGTCCCTGGCTCCCCGCTTTCGCGGGGACGAACGGAGTGTGGGTCGGTCGACCTGCATGATCCGCGCGATGCTTCTGAGCTCGCGCTCAAGCATTTCGGGATCAACGCCATCGGCGCTCATCACGGCTTTGACAATGGAGTCCGACAGGACCTCTGCGATGGTCGGCTCGTGGTCATGCCAGCCGATCGACTTTCCTCTACGACATCCGAGCATGTTCAACGCCTCCTGCTATTCCGCGGCGACCCGGAAGGGGATCACCTCCAACTTGGATTGAACCATCATGGCGGCGGGCACCGCCTTGGGCTCGTTGATCCGGACTCTGAACCAGAGTGCGTAAAGGGCGGGCACCACCAAGAGCGTCAGCGCCGTGGCGATGAACAGGCCGCCCATGATGGTGATGGCCATCGGGCCCCAGAAGGCGCTGCCCGCAAGCGGGATCATGCCAAGAATGGCGGCGAGCGCGGTCAACGCCACCGGTCGGGCGCGCCGCACGGTCGCATCGACGATCGCCCGGTATCGGCCATGGCCATCCGCTATGTCGCGCTCGATCTGGTCGACCAGGATCACCGTATTGCGCATGATCATGCCGGCGAGCGCAATCAGGCCGAGCAGCGCCACGAAGCCGAACGGCCGGCCGGAGATCAGGAGCGCTCCGGTGGCGCCGATCAGCCCGAGCGGCGCGGTCACGAACACCAGCGCGAGCCGCGAGAAGCTTTGCAACTGGATCATCAGCAGCGACAGCATCACGATCGCCATGATCGGAAACACCGCCGCGAGCGCGACATTGGCTTTCGCGCTCTCCTCGATCGAGCCGCCGGTCTCGATCCGGTAGCCGTAAGGGAGCGCGTCCTTGATCGCCTTGAGCTTGGGCAGCACCTCGTTGGTCACATCGGGCGCCTGCACGTTGTCGACGATGTCGCCGCGCACGGTGAGCACGGTGTCGCGGTTGCGCCGCCACAGGATCGGCTCTTCATACTCGTAGTCGAGCCGCGCGATCTGCGACAGCGGCACCGCGACGCCGTTCTGGGTCGCGATCGTGAGCGCCCCCAGGCGGCCGAGCTCGAGGCGCTCGTCGGGGGCGGCGCGCGCAACCACGTCGATCTGCTCGATGCCCTCGCGATACTGGGTCACCGTGAAGCCCGTCAGCAGCGTCTGCAGGGTCTGGGCAATGTCCTGCGGCGTGAGATTGAGCGCGCGGGCGCGATCCTGATCGACCACCAGACGGATCGACTTGACCTGTTCGCTCCAGTTGAGATGCGGATCGATGATCTTGGGATTGGCAGCCATGACGGTGCGCACCTGATCGGCAATGCCGCGAACGGCCATCGGGTCGGGTCCGACCACGCGAAACTGGACCGGGAAGCCAACCGGCGGACCGAAGACGAAACGATCCACCCGCGCGCGCGCCTCCGGCACGGCGCCGTCCGCGATCGCCCGCTCGAGCCGCGCCTTGACGCGCTCGCGCGCCGGCAGATCCCTGGTCACGACCACGATCTGGGCGAAGCTCGGATTGGGCAGCACCGGATTGAGCCCGAGCCAGAAGCGCGGCGAGCCCTGTCCGACATAGGTCGTGTAGGTGACGATGTCGGCGTCGTCGGCCAGCAGTCGCTCAGCCTTCTTCGCCGCCGCGTCGGTGACGCCGATCGCGGTGCCTTCCGGCAGCCGCATCTCGAAGAACAGCTCGGTACGGGTCGAGGTCGGGAAGAACTGCTGCTGGACAAAGCCGAAGCCAGCGATCGACGCGACGAACATCAGGACGGTGGCGGCCACGACCGTGCGCCGCCAGCGCAGCGCAAACTCGATCGCGCGGCGCAACGCACGGTAGGCGCGTGTGTCATAAATGGCGTCGGGGTCGGAATGGTCACCCGCCTTGCGCAGGTTCGGCAACAGCTTGAAGCCGAGATAGGGCGTGAACACGACGGCCACGAGCCACGACGCGATCAGAGCCAGGCCGACAACCCAGAAGATGCCGCCGGCATATTCACCCGAGCTCGACTTGGCGAAGCCCACCGGCAGGAAGCCCGCGGCCGTCACCAGCGTGCCGGTCAGCATCGGAAAGGCGGTCGATGACCAGGCGAAGGTCGCGGCGCGCGCGCGGTCGTAGCCCTGCTCCATCTTCACCACCATCATCTCGATGGCGATGATCGCGTCGTCGACCAGGAGACCGAGCGCGATGATGAGCGCGCCGAGCGTAATGCGGTGCAGATCGAGGTTCCACGCATACATGACCGCGAACACGATCGCGAGCACCAGCGGCACCGACAGGGCGACCACGATGCCGGTGCGCCAGCCGAGCGACAGGAAGCTCACGACGAGCACGATCACGAGCGCCTCCAGGAAGGTCTTGAAGAACTCGGAGACCGAGGCCTCGACAATCTGCGACTGATTGGCGATCTGGGTGATGTCGATGCCGACCGGCAGCTCGGCGGCGACCGCAGCCATCGCTGCTTTAAGATTCTCGCCCAGCGCGATGATGTTGGCGCCATCCTGCATCGACACCCCGAGCCCGAGCGCGGGCTTGCCGCCTTCGCGCACGATGAAGGCAGGCGGATCCTGATAGCCACGCTTGACGGTCGCGATGTCGCCCAGCCGGAACGCGCGGCCATTCACCTGCACCGGCACGGCCGCGATCGCATCGACGCCGGTGAACGCCCCGGTCACCCGGAGATTCACGCGATCAGCCGAGGTATCGACCGAGCCGCCGGAGACGACCGCGTTCTGCTTGGCGACGCTCTCGAAGATCTGCTGCGGCGTGATGCCGAGCGTCGCGAGCTTGACGTGGCTGAACTCGATGAAGATCTTCTGCGGCTGCTCGCCCAGAATGTCGACCTTGTTGACGTCGGGGACGCGCAGGAGCCGCTGCCGGATGTCCTCGGCGCGGGTCTTGATGTCCGCGAGGCTCAGACCATCGGCGGTGAGCATGTAGATCGACGAATAGACATCGCCGTATTCGTCGTTAAAGTTGGGCCCGGTGATCCCGGCGGGCAGATCGCCCTTGATATCGCCGATCTTCTTGCGCGCCTGGTACCAGAGATCCTTGACCTTGGCGGGAGGCGTCGTGTCGCGCAGCGTAACCTGGATGAAGGCAATGCCGGGCTGCGCGTAGCTCTCGATGCGGTCGAGATAAGGAAGCTCCTGCAGCTTCTTCTCGATCTTGTCAGCGACCTGGGTCTGCATCTCGGCGGCGGTGGCGCCCGACCAGGAGACGTTCACCACCATGGTCTTGATGGTGAAGGAGGGGTCTTCGGCGCGACCGAGAGCGAAATACGAATAGGCTCCGGCCGCGCCCAGAATGATGATCATGAACAGGACCAGCGCGCGGTGCGTGATTGCCCATTCGGAAAGGTTGAAGCGCTTCATCACACGACTCCGTTTGACCGTGACTTTCCGTGCGGTCCGACAATCAGCGTGCGTCGATCGCGCGCACCTTCTGTCCGGCAATGAGCTTCTGCACGCCAAGCGTCACCACCTTGTCGCCGTCCTGCACGCCGCCGGTGACGAGCGCAGTGTCTTCCGTGAAGGACGCGAGCGTCACGGGCTGCAGCGACAGCGCGCCGTCGGTGGCGACCACGTAGACCGAGGGGCCACGGCCACGGTTGATGATGGCGGAGAGCGGCAGCTTCACCACGTCGTCCTCGCTCGCATGCGAGAGCGTCACGATCGCGGTCATGCCGAGCGCGGCCACGTCGTCGGGATCCGCGATCGAGAAGCGCGCCGCGTAGGTGCGGGTCGCGGCGTCGGCCTGCGGGGACAGCTCGCGCAGCTGGGCGGGGAACCGGCGCTTCGGGTCAGACCACAGCCGGATCGTAGCAACCGACTTGCGCGCCTCGCCGAGCCAAGTTTCGGGCAGCGCCACCAGCGCCTCCTTCTCGCCCCGATGGGCGAGCCGCACCACGCGCTGCCCGATGGCCACGACCTGGCCAGGCTCGGCCAAGGTCGCGGTAATCACGCCATCGGCGTCGGCCTTGAGCTCCGCATAGGCAAGCTGATTGCGGGCAAGATCGAGCGTGCGCTGCGCCCGCTCGAGCCGGCCTTCGGCCTCGTCCTTGGCGGTCTTCTTGCGGTCATAGTCGGCAACCGCCGCATAGCCGCGTTCCCGCAGCGTGCGATAGCGCAGCTCGTCGGCCGCCGTCTGCGCGACACTCGACGTCGCGGCCGAAAGCTCGGCGCGCGCGCTCTCGACCTGCAGCTTGAGATCGTCCGCATCGATGCGCGCGATCACGTCGCCCGCCCGCACCCGATCGCCGACATTGACCGTTCGCGTGACGATCTTGCCGGCAACCCGAAAGCCGAGATCGCTTTCGTAGCGGGCGCGCACGACACCCACGAACTCGCGGTTCACATCACCGGGCT
>Ga0209683_10000431_pt1 | contig 16478 bp, 16 predicted proteins | sample DOMMetBare2Fresh_FD_187474 | JGI IMG/M metagenome (GOLD analysis project Ga0209683, IMG submission 187474) | Wetland sediment microbial communities from St. Louis River estuary, USA, under dissolved organic matter induced mercury methylation -... | ecosystem: Environmental > Aquatic >... | reverse complement strand
GAGGCTCTTTGACTCGGACGAGATCAATCTGTTTCATGTGTGTTTCGCTGCGCCGCTAATTCCCTTCGTTACCAGCGTCTTTGCACTTGTCCTCCAGGTGCTGGCGATTGCGCTGTTCTTCGTTTTCGGAAAGGTGGTCGGATTGATGGTCTGGCTCGTCTCTATCATTGCTACCCCTTTGGCCATCTGGAAATTTGCCAAGAGTACTGTCAATGTGGCGAAGAAGTTGGAGACGATCAGCGAAACGGTCGCGCCCGTGAGCGGAGGCAACTCGACCGATCGCGAAAAGCCCAAATAGATCGGGTCAGGATCGGGGCGAATGGAATAGCAAGCCTTCACGCGGCTCGTATAGCAAGGAATGACACCGTGACAACCCAGGTGCGAACCGCCTTGGCGTTGCTCTGCCTTGTAAGTGTTCCGGCGCTCGCTGTCGACGATGGCAAACATGCCGAATTCGACGGGGTGAAAATTCACTATATCGACCGCGGCCGGGGCGAGCCGATCGTGCTCTTGCACGGCGGCACGTCGAGCCTGGAAAGCTGGGTGAGCAGCGGCGTGGTCGCCAATCTGCAGAAGGATTTCCGGGTCGTGGCCTTCGACGCCCGCGGCTCGGGCAAGAGCAGCAAGCCGCATGACCCGAAAGCGTATGGCCGGCAGCAGGCGCTCGATGTTCCACGCCTGCTCGATGCGCTGAAGCTCGAGCGCGCGCACATCGTCGGCTTCTCGCTCGGCGCCAGCACGGTGGCGCAGCTGCTCACGCTGCATCCGGAACGGTTCCTCACCGCCACGCAGGCGGCCGGCGCCGGGCGCTCGCCCGAGGCCGCCGACGATCCGCGTATCGATGTGGAAGCCTCCGAGATCGAGAAGGGCTGCATCAGCCGCAGCCGGCTCTATCGCCAGGCGCCGCCCAACGCCAAGCCGACCGAGGAGGAATACCGCCGGCGCGAGCAGCAGTGCCGGGCGGACCCGAGCTTCGACCAGCATTCGGTCGCCGCGTCGCTGCGCGGCTATCGCGACCAGGCGGTCACGGCCGAAGAGATGCGAGCGGTCAAGGTGCCGACGCTCGGCATCGTCGGCACGCTCGACCACACGCTGAAAGAGATGCAGGAGCTCAAACGGTTGCGGCCCGACATGCGGTTCGTGCTGCTCGATGGGGTGTCCCACACCGGGCCGACCGGGATCCAGGGACGGCCCGAGCTCATGGCGGCGATCCGCGAGCTCATCGCTGCGCAACGGAGCAATTGAACCTGATGCAGATGCCCCTCAAGAGCGTGTTGCTGATGTGGGTGCTCGCCGTTTCGCCCGCCGGCGCCGACGAGGCGGCTTTCTATCGCGGCAAGACCATCCAGCTCACCAGCGCGTTCGCGGAGGGCGGGCTCTACGCGACGGTGACGCGGCTCGTCGCCGAGCATCTGCCGCGCCATCTGCCCGGCCGCCCTGGCGGCATCGCGGTGTCGATGCCGGGCGCCGCGGGCTTGCGGCAGATGAACCACCTCTACAACGTGGCACCCAAGGACGGCACCGTCATCGCGGTGATGTACGACAACGTCCCGACCAGCCAGGCCATGCAGTCTGACGACGCGATCAGGTTCGACGCCCGCCGCTTCGGGGTGCTCGGCTCGGTCGGCCGCGGCGAGACCGCGCTCATCAGCATCCTCAAGCGCACCGGCGTGACAAGCCTCGACGATGCGCGCCGCATCCCGGTCGTGTTCGGCGCGACCGGCACGACATCCGGCCAGTACTATCTGCCCAACATCATGAACCGGCTGTTCGGCACGCGCTTCCGCATCATCCCGGGCTACAAGACCATGGCCGAGATCCTGCTCTCGATGGAGCGCGGCGAGCTCGATGGCGTGTCGGGCGCCTTCGAGGCGATCCTGGAGGGGCGCCCGCACTGGGTCGCGGAAGGGCGCTTCAACCACCTGGCGCAGCTCTACGACGCGCGGCCCGCGCAGTTTGCCGACGTGCCGCTCTTGCAGGAGCTCGCGCCGGCACCGCTCGACCAGGCCGCCTTCCGGTTCCTGGCGCTGGCGCGCATTCCGGGCAAGATGCTGCTGGTGCCGCCCGAGGTGCCGCCCGCCCGACTGGCCGCGCTGCGCGCGGCGCTTACCGCCATGGTGCGTGACCCGGCCTTTGCCGCCGATGTGGCCAAGACCAGCCAGCGGCTTGAGCCGCGCGGCTGGCAGGAGGCCGAGCGCATCGTCCGCGACACCATCGAGACGCCGCCCGAGGTGATCGCCCATGTGCGCGACCTGCTCAGGGTCGCGAGCCCTTAGGCCCGGTCGCCTCGGTTGCAGGTCGATGCGCGCGCAGACCAGCCATTCGGTCGCATTTGCTATCAAAAAACCATTCCCGCCTGGCCGCTGCCCGACTAGAGTGGCTCCAAAATCACGTCCAAAGATCAGTCCCGCGTCAAGGAGAGCCCATGCCCGAATGCTTCGTCGCCAAAGCCGCCGACCTCAAGGACGGAGACCGCCGCATCGTCGTCTCCGGTAAGCACGAGGTCGGGGTGTTCTTCAAGGATGGCGCCTACTACGCCTACAGCAACTATTGCCTGCATGCCGGCGGCCCCGCCTGCGAGGGCATCCTGGTGAACAAGGTGGTCGATCTCATCGCCGCCGACCGCACCTATGAGGGCCAGACCTTCTCGGACGAGCTGCATTTCGTGTGCCCGTGGCATGGCTACGAGTACGACATCAAGACCGGCGAATGCGCCGGCGATCGCCGGTTGAAGCTGCGCAAGTACGAAGTCGTGAAGCGCGGCGACGACATCTTCGTCGTGATTTGAGAAACCGAGGACACGCCCATGGATATGGCCCGCGAAGAAGTCCGCAATCTGAACTACAACGAGTTCACCGAGACCAAGTCGCTCGAGCACGCCACCCAGCAGGCGCGCGCACGCAACTACCAGGACTTCCTGATCGTGGACGTGGATTCGCACCACTACGAGAACGAGCACTACAAGGAGGTCTATGGCTATATCGAGAGCCCGGTGATGAAGATGGAAGCGATGGAGTCGATCGCCCGCGGCGGTCGCTCGGCCTTCCTCAACAGCCAGGTCGGCTACCAGGGCCTCTCGGGCCGCATCACCCGGCACAATCTGCGCAAGCAGTATAAACCCTCAGGCGACAAGCACCGCGACATCCAAATGACCAAGGAATGGATGGACGCGATGGGGGTCGACTACGCCTGCCTGTTCCCGACTCCGATGCTGTTCCTCGGCCTGCACCCGCAGGTCGAGGTCGAGACTGCGCTGTGCCGCGCCTATAACCGCTGGCTGTGCGAGCGCATTCTGGCGCACGAGCCGCGCATCGTCTCGATGCTCTATCTGCCGTTCAACGATCCGGAGGCGGCCTACAAGACCGTGAAGGATTTCGGCGACAAGAAGGGCGTGGTCGGATTCATGGTGACGTCGCCACGCTACAAGCCGGTGCACGACAATGCCTATATGAAGACCTATGCTCTGCTCGAGGAGTTGGGCAAGCCGATCTCCTTCCACGCCGCCTATAGCTGGGAGGATCGCGCGCTGCAGATGACCAACCGGTTCATCTCGGTGCATTCGCTCGGCTTCATGTGGTTCAACATGATCCACATGACCAACTGGGTCATCAACGGGCTGCCCGAGCGCTTCCCCAAGCTCAAGGTGCTGTGGATCGAGAGCGGCCTGACCTGGGCCTATTGCCTGATGCAGCGGCTCGACCACAGCTACATGATGCGCACGTCGGACTGTCCGTCCTGCAAGCGCAAGCCGAGTGAATACATGCGCGAGATGTACTACTCGACGCAGCCGATGGAGATCCCGGACGATCTCTCGATCCTGGAAGCCACCTTCAAGATGATCAACGCCGAGAGCCAGCTGGTCTGGTCGTCCGATTATCCGCACTGGGACTTCGATCTGCCGTCGAGCGTCTACGACTTGCCGTTCCTCAAGGAGCAGGCTAAGCGCAACATCCTCGGCGGCAACGCCGCCAAGCTGTTCGGGCTCGACACCAAGGTGGTGAAGAAGATTCCGTAGAGGATTGGGATAATTTGTTGCGGCACCTTGCGGCCGTGCCGCATGATCTGCCGCGCAAGACAATGTTCGCGCGTGCCGCGTGCTCTTACCCTCTCCCGCAAGGGGAGAGGGTAACGGAGTTCGCGGCTCGCACGGCGCAAACATGCCGACGCGGAGAAAGCACGCACAAATGACCGCGGTCCGCACCGTCGGCTCAATCGAGATCACCGCGCTCAGCGATGGGCCGTTCCCTGCCACGCTCGATTCCTTCATCGATTTTCCGCGTACCGAAGCCGAGCGGCTCGTGGGCGGCAAGACCGGCGATCCGCTGGTCCTCCCGGTGAATTGCTATCTGCTGAAGCTCGGCGCCGAGTGGGTGCTGGTCGACACCGGCTGCGGTCCGACCATGGGTCCTGAGCTTGGGCAAGTGCCCAACAATCTGCGCGCGCTTGGCATTGCGCCGGAATTGATTGACTATGTGTTATTGACGCACATTCATCCGGACCATGCGCTTGGCCTCTGCGACGCCGCCGGCCGTGCCGTGTTCCCGAACGCCGAGCTGATCGTGCACGAACAGGAAGCCCGCTTCTGGCTCGACCGCGACGCTGCAAGCGGCGCGAGCGAGCGTATCCGCCGCAACATCGGCAAGGGCCAGGCGGTCTGCGCGCCTTATCGCGGCCGTCTGCGAACGGTGCGCGACGGCGAGGCGCTGCCGGGCGTGTCGGCGATCTCGCTCGCCGGTCACACGCCTGGCCACACCGGCTGGCTCGTTCATTCCGGCAACAACGGGTTGCTCATCTGGGGCGACGTTGTGCATCTCGCGGCCGTGCAGGTGCCGCATCCGGAGGCGGCGCTGGTCTTCGACGTCGATCCCGATGCCGCGCGCGCCACGCGCCTGCGCACCTTCGACAATGTTGCCGCCGACCGAGTGCGCGTCGCCGGCGCCCATCTCGACTATCCGGGCTTCGGCCATATCGTGCGCCAGGGCACAAGCTATCGCTTCGAGCCGGATCAATGAACGAGTCCAACAATCAACCGCCAGGGAGGATATCAATGACAACGACGAGCCAACAGGTGCGCAGTCGTATCGCCGCCGCGTTGCTATGCACCGCCGCTGCGTTCGCGGCCTCGCCCGCATCCGCGCAGACCCGCGGGCCGCTGGTGCTCGCCAAGTCGAGCTATTTCTTTGTCGGCGGCAAGCTCGACCCGGCGGTTGAAGGCACCGCGCCGGTCGGCCAGATCTATGTCGAGTACATGATCCCGCAGCGGCTGCGTCATCGCACCCCGATCGTGATGGTGCACGGCGGCAGCCAGAGCGGCACCAACTTCACCGGCACGCCCGACGGGCGCGAGGGCTGGGCGCAGTATTTCGTGCGCCGCGGCTACGCGGTCTACGTGGTCGACGGCGTCGGCCGCGGGCGCTCCGCACACTGGTCGGACGTGCACGGCCCGGTGACCAAAGCCAACATGGAGCGGCTGACCCAGCGCTTCGTCGCGCCCGAGCGCTACAAGCAGTGGCCGCAGGCGCATCTGCACACGCAGTGGCCAGGCGAGGGCAAGCCCGGCGACGCCGCCTTCGAGCAGTTCTATTTCTCGCAGATGCCCTCGATCGTGAACTTCGCCAAGCAGCAGGAGATCAACCCGCCCGCGATCATCGCGCTCCTGGAGAAGATCGGTCCCTCGATCCTGCTGACGCATTCGCAGTCGGGCGCCTTCGCCTGGCCGATCGTCGACAAACGGCCCGATCTGGTGCGCGCCAACGTCGCGGTCGAGCCGAACGGCCCGCCGGTGCGCGAGCTTGAGTTCAAGGGCGCCCCCGACTGGTTCAGCGATAGCCCGCGCGACAAGGCTTTTGGCCTCGGAGAAGTGCCGCTCGCCTACGAGCCGGCGGTGACCGCGACCTCCAAGCTCGAGTTCGTGCGGCAGGAGAAGGCCGACAAGCCCGAATACGCGCGCTGCTGGCTGCAGAAGGAGCCGGCGCGCAAGCTGCCGAACGTAGCCAAGGTGCCCACCCTCGTGCTCACGTCGGAGGCCTCCTACCACGCGCCCTACGACCACTGCACGGTCGCCTATCTCAATCAGGCCGGCGTCAAGACCACGTTCATCAGGCTCGACGAGGCCGGCGTCCGCGGCAACGGCCACATGATGATGCTGGAGAAGAACAACATGGCGATCGCCGGCGTGATGGCCAATTGGCTCGACCGCATCGGCGACGGCGCGCGGTCGCAACGGGTGGCCGGGCGGTAAGTCGTGCGCCAAATAGGGAGCCAATCCGAATAGTGCAGTGAGAGACGCGGGCTCTGTACCCTCTCCCTGCGAAGCGGGGAGAGGGTGGACCGAGCGAAGCGAGGGCCGGGTGAGGGGCATTATCGAATGCTAATCGCGCGCCGCACTCAAGGATGCCAAGATCGTTTGCAGCACTCCATCGAAATTGCCCAGGACGTCGGAGTTCCAGAACCGCAAGATGCGATAGCCCGCAGAGGCAAGGTAGGCATCACGTCTTTGGTCATGGACGCTATCTGCGTGCTGACCGCCATCTGCCTCGACGACGAGCTTGCGGTCCCGACAGAGAAAATCGACCACGTATGGCCCAATTGGGTTCTGACGTACAAACTTGAAGCCGCCCAATCGGCGGTCGCGTAAAGCAAGCCAAAGCTTCATTTCAGCGTCGGTCGTGTTTCTCCGCAGCTGGCGAACCCTGCTGGCTGTCCTTCGATTTGGTCCGCGCATCAGCGGCCCCTCACCCGGCTCGCATCTGCGATGCTCGCCACCCTCTCCCCGCTTCGCAGGGAGAGGGTAACTGAGTTTGCCGCCCTGTCGGAGATCGAACCGGCGCAGAAGCACAATGTGTCACGTCCGGACCTTGTCGAACGCGAGCCCGAACCCGAGTAGCGGCACCGAGAGCTCGACCGGCTTCTTGTTGGCGTCCTGAAACGTGATCTTGAGCTCGTTGCCGCCGCGCATGGCGGTGACGAGACGTTCGCTCGCCGTCATCGACACGAAGCAACCGATATTGGTGCAGGTCTGGATTGGCTGGCGCTCCACCTGGCCGCTGTCGACCTTCATCTGCACCGGCTCAGTGAGGTTGAGCCCCAGCGGCAGCTGGATGGCCATCAGGGCGGCCTTCGGATCGGGCGCCTTGCGCACCAGGACCGAAAGGACGAGCTGGCGCGTCTCGCGCTGGAACAGCTGCTGCAGCGCCCGGCAATCAAGCGATTTGCCGTCGCCGGTGCACTCGACCCGCCAGGCCGCCACATCCTGCGCAACGGCGCCGGACGCCGGCAGGGCGAGACCGAGCGTGGTGGTGATGAGCAGAGCGGCGTAAGCCCGCATGATGCGCTCCCGATGACGGGGCGCATGATGGGCCGGCCCGGACGGCGAATCCAGCGGGATTCCGTCGTGGCGAAATAGGGAGTGGCTTTAGCCGCCAGACATCGCGAGCTGGGCCAGCATGCCGGTGAGCCCAATCGCGAAGATCGCGAACACGAACCGCGCCAGTATCACTGCGTCATTGGCTGCCATGGGGCTCTCCCGGTCGTCCTTGCTATTGGGTCGCATGGGCCGTGACTTTGGTTCATCGGGGGCGGCGAGATTCTCGTTGCGTTCTATTGAGACCCGGATGGGGCGGCTTGCACACCAGCATTGGTGAGGGCACGGTGCGCCGAATCGCTGAAAGCGCAGGGCTTAAGGGGAGCGGACGTGAGCAACGGCTACGACTACATCATCGTGGGGGCGGGCTCCGCCGGCTGCGTCCTGGCGAACCGGCTGAGCGAGGACGGCGCGGCCCGCATCCTTCTGCTCGAGGCCGGCCCGGCGGACCGCCATCCCTACATCTCGATCCCGCTCGGCATGGGCCGCATGCACGAGAGCGCCATGTTCGACTGGGGCTATGAGACCGAGCCCGAGCCCAATCTCAACGGCCGCACGATCGAGGCGATGCGCGGCAAGGTGCTGGGCGGCTCGTCCTCGATCAACGTCATGGCGTATACGCGCGGCAACCGCGGCGACTACGACCGCTGGGCGCAGAAGGGCGCGCGCGGCTGGTCCTATGCCGACGTGCTCCCTTATTTCCGGCGCGCCGAGACTTGGGAAGGCGGCGCCAACCCCTGGCGCGGCGGCGACGGTCCGCTCGGCACCCAATATGCGAAGACACCGGATTCGCTGTTCGACGCCTGGCTTGAAGCCGGCAAGGCGGTCGGCATTCCGCCGACGGCGGACTACAACGGCGAGACGCAGGAAGGCTTCGGGCGCGGCCAGTACACCATCCGCGACGGCCGGCGCTCGTCGTCGGCGCGCGCCTATCTGCGGCCGGCGCGCAAGCGCGGCAATCTCACGGTCGAGACCGGCGCGCATGCGACCCGCGTGCTCATGCGCGGCACGCAGGCGACCGGGGTCGAATACGTGACCGACGCGGGCGACCGCAAGCAGGCGGAAGCCGCCCGCGAGGTGATCGTGTCGACCGGCGCGTTCAACGCGCCGCAGCTACTCATGCTCTCCGGCATCGGTCCGGCCGCGCATCTGCGCGAGATGGGCATCACCTGCGTCGCCAATCTGCCGGTCGGGCGCAACCTGCAGGATCATCTCGGCGCCTACATGACCTACGAGCGCCGCTCACCCGGCGTGTTCCACGGCGAGATGCGTTTCGACCGCATGGCGGTGAGCATGATCCGCGCCTACTTGTTCGGCACCGGCCCCGCCACCGTGGTGCCGGGCGGGCTGCATGCCTTCATCAAGTCGCGCCCCGAGCTCGCCGTGCCCGACCTCGAGTTCATGTTCCGCGGCACCTCGCATCACCCGCATCTGTGGTTCCCGCTGATCTATCCGGCGTTCCGCGACGGCTTTGGCATTCGCCCGACGCTGTTGCATCCCGACAGCCGCGGCGAGGTGCTGTTGCGCTCGGCCGATCCGCGCGATCCGCCGCGCATCCGATACAATTTCTTCACCGCGCCGAACGATCTGCCGACGCTCGTCGATGGCTTCAAGCTCGCGCGCAAGATGGTCTACCAGCGGGCGCTCGATCCTTATCGCGGCGTCGAGCTTGGTCCGGGCGACAAGGTGCAGAGCGACGCGGATATCGAAGCCTGGCTGCGCAACACCGTCATCACCGCGCATCATCCCTGCGGCACCTGCCCGATGGGCTCGACTCCTGATGCGGTGCTCGATCCGCAGATGCGCGTCCAGGGGGTAGAGCGTCTGCGAGTCGTTGACGCCTCCGCGATGCCCGATCTCGTCTCCGCGCATATCAATGCGTGTGTGCTGATGATGGCCGAGAAGGCATCCGACATGATTCGCGGTCGAGAGCCGCTCACGCCCGCGCTCGATGCATGACGCGTTCGATATGTCGCGTGGTTAGCAAGCGCAGCACAATTTGCGGCATCGCCAAAACGGCTCGTGCTGTTCGACCCTCGATGCACGGCTCAGTTCCAGAATTAGTTCCAGAATTAGTTCCGGAATAAAGAGCGTGTAAACGCATTTAGTTGACGCAAAACTCTGTGCGTTCATTCAAATAATTGTGCGTTGCAGCATCGAAGCGCGAGCATAGCTACGTGCATGTCAGAAACTGAAAGAAAGGAAGCTTCGATGAAGATGCTATTCTCGACTGCGGCGCTCGCCGTGGTGCTGGCAACGCCGGCTCTCTCGCAGACGGCGGATCGCTTGGCGCAATCGAGCCAGCCGCGGACATATGATCCTTATGTGTACGCACCCGCACCATCTACGTACGGGAACCCGGGCGACTATCAAAACCGCTTACGGTCGAGCCGCTCGATCAATCCCCGCAACGACGTGTATGACCAGCAGGGTGATTACGTCGGGTCCGACCCTGATCCTCTCGTTCGTGATCAGCTTCGGCGGGATCCCACACAGGGAGACTGACGTTCCGCTTGCAGCCAATCGCTGCGCGTTTGTGGCCGGCCTAAAGCCGGCCACAACGTTGTCCAAAGGCGCGGGACGCCGACGCGTCGCTATCGTCCAAACGCCAGCTTGGCGCGATCGCGCACGGCCTGCGGGACATTGAGAGTGCGAACGATCAGGTCCTGCACGCGCTCGCCGGGCAGCGGATCGAGCTCGACGTTGAGCCTCTGGATGTCGGCGACGAAATCAGCGTCCTTGACCATCGCGTTGAACGCGTCGCGCAATATCTTCACGCGCTCGGGCGCCATCTCGGGCGGAGCGATCACGGCGCGGCCGATCGCGCTTCCGCTCGCGTAGAGCTGGTAGACTTGTTTGTCCTCTCCGCTCGTCCCGATCTCGGGCAGGGCCGGAGCATCCGGCAGGTCCTTGGTGCGCTCCGGGGCGGTCTGCAGGATGATGCGAATCTTTTTGTCGCGCAGCCACTCCTTCTTGCCGACGCTCACCGCCGCCCACGATGACGAGGCGCCTTCGACCTCGCCGCGTTCCATCGCGAGCATCGCTTCGTTCGAGGCCGGATAGCCGCTGACCAGCTTGAACCTGGTGCCGGCGAGCGCGTTGAGGAGCCGCGGCACGGTCTCGGCGATCGAGCCCGGTCCGGTGCCGGCAAGCGAGGATTCGAATTTTTTGGAATCCTCGATCGATTGCACCTTCGAGCTGTGCCACTGCATGAAGATGTTGTTGGAGGTGGCGACGCGGCCCACATAGGTGAACCTGGCGGCGTCATACTGCGCGGCCGGATTGCCGAGCGCCTGCTCGAGCGCCGCCGACTCCACCACTACGCCGAGCGCGGTGCCGTCCTTCGGTGCGACCTCGTAGATATAGGCTGCAGCCTTCAGGCTGCCGGTGCCCGGCATGTTCTGGGCCACGACCGTCGGCTGTCCCGGGATATGCCTGCCGAGATGGCGCGCGACCAGCCGGCCATAGAGGTCGTAGCTGCCGCCGGCCGTGTAGCCGATCGAGATTGTGATGGTCTTGCGCGCGAAGAAAGGCTCCTGCGCCTGCGCTGCGGTCGCCAGACACACGATCGCCACGAGTATGAATGCGGGCCTTAGGGCTCTGATCGGCATAGGCGGGGTCACCGGTTGGCTGGGGCTCGGCCCAGATGTTTGGCCAGAAACTCGCGCACTATACCAGCGGTCGCCTCGGGTTGCTCCAGCGGCGCGGCGTGGCCGGCGCCGTTAACGATCCTAAGCCCGTCGGTGCCGTTGAGCCCCGCGACATAAGCGTCGCCATGGGCGCGCGGCACCATGCCGTCGTGCTCGCCCCAGATCACGCACGCCGGCATGCGGGCGCGATGCAGCCGCTCGATCAGCGCCCGGTTGTAGAAATAGGGCGGCTTGAAACCCACAAAGGAGCCGAAGCGCAGCATCTGGTAGCGCCGCATCTCCTCCTCGATGTCGCCGCGGCCATCGGGAAAGAAACGCAGCGCCACAGGCGCGGTTGCATTCGCGAACAGCAGTGACCGCAGCGTCGTGTAGTCGACGCCGCGCTCGGGCTGCGCATGCATGAAGACGTCGCCGATCGGCGCGCCTGGCACGAACAGGCCGCAGGCGCCGATGAGCGCCAGCCGCGCCACGCGCTCGGGGTGGCGTACCGCCAGCTCGGCCGCGATCCAGCCACCCACGCAATGGCCGACGAGATCGAAGCGAGGAAGCCTAAGCGCATCGAGCACTTCGAGATAATGGAACAGCACGTCCTCGATGCTGCAGCCGCCGGCAAGCTCATCCGTTCCGGCACAGCCCGGATGCGCCGGCGCTATCACGCGCGCGGCTTGGGCGAGTCGCTGATGGAACGGCTGCAGATCGGCCGCGACCCCGTGCACATCCGCAAAGCCATGCAGATAGACGAGCGGATCGCCGGCGCCTGCCTCGATCACCGCGACCTTGCGGCCCTGGATGTCCAACATGCTCACGTCGCCATCTCTGCCGCGAGCTGACGCTCCATGTCGGGAAAAGCGCGGGTGAACAACTGCGTCGATTCCGCGCGCAGCCGCGGCGCAACCTCGCTTGCGAACAGCCGCATGCTCTTGCGCGTGAGGGCGTCCGCCATGTTGCCGAGGTGGAACTGGATCAGGAGATGCCCGACTTGGGCGTGGGCGAGAATCTCCATGATGCGGTTTGCGACCGTCTCTGGACTGCCAACGATGATCGAGGCGGACTGCTGCAGGTCGTCCCAGTTTTCGGCGTCGCCCAGAAGCGGCGTAGTCGGATCGGAGAACTGCAGATAGCTGCGGAACTCCTCGGGCGGGATGTAGGGAATGCCGGGGCCGAAAGTGAGCTGGCGGCCTTCGCGGCGCAGGTGGCCCTTGAGGCAGTTCTTGAGGAAGTACCAGACGCCATCCTTCGCTTCCGCCTGCGCCTGTGCGTCGGTCTCAGCCACGTAGGCGGAGAGGAGAATCCCCATCCGGAACGGCTGATAGCTCTTGCCGTGCTCGTCCAGAACCTTGGCGAATTGCTGCTGCGACTTCGCGGTTTCCTTGCCGTGGCTGCGCGAGGAGAAGAAATAGCAATAGCCGCGGCGCGCGATCTCGGCCAGCGTCTCGCGCGAGCGCGAGCCTGGGATCCAGATCGGCGGATGCGGCTGCTGCGTGGGACGCGGCCACGGGTTCACGTAGCGCAGCGGATAGTGGCGGCCTTCGAAGCAGAACGGACCGTCCTGCGTCCAGGCGCGCTGAATGAGCTCCACCGCCTCCCAGAACTGCTCGCGCGAGGAGGCGGAGGGGACGTCGTAGTTGAAGGTCTCCGGTCCGGAGCCCGGCGCAAAGCCTGCGATCAGGCGCCCGTCCGACATGTTGTCGAGCATCGCGTATTCCTCCGCGATGCGCAGCGGCGAGAGATGGAGCGGCAAGAGGTTGCCGAGGATCACGATCTTGCCGCGCTTGGTCTTCTGGCTGAGCGCTGCGGCGATCAGATTGGGCGAGGGCATCAAGCCGTAGATGTTCTGATGATGCTCGTTGAGCACCATGCCGTCGAAGCCGAGTTCGTCGCCATACGCGAGCTGGTCGATGTATTGCTGGTAGAGCCCGCGGCTCTTCTGCGCGTCCCACAGCCGGTTCGGCACCGTCACCCAGCCGGTGTCGTAGCGCTCGTCGAAATCCGCTGGCAGGTGCGGATAGGCCATGAAATGCCAGCAGTAGAGTTTAACCGGAAACGTCATGTCTTGCCCACATCGGCCGGCGGTGCCGTCAGCCAATCGTTGTAACGGCTGGCTTCGGGCCTTGGCCAGAATTTCCGGTGCTATATCACTCCTGGCCGGATGCGTCTCGAGCCGCGCTTCGTGATTGCATGGGCGTCGCGAAACCTCGGGCTCAGCCGTCGTGCTTGTGCTCGATCTGCAATCGCCGTCCGGTTTGGATCAGCTGCTGCTCCTGCTGCTCCTGCCGCACCGCCTCGACCGATTCCGCGCCCTTGGCCAGCGTCGCCTCGTTGAGCAGGGTCAGCAGCGGCGTGAGGCCTTCGCTGTCGACCAGCCGAAAGATCTCGACGTCGCGCTGCGCGGCGGCGCTCCAGCCGGCGATGTCGAGCGTACGCTGGGCCTTGGAAAGGAGCCCGTGGTTGCGGACATGCGGGCCGCCGCCTTTCGGCGGCCACGTCGGGCCAATGAACCAGTTCGACCATGGTTTCGGCGCTGGCGGTTGCTGTGCGGCCTCGTCGGCGCTGCGTTCCTGCCGGAACGGGGTCAGGTCGGTGTAGCTGTCGCGCATCTCTTCCTTGCCAAAGCGCTTGAGCTCGGACGCCGAAAGCGCGCGCACGAGCTCGAGGTCGTCGAGAACGCCGGCGAGCTGATTCATGGCCAGCGCGCGCAATTCCTCGTCCTTGTCTGCCTGATCGACGCTGAACAAATTGGGGATCACGAAATAGGAGGAGCCGCCGTGGTGGATGAAATGGCGGCGCACCCATTCGAGATCGGCACGTGGCGCCCGCGCGATCGCGGTCTCGATCGCGCTGGCCAGATGCCGGATGACCGACGGGGTCAGGAGGTGGAGCCGCGCTTGCGTCGCGGCGAGCGCGTCGCGACGGACCGGTCCGGCCGCGGGCGGATTGAGTGCCACCAGCGCCAGCAGCCCCAGATCGACGCCGATGGTGGCAAGGAGCGCGATCAGGTCGCGACCGGTGACCGGGTCGCCGCTCGCGGTCCGTTTGCCGGTATCGGCGCCGCCCGACAGGAGGTAGCTTCCCAGGCTCGAGGCGTAGGTGCCGATATTGGTCCAGAGATTTTTGATCGCGTTGGCGACGCCAGCCGGCCCCTCGTTGAAGCGCGCCTCGCGCAGGTTCAGCTCGACCGGCTGGTCCGCCTGGTTGGCGGCCTGCCGCAACCGCTGGGCCAGCGTCGGATCGAAGCAATAGAAACCTGACTCGTTCGGCTGCGCCGACACCAAACTGGCGAGCGTGCGCATCTGGGCGGCGGTCGCCTTGCCGAGCTCGTTGCTGCGCGCCGCGATGCTGCGGGCGTTGCCGCGGATCTCGGAGGCCTTGGCTTCGAAACGCTGCCGCCGCTCCTCGATCGTGCCGCCGTCGAGGCCGGCGGCGCTCTGCTTGAGCCGTTCAAGCTCGGTCTGGATCGGTCCGAGCCAGGATCTCGTCATGTTGTCGCGCAGCGAGGTGACCGTGTCGCGCACGCTGCGCCGTGCGTTGTAGAGCGGCCCGCGTCCCGCACCCGATGCGGTGCCGCAGCTGCCGCCGGTCCCTTCCTCGCGCGCCATCTGGCTGTCCGACCAGATCACGACGTTGTCGAGCTGACTACGCACCGCGTCGAGCCGCGCGGCGACCGCCGCCGCGGCGTCGCGCGCGTCCTCCTGCAGGCCCTGGAGGCCGGCGCGTGTGGTTTCCTCGCCGGCGATCAGGCTCCACCAGAAACCGTACCCGAAGCCGATCGACCAGACCGCCAGGAACAGATAGAGCGGAAAGGTGATCAACCGCTCGGTCACGCGCCGCTGGGCGCCGAATGTTTCGCGCAGCGCGAGCCACATCAGGAACGTCAAGGCGATCACGACCGCGATGACCAGAAAATCGTTCGAGATCGAGAGCCCGCCGGGCATCTCCCGCCCGGCGTTGCCGGAGGACGAGGAGACGCCGACGATGAAGTCGCGCATCCCATGCCAGGTGGCGTAGCCCGAGATCATGAGCAGCATCAGCGACGCAAGCCCGATGAGCGCGTTGCGGCCAAACAAGTAATCCGCGATCCGCGCCCATCCGGTCGGTGACGTTGTCCGCGCATCAGCCATCTGCAAGCCTCCACTTGGTCCGGGCGAGACGAACGCCCGCTTTGAGAGAGAAGCTCTTAAAGAGAAGTGCTTTGGCGTGGCGAGACCGCTCGGTAAGAGACGAGCGGCTTCGCGCGATCGGAACTCAAGGACGGTGCCGCTTGCGCGGGAGTGCGACGAGGATGGTCATGCGCGCGTCCGCAATTTGTGAACTCGATGTCGGTCAAGCGAGCGAGACAGGCTGCGTCACCCTGCTACCGCAGATACCAAAAGCTGTCACAGGAAGCCGCCGCCGCGTGATCCCTATCGCAGGACGGCCGTTCGCGCAATTTATCTCGCCACACCACGGCGGCGGTGTGCGCAAGGTTCCCGCCAGTTGGAGAGCAGCTGATCTGCGAGACTTTAGTGAGGGTTACCGCGCCGGGGCTAACGCTACTTCCGCAATGGGCCGGCCTTACGCTACTTCGGCAATGGATCGAAGGGCCGCAAGCGGGGAGGAGCTTGATCCTTGCGCGTTGGCATCAGGTAGCCATCGAAGCTGATCAGGTAGTTCTCGCTGCCGATCTCGACATGTCGATTGTCCTCTGCGCACACATGCTCGACCCAGACCGACTTTGGCTCGCGGGTATAGCTGCGTGTTACCGTCCATGGACGGGTCAGCGCATGGTCGATGGTCGTGATCTCGTTGTGCAGCAGGTTCTTGTTCGATTTGTCCCCGAAAATGCGCTCTTTGACCACCGTCTGATTGTCGTTGTGGAGCGGCAGGCCACTGCTGTCGAAGGCGCGCGGGCCTCGCATGCCGCGCGTTTCGATCAACAGCGCGTCGTAGCGGCCATCGCGGTCCTCATCGATCCATGTTCCAATTGAATAGCCGACGAAGGACGGCGTCAGCTTCTCCGGCCACGGGCGCCCGTCGGTGTAGATCCGCCGGCGCTGGTTCATGTGCTCGAGCACGATATATGTGATGCCCGGGGTCATGATGAATTCGAGCGGATAGTATGGCAGCATCATGCGCGGCATGCCGGGCGGATAGCACTTGTACATCAGATCGTTGCCATGCCCGCCCGCGTTCTGCTCGGCGATGCTGGCTTCCAGGAAGGCTTGGTACTCCGGCGTGAGCGGCGCTTGCTGCGCGCGGCGGGGCTTGGTCGTGTCCCAGCGTGCGTCGCCAACCCGTGTCCATTGACCCGTCCATGCCGGGAAGATCGTCGGATCGTGCGCCTGCGCACTGGTGACGGCGTGGCCGAGCGTCGCCACGAGCGCGATCGCGATGATGGAAGATCGGGCAGGCATGCCTATTCTCCTGCGCTTAATCCGGCCCTTGCGGCGGAACCGGACTCGTCCAGAATGGCGTCATTGCGCGCAGTC
>Ga0209683_10000428_pt1 | contig 16567 bp, 16 predicted proteins | sample DOMMetBare2Fresh_FD_187474 | JGI IMG/M metagenome (GOLD analysis project Ga0209683, IMG submission 187474) | Wetland sediment microbial communities from St. Louis River estuary, USA, under dissolved organic matter induced mercury methylation -... | ecosystem: Environmental > Aquatic >... | reverse complement strand
CCCCAAGCTTTTCTTCGAAGCCGCGGTATGACTTGAAGAACAGCTCCCACGTGGCCGCGTTGCGATCGAACCGATATTGGGCCTCGTAACGACGCATCATCAAGAGCGCCAGCATCAGCCAGTCGCGTTCGGCCTCCGAGAGCAACGGAATCCCGTCGGCGATCAGCTGCTCCACCTGCGCGGCCGCCTCGTCGAGCCGCTTGCGGGTGCCCTGGTTGTCGGAATAGCCCAGCGCCTTCTGCTCTTCCACCAGATAGTCGAAGTTGAGCCGGAGCTCACCCAGCCGCTGCCGGACCTGCCCAATGTCTTGCGGCTGCAGGCCGTTCGCCGCCGCGGCGATCCGGTCGAAATTGCTCGTGGTGAGCACCTGTGTGGCCTCGAAGACCTTGGCCCGCTCGTCAGATGGCTGGGCCACGTAATCCTTGGCGGCAATCTGCATGGTTGCCAGCGCGAGCTTGAATTCACGGCTTGCGTCGGCGAGCGCGGCGGCCGTGCCGACATTGGCAAATGCGTCAGTGACCTCGCTCTGCCCGGCCGTGAATGCAATTCCGTTGGCAAGAAAGCCGACGACTGGGACGACCGCGAGCCCGATGATGCGAGTGCGGACCGAGACGGAGGAGATCATTTGAGCAAACCATTGGACCATGGACGTCATCCCAGGCAGGAGCCGCCTTCAGAAGGTCGTGTCGGCGCCTATCGGAGCCGGTTGCGCTGCGGCATTATCAAGCGTGAAGAGTGCACGAAATGGTTAAACAAGTTGCAAATCACAACCCCGGATAATGGGTGTAAAATGTGTGCTGGCGTCACCCAAGCCGCGCGGGATGGGGCAAACCGACCGTCCGGAGGCATCCGATGCCCGACAGCCCCCCCGCATTGACGGCACTAGCCCATACGGTCGCAGATGCGGCCGAGGCGATCCTGCGCGCCGCCGTCGCGGCGGTGCGGGCCCGGCTGGATGGCGCGGCCGAACGCAGGTCCGCACAGCGCGCCCTGCACGCTCTCGCCTGGCTCGCAACCTACGCAACGGCGATCCGCGCGCTTGCGAACCATGCCGAGCGACTCGACGCCGCGGGCGGCCTGAACGAAACCGAAGAGCTCGCCATGGCGGCCGGGCTCGAGGAGTATCTTGCCCAGATCGCGGGCGGCATTCCGATGAGCCAGGGCGAGATCGTGCGTCCGCACGACTTAGGCCTGTCGGCGGCCATGGTGGCCGAGACGGTGGCGAGCCCTCTTGCGGCGCTGACCAACGGCGCCCGCGAGCGCCGCGCCCGCCTGGTCGCATTGCTGGGGGAGAGCCGCGATCCGACCATCCGCGATCTCGACCAGACGCTCGCCGCGATCCGCAATGAGATGCGCCGGTTCTCCGAACGGGAGATCGCGCCGCAGGCGCAGGCCTGGCACCTGAACAATCGTCTGATCCCGGACGACGTGATCGCGCGGATGTCGGCGCTCGGCGTCTTCGGTCTTGCCATCCCGCAAGAGCACGGCGGCCTTGGGCTTGGCAAGCTGGCGATATGCGTCGTTGGCGAGGAGCTATCGCGCGGCTATATCGGGGTGGGCTCGCTCGGCACGCGCTCGGAGATCGCGGCAGACCTGATCCTGTCCGGCGGCACCCAAGAGCAGCAGCGCCGATGGCTGCCGAAGATCGCCACGGGCGACGTGCTGCCGACGGCGGTGTTCACCGAGCCCGATGCCGGCTCGGACCTGGTGTCGCTCAAGACCCGAGCGGTGCGCGAGGGCGACGTCTACAAGGTTTACGGAGCCAAGACCTGGATTACCCATGCGGCGCGTGCCGACCTGATGACGCTGTTGGTCCGGACCGATCCGCGCGACAGGAGCCATCGTGGGCTTTCGATCCTGCTGGCCCCCAAGCCACGCGGCACTGACAGCGAGCCGTTCCCGGCGACCGGCATGTCGGGAAGCGAGATCGAGGTGCTCGGCTATCGCGGCATGAAGGAATATGAGATCGCCTTCGATGGCTTCGAGGTTGCGGCCGCAGGTCTTCTAGGCGGCGTCGAGGGGCTGGGCTTCAAGCAACTGATGGCCACGTTCGAAAGCTCGCGCATCCAGACCGCCGCGCGCGCGGTCGGTCTGGCGCAGGCCGCGTTCGACGAGGCGCTGCGCTACGGGCGTGAGCGGCGGCAATTCGGCGAGCCGATCATCACGTTCCCGCGCGTTGCCGACAAGCTCGCCATGATGGCGGCGGAGATCATGCTGGCGCGGCAGCTCACCTATTTCGCGGCGCGCCAGAAGGATATGGGCCGGCGTTGCGATCTCGAGGCCGGCATGGCCAAGCTCCTGGCCGCGCGGGTGGCCTGGGCGGCCGCCGACAATGCGGTGCAGATTCACGGCGGCAACGGCTTCGCGCTGGAATCCCCGGTCTCGCGGCTTCTCTGCGACGCGCGCATTCTCTCGATCTTCGAAGGCGCGGCCGAGATCCAGGCAGACGTTATTGCCCGGCGGCTCTTGGAAGACCGCAACTGAAACGCCCGTCGCGGCGTTTGATCCTGGTCAAGGTTCGGCCACCGGGCTGCGTCATGGTGCCGAGGAAGAGCAAAGGAGAGTGTGGATGTCCAAAGTCAAAGTCGAGCATGGCGACTGGGTGGTCGTGTGCGACGGCAAGAAGGCGCTGGTGCTGGAGAATGCCGGCGACGAGAAGTTTCTCAACCTGAAGACCCGGGAAGTTCACGAGCAGCCGGACTTGAAGACCAGCGAGCAGGGCAGCGACGCACCCGGCCGCTCGATCAGTTCCGGTGGACGGCGCAGCGCCGTGGAGCAGACCGACTGGCATGACCAGGCGGAGCAGAAGTTCCTGCACACGCTCGTCGGCCATTTGGAGGCGGAATTGCACGCCGGCAAGACCAAGGCCGTGGTCATGGTCGCGCCGCCGCGCGCGCTCGGCATGCTCCGGAAGGTCTACACGCCCAATCTGCGCGGCGCGCTGCGCGCCGAGGTCGACAAGGACCTGGTCAAGCTGACGGTGGACGAGATCGAGAAGCACCTGGCGGCGTGATTCTTGGCACCAATCTATGATCCGTCATCCTGAGGTGCGACCCCGGCTCAAGAGGCCGGGGTCGCACCTCAGGGTGACGGTCACAATAAGTCAATCTGGGCTGACGCGATTTCACGCCGCCTTCGCGGGCGCCTTCAGGAGCTTTCCGACATTGCCCGACAGGATCGCCTCGCCGTCCTGGCCGAGCGCGCGGATGTCGCGCACGAAGTCGCGCACCGCTTCGCGCGCGCGGATCTCCTGCGGATAGTCGGTCGCGAACACGATGCGGGCGGAGGGGATTTCCACCAGCGCGGTCTTCACCGACGAGATCGCGCCCGCGAAGCCAGCGGTGTCGAACACCATGTTGTGGTTGAGATAGTAGTCGAAGTCCTGCTTCGGATTCATGCCGTGGCGGGGATTGCCCTTGGTGCCCCAGAAGTCCTTGTCCTGGTAGCTGCGGATGCGCCCCAGCATCGAGGCGATGCCGCCCGAGAGGTGCGCCATGTGCACGGTGAGGCCGGGGTGGCGGTCGTACACGCCGGAATTGATCAGCCGGATGGTCGACATGATCAGCGAGAACTCGCGGCCAACCGAGCGCGCGGTGTCGAAGCCGTCAAACTGCTGCGAATAGTTGAGCTTGAGCGCGGGATGCACGAACACGAACAGGCCGAGCTTTTCCGCCTCGGTCCAGAACGGCTCGTATTTGGGATGGTCGAGAAAGAGCCCGTCGGTTTCCGACGTGATCACGACGCCCTGAAAGCCGAGCTCGTGCTTGCAGCGGGCAAGCTCCTTCATGGCTTCGGGGCCGCCATGCGGGTGCGTGTGCGCGGCGCCGATGAAGCGGCCCGGATAGTCGCGCTCGGCCTTCTTGGCTTGGTCGTTGACGAAGCGCGAGGTCGCAAGATCGGCGCACATGCCCTGCGCGCTGGTGAGCCAGGCCGCGTCGATGCCGGCCTCGTCCATCATGCGCACGTGCTCGTCGAGATCGTACAGGAGCTTATGGATGGTGTAGCTCGGCGCGCCCTGCGCGTCATAGTGCAGGATCAGCCGGTCGCCCGGGTCCTCCTTGATCAGCTCGCGTGGTGTGAAGTGGTGCTGGAAATCGACGATCATCGAGCCAGGTTCCTCTTGAGAATTGCGCGATCCGGGTCGGCTGGACCTAGGCGGAACTGTAAACCCGAGTGCGAGCCCGGGTGTCAACCGCGCGGAGCAGACGATATGGCCCGCTTGCGCGGGCCATATCGCAGGGTGGATCGCGAAGGTTGGCGCGCCTACTTTGGCAGCACCAGCTGGTGCACCGTGTTCGACGTGCCGCCCTCTGGCGGCGGGTTGAACACATGCACCGAGACAGCGCGATACCCGATTGGCGCGGCGCTCTGCGCCGGCCCGGGCGCGAAATAGGGGTTCGGGGTGGCGCGCTCGATCGCGCTTGCCGGCATCTCGAATTCGAGCCGCCGCGGATCGAGGAACTTGGTCTTGACCGAGACGCCGTTGACCCGGACCAGTGAGGTCAGCATGAAGCCGCTGCCTTCCAGCACCACGCGGACGTTCTGCGATCCCTCCGCCACCTTGCTGGGCTCGATCGCGCTGATCGTCGGCGCAAAGGTCGCGGCCGCGAGCGAGCGGGGACGCTGGGTGAACGTGTAGTATTCGGGGTGGTAGCCGAGCTCGACCCAGCGACCGTCCTTCATCACCCGCTCGATCTTCTTGGTGTTGGAGATATCGGTTGTCGGGTCGGCGCTCACCACCACGAGGTCGGCAAAGTTGCCGGCGCGAATGGAGCCGATCTTGGCCGGGCCGCGCGCCTTGTTCTTGCCCTCCAGAATCTCGGCGGACCAGGAGGTCGCCGCCTTCAAGGCCTGCATCGGGGTGAGGCCGGACTCGACCAGCATCTCCATCTCGTGATGCAGCGAAAGGCCCGGCACGCCACCGGTGATGATGTCAGTGCCGGCCTGGATCTTGCCGCCCGCCGCCACCCAGCGCTTGTTGAACTCCATCACGTTCTTGTAGCCGGCCTCGAACTCCGCTCGGTCTTGCGCCGGCAGCTTGCCAACCCACGGCATGCTGTCATAGCGCGAGGAGAAATTCTTGATCTGCCGGTTGCGGGCCAGAATGCTGTCGCTCATGTTGCGGGGGAAATAGACGAGATCGGGATTGCTGATGACGCGATAGTCCTCGAGCTCCCGCTGCGCGGCGCGCCGGCTTACACCGCCCCATTCGTAGTTCATGGTCGGATTCATGTAGACGCCAGCCCGGATGGCATCCGCGATCCAGGCATCGAGCTTGCTCCAGTCGTTCAGCCGCGTCGCCCAGGTCAGCATTTTGCCGTCCTGGAATGCTTTGAGCTCATCGGGCGACATCAGGGCTTCGGCATAGCCCCAGACGTGCTCGAGAATGTCGATGCCGTCGCGGACCGCATCCGGCGCGTGGTCGGCATGGCTGAACACCAGGAAGCCCGCCTTATGCGCTTCCTCGGCCGCGAACTTGTAGGCGCGGGAGAAGCGCTGATTGTATTGCGGGAACCACGCCATGTCGGGCTCGGATTGCGCCCAGTTTCTTATCGTCTGGCTGATGTCGGCCTCGGAGGAGCCGGCGTTGAACTGCGGCCGGGCGCCGGTGTGGAACAGCCGCGGCAGGTCATGCGCGTTCTGGCTGCGCGTGCGCAGCGCCTTGGGCAGGTTGTCGAGCGCGAGGATCGAGGTCACGCCATGGTTGACCAGCATCTCGCCCATGAACGGATCCCAGTGCACATGCGAATCGAACAGCCCCGGGATGATGAACTTGCCGGTCAGGTCGATCACCTGCGCGCCCGCAGGCGCGGCGGCGTCCGCGGGCAGCACGTCGCGAATGGTGTTGCCCTCGATTAAGAGCGAGCGATCGCGAATGGGCTGGTCGGCGAGCCCGTCGATGATGGTCGCGCCCCGGATGAGCAGCGTCGAAGGCGCCTGCTGCGCCTGGGCGTAAGTGAAAGTGGCGGACGAGAGAATGCCGGCGCCAACAATGCCAGCGCCAAGACAGCCGAGCAGAACGCGTCGTGCGATGCGCATATTTACCTCCCTGAGCAACTCTTTTTTGTCGCGTCGGATCAAGAGATTATTGCATCGCGGCGGCATGATCCAGGCGGTTCTGGCGGTCGACCCGTGACGCCGGCCGTATGCGCGCTGTCGCCTTTTGCGCTCGATCAAGGCTCGGACCTGACTCGGCGGGTATCGTGCTTCAGCGTGGCGGACGTTGGCGGAGACGATCAAATGACCCGGCGCATCGTGATCATCCAGGGCCATCCCGATGCAACGGCTCGGCATCTGCTGCACGCGATGGCCGATGCCTATGGGGAGGGCGCAACGGCAGCGGGGCACGAGGTGCGCCGCATCGAGGTGGCGAGACTCGAATTCCCGCTGTTGCGCACGCAGCAGGAGTTCGAGACCGGCGCGCTGCCGCCCGCGCTAGCGCAACCTCGCGACGACATGCGCTGGGCGGAACACTGGGTGTTTCTCTTCCCGCTCTGGCACGGAACCATGCCGGCACTGTTCAAGGGCTTTCTCGAACACATCTTCCGGCCCGGCTTTGCCATGGAATATCAGAAGGAGGGATTTCCGAAGCGGCTCTTGGCCGGCCGCTCGGCTCGCATCGTGGTCACCATGGGGATGCCGGTACTCATGTATCGCTGGTACTTCGGCGCCTTCGGCGTGCGCGGTTTCGAGCGCAGCATGCTGAGCTTTGCCGGCATCAAGCCGATCCGCGAAAGCCTCTATGGGCTCACTTTTGCAGACGACAAGAAGCGCGCGCGCTGGCTCGAGGACATGCGCAGGCACGGCGCGAGGGGCGACTGATCCTGACGGCGGATCGGTGCGCCGACATGCCTGATCTTGTTACTCCGCCTTGATCGCCCGCCGCCGCAATGACTTTCGCGCGTCCATTCGATCGCCCTGGTCGGTCGCCGCAAGCCTCATCGATCGACGCGCCGCCGAAGGAAACAGCTACACCGCTGTGTCAGGCTCTTTGCCGTCGCCTTAATCAGCGAGCTTTGCAACCGCGACCTGACGAACGGACTCGATCACAGCCTTTGTGGTCGCGTTGGGCTCATCGAGCGTCACCAGATTGAGGACCTGAGCGACTGGGCGATCAAGCACCAATTCCGGCACCTTGGATTGTCGCAAGACGCCAAGCTGCGCAAGGCCGAGGCCTCCGGGTTCCTGCTCGACCATCTTGATGACCTGCGAGCTGATGTGAACCCGGATTGGGTCCTTTGATGCAATGCGCTTATTGTTGAGCAATTCGGCCTCGACCGACGCCTGGACCCCTCCGCCGTCGCGTACCATCACGAGCCGAATGGGAAGATCGGCGCCGCCCAGCTGGCGCCAATTGGTCAGATTGCCCAACAGTACGTCCTGCATCGTCTTCCGGTCGCTTGAGCGGACCGGATTGGTCGGGTGAACGGCGAACGCGATGCGCGTTTGAGAAATCTCGAAGCTACGCAAGCGCTCGAAGGGTAGATCGGGCCTTTCCTTGCGCAAGGCGGCAACCTCGCTGTCGAGCGAGGCAGAGATCATTGCCAGATCGGCGCGCTTCTCTAGCAAGGCCAGCAAGCCGAGACTGGACTTGTTGGCGACAACGACGAGCTTGCGCTTCGCTAAAGCCTCAATGTCGGCCTGATAAGGCTCCACGATCCGTGAATTGAACGTCATCGACCCGTGGATCGTCGAGGTTTGGGCTGATGCGGCTGTGACAATTGAGACAAGGATCGCTGCATAACCGAGACGTGCGGGAATCTCAGAAAACCGCCGAATTACGATCATCGCGCATTCCTTGCGTTCACAAATACTCCACTGCAGCATAAACAAAGTATGGTTACGAAATACCTAAGCGGCGTTCTTTTTGGCTTGGCAGGCCTCTAACCGGATTGATCCAGCAGAGGTCAGAAGCGTCGGCCGGTGGGATCAATTTATGAACTATCAACCATTTCCGTCTTGAATCATCATAAATCAGTTGGGATTGCGTAACGCTTTGATAGTCAGCGACAGCTTTGGGGCTGTTGCGGCCCGTAATGCAAATATCCGGCAGTCCGCGCGACAGACTAGGACACGAGCGTGACCTTCTTGGCCGAACGGATCGCACGTATTACCGTGGTGCTGCCCACCATTTTTGCATCGTTATTTCTACTCATTGCATTTCTCGTTGGGACGGCCTGGCGGCAGGCGCATGACCAGGCCAGGACTCTGTCTGAAATCGCCAGTCGCGATGTCAATGTTCGGGCCGCTGCGTCCGCTCTGACGATCGCAGTCAATGACACCAACACGCGCCTTCTTGGTGTCTTGGGCGGCGTGTATTCGGCGTCCGGCTCAGCGTCGAATGTCGAACGGCTGCTGGCCGATCTTCAGTCGAATTGGGTGAAGATCAATGGCCTGCTGGCGGGAACTGAAAATCAAGCGTTGCTGGACCCGCTGGCCAAAGGATATGCCGAGTTAGCGGCGCTCAACCCCAAGATTCTCGCCGCGCTAAAGGGCTCGTATGTCGAGCAAGTCGCGCAGGTCTACGACAGGTGGCTGGACGTCGGCGGCCCGTTTCGAGAGGGCTTGCAAGCCGCCTTAGCCGGTCTGGATGCGCGCGGCGCGCAAAAGATTTCAGGCGTCTTGGCCGGTGCCGATCGCGGCGCCAAGCTTGCGCTTATCCTCGGCGCCATTTCCGGTCTGATCGGTCTGATCGCCGGCTGCTATGTGCTGCTGGGCGTGGTGCGACCTCTTGGCAGAATAGAGCGAACTGTCTGGGATTTGAGCAGCGGGCGCCGCGATATCGTGATTCGAGATACCCGCCGACACGACGAAATCGGAAAGATTGTCGAGGCATTGCGCTTGTTCCAGTCGAGCCTGGCCGAAAATGACGTGCTGCGGGCCAATCAGGTGGCCCAGGCCGATCGCGCGGAGCGTGAGCGCCGCGAGTTGCGGGGCCGGTTTACGGGCGACCTGCGATCCACCATCTGCGCGGTCGCGGAAGCGTTGGGCGCGGCAGCGGAAAAAATCGAGGATAGTGTTGGCAGAACCCAAAACTTGGTGGCGCATACCGAGGATCAAGCGCGTCGGGCGGCGGCGGCTGCAGCCAAAGCCAACGAAAGCTCCCAATCCGTCGCGGGCGCCTCAAAGCAGCTGACCTCCTCCATTGTCGAGATTGGATCGCGCGTATCGCGATCGGCAGAGATCGTGACCCGTGCGACCGCGCAAGCGGCGCAAACCAATGAAACGATTTCCGCCTTGCAGACGGCCGTGACGCAGATCGAGCAGGTCGTCGATTTGATTCGCGCGGTGGCTGGCAAGACCAATCTGCTTGCTTTGAACGCCACCATCGAAGCAGCGCGCGCGGGGGAGGCCGGCCGCGGATTCTCTGTCGTGGCAAACGAAGTGAAGCAATTGGCCGCTCAGACCGCGCAAGCCACGAGCGACATCGCTCCGCAGATTGCTGCCGTTCAGCAGGCCGGCCAGAATGTGCTCCATGCGATCGGCGGCATTACCGCGACGATCGAGCAAATCAGTCAATTTGCCATGGAGATCGCGGGTGCCGTAGGGGAGCAGGAGCTGGCGACCGATGAGATCGCGCGCAGCGTGAATGAGGTCGCCTCGGGCGCCAATCAGATCTCGCAAAGCGCCAATCGGGTCACCGACGCCGCAACCGAATCCGGCAGGCAAGCCGCCGACTTGAAGATCGCGGCGGACGAGCTCAAGGTCTATTCCGCGACGCTTCGGGATGAGATCGACCAGTTTGTCAAACGAACAGAGGCAGCGTGATGCGTCGCTTGCGGTGACGGTGCACTTAATAGGGTTTCGCGAGGACCTGTGTAGCCGAAGCAGTCGGCTCCATGGTCACCGGAATTCCGTGAACGAAACGCGCCTCTACTCCGCCTTGATGCCGGCCGCTTGAATGACCTTCGTCCATTTCGCGCTGTCGCGCTTGAGGATCGCGCTGGCCTCCTCCAGCGAGGTCGAAACCGCGATGAATCCGAGCGCGTCGAGGCGCTGCTGCACGTCTGGGAGCGCGGCCGCGTTGCCGACCTCGCGATGGAGCAATGTCACAATATCTGCTGGCGTACCGGCCGGCACGAACAAGCCAACCCAGAAATTGCCTTCGATCTCCGGGAAGCCTGCTTCCGCCATGGTGGGAACGTCGGGCAGCGCCGAGAGCCGCTTGCCGGTTGCGACCGCGAGCGCGCGCAGGTTGCCGTCCTTGGCTTGCGCGATGCTCGAAGCCGGCGAGCTGAAGGCGATCGGCGTGTGGCCCGCGATGGTCGAGGTGATGGCAGGCCCGGCGCCATTGAAGGGAACGTGCACGGCGTCGAGCCCGAGCGAGATGCGGAACAGCTCGGCCGTCATATGCCCGGGCGTCCCGATGCCCGCCGAGGCGTAGCTGTATTTGCCGGGATTGGCTTTGACGAGCGAAACCAGCTCGCGGACGCTCTTGACCGGCAGAGATGGTGTGACGGTGAGGACCTGCGTCGTGGTGAAGGCGAGCGAGACCGGGTCGAAGTCCTTGAAGGGATCGAAGGGCACCTTGGCGTAGATGAGCGGATTGATGACCAGGCCCGTATCCATCACCAGGATGGTGTAGCCGTCGCGCGCCGCCTGCGCGGCGCGGCCTGAGCCGATCGAGCCGCCGCCGCCACCAACGTTCTCGACCAGGAACTGCTTGCCGAGATGCTCGGAGAGCTTCTGCGCGATCAGGCGAGCGATGGCGTCGTTCTGCCCGCCCGGCGCAAACGGCACGATCATGCGCACCGGCCGCGCCGGATAGGCTTGCGCCCTCGCGGCGTATGGCAGGGCGGGGAGCGCGGCCGCACCCGCGGCGAAGCGCAGGACGTCTCGGCGACGAAGAGTCATGGTGTCCTCCCTGGACGATGTCTACAGGCACGGTGGCGCAACTATTCTAGACGTTGCTTGCTGGTCGTGAGTGCCAGATTTATCCAACCACCCCCAACTCCCGCAGCGCCCGCTTGACCGCCGTCTCGAACGGCGTATGCGGAACGTCGCCGATCGTGGCCTTGAGCTTGTCGCCCGCGATCCGGTGCGGGACCTTCCACAGATAAGCGATCTCGGACAATTCGCGCGGCAGCGCGAACAACGGCGACAGCGCCTTGATCATCCACCACTGCATGTTTCTGACCTTGAGGTCGCGGCTGTCGCGGCCCATGGCCTTGGCGATGGCGTCGACGAGCGCGCGCCCGGTCACCGCGTGGCCGGGAAAGCCGAAGGTCTCGAACACGCCGAGCCGCTCGCGCGCCGCGGCGAGCCGGACCATCGCGGCGGCGAGGTCCGGCACATAGGCCCATTCGTGCACGACATCGAGCGGCCCCGGATAGGTGACCTCGTTGCGGGCGAGCTGCTTGGCGATGACGAGATCGAACCAGGCGCCGCGCCCGCTGCCGTAAAAGTCGCCGGCGCGCAGGATGATCGTGCGCATGCCGCGGTCGGACGCTTCCTGCATGCGCTGCTCGATCTCCATGCGGATGTCGCCCTTGCGGGTGGTGGGCGCCATCGGGGTCTGTTCGTCGATCACGCTCGGCATGCCGGCGCCGTAGTTGTAGAGATTGCCCGGAAACAGCAGCGTGGCGCCTGCGGTCTCCGCCGCTTCGATCGCCGCATAGGCGTGCGGCAGCGCCATACGGCGCCAGTTCTTGTAGGCCGGATTGAGCGTATGCAGCACCACATCCATGCCGCGCGCGGCCTCGACCGCGACGCGACGGTCGATGGTCTCCACGATCTTGGTGTTGCGTGGCGCGCGCTGCGCCGCGCCCGGCCGCACCAGGCTCGTCACTTTCCAGCCGGCCGAGCGGAACGCCTCGGCGGCCGCGTAGCCGAGCCGTCCGGCCGCGCCCAGCACCAGGATTCGCCCAGTCATGGGGCTCTCGTGGGCGGGGTGATGGAGCGGAATTCCGGCGGGAGCAACGGGTCGGTCATGGCAATCTCCAGGGGCACCTCACATCAAAATATGGCGGAACGCAAAATCCAATTTTGTTAACCTGCACTTGTGGTGCGATGACGCCAATAACCCAATGGTGGCGTTGGATGGAATGAGCTCGCTATGGTTTACTTTGAAATAAAATGCGAAAGGACGCGGACAAACCGAGCGCGATCACTCATCCGCCGATCGCGTGGACGATGGCAGTCAGAGCGGGTTTGGGGCTGGACTGGCCGGTTCATCGCGGTCGGTCCCGGCGTCCGTGCCTCGCGTTGGGCCGTCAGGGTCTTTTTTGCGATGGGAATTGGGCCGGCGAAGCGCTGCATCATCCCACATCGCGCTTCAATGATGTCTCGCCTTCGGGCCGATATTCGAGGATGTCGCCGGGCTGGCAATCGAGCACGGCGCAGATTTTTTCCAGCGTGTCGAAACGAATGCCCTTCACCTTACCGGACTTGAGCAGCGAGACGTTCTGTTCCGCAATACCGATCCGCGCCGCGAGATCGCGCGAGCGTATCTTGCGTTTGGCTAGCATCACGTCGAGGTTCACGATAATCGCCATGGTGCTTACACGATCTGCGAATGGTCATCGGCGATCTCTGCCGCCGTCTTGAAGATCGTGGCGAGGGCGAAGATGAAGCTGGCCAGCAGAAAGTGGAGCAGGTCGTTCGGCTGGACATAAGCGGACCATGGAAGTTTGCTGGGTAGGTGACCCATGAGCGTCAAATAGTAGAGCGGGCGTAGGCCGACGTCGGCGAATGTCGCGACGAAACCGGCAATCGCGGCTGCGTGCATGCGCATCGCGGCGTCAACGGTGAAGATGCGTCCCTCGAGATAACCGCTGAACAATCGCCAGATGAACCAGCCCAAGGCCGCGGCGCAAGTCCAGACGAGAAGACTGAGCGCCACGGCAAGCGCATAGCGGGCCTGCGAGAGGCTACTCAGATCGACATCGAAGAATTTGAAAAAATTTTGCTCAAGAGTTGGCCGATCATACCAGCTCATGATGATCCGCACGAGAACCCAGCCGAGCCAGAGCATGACAGCGATGCGGATGGCGTGGCAGATCCAGCCGATCTTCGCGCGCAAAATGGCGAGCCGCGGGTTGTTGGCGGGGGCCTGAATCCCCGGTGAGGCAACATCGGTCATGGCTATTCCCTCCCTGATCTGACTGAGCATCACTGCCACGAGCGGCACCAGGGTGGCCCATTTGCTCCCCCGGCGCGCGAGTTGCGGCGGTCGATGGCATCGATTGACACATTTAATTTTTAATGTCAAATATGAAATAATTCACGTCATTGATGACGTCCACTATGCGCGCAAAGCTTTCAGTTCTCGCCAGTTTCCTTGTCGTCTGCGCCCTGACCGGCTGTGGGCATATCCCGCTATCCACCATGTACCAGATGCGCGATTTCGACCCTCGCATGGTCGATCCCGCGCTTCTGCGCATAGCGGTTCGGGTGCCGGACGCGCTGGAATTGCGGCCAGGTGGCGTGAAGCTTACAGTCGCCTATTGGCGCGCCGGCGAAGAGGCGAACAAGCGCGAGGTGAAACTCCTGCTACAGGAAGTGCAGGCGCCAACCGAGGTCGCGGCGCTGACCGTCGAGAAACGGCCGGGCACGCACGTTCACGCCTTTCGTATCAATCTCGCCGACGTGCCCCACGTGCGTGCATTGCAGGCCGAATCGTCCAAACGCGATGGGCAAGGTCGGAGCCACGTTACCCTCGGTGTCAGCGCGGATACCTGCCACCGCGACCAAAGGCCGGCTGGACCGATCTACATGACGACCTTCATCAAGACCGACGAGGCGCGCGGCTTCCTTACGCTGCTCGAAGACATCGATTTGCGCAGTACCGTGCCGAAGGGGAAAACGCTGGACGAATTTCTGCCGTCGTGCACGAAAGTTTCGGGGGAAAGAACATGAATCAGCATCTGCTTGACGAGTTGCTGGTTATGGCAAAGCGAGACGCCGACGCGCGGGCGCGTCTGCTCAGCGCGGGGAAACTATACGGCGACTACGCCGAGGAGATGCAGCAGGTTCACGAACAAAATGCAAAACGGCTTGACGAGATTGTTACCGAACATGGCTGGCCCGGCGTTTCGGTTGTCGGGCTGGAGGGCAGCCGCGCGGCCTGGCTGATCGCCCAACACGCAAGACCGCTGCCAGAACCAGTGCGGCCAAGGTAATGAAAAGGCCAAGGTTGGCGAACCATTCGGTCGCGTCGCCTTTGAGCGACCGGCTCCATGCGTAGAGTCCGACAAAGACAAATATGAGGCCGACACCCAGGAAACCGCCGAGGTGGGATGCAACCCACAGCTTGTCTGCGGCGTATTCTGCGAACGCCGCAATCGGATCGCCTGGGTCCGCGCCCATGGGATGGAGCATTGTCGCAACCATCAGCACGATGGCGCCAATGATCGCTGACACCGATCCGGATTTGAGAATCATGGTGGAATGCTAACACGCACAACCCTTGTGTTGCTCGTGTCTCTGGAGGTCCATCAGCCGGCCTCACGCTGGCGCTCCGGCGGCGGCGAGCGCCTGGTCGAGGTCGGAAAAGAGGTCGTCAGGGTCCTCGAGCCCCACCGACAGCCGCAGCAGGTCGGGAGGGCAGGGCGGGCCTTCGACCGAGCCGCGATGCTCGATCAGGCTTTCGACCCCGCCAAGTGACGTGGCGCGTTTCCACAGCTCGACCTTGGCTGCTGTCGCAATGGCAGCCGTTTCGCCGTCTTTGAGGCGGATCGACAGCATGGCGCCGAAGCCCGACATCTGGCGAGCCGCGACCTTGTGGCCCGGATGGCTCGGCAGGCCGGGATAGAGCACGTTTGCGATGGTCCGGTGCTGCGACAGTCGTTCGGCCAGCATCCCGGCGCTCGTGGCCTGCGTACGGACGCGCACGTCGAGCGTGCGCAGCCCGCGCTGCAGGAGATAGGCCTCGAACGGTCCCAGGATCGCGCCATGCTGGATGCGGATTGCCCTGATGCGTTCCCAGGCGTCGGACGTGCGCGCGGCCGCGAGCGCGCCCGCGATCACGTCGGAATGGCCGTTGAGGTATTTCGAGGCCGAATGCATCACGATGTCGGCGCCGAGCCGCAGCGGCTGTGTGAACACCGGCGTCGCGCAGGTGGAATCGACCGCCAGCAAGGCGCCGGCCGCATGCGCGATCTCGGCGATCGCCGCGATATCGCTGATCGGCCAGAGCGGGTTGCCGGGCGTCTCGATATAGATGAGCGCGGTGCCGGGCCTGATCGCTGCGCGTACCGCATCCGGGTTGGTGGTATCGACGAAGTCGACGACGTAGCCGAAGCGCGCCGCCTCGTTCGTCAGCCAGCGGCGGAACGCCCAGTACATGACCTGCGAGGCGATGATGCGCGACCCTGCGGGCAGCGCCAGCACGACACTGGTTGCGGCCGCCATGCCGGAACCGAACAGCAGCGCCTCCTGCGCGCCTTCGAGCGCCGCGATCACGGCCTCGGTCTGGCGCACGGTGGCGTTGTCGGGCCGGCCGTAGGCATAGCCCGAGCGGTACTGGTTGTCCGGGTCGCGGATGAAGGTTGTCGCCACATGCAGCGGCGGCACCACCGCCTTGGTAACGGGGTCGACCGTCCCCAGCGCCTGCGCGGCCAGCGTGCGGGGGGTCCAGCGGGGCGGTTCATCGGCCATTGCAATCTCCAGGGCTGGAGCCCCGTTTCCGAAGTTCGTGATACGTCGCAGCCCCTCTGACACGAACTTCGGAAACAAAGGGGCACTGGTGTCCCGATTCCGAAGTTCGCATCATTCCGCGGCACCCTCGTTTGCGAACTTCGGAATCGAAGGACACTAGCAACTTATTGATCTAGTGTGGCTTTGGTTCAGAAGTCCGCATCTCGGACTCGCGGCAAGAATGATGCGGACTTCTGAACCGCCACACTAGCAACTCAATGATTCTAGTGCCGCTTTTCGATTTGAAGTTCCTAGCTGAGTTTGCTGCAACTGGTGTAGGAACTTCAAATCGGCGGCACTAGGCATCACATCATCACAATGTGGCGCCGTGCAAAACTGGAGTTTGGTGGCATGGTTTCACGCGGCTCCCGGTGCTAAGAGAGGCAAGCCATGGCCCAATTCTTCTCCTACGCGCTGGTCCCGATCTCCATCATCGCGGTCGCGATCGTGCTGGTCTTCGGCCTCGTCAACATGATGCGCGGCGGCTCGCCTCATACCTCGCAGAAGCTGATGCGGCTGCGCGTGCTCATGCAGTTCGTGGCGATCATCATCATCATGATCACGATCTGGGCGATGGGACGCTGACCGCATGGTGGTCCTCAACCGGATCTATACCCGCACCGGCGACGATGGTACCACTGCGCTCGGCACCGGCGAGCGGCGCAAGAAATACGATCTGCGCATCGAGGCCTACGGCACGCTCGACGAAGTCAACGCTGTGATCGGTGTGGCGCGCCTGCATGTGGCTGGCGATCGCGCATTCGACGCGGTGCTCTCGCGCATCCAGAACGACCTGTTTGACGTTGAGGCCGACCTCTGCATGCCATCGGAATCCGGCAAGGGGCCGGGCGGCGCGCGGCTCGCCGTGACCGAGGCGCAGGTGAGCTGGCTCGAAGGCGAGATCGACCGGCTCAACGCCGAGCTTGCGCCG
>Ga0209683_10000422_pt1 | contig 16739 bp, 9 predicted proteins | sample DOMMetBare2Fresh_FD_187474 | JGI IMG/M metagenome (GOLD analysis project Ga0209683, IMG submission 187474) | Wetland sediment microbial communities from St. Louis River estuary, USA, under dissolved organic matter induced mercury methylation -... | ecosystem: Environmental > Aquatic > Freshwater... | reverse complement strand
TCGGGTCCGCGTAAGCTCGGGATTCTGTTGCCACCATTCTCCGTCCGTAAGGTCCGGCGCTTTATACGTTTTCCCCAAAGGCGTATCGCCGCGTCCTTCAGCGCCATGGCAACGGGCACAATTAGCCCGGTACAGATCCTCGCTCCTGGGTCGTGCAGTCACTACCCGAGAGTGGTCTTTCTGAAAAGCCGGCGCTTCCGACGCAAGAAACAACAGGGCGCACCCGCAAACAGTTGCGCCGATGAAAGAGACCCGCTTTGAGTTCATGCCCTGCCCGTCACCATCCTGTTTTACTCGCCCGGGCTCAGATCATGAACATGCCAGAAAACACTTTCGTTGCTCATTTCAGGATGTTTGCGCAGGAACTGGTTGGCCAGGGAAAGCGCGCCTGGATCGTCCTTGAGATCGGCGAAGATTTTAGCCTCGCGCTTCGCCTCGTCGTTACGGCCCAGCTTGCGATAGATCAACATCAGATTGTAATGCGCCCCCAGGTCTTCCGGATCTATGGCCAAAATCTTTTCAAAACACTCCAAGGCGCCCTGGTAGTCACGTTTGATCTTGCACAATTCGCCCAGTTGCTGCAGCGAAAGCCGGTCACGCGGGTAAGCCACCAGGACCTTGCGAATATTCGCTTCAGCCTGTTCCAACTGGCCCCGCTTTGTCAGGATTCGTGCCTGCTGAAACAGGGCCCGCATATTATCGGGATTGTTTTTTACGACGTCGGCCAAAATATTGGCTGCCTGATCGTACTGTTCCAGCTCAAGGTAACCCAGCGCGCGATTCGTGTTTGCGAAGGGCCGATATTTTTCATCCAACTGAGCGGCGTGCGTAAAGGCATCAATGGCAAGTGGGTATTGCCGCTGGTCAAACAGGGCGATGCCGTAATTGTTCCAACGGCGCCAGTCAGGCATGACATTTTTGGCCGCTGCTGCGGCCGGCGCCGGATCGTTGCGGCCAACGCGCATCACATATTCGGTCGCCGCCATCGTCACAATCGGATAATCGACGGATTTTCCCAACGAGTAGTCGCTGAACACACGCGTAAAGCGGCGATAGCGGACGCGCGCCACCAGATGCAATGCACCGCTGGCGTTTGCGGGAACGCGAAACTGATAACGCGCCAGATCCGATCGGCCTGATTGAATTTGATTGTTCTGGGCAAAAACCCTGGTGCGCCAGATATGATGTTTGTCGTTATAGCTGCCGTCGGCTTTAACCAAATATGTTTTGTAGTTGTGCGCTGATTCGTCCAGGTAGCCGTTAGGCTGCAGAAAGCCTGAGTGATACAGCTCTTTGCCCTGCTCGTCGCTGACTATGAATTCAACATACGCCTCGTAGAAATCACGCAACTCAGGCGGGAACGAATGGCCGATGTTCTTGTTGGTTATGACAATCTCAGCATTGATGCGATCCCCGGGCGAGACGGTGAAGTTACTGCGGTTTAGGGGCGCAATAAACTCTTCCACACTCACGCCCGGCGACTTGCGCCGCAGAGCAAAAATGTCGACGCCCAGTTTGTCGTCCTCGAGGAACTTTGTTACCGCATCGATCTGTTCAGGCCATTTGTAAAAATATGGTATGGCCGTATTGGCCGCGGCCCAGCGATGTGAGGCGAGCTTCCCGTCTTTGGCAGAAACGTCAAAGAGGGGCGCCGCCTCTTTTTTCATGTGACAGCTGTTGCAGGTTTCGCGGTCACGCACATAAAAGGGATGCGGCGACTCTTTCGAGAAAGACGACATCTGCAACTCGTCGGCCACCATGAAAGCCCGCAGGAACTTGTAATCATTCAGTTCCTTGGGGACCTGTGACTTGTGACAAGCGCCGCAGAACTCCGGCGTCTTGAGCACCGGCCGCATCATCGCCCGCCGGTGTGAAGGAATATCGTCGAGAATCTGCTGGTCTGTCACCCCTGCAAGTAAGCGTGCGCCGTCTTCCTTAACCAGCAGGGCCGGTTCGTTCATCACATATCCGCCAATGCCACGGCCGTTGACGGACTGGATAGAATGGCAGGCAATACAGGAAACGCCATCCTCGTCGAATGGTCGTTTAACTTTAGAGTTCTTTGTCAGTGCGCCGGAAAACAGTGCTGCCGGGTTGTGGCAGGATTCGCAGTGCCGAGTGTATTCGATGCCCCGCTGGTTCTGCAGATCCTTGACGTTCTTCTGGTAGAAGGGCTCCTTGAACGCGTTGCCGTGAGCTGATTGCCGCCACTGCGCGTGCGCATCCGTGTGACAGGTGCCGCAGCGCTTGGAATTCACAAACATTTCACCAGGAATAAAAGTCCCGGTCGCAGAGGTTGCGTTTCCGGGCGCGAAGGGGTTGGGCCCAAATTTGAAATCGTAGCTTTTCGCGGTGTCGCTTGCATACGAACTGTCAGTCTGGTCGCCCTCCGGCCTGGGCGATGCGTTGACTCTAAGCAAAAGGACGACTGCTGGAGCCGCGAGAAACAGCACTGACAGCAACAGAGGCAAGCTTCTTATAGCTGCGACCTGGCGCGAGGTCGAAGATTCAGGGGAAAACAATTTTGACATCCTTTCCAATCGCCCGCAGACGTTATCGCCTGACCGGGCGTCGCCTAGAATTCCACTTTTCCATTGCTAACCAGTCTGGAAACGTCGAACTTGAAGTTGGTAACGGAGTTGACCTGTTTATCGCTCAGATTAATTAACAGCTCTTTGCTCTCCGGAGTCAACAGGGGCGCACCCTTATCGTTTAATCTCGGAAAAAAGAAAATTGCTTCCTCACCGGGAGCTTTAGGGGCCACAAAATGGACCAGCGGGCGCTGCTCGCCGCGTTCGTTAGCGAGGTAGATAAAACGCTGCAGGTCCGCCAGCCGGCCCCCTTTGAAGGTGCTGTAAACCGCATCGGCTCCGGGACTGTTCGATGATTTCGAACTCAGTGTAACTACGTAGTTCCCTTCACAGGCAGGGCATTCCAGCAGACCCTTCACCTGAGCATCAAAGGCTGAGAGCTCTTTTTGGCTTAATTTCTCCAGATCAGTATCCAACTGCTTCATGCGCACGAGTGCCTGTCGGACGGGCAAGGCTGAACGCAGCCGCAAAGTAAATTGAAAGTCCACCGGGATGTCTGTAGTCACTTCAGTTTGAGCCTGATTAGCTGCGGCGCTTGAAATCCCCGAGTACGAGCCGGCAGCTTTTTGCGAATGCTTGTCGAATTGTAGTCGCAGCTCCTGCTTGCTGGCCCAGGGCGAATTGTTGAGGACAGACTCTGCCTCCTTTTTCGACCATTGCGAGTACGGCTTGGCGGTCCACACTTCCTGCGCGCACACCGCCATCGCACAAACCGCGATAATTGGAGCCGTAGACCTCAGCAAGTAATGCTTCATCATGGTAACCCTCTCTCCAGTGCGCCACCCACTAAGACCACCGCTCAATCAGAACTCAACTTTGTCATTGAAAATTAGCCGCTGCACGTCAAACTCAAAGCGTTCCGGAATCGTATCCAACCCGAAAGCAGTGCGAATGTTCCTGGCCTCAAAAATGAAGATCAACTTCCTGTTCTTATTTGTCAGCAGCGGATTCCCTTTGTCGTCCAGCCGTGCAAAGAAAAACGTTGCTTCATCCTCGTCAGTTTTGGGAGCGACAAAATGAATCAGTTCCCGTCGCTGTCCAAGCTCGTTCAACAGGTAGACTCTTTTCTCCAGCAACGAAAATGCAGCATTCCTGAGGCTGTTTAAGCCGTTTTTCATCGCCCGGGTCGAGACGGGGGGACCAAGAGTGACGATATAGTTTTCGGCACAAGCCGGGCAAGCGAGTAGCCCTTTCATTCGCAAATCAAAGTCGGAGCGCCCCACCGCGTCCAGCTTGTCATACTTCCCTTCGATCTGCTTGAGGCGCACCAGGGCCTCTCGGATGGGCAGTGCCGAACGCAGGCGAATCGTGACTCCGGGCACATACTGGAGTGGAATGCGCTCGCCGGTGGTCGACGATGCTTGCTGTACCTGCGCCCAGGGAGAGTCGCTGGCGATCTTGATAATTTCTTCCCTGGTCCACTGTTGGTATGGCTTGGCCCAAACATTCTGCGCTCGCGCTGGGTCCACCGCCAATGTAACCAAAATTCCAGCCACAATCAGTGAGATTCCCAGTGTGGCCCCGTTCCTGTTTTTCCCCCCGCGTACTTTTCTCATTGAATCAGCTCGTGACTTCATTTTCTATGTCGTCCCCAAAACCGCTAAGGAATCAAGGCCCACAAGTCATGGCGGTGATTGCCCAAGCAGTTGCTGTGTGCGGAGCTTTTCGTCAATGATACGTTCACGCTCGACCTGCTTTCCCAAAGCTTCCAGGCGTTTGAACTCGGCCAGTTCCGCCTGCGCCTTGTCCGTCTCTTTCAACCGCGAATAGGCAAGAAACAATTGATAATGCGCCTGGGTCAACGTTGGGAGTTTACTGATTACCTTTTCCAGACGCGTTACAGCAACGGGATAGTCGCGACGCTTTAATGCCAAACGCGCGTAATCGTAAAGGACCGGCACTTCATCGGGAGCGATTTCCAGCGCATGTTTGAGAGGCGCCTCAGCCTCATCCAACCGGCCCTGTTCAATCGCCACGTAACCGAGGCTCGATAGTGCGTCTACATGATCGGGATGGGTGGCGACAAATTTTTCCAGAATCTCACGCGCCTTTTCAAAATTGCCACCGGCCCGGTGCGCATAACCTCGCAGATAATCGATGTTCTCAATCTTTGGATCAAGTTCAGCGGCGCGATCAAAATCGGCTGCGGCCGCGACCCATTCGCCTTTGCGATAGTTGGCATTGGCGCGCGCATAAACATAGGCCGCTTCTTTCGGGTTCAACTCGATCGACCTGGTATTTTCCTGGATGGCGCCATCCCAGTAGCCAACCCGCGCATACTCACGCGCCAGCAAGAAATGGAAGCTGGCATTCTTTGGATCGCGTTCGATCGCATGTTTGAATTCCAGTACCGAATTGGCGTGGTCGTTCTGGGCACTGGCGATCAGGGCCAGTCGAAAGTGGGTTTCCGGTGGTCCCGGATTCTGATCTGCCGCCGCCGCCAGGTAACGCCCCGCTTCCGCATTGCGGTCCAGGTTATAGAGGGCCACGCCAAGATTATAAAGCACCTCAAAGGCATGGGGAGTGAGTTCGTTTACGCGACCAAAGAGACGTGCAGCCCGTTCGTATTGTTTGCTTTCAGCCAGCACTGTGGCCAGAGTGAAAATCGACTTCGCGTCATTGCCCGCTGCATTCTCGACGATCTCGGCTGCATTATCTGCTTCTCGGGTAAGGTTCGCGCGATAGGCGACGTTTAGAAAAGCCAGCGCTAACTGCGGATCCCTCGGATCTGCCTCTCGCGCCCGAGCAAAGTGTTCCGCCGCCTTCGAGTAGTTTCCGGCCTCGCCGTAGAGCGCTCCGAGATTGTAATGGGCCTGAACATGCGCGGGATCGCTTTTCAACACGCGTTCGAATTCGGCGATCGCCTCGTTCGTCTTTCCGTGCTCGGCCAGCATGCGGCCGAGATTATTTCTGGCGCTGACGAAGTTTGGATCAAACTTGATGGCCGCATTAAATTCCCTGAGTGCCTCTTCATTGCGCCCGGCTCGGTCGAGCACGACGCCAAGAACGTTATGCGTTACGGCCGACCTGGGCGAGGCCGCCACCGCCGCCCGCGCTTCCTTTTCCGCGGGGCCCAGGGCATTTGCCTGCAAGGCCGCGATGGCCGCATCCAGAGAACTCCGCGCGCTCGCACTCAACCCGCCGCCGTCTGAACCTGCCACTACCTGAGCTTGACGCCGAGCGTTGGCACGTTGGGCCGGCACCGTCGATGCGCCAAGGGCCAACAACGCGATCGTTAAGAGCGCAACCTGGGCCATTCGCCCCGCACCTTGCACTGCTGATTTCATAATCCTCGACTGCCCTTACTATTTTGGGCTGCTACGCGTGCGAAAGTCCGTGTTCAGTCGCTCGACGAGCGCGAATTCTCTGTTCGCCTCGGCGGTGCGGCCTAATCGCCTCAGTGCCAGGCCGAATTGGTAGTGAGCATCGGAACGGTTGGGCGCCAGGGCGACGGCCTTTTCGAAAGAGGCTACCGCGCCTGCATAGTTTTCCTGCAAGGCCAGGGCACGCCCCAGGGCCCAGTGCGCCTCAAATTCGGATGGATCCAGATTGACAGCACGCTGCAATACAACGACCGCCTCGGCAGTCTTGCCTTGCTTTACCAGCAGCGCGCCCAGACCAAGTTGCCCAATGGCCGAGTTCGGCTCACTCTGGGCCAGGCTCTGGTACTCGGCCATGGCTGCATCGGACTCACCCGCGGACTCAAGTGCAGTGCCCAGGAAGAACCGCGCCTCAACGTGACGCGGATTCAATTGCACCGCGGCACGCAGGCTCTTGACCGAGGCGGCATAGTCTTTCATGGCGTACTGCACCCGACCCAGATAGAACTGCGCATCAAAACTGGCGGGATTAAGAGCAATAGCTTGCGCCAGTGAGTCCGCCGCTTCAGCGTTTGCGTTGCCGCGCGAGGCCAGCACGATGCCCAGTAGCGTATGAGCTTCAACTGCGCCGGCGTCAACGCGCAGCGCCCGGCGTGCTTCTGTTTCGGCCTCCGTCATCTTGCCGGCGTTGTAGAGCGAGAGAGCATGAAAGTACGCGGCTTCAACGGAATTGGGTTGGCGCTGCGCCAGATCAGAAAACACCTTGACCGCCTCGTCCCAACGATTACCTTTGATATAGGCCAAGCCGAGATCCTGCCACGCCCCGTACAGAGTCGGATCGCGCTTGATGGCTTCATTGAAGTTCCGGACGGCTGAACTCAGGTCATTGCGATCTGTATCGAGCAAACCAGTGACATAGAAAACCCGCGGGTCGGTAGGCCTTGAATCCTGAAGCACGTCCAACTGAGCTGCGGCCTGGGCCAGATCCGGAAGTTCGCGATACGCGGCAATCAGTTCAAAACGTACCTCGTACTGGCGCGGATCCAGTTCCAGCGCCCGCTTTAACTCCACGATTGCTTCGTTCAGATCCTTGCGCTCACCAAGTCGCAGCAGGAACCGACCCAGTTGATAGTGCGCAGTCGTATTTCCGGGATCAACTTTCAGCGCCGCTCGTTCGGCGTTGACCGCCTCTTCGGCTCGACCTAGCTTCCAAAGGACGTATCCAAAGTTCGCCTGGTATTCCGCATTCTTTGGATTCAGACCAATAGCGGCTTTAAGGTCCTCGAGAGCCTCAGTGTATCGGCCCAGTCGCATGCGCGCGACAGACCGCAGATTGAGCGCTGCGTCATCCTTTGGGTTGGTGACAAGTCTTGCCGTCATGTCGCTTTCCGAACGTTCGGCACGTACTTCGGGAGTGCTGAATCGTTCCACATGCGACCGCTCTTTCGGCGGATTCGTGTTTTGACCGGCAACCTCGTCGAGGAAAGCGAAAAGACAGAACCCGAGGGCGGTTAAACGAATGATCATATTGCTCTTCATTGGCGCGGAAACAACGGGGAGAAAGACCGAGATTCTAACAAAAGACGACCGCACGCGCGAGCGCCCGGTCGTCCTCACTTGCCGTCCGGAGGGGCGTGATATTCACCTGGCCACTCCGGACAAAATCCTACTGCTAACTGCCAACGGGTTTAGAAAATAAGCTTCGCCCGGTATTGGATCACACGGCCCGGATAGGCGCCATCGAATCGTCCAAAAGCGCCGTCGTTCATGTTGTTGTTTGGTACCGTCAGCTTGGTATGGTTCCAAAAGTTGAAAAACTCGATACCTATTTGCGCCTTAATACCTTCGGTAAGGGCGGTGGTCTTGAACAGCGACAAGTCGGTGTTCCAAATTGCCGGGCCATTAAAGGTATTGCGGCCAAGACTGCCGTACCTGATCACAGTGCCTGCGGGATTAGCCGGCAAGACGGTCAGATTCGCCGTGGTGGAAAATGCGGCTGCGTTCAAATAACGCCCCGGTGCGCGATTGGCGAACGGATCGCCAATTTGCGACGGGCGAACAACATCGCAGTTACAGACCACGGTGAAGGGGAAGCCCGTGCGGGCACTCTGGATAAAGTTCAATTGCCAGCCACTGACCAGTTTGTCGGCCGCGCCGGCATTATTCCAGTACTTTTGCCCCTTACCAAAAGGCAAATCAATAATCGCGCTGGCTGAGAGCAGGTGCGGGATATCCAGCGACGAACGACCGTAATCCGCATCCAGGTTGAATGGGTTAATGGGCCCACTGCGGCCGCCGCTGCGACTGTCGCCGAGCGATCCGATGACACCGATGGCATTGTCCATGGTGCGACTGTAAGTATAAGAGACTTGCCCTTGTATATTGCGAGACAAACGCTTCTGCAGCTGCGTCTGCAAGCCATTGTAGGAAGAGCGCGCCGCATTCGAGTAAAGCAAGACGCTCCCGAGGAAGGCTCCGGCAGCATTTCTCGAAGCGGCAGTGCCCCCGCTCCCAATATTAAAGGTAGTCAGCAAATTGCGTGAACGATTACCAACGTAGCCAACATCCAGGGACCAGTCGCGGGCAAACTGCCATTGATAGGTTACCTGGAATTGATGCACATAGCCGGTCTTCTGTTCCCGGTCGACGCTGAACAACGCTGCTGAGGTCGGCAGATCTGCCGGATCAATCTGCGTGGTAACGGACGGTGGTCCGGTATTCACGCTGAAGTACGTACGCGCATTGGTCGGTTGTTGACCGTTGAATTGCGAGAAGTGAATCGTATTGGTGAAGGGGGGATTACGGATTCCCGGTGGATAGTCCGTGCCGTCCAGCGTATACAGCAGGCCGTAGCCGCCGCGCAGGACCATCGTCTTTTCCGTGTTCAGGGAATATGCAAATCCGACTCGCGGTCCGAAGTTGTTCTTGTCTTTGGAGACGATTCGATCCTTGCTGTCGCCGGCAACTTCAACGCGGCGGGCGTCAGGAAAATAATAACTCAGACGACCGCTGCTCTCAGTGGGCGGCGTAAACAAGTCATAGCGCAAACCAAGATTCAAAGTCAGCCGATCGTTTACCTTCCAATCGTCCTGCACAAACAACCCGTATTCCTGGGTGCGCAGATTGAAGGGTCCACCGAATACCTTGCCGCGGTCCACCTGGAAGGCCGGCAGACTCATAAGCTCATTCGCCTGCGCGTTGCCGGTGCCTCCGTACGGAACACCATTGGCATCGACGTAGCACTGAGTTTGCCCACCCACGATCCGGGTCGATGCTGCGGGACAAACCTGGCCAGCGATCAACGGGTTGCTTGCCGGACTATCGTCGGCATACTGCATGTTGCCCTTCAGGAAACCCGAGCGGCCCCCGTCTATGGTGTTCAAGTAACGCAGTCGCAACTCGCCGCCAAACTTCGTTACGTGCGAGCCGTGGACGATGGTCAGTGAGTCCGCGAAGTATGGATTTTTGCTCTTAACCTGGAACAAGCCACCATCGCCGAGATACTCGGTAAAGCCTGAACCGAAGTTGCCCAGACCGGGTCCGCCGGAAGCCGCGAGCGTGCCGTCATTGGCGTTTGGATAACCGATGTCCTGCGCAAACGTGGCGCTGGTACCGCAAGAACCACCGACCCCGCAGTTGCGAATGCCCACGTCGATTTGCGTCAAGCCGAAGCGGAAGTCGTTGAGGACGGTCGGACTAAAGGTGTGGGTATCGGTGACGGTCACCTGGCGCGTGTTGCCAACTTCGTCGCCTGCTCCAAAACCTGCCGTGGGCAGACCTGGCAACAGGTTGGCACGATTGGTTTTCAGCTTCTGATCATTATAGCGCCCGCTCAGCGAATTATTCGCGCCCAGTTTCTGATCAATCTTGATCTCGTAATTATCAATCCTCTCCTTATTCGCGCGCTGCGTGAAGAAGTTGTTGTTGCCCTGGTCCGGATTGAAAACGTTCTTGGTAGGCAGCGGGTGGAGGTTGAATAGTTTTTTAGTGATCGGGCTGATCAGATTCGAGGGAATGACACCACCGGCGAAAGCCTTGCCTGTACTGGGATTGCAGACCGGGCCGTCATTGACACCCGAACTACTACCGTCGCCATCGCAGTCATGATTGGCAAACCCGGTGAAGTCTCCGTTCCTCGAACCAGCCGTCGGCACGGTCGAACTCGAGGGAAACGGCAAATTATTGCGCTGACCCAGGAAGTCAAAGAAGAAGAACGTCTTGTTCTTGACGATTGGTCCGCCAATGGTGCCGCCGAACTCATGAATCTGTTGTACCGCTTTCTTAAAAGGATCCAGATTCGTGACGCCTTGCGAAATGGCGACGCCGCGATCCCGCTTGAGCATTGGATGGTAAGCATTCAGTGCCGAGTTCTGGCCGTAATAATAAAGCGAACCGTGGAATTCGTTTGTGCCTGACTTGATGGAGGTATTGATTACCGCACCTGCAGCGCGCCCAATTTCAGCCGGCGGCACGCTGGTCGTCACCTTGAACTCGGCGATCGCATCCGGATTAGGAAATACGCCGATGGTTCCAAACTGCGGTTCGTTGTTGTCCACGCCATCCAGGGAGAAGTTGTTGTTCGTGGAACGCTGACCGTTAACCGTCAAGGCGCCACTTCCCGAACGCGCAAAGCGCGAATTCTCCGTCGAGCCCTGTGAGTTACTGGCTCCTGGTCCGCCACTGCCCGCACGTGGGTCGCCGTTATTGAACTGTCGCGCATCCGGGCCGGTGCCGCCGAAACCGGTGTTGCCGGAAGCGGCCACGCCGGGGGTTAGAGTAGCAAGCTGAGTAAAGTTGCGACCAGAGAGCGGCAACTCAGTAACTTCTCGCCCCGTTACGACGCTACCACGATCGCTGGATTCGGTTTCCACAAGCGGGGCAGCCGCAGTAATGGTTACTGTGCCGCTAACCGTACCAGGCTTCAACTGCACATCAATCCTGAGTCGATCGCCAGTCTGCAGAACTATTTTTTCCTGCGTCGCGGTTTGAAAACCTTCTTTGCTGACCGTAACGGAGTAGATCCCGATGTCGAGCAACGGTGCAGAGTATTCTCCATTATCGCCAGTAGTAACCGTGCGTGAGGCTCCGGTGTCAACTTTCAGCACAACAACAGTTGCGCCGGGTACGACGCCGCCGCTGGTGTCAGTGACCGTGCCGCCGATTTCGGCTTTGTTAGATTGCCCCAAAGCGGACACAGAAAGGATGGCGAGCGAACAAGCCAAAATACCCACTGGTCTTAGTAGGTGCATAATAGCCCTATAGGTCTTCATGGTGAATCCTCAAGGTGCGAACGATAAGAGAATAGCGTCCCGAAGCCGCTCGGACCGAGACGTTAAGAAATTGTCTACTTAAGGTTGTTGCGTTGCCGGCGCCCGCGCACAAAAATGTAACGGGCTCCAAAGTTTGTTGCCTTAGCGAACTAAGTATTTAGTACAGTTTGCTGTTGCTGTCAACAGTTTTTTGGACTGAAGTCAAAAAATATTTTCGGACAGGCTCCAGAGATGGGGACGAGAATGGCCAGTTTGTGAGCGAGATCAGCTATCTCCCTATTAGCTTAAGCTGCAAAGGATGCGCCAAATTTGTTCGCCAGGACCAGACTGAGGGCACCCATTAAGCCTGGCTCCGGACCCAGAGTCGAGGGCACGATGCGCGCCGTCGGCAGTCCTCTTCGCACGCTGCGGTGAATGGTTTTCGTCAGGGCCTCCTCAATCAAGGACCACGCGCGCGCAATTTCCCCGCCGACCACAACCACCTCCGGGCTGAAGCCGACGACCAGATTTGAAATGCCAATGCCGAGATAGGTTGCCGTCTCAATCAATGCGTTTAGCGCACCTGCTTCTCCCGCGAGAGCCCGATCAATCACCATCGAGAAAGTTGGAGGGTGCGCGTGTGCGTCCACTCGTCGTGAACCCGCGTACCTTGCCAGGGCCGCCCGCTCGGAAGCGAAGGCTTCCCAGCAGTCATAATTTCCACATGAGCAAGGTACCGGCGCGCGGGCACCGACGATCATGTGCCCGAACTCTCCAGCAGCGCCCCGCTCTCCCCGGTAGACCTGTCCATCAATAATGATTCCGGTGCCCACGCCGGCGCCGACCAGGACCACAATAAAATCGCGCGCGTCGGAAAGCTCAGGTCGACCAAACCACAATTCTGCGAGCGCAACGGAGTTGGCGTCGTTATCAATGGTGACGGGCAAACCTGTAGCGACAGCAATCTCCTGCTCAATCGGAAGATCGCGCCACTCGAAATAAGGCACGTAGACCGCGTGGCCCGTCTCCGGATCAACCAGGCCCGGTATGGTGACGCCCACAGCTTCTATCGAAGCTTTGTGGCGCTCGGAAAAATATCGTACCGACGAAATAATCCGTTGCAGAGCTCGTTGCGGATCCGGCTCAGCGGGAAATTCTTCCTGCTCCAGCACGCGCCCGGCCAGATTACAGGTCGCAATCACGGTGCGCGTTGGACGAATAGCGACCCCGATGGCAATAGGCCCGTCAGTGCGCAGCCGCAACATCGTCGGGCGGCGCCCTCCGGTAGATTCACCTTCACCAATCTCTTCGATCAACCCTTCGCCTTTTAGGGCTTCAACTATCGTGGAAATCGTGGATCGCTGTAACGCGGTTTCCCGGGAAATTTCAGCACGAGAAATAGGTTCCCGATCGCGGACATAGTTCAAGACGATCTGGCGGTTGATATCCCGGATTGTATTCAAGCGCGCCGCCTGGGCTTTCTTCAGATCGATACGTCGCATTGGTTCGGCTCCAGGCCAAGACTAAATCGTCTTAGTGGGAACGAGGATCGGGAAGCCTTTGCAGCTTCAAAAACGCGGGGGGATTAATAGTATGGTCCGCTGTCGCCAGTCAATGTGAATTTGTAAAAGCGGCAGTCTGGGGATACTCCTACTTCGTCAGGCCCTTGCCCTGGGTCACTGTCAACCGGCGATCAACTGCTGCTATGGCAACAATCTCAGTGGTACCGTCGGGCCACTTGATGTCGAGTTTGTCGACCGTAGTGGCCGGGCCCAGGCCAAAGTGGAGAGTCTGATCGTTTTGGGAGGCATAACTGCCGCCGCTTACGACGTCCTGCCGCTGGCGCAACTGGCCGGTGGTTAAATAGACGCTGGCGCCGATGGCGTCGCGTGGACTTTTCTTTGACACATCGCCAACCAGGCGCAGGCCTAACCAATGGCCGGGCAATGCGCTTACGTTTTTGAGTACGGTCGGTTTTGAGTCGACATTATTAAGCACCGCATCCAAACGCCCATCACCATCCAGGTCACCTACTGCCAGACCACGCGAGCACCACGAAGGGGCGAGTCCGCTCCCGGGTGCCGCGCCTACGCGTTCGAACTTGCCGTTCTTCAAATTGCGAAACAGGAGTGTCTGCTGAGCGTAGCTGGTGCCCCATTGATTATTGTCGACCGCTGGGTACACATGACCGTTGGCGACCAGCAAATCCTGCCAGCCGTCGTTGTCATAATCAATGAAGCTCGTGCCCCAGCCGAGGAACGGAAGCGTTATTTCCCCAAGCCCTGCCAGGAACGTAATATCGGTAAAATTGCCGTCCCCATCGTTGTGATAGAGGACATTAGAATCGTCCGAAAAATTTGTAATGTGAAAATCCAGGCGTCCATCGTTGTCATAGTCGCCGATTGCGATGCCCATGCCGGCCTGCTCGCGGCCATTCTCATTTAATGCCACTCCGGACGGGTAACCTAACTCTTCGAAAGTCCCATCTCCCTTATTGATGTAAAGCTGTTTGGGAGTGGAATCGTTTACGACAATTAAGTCCAGCAAATCGTCCTCATTGACGTGTACGAAGGCCGAGGAGAAACCGTAATACTTTTGCGGATCGTTAACGCCCGCTTTAACGCTCACGTCCTCGAAAGTGCCATCAGCTTTCTGGTGGTAAAGCGTATCGCTTTCCCCGGTCAGACTGCGTGGGCCGCACATGACGGGAGAGCCGCGAAATTGACAAAAATTCTGGCCAACTCCGCCCGGCTTGTTGGCCTCGCTCGGATTACGTGGGAGATTATTCAAATCGATCTCCAGGTAGCCGGGAACAAAAAGGTCCAACCGGCCATCTCCGTCATAATCACCCCAGGTAGCACCAGTGCTCCAACCCCTGCGGGCCACACCGACTTTTTCGGCAACGTCGCTGAATGTCCCGTCGCCATTATTATGATAGAGACGCGAGACACCAAAGTTTCCTACGAAGATATCCGGACGACCATCGTTGTCATAGTCGCCCACGGCTACGCCCATCCCCCAGCGCTCGTTTGCGACTCCGGCCTTCTCCGTTACATCCTCGAACCTCCAGTTGCCCAGGTTGCGATAGAGCGCGGCGCGGGGAGCCTTTTCCTTCCCCAACAGGGCCGGCATCGTCGAGCCATTCAGCAAATAAACGTCAGGTAAGCCATCGCCGTCATAATCAAAAATGGCCACGCCGCCGGACGGCACCTCGAAAATGTAATCCTTGGCCAGCCCACCGGCTCGGTGCTTGAAATTTGCCAGCGCCGTTTTATCGGTAACGTCCTCGAAAATTACCGGCGCTTTCGCGTCCATGATGCCCGTCGTACGCCGTGAGGAATAGGTCAAAGCCGGCCCGGTATTGACGCCCCCCATCTCCTGTTTCGGCTCCTGTTTTTTTGGCGGGGTCTGAGCAAAGGTCAAATAAGTGGAACTGAGTACCAGCAGAAAAATGAAAGCAGGCATTCTCAGGTAAACACTATGAATTGATGTCTTGATCATTTGGTTCAGGGGTAGTCTTGAAAACTGACCGGACGAAATTTTTGGGCGTGAAACGCTGGGGAACTTACCGAAAATACGCATCCCCCTTCGACGTGTCAAATTCAGAACCGCACGCATCTATTTAACTACTTCCTTTATAGTCAGGTAGCGATCAATACTCGGAGCAGTAATAATTTGAACGCGCCCGGTCTGCCAATGAACTTCGACCTCGCGCACGCCCGTCGCAGTTCCCAGACCTGCAACTAATCGCGGATCGTTCGACGAAAGATAACTGCCGCCGGTGGAAACATCAAAGATCTGTCTGCTTCCTCCCGAATCCTTAACGATCACCCGGGCGCCCACACCACCGCTATTGGACCTCGTGCCAACCAACTCGATACCCAGCCAATGATTCTTGGTTCCGCCGTTGCGCAGGATCAATGGCGCGCCATTCAAGGTGGCCACCGCCACATCAATCTGGCCATCGTTATTGAGGTCGCCGAAAGCGGCCCCCCTGGCGACCAGCGGCAGACTAAAGGCTGGACCAGCAGTCAAGGAAACATTGACGAAGCCTTTACCAGTGTTGCGCATCAAGAGTGGCGTCTGCTTGTACTTCAGATACCCCGTAGAAAGCTCAATCGTATCCAGCACATGACTCTGGGCCACAAAAATGTCGCGCCAGCCATCATTGTCCGCGTCCATGAAACGAATGCCCCAGCCCGAGTGGGGCAAGGTGATCTGGCCTACGCCCGATGCTTTGGTCGCATAGGTGAAACTCAAATCGCCATTGTTATGATAGAGCGGATATGTCTGATATGAGAGCGTGGTGATCACGATGTCCGGGTAGCCATCGTTGTCATAGTCAGCCGTATCGACTCCCATGCCGGCGAAGGTCTGGCCGTCTTCGTCGTAACCCGCGCCGGCCAACACCGCAATGTCTTCAAAGGACCCGTCGCCTTTGTTGTGATAGAGCGATTGGCGAACACTGTCGTTGGCCACGAAGACGTCCGTAAACCCATCGTTGTCGAAATCGGCGAAAGCGAGGCCCAATGCCTTGCCGCTGGTATCGGCAATACCGCTTTTTGTGCTCACATCTGCGAATGAGCCGTCCGGCAACTGGTGAAACAGCATATTGGCAGCCCCTTTGAAATTGTCCGGATGACAATAAGCGCGGGTGCCCCGGCTATCGCCGCACAGTATTGCTCCCTTTTCAAAGTCCCAATCAAGATAGCGGACTACGAAAAGGTCGAGTCGCCCATCGCGATCATAATCGAACCAGCCCGCACTGGTGGACCAACCGCCTCCCATAACGCCGGACTTCTTTGTCACATCGGTGAATGTGCCGTCCCCCTTGTTACGATAGAGATGATTAGCTTCATAACCGGTCACGTAGAGATCCACAAAACCGTCATTGTCAAAATCGCCCGCGGCGACACCGAGGCTAAAGCCCTCGCCTTTCAAACCGGCACGTTCAGTTACATCTTCGAAGGTGCCGTCAGGCTTTTGCCGGTAAAGCCGATTCCAGAATTGGGGATCACGCTTGTCCGGCATGCCGCCGGCAGGCATCGGTTCCTTTAATGAAGCCCCGTTTGTAAAGAACAGGTCCAGGCGACCGTCTCTGTCGAAATCAAACATGGCCACTCCCCCACCCATCGTTTCCAGGAGGTACTTCAGCGCCGTTGGCGAGCCGTTGTGTTTGAAGTTTGCTTTCGTTGCCGCTGTGATATCGCTAAATGTCACCGGCGACTGCCCCTGAGGTCCGGGTGGTGGCGGGTTCTTTGGCATCTCGGCCACGCTATAAGATCGTCCGGTACGGGGAGTGGCTGTGGGCGTAGGTTGTTGGGCCAAGCCTTCGCTCAAGCCCAGGCAAGCCAAGCAGGCGAGAGCAGCCAAAAAGCGAGTCACGCGCGGCCGCTCAACTCTGAGCGTAGTTCCAAATTCCCGTGTTTGGTTAAGAAGCGGGCCCATCCTCATCTGCAAATCCATCAGTATTTCTGCAGCCGCAGCTAGTTGTTCAATCGCGTCTTCGCCTCATCAATGAGCTGGTTGTTCTGCTCGTAAGATAGGCCTGCTTCCTTATCAGTCAGTGCCGGTGGATA
>Ga0209683_10000421_pt1 | contig 16743 bp, 13 predicted proteins | sample DOMMetBare2Fresh_FD_187474 | JGI IMG/M metagenome (GOLD analysis project Ga0209683, IMG submission 187474) | Wetland sediment microbial communities from St. Louis River estuary, USA, under dissolved organic matter induced mercury methylation -... | ecosystem: Environmental > Aquatic >... | reverse complement strand
GCCGCGCCCGCGGTCGTGGCCGCGCCCGCGCTCGCCGGTCGCCCCGCGCGGAGGGGTCGCCGGAGCGCCGCGCGGCGGCTCGGCGACCTTGCCGGTCGGGACGAAGTCCGGGGTGAGCTCGCGCCGGACGTAGGCGCGCCAGATCTCGCGGGCGTCGCCGGACGCCGCGTGGAGGGCCGGGTCGAGCGCCGCGCAGAAGCGCCGGACGTTCTCGAGGTCGCGGTGGAAGAAGCGCTCCGCCTGCGAGTTGTGGGCGGCGCCGACGACCTGCGGGAAGTCGATCACCACCGGCCCGTCGCGCCCGAGCAAGACGTTGTACGGCGAGAGGTCCCCGTGGATGAGGTCGCAGGCCAGCATCCGCACGGCCTGGCTCCGCACGTCGGCGTAGAGCGCCGCCGCGCGCTCGCGCGGCAGGTGCGCGTCGACGAGCCGCGGCGCGGGGTGGCCGTCCGCCCCGAGCACGAGCTCCATGAGGAGCACGCCCTCGTAGAACAGGACCGGCGCCGGCACGCGCACGCCGGCGGCGTGGAGCGCGTGCAGGGCGTCGGCCTCCTTGACCTTCCAGGCGTCCTCGGAGGCGGCCTGCCCGAAGCGGCTCCCCTTCGCCATCGCGCGCCGGGTGCGCGTGTTGCGCACCTGGCGCCCCTCCCGGTAGACGGCGTCGTTCCGGAAGCTGCGGTGGGCGCGCAGCTTGTAGACCTTCGCGGCGAGGGCCTCGCCGCGATGGCGCACGATGAAGAGGTCCGCCTCCTTGCCGCTCTTGAGCCGCGCGACGACCTCGTCGATGACGCCGTCGGCGAGGAGCGGGGCGAGCGGGTCCACCATGGAGGGTGCGAAGGAGTAGAGGACCGGCGGCTGCCGGTCAAGCCAGGTCTCCCGGGGCCGCCCGCCGGCGCCGGAGCATGACGAGGAGCGCGGCGATCCCGCCCGCGGCGAGGAGGTGCTTGAGCGTGTGGCCGCTCACGAAGCCGAGCGCCCCGTACACGCGCCCGTCCGCGGCCTCCGCCCACTTCGCGGCGCCGTAGAGGCCGAGCCCGGCGATCCAGCCCGCGGTCCCCGTGTAGGCCGGGGGGAAGAGGACGAGGACGAGCGGGATCGCCGCGAGCGGGTAGTACTGCACGAGCAGGTACGGGCGGAGGTCGCCCGCGCCCGCGTGCTCGGAGAGGATCCAGTACACGACCGTCCCGATCCCCGCGGCGACGAGCGGCCAGAGCAGCCGGAGCGCGACCCCGACGTCGATCCGCTCCGCGACGAGCGCGGCGAACAGGCCCATGAACCCCACCGCCATGGGCAGGCGGTCCCAGACGAGCGAGTCGTTCGACGGCGCGAGGTGGAACCAGGCCGAGCCGGCGCTCGTGAGGGCCACGCCCGCGAAGAAGACGGTCCAGGGCCAGCGTTCGCGGCGATCGCGGAACACGATCCCCCCGCCCAGGACCAGGAGGAGGCCGGCGGCGCCGATCGCCGCGAACGGCACGTTCGAGAGGACATTGAGCGCGTTGTCGACCCCGAGCATGCTGCGCCCGTCCACGAACTGGTAGTAGCCCTGCGGCTGCGGCATGCGCGCGGTCGAGCAGGCCTTCGCGACGGCGAGCACCGCGGTGGCGACGAGGATGCCGACCCGCCACGCGGCGCCGCCCCGGCGGGCTCGAGCCGCCGCTCCTTCGTGAGCCGACATCCCCGTCGTCATGGGCGACCTCTCCTTCTCAGTTCATCGTGTAGACGACGACCGTGCTCGTCCGGCCGTCCTGGGCAGCGAAGGTGTTCCCGGACATCCAGACGCCGAGCCGCAGGGGCGGTTCCTGGATGCCGAGCGCCGCCGCGTCGACGGCGTGGAGCAGCGTGCCGTCGAGCCCGTAGATCTCGGCGCCGGTGAAGAGGCGGGGGTCGGCGCCCGTGTCGACGAGCTGCGCCTCCTCGCCCACGGCGGGCGTGAGGAGCGGCAGGTCCGCGAGCCGGTCGGGGAGCACGCCGTCCGGAAAGAGGCCGGCGTCGGGCGTCCCGCTCCGCGAGACGACGTGGAGCGCGTTCGGGTCGCCGACGGTACGGACGACGAACGCATCCGGACCGTACGCCCCCACCCCGGTCACGTTGAAGACGCGGCCGGCGGGATAGAGGGGGGGGAAGAAGAGGAGGCGCGACAGGCTGTGCCCGCGCGCCATGTCCGCGACGTCGACGCCGCGCGGGAAGACCCGGTTCGCGATCGCCACCTGGCCGCCGCCGAGGTACGCGATGCCCTGCGGCGCGTCGACCTCGCCGTTGGGGGACGTGTCGAAGAGCGGTCGAGCGGAGGCGAGATCGGGCGAGACGGCGAAGACCCGGCCGGCGGGCGTGATCGCGAGGAGCTCGCCGGTGTCGAAGTTCCACCCCAGGTGGAACGCGCTCACGCCGAGCCCGACCACGAAGAGGCGGTCCTGGCCGGGCGTCCGGCGGAGGGTCCGATCGAACGCGTAGAGCCTCCCCGACTCGTAGCCGCTCAAAGGATCTGCCCGTTCTTCCGCACGACGATGCCCTCGACGTCGCCCGCCTCCGGCACGGCGAGGAGCGGCCTCGTCGCGTCGCCCACGAGCGCGCCGGTCTGCATGTCCATCGCCCAGACGCCCGTGGCGCCGCAGTCGCTGAGCAGGAGCGTCCCCGGTCGCTGCGGCCAGTACTGGATGCCGCAGAAGTACCTCTCGAGCGGCGTGCCGGGCTGCGGGACGATCTCCGCCTCCACCGTGCCGTCGAGTCGGACGTAGAAGACGTGCGACAGGAGGTCGGTCGTGCGCGTGCCGAGCCCGGCGATGGTGCCGCCGTGCGCCGGCGCGTCGGGCGGGATCCAGGCGAGGCCTTCCCAGCTCGCCCAGCTCCCCGGGTCCGCGAGCCCGCTCAGCTGGAGCGTCGGCTGGGGGCGGCCCGCGAGATCGACGGCGAAGAGCTCCGTGGGAGGCCGCCGCGCGACGTAGAACCGGCGCTGGGGCGGGACCCAGACGAGGCCGCCGCTCGATCCGCGCGCGCGCGGGTCGAGCGCGAGGACGTCGAGCTCCTTCCGGAAGCCGACCCCCGAGACGTCGGACGCGGGCGCGTCCCGTCCGCCGTCCTCGTCGTCGAACGAGATGGCGATCACGTCGTCGCCGTCGAGGGCGTAGGCGCGGTCGCGCTGCGGGTCGTAGGTCATGCCCTCGGTGTCGTTCCCGAGCCGCCGCCGCGTCATCACCGTCTCGGCGGAGACCAGCGACGGGACGGCGAGGGCCAGCAGCGCGGCGAGCGGGAGCGTGGGGTTCCGGACGAATGCCATCATGTCTCTCCTCCTCTGCGGGTCGATCCTCCCGCAGCCCGGAGCCACCGCCGAGCCGCCGTGTGACCGGCGACCCGCCGGGACGACCTCAATCCAGGAGGCCGAGCTCGCGGGCGCGCGCCTGGAGCCGCTTCACGAGCCGCTCCCACCGCTTGCGCAGGGCCGCCGAGCCGACCGGGCGCCCCTCCGCGGAGAGGAGGTCGGCGATGGCCTCGAACTCGAGCTCGTACTGGATGCGCTGCTCGATGAACCAGGCGTCGTCGTCGTCCAGCTCCGCCCGAAGCTGCTGGAGCGCCTCGTGCCGCCCGCTCGGGAACAGGCGCGACATGCTCGCCGCCGCCCCGGCGGCCGCCGAGCTCGAGGGCAGGGGCTCCGCGCGCCTCCGGTACGGGTCGCGCCGGATGCGCGCGGCCGCATGGGCGGCGACGCTGAACATCCAGCCGCGCAGCGAGCACTCGCCGCGGAAGGTGGCCAGGCCCTTCCAGACGCCCTGCCTGAACTCCGACGCCGCGTCTCCCGCGTCGTCCTCGCCGAGCATCGAGCGGAGGAACCGCTCGATCTCGGCGCGGCTGCCCTCGATCGCCGCGGTGGCGGCGCCGTCCAGATCGCCCGCGTCGCGCCTCGCGAGGACGCGCGCTTCGAGCTCGCTCCAGCGGGTCTGGGCCTCGAGTCCCTTCGGCGCGTTCCGCACCCGGCCTCCGCCATTCGACGATCGGTTCGGTGTACGCTCGGTCGCTCCACGCTGCCCGCGTGAAACCCATCGCGAGGGCGGCCTCATCGGGTCGTCCCGCCCGGGCAAAGGCTCGTGCGGGTGTGGTCGCGCCCGGCCCGGTAGGTCATCCACGTGCCCTCGGAGGAGGTGCGATGACCGGCCGTGGCGACGGCGAGCTCGCGGAGGATCCTGGCCCCCCGGACGCTCCGCGTCGCGGCGGCTTCTCGCGCCTCCTCGCCGAGCTCGCGGCCGCGCCGCGCGCCCCCCAGCGGGCGGCGTGGGACCGCGGCTTCAGGCCCGGGGACGTCGTCGCCGAGCGGTTCGAGCTGGTCGAGCCGCTAGGGCGCGGCGGCTTCGGCGTGGTGCTCCGAGCGCGCGACCGCAAGCTGAACCGCTTCGTCGCCTTCAAGGCGATCCCGCCGGGCGGCCAGCCAGACGCGCAGATCGAGCGGGAGGCGGAGGTCGCGGCGAACCTCGAGCACCAGAACCTGGTCCGCCTCTACGACTACGGCCGCTGCGAGTCGGGCGCGTTCCTCGTGTTCGAGCTCCTGCGCGGGGAGACGCTCGCGGATCGGCTCCGGCGCGGGCCGCTGCCCGTGGCCGAGGCGCTCCGCTTCGCCGGGCAGGTGACGCGGGCGCTCGCCCACGCGCACCGCCAGGGCGTCCTGCACCGGGACCTCAAGCCGGCGAACGTGTTCCTCTCCGAGGATGGGCACGCGAAGGTGCTCGACTTCGGCCTCGCGTATTACTTCGGCGCGGGCCCGGCCCGCAGCGGCACCCCGGGCTACATGGCGCCCGAGCAGCTGCGGGGCGAGAAGGAGGACCCGCGGACGGACGTGTTCGCCGCGGGCGTGCTGCTCCGGGAGATGCTCACCGGGCGGCGGGCGCCCCGCTCCGACTCCGAGGACCACCCGCATCCCGCGGGCGAGCACGAGGCGCGCATCGCCGCGCTGGTCGCGCGCGCGACCGACCCGGATCCCGGCCGGCGTCCACCGGGCGCGGATGCGCTCGCGGACGAGCTCGAGCAGATCTCCTCCGATCTCGCCTCGGACGATGGTCGAGGTGGGGGCACGGGGCACGCGAGGCGAGGACTCCTCGCCCTCGCCCTCGCGCTCCTCGCCACGGCGACGGCGCTCGTCTTCTGGATGCTTCGGCCGCCGCCCCCGGGGAAGGCGACCGCGAGCCTGGACGCGTGGAGCCACTACCTGCGCGGGATGGAGTGCGCGGACCGCCCCATGCACGGCGCGGACTGCGGCGCGCTGTTCCAGCGCGCGCTCGAGCTCGATCGCGACTTCGCCCTCGCGGCGTGGCAGCTCGCGGTGTGGGCGAGCTGGAACGGGCGGTCACGGGACGAGGTCCGCGCGCTGCTCGCGAGCGCCGAGCGGCTTCGCGATCGGCTCCCCGACAAGGAAGGGGCGCTCGTCCGGGCCTGGGCCCTGCACCTCGACGGGCGCGATGCCGACGCCCTCTCGCTGCTCGACGAGGTGGGCCGCCGCTGGCCCGAGGACAAGCAGTCCTTCTACCAGGCGGGCGACATCCTGCGGCACCGCGACGAGCCCGCCCGCGCGATCCCGTACTTCCAGCGCGCGGTCGCGCTCGAGCCCGACTTCCCATGGGCGCTCGGCGGACTCGCCCAGTCCCTCGGCGCGCTCGGCCGGGAGGACGAGCTGCGCGCGCTGTCGGCGGGGTGGGCGGCCGCGCCGGGGCCGGGCGCAGCCCACGCGCTCACGCTCGCGCGCGGGTGGCTCGGCGATCTCGACGGCGCCGTGGAGGCGGCGCGCCGCGCGGAGCGAGCCGGAGGCTCGCTGCCGGCGCGCGAGGACCTGCTCGGCGCGCTGGTCTTCGCGGGCCGCTACGCCGAGGCCGAGCCCGAGATCGCCGGCCTCGTCGCCGCGGCGAGCCCCGTTCGCAGGCTCGGCTACTACGGCCTCGCGGCGCTCGACGCGTACCGGGGGCGGCCGCGGGCCGGGCTCGCCCGGCTCGACGCCCTGGCGCGCGAGCTTCCGGAGGTGGAGCGGGACGCGGTGTACCACGCGCTCCGGGCCGACTACCTCCTCGGCCTGGACGATCTCGCGGGCGTGCGCGCGGAGGTCGCGGCGACGCGGCGGCTCGATCCCGCGCTCGGGGCCGAGCACGCCGTCTCGCTCGCCTGGCTCGGTGACGTCGACGAGGCCGAGGCGCTCGCGCGAGAGCTGCCCGCGGGCCTCCCGCTCGCGCGGACGACCGCGGCGCTCGTGCGGCTCCGCCGCGGCGACGCCGCGGGCGGCCTCGACGCGCTCCGCCGCGCCGCGGCCGAGCTGCCGGTCGTCGCCTGGCGCGTCGCCCCGCTCTTCCTGCTCGGGGAGCAGCTCGCGCGGAGCGGGCGCGACGCGGAGGCGGTGGACGTGCTGCGGCGTGCCGGCACGCTCTACGAGCCGCTCTCGATCTGGCGGAGCTGGGCGTACCCCCGCGGCCAGGTCCTTGCCGCGCGCTCGCTCGCGCGCCTCGGCCGCACCGAGGAGGCGCGGGCGACCCTCGATCGGCTCCTCGCCTCCGCGCCCGATCCCGAGCCGGACTGCCGCTGGGTCGCGGAGGCGCGCGCCCTCCGCGCCCGGCTCGCGGTCCACTGAACGAGGGTACGCGATTCGCGATCGCGAACTCGCCCTCCCGCCCATATCTCCAGGGCTGCACCCCCGCCCCGCTCGCCGCCCGCTCACAGCGCCGAGCGGAGCACGCCGTCCGCGCCGATCCACGCGCGCGCCATCACCTGCGTGTCGTGCGCGGAGCCGGGCTCGCCGGTGGGACCGACGACGATGAGCCCGCCGCCACCGCCGAGCCGAGCGCCGAGCGCGGCCACCGCGTCGCGGGCCGCCTCCGCGGCCGGCCGTCCGGCGCCGACTCGCTCGGCGGCGAGGCGGGCGAGCGTGAGCAGCCGCATGATGCGCTCGCGGCCGGTGCAGGACACCGCGGCGAGGGCGTCGTCGGCGTAGGTGCCGCACCCTACGATCGGCGAGTCGCCGATCCTCCCCGGGCGCTTCATCGACGTCCCGCCGGTGGAGGTCGCGGCGGCGAGGTGGCCGCGGGCGTCGCGCGCGACGGCGCCCACGGTGCCGTGCGATCCCGGGCCGGGAGCGAGCCCGGGCGGTGCGCGCGCGGCGGCGGCCCGCTCGAAGCGGGCCCGCTGGGCGGGCGTCACCAGCGTCGCGTTCTCGACGGCCGGGAACCCGACCTCGCGGGCGAACGCCGACGCGCCCGGCCCCGCCAGGAGCACGTGCTCGGAGCGGTCCATCACGGCGCGTGCGAGGGCGATCGGGTTCCGCACGTCCCGCACCACCGCCACGGCACCGCAGCGGAGCGTCGCGCCGTCCATGATCGCGGCGTCCATCTCCACGTCACCCGCCGAGGTGAGCGTCGAGCCGGTCCCGGCGTTGAAGGTGGGGTCGTCCTCGAGCGCGACCACCGCGGCGAGCACCGCATCGAGGGCGCTCCCCCCGGTCTCGAGCACCGCCCACCCCGCGGCGCAGGCGCGGCGCACGCCCTCGAGCCGGGGCGCGCCGGCCTCCCCGGACGAGGCGGGGTCGTCCGGGCCGAGGTCGCCCGCGCCGCCGTGCACGGCGAGGGCGGGGAAGCGATCGGGAGCGCTCACGAGCGCGGAGGCTAGGAGGGTGCGCCCGCCCTTGCAAGCCGCCCCGTGCGCACGTTTCGTTTGACGCGCGCGACGCGCCCCCGAATACTTCGGGGCGCGCCCGGGGGCCCCTGGGTGGTCCCCGACGAAAACCCGACAGCGAGGTAGGCCATGGCCGGTCGCGAAGTGGTCATCGTGGGAGCGGCACGCACGCCCATCGGATCGTTCCTCGGCTCGCTCGCGCCGCTCGCGGCCCCGCGGCTCGGGGCGGTCGCGATCCGCGCCGCCCTCGAGCGGAGCGGCGTCGCGCCCGACGCGGTCGACGAGGTCGTCATGGGGAACGTGCTCCAGGCGGGCGTGGGCCAGGCCCCCGCCCGGCAGGCGGCCATCGCGGCCGGGATCCCCCACGCGACCCCCGCCTGGACCCTGAACAAGGTCTGCGGCTCGGGGCTCAAGGCGGTGATCTCCGGCGCGCAGGCGATCGCCCTCGGCGACGCCGAGGTCGTCGTCGCCGGCGGGATGGAGTCCATGTCCAACGTGCCCTACTACGACCGCTCCGCCCGCACCGGCGCGCGCATGGGCAACGTCGAGCTCGTGGACGGCATGATCCACGACGGCCTCTGGGACGTGTACGACCAGCAGCACATGGGCGTCTGCGCCGAGGCGTGCGCCAGCTCGCAGGGCATCTCGCGCGCGGCGCAGGACGAGTTCGCGATCGAGTCCACCCGTCGCGCGATCGAGGCCTGGAAGTCGGGCGCGTTCGGGGCGGAGATCGTCCCCGTGGAGATCGAGGGGAAGAAGGGCGAGAAGATCGTCGTCGCCGAGGACGACGGGCCGAAGAGCGCCCGACCCGAGAAGATCGCCTCGCTCAAGCCGGTGTTCAAGAAGGACGGCACGGTGACCGCGGCGAACGCGTCGTCGATCAACGACGGCGCCGCGGCGGTGGTGCTCATGAGCGCCGAGCGCGCGTCGCGGGAGGGCCGCCCGGTCCTCGCCCGGCTCCGCGCCTGGGGCGGCACCGCCCGCAAGCCCGTCGAGTTCACGCTCGCGCCCGCCGACGCGATCCGCAAGGTGCTCGGCAAGGCCGGGCTCTCCACCCGCGACGTGGAGCTCTGGGAGATCAACGAGGCGTTCGCGGTGGTGTCGATCGCGAACAACCGGCTGCTCGAGCTCGACGGCCGGAACGTCAACGTGCGGGGCGGCGCCGTGGCGCTCGGCCACCCCATCGGCGCGTCCGGGGCCCGCATCCTCGTGACGCTGCTGTACGCCCTGAAGGACCTCGGCAAGAGGCGCGGCCTCGCCTCGCTCTGCATCGGCGGCGGGGAGGCGGTCGCGCTCCTCGTCGAGCGCTGAGCCGGGGGAGGACGTCGATGAACAAGGTCGTCGAGTCGGCGGACGCGGCCGTGAAGGACGTGCAGGACGGGGCGACCGTGATGGTCTCGGGCTTCGGGCTGTGCGGAAACCCGGAGAACCTGATCCTGGCGCTCCACCGGAAGGGCGTGAAGGACCTGGTCCTCGTGAGCAACAACTGCGGGACGACCGATCTCGGCCTGGGCGTGCTCCTCAAGGCGCGCCAGATCCGGAAGATCGTCGCCTCCTACGTCGGCGAGAACAAGGAGTTCGAGCGGCAGTACCTCTCGGGCGAGCTCGAGGTCGAGCTCGTGCCGCAGGGCACGCTCGCCGAGCGGATCCGCGCGGGCGGCGCGGGCATCGGCGGCTTCTACACCGCGACCGGCGTGGGGACGAAGGTCGCCGAGGGGAAGGAGACGCGGGTCATCGCCGGCCGCGAGTACCTGCTCGAGCTCCCGCTCAAGGCCGACTTCGCGCTCGTCTACGCGTGGAGGGCGGACAGCTGGGGGAACCTCGTGTTCCGGAAGACCACCCGCAACTTCGGGCCGATGATGGCGGCCGCCGCGCGGGTGACCATCGCCGAGGCCGAGCAGGTGGTCGCCCCCGGCGAGCTCGATCCGGACGGCGTGCACGCGCCCGGGATCTACGTGCAACGCGTGGTGAAGGGCGAGCGCTACGAGAAGTGGATCGAGCGCCGCACCGTGCGGCCGCGCGCCTAGAGGGAGGGACGATGCCGCTCACCCGCGAGCAGATCGCGCAGCGCGTGGCCCGTGAGCTGCGCGACGGCTTCTACGTGAACCTGGGCATCGGCATGCCGACCCTGGTCTCGAACTACGTGCCGGCCGGGGTGGAGGTCGTGCTCCAGTCGGAGAACGGCATCCTCGGCGTCGGCCCCTACCCGCTCGAGGGCGACGAGGACCCGGACCTCATCAACGCCGGCAAGGAGACGGTCACGGTCCTCCCCGGCGCGGCGTTCTTCTCGTCGGCCGAGTCGTTCGCGATGATCCGCGGGGGCCACATCGATCTCGCCATCCTCGGCGCGCTCGAGGTCTCCGAGCGCGGCGACCTCGCCAACTGGCTCGTGCCCGGGAAGATGGTGAAGGGGATGGGCGGCGGGATGGACCTGGTCGTCGGCGCGAGGCGGGTGGTGGTGATGATGGATCACGCCACCAAGGGGGGAAACCCGAAGGTGCTCCGCGAGTGCACGCTGCCCATCACCGGGCGGCGCTGCGTCTCGGCGATCTGCTCCGACCGCGCCTGGATGGACGTGACCCCCGACGGCCTCGTCCTGCGCGAGCTCGCGCCGGGCGAGACCGTCGAGTCGGTCCAGAAGCTCACCGAGCCGAGGCTGATCGTCGATCCGAACGTCAGGACGATGCAGCTCTAGGCCCGGCACCGCTCACTTCGTGGTGCTGGCCGGGACGGGGGTCGCGCCCGCCGCGCTCGCGGCGGCGGCCTTCGACACGCGGACCAGCTCGTCGCGCGCCTTGCGCACGTCGTCCCAGTCGGACGGCTTCGCCGTCTCGAAGCCCTTCTTCATGTTGAGCGCCTCGAGGATGGGCGCGTTGGCCGGGTCCTTCCCGAACGCGACGAGCGCCTTCTGGACCTTGGCGACCACGTCGGGCGGCACGTCCTTGCGGGCCGCGAACGGCAGCGGCGAGTACTCCTTCGTCGTGTAGAGGATGCGGAGCTTCTCGCGATCGGCGTCCGGCAGGAGCTGGAACGTGCGGGTGAGGCCGCCCGATGCCACGGCCTTCCCGGCGAGCACCGCCTGGTAGCCCGCCTCGTGCGAGCCGGAGACCACGATCTTCAGGTCCTTCTGGAGGTCGAGGCCGCCCTCCTGCTGGATCGCGAACAGCGGCAGCACGGCCGCGCCGAACGAGCCCGCGCTCGGGATGGCGATGGTCCCGCCCTTGAGGTCGGAGAGCTTCCTCGCCTTCGAGTCCTTGGCCACGACCAGCACGCCGACCGTCTTCGCGCCGACCTCGCGTCCGAACGCCTGGTAGAGCGGCTCGGACTGAACGTACGCGAGGGTGTTGTGGTAGTAGAACGCGTAGGCGCCGGCCGCCGCGCGCGTACCGAACTCCGAGATCGAGGGTGCGGTGACGAACTTCAGCTTCACCCCCGACATCTCCGAGATCTTGTCGATGAGCGGCACCCATTGCTCGGCGACCTTCGCGGTCGCGACCTGGGGAAGGACGCCGAACTCGTAGACCGTCTCCTCGGCGCGCGCTACGGGCGCGAGCGCGAGGGCCAGGGTGGAGGCCGCCGCGAGGCGGGCCAGGGCGAGACGCACGTGACGCTTCCAGTTCATGGCGTGTTCCTCCTGCTCCGTGTCAGCTGCGGTACCGCTGGGCCAGCTCGGTGAGACCGGAGGAGACGGCGCGGAGCCGCTCCGCCGTGCGGCGCATCCCTTCGCCCCCCTCGACGCTCCCCTCGGCCGCCCGGGCCAGCTGGGCGAGCGCCGTGACGATCTCGTTCACGCCGGTGGCCTGCTGCCGCGCGCTCTCGGCGATGCGCGAGGCGGCGGCGGCGGACTCGCGCGTGACCCCGGCGAGGCTGCCGATGGTCTCGCCCGCGCGGCGGGCGAGGGCGGCGGTGCCGCGCGCGGTGTCGCTCCCCTGGCGCGTGGCGCCCGCGGCCTCGCGCGTGCTCGCCACGATCTCGCCGAGCAGCTTCGGCACCCCGCGCGCCGCGGCCGACGACTTCTCGGCGAGCGCGCGCATCTCCCGGGCGATCACGGCGAACCCCTTGCTCGTCTCGCCCCCGTGCGCGGCCTGGATCGCGGCGTTGAGCGCGAGCACGTTGGTCTGCTGGGCGAGGTCCTCGACCGTGACGATGATCTCGCCGATCTGGCCGACCCGGCCGGAGAGGTCCCCGAGCCGCTCGCCGATGGCGCCGACGTGGCGCTCCACCGCGGCGGTGCTCGCGACGGCCTGCTCGACCACCTCCTCGCCGGCGTGCGACGACTCCTCGGCGGCGTGGGCGGCGGCGAGCACCTTGTCCGCCTGGTCGAGCGAGGTGGCGGCGGTCGCGGCGATCTCGCGGATCGAGACGTTCATCTCCGCGACCGAGGCCGATTGCTGGCTCGCCATCGCCGCCTGGCGCGTGGCCGCGCCGAGCATGTCCTCCGACTCGCTGGCGAGGGCGCTCGCCGCGGCCTTCAGCTCCTCGAGCATCGCCTGCAGCCCCGAGGTCATGCGCGCGAAGCTCTCGCCGAGGTCCGCCACCTCGTCGTTGCCCCGGGGCACCACCGTCTGCCGGAGGTCGCCCTCGGCGATGCCCAGCGCGGCGCGGGAGAGCTCGCCGAGGGGGCGGGTGAGGACCCGCGCGAACGGCACGAGCAGGGCGAGGCAGCCGGCGAACGCCAGGGCCGCGAGCAGCACGGAGCGCCGGCTCGCCGCGGCGATGCTCGCGGTGAGGTCGGAGAGCGGGAAGCCGATCTGCACCGAGCCCAGCACCTTCACGCCGGCCGATCCGGCGCCCGCCGCGGGCGCGAGCCCGAGCGGATCGAGGTACTGCTTGTCCGACTTGGCCTTGAAGCTCACCAGCGCGGCGAGCTCGAGCAGGTCTTCCCCGCCGAGGCGGACGGTGTGCTCGAGGAGCCGGTCGCCGAGGCCGAACGCGGCGAGGTCGGGCGCCGCGGGCCGCGCCTCGCCGAGCCCGGGCTTCACCGCCTCGGCGAGCGGGCGCCCCGCGTCGTCGCGGAGGATCACGTAGCCCGCGCCCGGCACGTCGGCGAGGGTCGCCGCCGCGAGCGACTCGAGCCCGGCGGCGTCCTGCGAGAGCACCAGGATCGCGGAGGTGTTGGCGAGCGCGAGCGCGGCCATGCGGCCGCGGACGCCGAGCTCCTCCTCGAGGAGCCCGCGCACGCCGCGCGCGAACGAGAACGCGAGGATGGCCGCGACGAGCGCGATGGAGATCGCGGCGATGGAGACGAACTTGGCGGTGAGGCCGACGCGCAGGACCGCCCGCCGGGCGGCGCGCCCCTCCGCGCCGCCGCCCGGCGAGGGCGCGGCGGCGGGAGGAGGGTCGGTGGGCGGGCCTTCGGCCTGGGCTGGCGATGCGGCTGCGGACGCAGCGTCGGACATCAGGCGCCTCCGCCCCCGAGCATTCCAGCCACGCTACCCCGCTCGCGCCACCGATCAAGTTACGGCGAGCGGCGCTAATGTCCGTGGGAGTCCGACCCCCACGCCTCGCCGAGCACGTTCGTCCAGTCCTCGAAGCGCTCGCGGGTCGGCACCTGGCGCCGGTCCCAGTAGCGGTCGTTGGCGCGGACGTAGGCGCGGAGCGCCTCGAGGACTCGGACGTAGTCGGCGCGATCGCCGGCCGTGAGGCTGATGTCGTCGGCGCGGGCGTTCAGGAACTCGATGGTCGCCGTGCGGAGCCGCTCCTGGTCCTTCTTGGGCCACTCCACGAGCACCATGTCGTTGGCGGGGTTCGCGTCTTCCTTGTTGGCGTTCAGGATGAAGTCGAGCGCCGCGCCCTGCTGGCGGAGGTTCTCGCCGTAGGACGAGATCAGGTGATCGCGGGCCACCGTCAGCATGAGCACCTGCTGCGCGGCGGTGAGCCCGTCCCAGACGCCCTTGTTGACGATCATCCAGGTGACGAGGAACTGCTGCTGCCAGCCGGGCAGGTGGACGTAGCGCACGCCGACGGTGCCGGGGTTGTCCACGCCGTTGAAGAGCTGGGAGACGTCGTCGAGCGGGGTCGCGAACTCGAACGCCTGCAGCTGGCCGGACTTCACGGCGTCGACGAGCGACCCGCCGCCCGGGATGGCGGCGATGAACTTGATGTTCTTCGCGGGGATGACGCCCTCGGCCACGAGGTCGTCGCAGGCGCGTCCGAGCACGTTCTCGCCCGGGGGGAGGTAGCGGAACGTCCAGGGCCGCTGGCAGAGGCCCTCGAGCCCGATGCCCTTCACGCCCTTCACGTTCGCCATCGGCTCGGAGAAGTAGCCGGAGAGCTGCTCGGTCGAGCCGACGATCGGCACCACCACGACACGGCGGTTGTTGAGGTCGAGGACCTCCTGGATGAGCTCGAGGCCGGTCTTGCCGCCCGCGACCGAGCGGCCGTAGAGGAAGCCCACGAACTCGTCGAAGGTGGGGCCGAACGGCACGCCCGAGTTGTAGATGAAGCCCCAGGCGCGGTTCAGCTCGCTGCCCGAGTTGTAGGCCGCGTCGAACCCGCCGCCGGCGGCGCCGGCCGCGACCGCGGACATGATGCTGCCGCCGAACTGCGAGGGGATCGCCGGCGTGCCCGGCAGCCTCACGAAGCGGACCGCCTCGGTGGGGCCGAGGGCGGTCTCGGAGACGGAGGTCAGCTTCGCCGCGAAGGCGTCGGCCGGCGGGCCGATGGCGGCGGAGGGGCTGAAGTTGCGGTAGCGGATCTCGACCGCCGCGGCGGGCCCGGCGTGCAGGGCGAAGCCTGCGAGCAGGGCGGCGAGGGCGGCGAAGCGGGGTGAGGTCTCGGTCATCGTGCTTCTCCTCGAGCGAGTCGACGTTGAGCTGCCGTTCGCACGGACGCTGCCGGCGCCGAGGTCCACCTCGCCGCGCCGCTCCGCCCTGGGTGCCGCCGGCGCAGGGTGCGCCGCCTCGATCACCGCTGGTCGTCCGGAACATGCGAAGTGTAGCGCGCCGCCGAGCGCGTTCAATGACGAATCGTGAATGAGGAGCACTCGAGGTGTGGCCGGGCCTCGGTGGCTGTAGGCTCGCGGTGAAACCCTCCGCATCCGTCCGGGCCGTGGCCGCTGCAGCGAGAGGCGGGCGGATGTAGGCTCCGGCGCGTGACGCCCATCCTCACGCTGCTGACCGACTTCGGCTCGGGCTCCGGCTACCCGGCCCAGATGAAGGGCGTGCTGCTCGCGGCGCTGCCCGACGCGCGCATCGTGGACCTGTCGCACGAGGTCCCGGCCTTCGACGTGCTCGCCGGCGCGCTGCTCCTCGAGGCGTGCCTGCCCTGGTTCCCGGTCGACGCGGTCCACGTCGCGGTGGTGGACCCCGGCGTCGGCACCGCCCGGCGCGCGCTCTGCGTGGTCGGCCCGGGCGGCCGGCGCGCCGTCGGTCCCGACAACGGGCTGCTCACGCCGCTGCTCGGACCCGGCTGGACCGCGCACGTCATCGTACCCGGGCTCGCCATCCCCGCCCCGGCGAGCGCGACGTTCCACGGGCGGGACCTCTTCGCCCCGGCGGCCGCGGCGCTCGCGCGCGGGACCCCGCCGGGCGCGCTCGGGCCGGCGCTGGCCGACCCGGTCCGGCTCGCCATCCCCGAGGCGATCCGGAGCGGCGGCGCGCTCGAGGGCGAGACCCTCGCCGCCGATCCCTTCGGCAACCTCGTGACCTCGATCCGCGGCGCCGCGCTCGCGGGTGCGACCGTCCGCGCGGCGAGCGTCGCCGGCCGACCCGCCGCGTGGGTGCGGACCTTCGGCGAGGCGGCGCCAGGTGCGCTCGCCGCCTACGTCGGTAGCGGCGGGCGGGTCGAGGTCGCGGTGCGGGAGGGCAGCGCCGCCGCGCGGCTCGGGGCGGTGCGAGGTCTCACCGTGCGCCTCGACCTCGACGCGCCGGAACCCCCCTGCTAGAGTCGTTTCCGCGATGCGTCAGTCCGCGGACAACAAGCGACGCGCGACGCGGCTCCACCACGAGATCCCGGTCGCGTACCGGAGCGTGGGGAGCTTCCTCACCGACTGGGCGACCAACATCAGCCACGGCGGCCTCTTCATCAACACGAGGAAGCCGCTCCCGGTCGGCACCGAGGTGAAGATCCTCGTCCAGCTCCCCGGCGCGTCGTTCCCGTTCGAGCTCCAGGGGCGGGTCACCCGCGTCACCGAGTTCGACAACCGCGCCAACATGGTGCCGGGCATGGGCGTCGAGTTCACCGGCGTGGACGAGGCGCGGCGGCAGGAGATCGAGGAGTTCGTGGACCGGCTGCGGAGGGACCTCGAGGAGACGTGAGCGGGGCGGCGGCGACGCGGCTCCCTCCTCCGACCCTCGATCCCGAGCGCGCCCCCGCCCGCGAGGCGGGTTAAGACCGTCCTCCCGTGCCGCACCTCGTGCTCGACATCGACGACCTCGCGCCCGGCGGCGAGGGGGTGGGCCGCGCCGCCGGCCGGACGGTCTTCGTGCCGTTCACCGCGCCGGGCGACCGCGTGGTCGCGGACGTGCCGCAGGGCGAGGGTCCCGCGCACGCGGTCCTCGTCTCGGTCGAGGCCGCGGGCCCGGTGCGCGAGCGGCCCCCCTGCCGACACTTCGGGCCCGAGGGCGACCTGTGCGGCGGGTGCGAGTGGCTGCACGCGGGCTACCTCGCGCAGCTCTCCGCGAAGGAGCGGGGGCTCCGCGAGACGCTCCGCCGCATCGCCCGGCTCGAGCCGGGCGGCTACGAGGCGAAGCCCATCGTCGCGTCTCCGCGGCCGCTGCGCTACCGGAGCCGCGCGAAGCTCCACCTCGACCGGGCGAGCGGGCGGCTCGCCTTCTTCCGGCGCCGATCCCACGCGCCGGTGCCACCTGCTCGAGCCCGGGCTCGACGCGCTGCGGGAGGCGCTCGGCCCCGCGCTCGTGCGCGCCCGCCTCGCGCCGCGCGAGGTGGCGCTCGAGTGGTCCGAGGGCTCGGATCGGGGCGCGGCCCTGCTCGTCCTCGGCGATCTCACGGCGGCGGTGCGCGAGCGCGCCGAGGCGCTGCTCGCCGACGTGCCCGCGCTCGCCGGCCTCGTGCTGCGCGAGGAGGCGGGGCCGGCGGCGCCGGTGCTGCTCGGCGACCCGGTGCTCCTCCACGCCCGCGACCCCGACGACCCAGCGGCCGGCCTCGCGC
>Ga0209683_10000413_pt1 | contig 16921 bp, 14 predicted proteins | sample DOMMetBare2Fresh_FD_187474 | JGI IMG/M metagenome (GOLD analysis project Ga0209683, IMG submission 187474) | Wetland sediment microbial communities from St. Louis River estuary, USA, under dissolved organic matter induced mercury methylation -... | ecosystem: Environmental > Aquatic >... | reverse complement strand
TCGATTCGCACCGGGCCAGCGTACGATAACGATGGTCGTTTATGTGATCGATAGCTTCGGCGAGCAGTTCGTGCTCCAGCTCTTTTAGTATTTCCGGTGGCGCTTCAGCATGCGTTCCCCATTCGAGCTTGAGCTTCATCAAGTGGGGCGCGATGCGACCCTTTGGTCCTTCATTTCGCACGCGCTCGTCGATCAGGCGCTTCATGCGTTCGACCAGCTTGGAAGTGGTCAGGCCACTCTTTGGCTCGACCGTGCGACCAAACTTGCGGTCAACCACGTCGCCCATATTTTCGAGCACTTTTCGCAGCAGACGCTCCGGCAGAGCCTCTTCTCGTTTCTTTTTAGGAGTTGATTTCGATTCATCAGCCATTTGGATAACAGTACGATTTTGCGTCCCGATTGTTTAGTCGCGTTGCGCTGCGACGCCAAGTGCTCTGCCAAGACATTTAGACGATAAAAACGCAGTCCATTTGGTGACTGCGCGGGAAAGGGAACTCAATGCTTCGTGTCGTCGTTATTCTAACTGAATTAGCGCTTTGGGAGTAGGGCCATCGCTATGACTGGCCGGCCATCTCAAGACCAGCCGGGCCCCATTTGCAACGTGTTAAGAAGCGGATCGCACGCTTCCAGCGTGCCAACGTTGTGAGCTTCCGTGCCGATCAGGTGCGCCCTGACGATCGCCCCGACAAGCTTGATGCCAACCCCTCCCTGATTAATCGTCTAACCTCTCTGCCGCGCTGCTTCGTAAAGCAGGATGGATGCGGCTACACCCACATTCAAACTTTCAACCTGTCCGTGCATTGGAATCCTGACAACCGCATCGGCGGCCGCTACTTCCGCGGCCGTTAGCCCGGTCGATTCCGGTCCGACGATCAGGGCTTTAGGGCCGGTCCAATCAATGCTCGTGAAAACCTCCGGGGCCTCGACGGCCGCGCAGACAGTCTCGATCTGATGTTCAGCGCACCACGCTAACGCCGCCTCGTAACTGACCTGGCTCCAGGTAGGCAGACGAAAGGCCGATCCCATGGCGCCACGCAGGGCTTTGGGTGAATAAGGATCGGCTGTATTCGAAGTAATAATCGCGCCGCTGGCGCCCGCGGCCTCGGCAGTTCTGATGATGGCGCCCACATTGACCGGGTTGTTGATGCCGTGCATAACAACCAGGAGCGGCTCGTTAGGACCGGCTAGCAACTGCTCCCGGTCAGGCTCTGGCCGCGCCGCCAGCGCCACAAGACCCTGCGGAGTTTTTGTGTAGGAGATTGAAGCCAGCAGGGCCTCAGTCACTGACGCGAGCCGGTCACATCCCTTGTGCAGCTCTTCCAGCAGCCGCTTGGCCCGCTCTTTTCTGCCCAGTTCGTCAGAATAGACAACCGCTTCGATCTCGAGCCTTGAGCGCACGGCCTCTTCGCACAGCCGCAACCCTTCGATGAAGATGGATTCTTCAATCTTTCCGTCGCGCACCGAGCGAAAGCGGCGCAGGAGGGCATTGTCGCGGCTGGTAATGGTCTCAAGCATTTAACAACACCACGTCCGGCGTCAGGTTAGGTCAATCTCGGCCCAAATCGGCCAGTGATCGGAAACGTTCAGGGGCCGGGCAACCCCCCACCGCTTAATTTTCAAACCTCGAGTAAAAATCCAATCGGCATGATAGCGGAGTCCGGCTCCGCGCCAGGTAGGAGTGCCGGTCGGCATCGGAGTCGAGTAGCCGCGAGCTTCCAGAAAACCTCGCGTCTCGACGCACTTCTGCTCCGAAAGCGTATTGAAGTCGCCCATCACAATGGTTGGGAGGGTTGATTTGTCCGCCAGGTCCATGATGGCTTCGAGTTGTCTCAGTTGACCATCAGCCTCCGGATGCGGGTCGATGTGCGCATTGAAGATCCGAATTTGTTTTGACCCAGGCGACACGGTCGCCGCCATAGCCAAGCGCGGCCGCCAAAGGCAATCGTGCCAGGGCAGGTCGATGCGCATGACCTCTTCGAGCGGCAACCTGCTTAGCAACGCAATGCCGGTGTCGCCAGAGTCGTTAAGTGCAATCTGTTCTTCAAAGTCCAGCCACCATTGTCTTTTCTTTGGGGGGATACCGCGCGGTATTCCTGCCGGCAAGTGTATCCAACCGAGGCTGAGTTGCGCTGCCAATTCACGCGCGACGTGCAAACCTCCGGCGCGTCCAGTCTCTTTGTCGGCCTCCTGTAGTGCTAAGATATCGACTTGCGGTAGCAGGCGACCGTCGGAAAAAGCAGCCGCTGCGGCGGCAATCCAGCGCGCCACAGTCGTTTCGCGGCTGAATGGTGGATTAAGCCCGACTTTTCGCAGCAGGCCGCTAGAGATTAGAAAACGCCCGACCGCATAGCGAATGTTGTACGAGGCGACGATGAGCCTGGTACGTTCCTGTTCGGCCGGGGCGGGCTGTTCTCCGAATTCGATCCTCGCCGACTCATCGAGGAAGGGGAGTGTGCTCTGCTCCAGGGGTACCATGCGCTGTATCTTTACGCGAAACTACTGATAACACAAAGAAACTGGAGGGCCGCCAGGCCACGCGGACCGGATTTAGGATTATGAGTCACAAAATTATCGCAGCGGTGGATGACATGATTTTTATCTCAAAGATTCGGACAGTGACCGAACACCTGGGACTGAGAATCCAGTTTGTCAGGAGCGTGCCGGCGGCTCTTGCGGCAGCGCGCGAGGAAAAGCCTTCTCTGGTCATTGCTGATCTGCATGCGACGCGTTGTGAACCACTTGCCCTTGCACGCGAGTTAAAGGCGGACGACGATCTTTGCGACATACCCATAGTAGGGTTTTTCTCACACGTCGAAACGACCTTGCAGGCTGCGGCGCAGGAAGCAGGCTACAATCGTGTCATGCCGCGTTCGGCATTCAGCAACAACCTCGACCGGGTCCTGACAGGCAAGTTCTGAGAAGCCAGGCGCGTGTGGCGCTGCAAGGTTCGGCATTCTGAAAGCATGCGATCCCAGGAACGTTAACGCACCGGTGCGGGGGCAATCACTTCATGAATGGCGCGCACTTCGTTGACGAGCTCGTCGTACTGTTCCAGATTCAGGGCCTGGGCCCCGTCCGACAAGGCGTGTTCCGGCTGATCATGCACTTCGACAATTAACCCATCCGCTCCCACGGCGACGCCGGCGCGAGCCAGGGGCGTCACCATGTAGTTCTTGCCTGTTCCATGCGAGGGATCTACCACTACCGGGAGGTGAGACAAGCGCCGCACTGCGGGGATAGCAGCCAGGTCCAGGGTGTTCCGCGTGTGCTGTGCAAAGGTGCGGATGCCGCGCTCGCAAAGCACAATCTGATAGTTACCCTCGGACATGATGTATTCCGCGGCCAGCAACCATTCGTCCAGAGTAGCTGACAGCCCACGTTTGAGTAGCACCGGCAGGCTGGATCTCCCCACTCGTCTGAGCAGCGAGAAGTTTTGCATGTTGCGGGCTCCTATCTGGATCATGTCACCGTAGCGCTCTACCAGATCGACACCGTTTTCATCCAGGGCTTCCGTGACTATTTTCAGGCCATAGTTCTCCCGAATGTCGGCCAGGATGCGTAAACCTTCTTCCCCCAGCCCCTGAAAAGCGTAAGGCGAAGTCCGAGGTTTGTAGGCGCCGCCACGAAAGAAACGAGCGCCACTGCGCCTTACCGCTTCCGCCACTGCAAAGGCTTGTGCGCGACTCTCAATGGCGCAGGGACCGGCGATGATCGCCAACTCGTCGCCACCGATTGTCGCGTCGCCGATACGAACGATTGTCTTCTCGGGTCTGAGATCGAGCGAGATGAGTTTGTAAGGTTTGCTGACCCTGATAGCCTCGGCCACTCCTGGCAGGTTCTCAAAATGCGACGGATCGACCGATGTTTGGTTTCCGGTAATACCGATGGCCGTACGTGTCGCCCCCGGCATCGGGTGACCTTTATATCCCAACTCGACGATGACGCTCAGGACGGTTTCGATCTGCGCCTCGGTAGCGTCGGGTTTCATTACAATTAACATATTGCACTTCCATCCTCGGGAACTACGCGCTGCGGCCGTGCTTCCCGTTAAGTTGCTTGAGTTTCCAATCTCCCAGAGGTTCAATCACTCAGGTAACGGCATTGGCAGCATGCGTTTCCCGAGGCACCTACATCCTTTCCGGCACACTGATTCCGAGCGTGTGCAACGCTCCCGTCAACTGGCGTCGCGCAATGTCGGCAGCCACAATCAGCACGGACTTCTTTGCTACATCCTCTTCCGCGATAATTCGGTGACGATGATAGAAAAGATTAAAGGCGCGGGCGAGAGTAAAAGTATACTTCGCCAGGTTCGCCGGCTCGGCGGAGTTGGCAGCCTGAGCCACGACCTCATCAAGTCTTGCTGCCAACATCACCAGTGTCCAGACTTCAGTGCCGGCCTCGCTCTCGAGGAACTCCGCTACTCGCGCAGCTGTTTCTCGATTCTTATCGGGCTGTGCGATCAAATCTCGGGCAGCCGCCAACGGCTCGGCGCCCAGCTTACGAAAAATAGAATTGGCCCGCACCGTCGCATTTTGACAATAAGTGCCCGTTTCACCTTCAAAGGCCAGCGCTTCTTTAAAGTCAAAGGCGATGACTGAGTTGCGCGTGAACTTCAGGAGAAAATATCGTAGCGCCCCGACCGCGATCGAGTGCGCAATTTCAGATTGCTCAGCCTGAGCGAGTTCCGGGTGCCTCGATTCCACCTCCGACAACGCGCTTGCCTCGAGGCGATCGATCAAATCGTCAGCCTTCACTCCCAGGCCTTTACGTCCGCTCATTTCAATAAATGGTCGCGCGCGATCCTCTTCGCTCAACTCAATTCCCAACTCGCTACAGGCGGCTGGCGAGAGGGCTACCATCTCGTACCCAAAGTGGACGCTGGCATTTTCCCCTAACTCCGGTACCAGGGCCGCGACTCCGCGCGCCACGATCTCCTGCGGATAAGCCTGCCTGGAATCGATGACGTTGTAAACGGTCACTCCGCCGCCAAAGTTTGGACGTGGCACTTCAGGCAGGACTTGCGCATTTGGCTCAGTAGTCGTCGTCCAGGTCACCTGTCCATCGGCATAGCTGCGAAACGGGCGGTAGTTAAAATCCAGCCCCAGATGGCCCAGCTTCCAAAGCTGGTAGGCAATATCCTTACCTGTGTAAGTCACGGTACCATTCGAGCGCACGATGACCTTGTCTGCTTCATGTTCGTCGGTGCCCGTGTGCGATTCAAAGGGCATCACCCAGCAACCTTTGCTGCGCCCTTCGCTCTCAAGCCTTATAACACCGGCGGCTTTCATCAACTCGAAGGCTCGATCCCAGAAGTGCAGGCCGAGAATATCCGACTCGCGCGCCAATAAGTCGTAACGAATCCCAAGCCGCTCCATTGTGTCGACGATACACTCGACGTTTCTGCCGGCCACATAGTCCGCCAGTGCAGCTATGGGGTTGTTGCCTGCTTCCAAAGCATGCAAAACCTCGATGCGAAGCTTCAGTTTCTCAGGGTTTGGATCGGCGACCGGATTGTCGTCGCGATAGAAAAGTCCAACCCGTGTGTAGAGGTCCCAGCAATAGTAATCAAAGGAGCGATTAGTAAGCGATTGGTCGAGCGCTTTAATCTGATCGAGGTTCATGTGCTCGAGATGCAAAAAGCCCACTACGACGTCTGCAACCTGTACCCCGGTATTGTCGATGTAATTCTGCACTTCAACGCGTTGGCCGCCGGCCCTGAGGATGCGGACAAACGTATCCCCTAGTACAGCGTTGCGAACGTGACCGATATGGGCGGCTTTGTTGGGATTGATGCTCGTATGCTCGACCATCTTCTTGGGACGAGTTTCATCCGGCCCGTCTGTCTCGTAAGTCTCCGGCAGTTGAGAGGAAAGATCAGTCAGCAATTTGGGGCGGTGGAAAAAAACGTTTACATATCCCGCGCCTGCTATTTCCACGCGCGCAACTTCAGCCGGAGCTTCAACCTCGGGCTTCAGACGTTCGGCGATTGCTCGCGGAGCCAGCTTAATGCCTGTGCCCTGCTTGATGAGCCGGGCCAGCTCAAAAGCGACCGGAAAAGCAAGATCTCCGAGCTCAGGACGCGGGGGCGTCTCGGCGTTGATGCTGTCCAGTTCAACCCCCCAGAGGGCGAGGGCGGCAGCGCGGATCTGCTGTTTCAGATGGGTCTGTAGCTCTGTTAAGGTCAATTAGCGAAACCTGCCTTTGCCTGGACTGCCCACAAAACCGTCGTCAAGCATCTTCAATACTTCCAATTAGTCGGGCATGAATGCTGTTTCCAACCCGATGAATTCAAACTCCGTCAGGCAAAGGTGAAATTATAACTTAGCGAGTAATGCGACCCTAGCGGACAATTGGTCTTGCTTGACATCTTTGCAGTCCGCTCTGCTACCATCCGAAGCCCGGTAAAGAATGCGCAAGCAGAGAATTTTAGTGGATATGTCGCAGGCAGACGCCTAAGACCTGCGAGTCTTAATCTCCCTGCCGATGGAATTGTGAATAGCCGGAACTATGAAGACTCTCTACTTTGACTGCTTCGCAGGCGCCAGCGGCGACATGATTCTTGGAGCCATGGTCGCTGCTGGCGTGGATCCTGAGTTTCTGAAGCAACAGTTGTCCTTGCTGCAGGTAGAGGGGTTTGAAATTGAGTTCGCCGAAGTAGAACGGGCCGGAATCAGCGCCACGCATGCACGCGTTCGGACACGCCACGAACATGCACACCGCCACCTTGGCGATATTCTTGAAATAATTTACAAGTCAGGGTTGAGCGACAAAGTCAAGGGCCTGGCCGCGAAAGTCTTTGCGCGCCTGGCCGACGCGGAAGCGCGTGTGCACAATCAACCAGTGGGCCAGGTTCACTTCCACGAGGTCGGAGCCCTGGACGCTATTGTAGATGTGGTCGGCGCGGCCGTAGCGTTTGACGTGCTCGGCATCGAGCGTTTCGTCTGTTCCCCACTGCATGTCGGCAGTGGCACGGTCGAAATGGATCACGGCCGCTTTCCGATCCCCCCGCCCGCAGTTTCCGAGTTGCTTAAGGGCGCACCCATTTACGCTTCTGACATCAAAGGCGAGCTGGTGACGCCCACCGGAGCTGCAATCATTGTCAGCGTCTGCGACGAATTTGGTCCGCTCCCGCTGCTGAAAATTCAGCATACGGGGTACGGTGCCGGGACCCGCGTTTATGAGAAGTTCCCAAACGTTCTGCGGGTCTTGATCGGCGAGGATGAGGCAGCGACAGTCTCCTTCGCTTCAGGGGGCGAGCAGCTCTGGATGGTGGAAACCAATCTCGACGATTTGTCCCCACAGATATTGGGCTACGTGATGGATCAGGCCCTGGACATGGGCGCCCTCGATTGCTACTTCACTCCGGTTCACATGAAAAAGAACCGACCCGGTACTCTGGTTTCAGTTCTTTGTCGCGACGCTGATCAGGCAAAGCTCTCGGAAATGTTGTTTAGAGAAACGACCACGTTGGGACTGCGAAGATATCGAGTTGAACGTCCGGCACTCGAACGAGAATTGGTTTCGGTCGGAACACGTTATGGTCCAATTGATGTTAAAGTAGCCCGCATCAATGGGCGGATTGTCAATCAAATGCCGGAGTACGAACAATGCTGCGCGGCCGCACGCCAGGCAAACGTAGCCCTGCGCCTCGTAGAAGACGACGTCAAATTGGCGCTTGCCCTGTCGCAACTAGACGTGTCCGAGTAGGCAAATATGAGCACCAGGAAAAATTCAGGAAGCAAGTCATTGGCGGCGGCTGGGCGCACGGCGACGGAGGCCGGCAGCCCGGCTGTCGATTTGAAAAAGATCGCGCGCGGCGTACGATTGATTCTGGAGGGAATTGGCGAAGATCCGCACCGGTCGGGGCTCAGGGACACGCCGCGGCGAACAGCCGAAATGTATGCCGAGCTGACCGCCGGCATGCACGAGGATCCGGCCGAACATGTGCGTCCGCTCCCGGGTGACAAGCACGACGAAATGGTTATCGTGCGCGACATCAGCATTGCCTCGATTTGTGAACATCACCTGGCGCCATTCGTTGGCAAGTGTCATATCGCCTATATTCCAAAAGATGGGCGCATAGTTGGGCTGTCGAAGCTGGCTCGTCTGGCCGAAACATTCTCTCGTCGCCTGCAGTTACAAGAGCGATTGACCTCGGACATCGCTACGACGCTCTTTGCAGGATTGAAACCGCTGGGCGTGATGGTGGTAATCGAAGCCGAACACACCTGTATGACGCTACGCGGCGTAAGGAAAGCAGGGGCGAAAACTATTACTTCGGCCGTCCTGGGCGGGTTCCGCAAAGATCCAAGGACGCGCGCCGAGGCGATGTCGCTGATTACCGGACGAGACTGAGAACCCGAACACCGAGAACGGTCCAGGATTCAGTTTAATGGAAACTTTCTACGTCACCACACCGATCTACTATGCCAATAGCCTGCCACATCTCGGACATCTCTATACGATGGTTGTGGCTGACACGATTGCGCGCCGCAAAAGACAGCAGGGTATCAAGACCTATTTTCTCACCGGCACTGATGAACATGGCATAAACATCGAGCGGGCTGCGAAACGCTCCGGTCGTACGCCACAGGAACAGGCGGATTATGTCGTCGGCTACTATAAGCAGATGACCGCGCAGTTCGGACTGGATACCGCACATGGCGGTTACGACATCTTCATGCGCACCACCGCTCCTTTCCACTATCAGGGGGTCGCTGAGTTTTGGCGCCGTGTGGCGGCCGCCAAGACACCGAAGGGAAATGACGCGCTTTACAAAGGGCATTACGAAGGCTGGTTCTGTGCCGCTTGTGCGGCCTATAAGACTGAAGACGAATACGTCAAGGCGGAATCAGCAGAGGGACCTCCGCGCTGCCTGATACATGAGACTCCCCTGGACAGCGTTTCGGAGGAGAGCTATTTCTTTCGGCTTTCAGATTATGATGAAGTCCTGCTGGCGCTCTACAATTCGCGGCCGGATTTTGTCCGCCCGGAATCCAGAAAAAACGAAGTGGCCAGTTTTGTTCGGAGTGGCCTGCAGGATCTTTCAGTCAGCCGCCTAAGATCTTCGGTAAGCTGGGGTATACCGGTGCCGGATGACTCCAGTCATACCATGTACGTATGGTTTGACGCGCTGACGAATTACATCACGGCCATCGGTTTCGGCAACGAAGAGCGCCAGCAGGCCGTCGGCTTCGAAAAGTTTTGGCCGGCCCTGCATCTGGTCGGCAAGGACATCCTGAGATTTCATGCCGTTTACTGGCCGGCCCTCCTGATGGCGGCCGGGGTGGAGCAGCCACTTGGCATTGTCGCGCACGGCATGTGGCTCGATCCGAACGGGCGCAAAATGTCCAAGACCCTGGGCAACACGATTGAGCTGGATGTTTTGGGACGGCATTTTTCAGTAGATGCTATTCGTTACTTTTGCCTGCGCGACATGGTGTTTGGTCAGGATGGTCGCTTTGGTTATGAAGGGCTAATTGATCGTGCCAACAGCGATCTTGCCAGTGGGCTGGGAAATCTCTCGAGTCGCACGCTTACGATGATTGCTCGTTATTGCGCGGGTCGCGTCCCGTCGGGAGAAATTGCGGATGACAATTTGCTCCAGGCCAAGCGAACCGGGATCGACACCGACGAAACAGCCATTGCCAGTTTTATTGAACACGCTCGCGATGAGTTCCTGATCTACTGTGACAACTTTGCTTTTAGTCGCGCTCTCGAAATAATCTGGTCCATTATTGCTCGTGCCGACAAGATGATCAGCGACGCGAAGCCCTGGGATCTGGCCAAGGATGAGAACCAACTCCAGACACTGGGTGCAGTACTTTATCGCGCGGCGGAGACTCTCAGGTGGCTCTGTGTGCTTCTTTATCCGATCATGCCGGGCGCGAGCCAGAATATTTACCGCCAACTGGGAATGGTTGGGAGCCTGGCGGCAATCGATCCTGCGGGATTGCGCTGGCGTGGATTAGCAGCGGGAACTCAAGTCGGAGAAATCGGCCCGGTGTTTCCACGGATCGACAAGAACAAAACCATGGACGAAATAAGATCAGCAACCGCAACCAGCGGCACTCATGTTACGGAAGCGGACGCAGTGGCAGGCTCATTGACGGCGAAGGAAAATGCGCCGGCACCACCGCTGACCGGGGCCACCGAAGCGGATGCGATTGTTGGCGTGGCGAGCTTTATCGAGATTGGCGACTTTGCCAAAGTCGATTTGCGGGTCGGCCAGGTAATCAGCGCCGAGCGGATACCCAAGGCTGACAAGCTGTTGTTGCTGAGCATAGATATTGGTGAAGACAAGCCACGGCAGGTCCTGGCGGGCATTGCGCAATATTACGAAGCAGAAAACCTGCTGGGTCGAAAGGTGGTAGTAGTCGCAAACCTCAAGCCACGGAAGCTGCGCGGCTATGAATCCCAGGGAATGGTGGTGGCAGCGTCATATGGTGAAGAAGGCAGGCCGGTGATTGCCACCTTCACCGAAGATGTGCCCAACGGCGCCCGCTTGAAATAGTTTAGGAAGAGTTCAATCGCCATGGACGATGATTAAGCCTTTTAAGGCCGGTGATCAATCGGCTGCCGTCTGCATCAATTATGTTTGTTGATTCGCACGCGCATATCGACGGGCCGGAATACGACGCCGACCGTGAGGAAGTAATTAAACGCGCGCGCGACGCTGGTGTCGCTGCCATATTGAACGTCGGGACAGGCGATCCGCACAGCGGCGCTCTCGAGCGAGCAGTTGAACTTGCAGAAAAGAACAGGGATATCTATACAGCGATCGGCATTCATCCTCACGATGCGCGTCATTTTGATGATCAGGCTGAGGACAGAATCAAAGGCCTGATCAAAACCAGTTCTCGCGTGCTGGCGTGGGGTGAGATTGGCCTCGATTATCACTATGATAATTCCCCGAGGGAAGTGCAGCGTGAGGTCTTTCGTCGCCAACTGAGACTCGCTCGCGAGGCTGGTTTGCCGGTCATTGTCCACACGCGCGAAGCTGAGGACGATACGATTGAGATTTTGCGTGAGGAATGGGCCCAGCCGGGCAGCCAGGGAATCATGCATTGCTTCTCTGGTTCGCTAAAACTCGCCCAGGCCACCCTGGGTCTCGGCTTCCTGATATCCTTTGCCGGGGTGCTGACTTTTAAGAAAGCGGAAGGTTTAAGAGCGGTGGCGGCAGAGGTCGGTTTGGACAGACTGTTGATCGAAACCGATTGTCCATTCTTGACGCCCATCCCTTTCCGGGGCCGGCGCAACGAACCAGCGCATGTTATTGAGGTCGCCCGTTGCCTTGCCGGGATTTATCAAACCACGTTGCCGGAGATCGGTCGCGTGACGACGGGCAATTTTGCCGGACTCTTCAAGCTGGAGGGCGTATTTGGCTGATCGTTTCTGGAGCCGGTAATTCGGGTGCAGGTCGGGAGTTGGCTTTTGCCGGTCTAGAGAAGACTTTCACATGCGCTCGCTTTGATGTTATTCTCGCCCTCATTAGAAGAGCAGGCATATGGCGCAACAAAATTCATTTGATATTGTTTCCGAAGTTGATCGCGCGGAAATTGTAAACGCGATCAACCAAACGCTTAAGGAAGTGCACCAGCGCTTCGATTTTAAGGGTAGCGCGGCCAATGTCGTGCTTGATGATAAAGACTTGGTCCTCTCGGCCGAGGATGACACGAAACTTCGCAACATGAACGATATCCTGCAGCAAAAACTGGTGCGCCGCAGTGTACCATTGAAGGCGTTCAGCTATGATGACTCTGAACCGGCGGCCGGCGGGACAGTCCGCCAGCGCGCGCACATTCAACAGGGAATACCGCAGGACAAGGCCAAAGAGATTGTCAGGTTCATCAAAGATACCAAGGTTAAAGTTCAGGCCGCCATCCAGGGGGACGTGGTACGGGTCACGGGCCGTGATCGTGATACTCTCCAGGATATAATCGCAAAGTTGAAAGCCAGGGATTTTGGCATTCACATGTCGTTTACAAATTATCGCTCGAATTAAACCAACGGGTTTCCGGATACTTAGCCCACAGACCGTAGTCTGTGCTACACGATGTCTTCATTGAGCCAAACAGCACTCGCGGAAGAAGTAAAGTTTTCGGCGCAACGAATCTTTAGTTCGATCAGGGGTGAACTTGCCGAGGTTGAAGTGGAATTCGAGCGCCAGGCTCGATCCAATATTCAGGTCATCTCCTACGTTGGCAACTACCTGCGAGCTTCGGGCGGGAAACGTGTTCGACCCGCACTGACCATCCTCTCGAATTACGCGGTCGGTGGCGATGGCTCGAATTACAACTCAATTCGCATGGCCACCGTGATGGAGTTTCTCCATACGGCCACCCTCGTGCACGACGACATCATTGATAACGCGGAGACGCGCCGCAATCGGCCAACCATCAACAGCCAGTATGGCAATCAAACTGCGGTGCTCATGGGTGACTGGTTGTACATGTCGGCATTTGAGACCAGCCTCAAGGAAAGGTCGCTGCCGGTCCTCGAGATTCTAACGGCCGTCACGCGAAAGATGACCGAAGGCGAACTGCTGCAATTGACTCTCCTGGGTCGCACCGACATTACCGAAGATCAATATCTCGAGGTATTACAACGAAAGACTGCCTTTCTATTCAGTGCCTGCTGTGAAGTGGGGGCCATGCTCGGAGGCGCTAACGAGTCACAACGCGAGGCGCTGCGGGATTATGGGTTGAACCTGGGGACGGCCTTTCAACTCACTGACGACCTGCTTGATTTCACCGGCAGCGGAAGCCGCTTGGGCAAGGCGGCCGGCGTCGATCTACTCGAAGGCAAATTGACCCTACCCTTGATTTACCTGATGCAGGGTGGCGACTCCGCCAGCCGCGAACTGGTGCAGACGGTATTGCGGGAAGGGGCTTATAACACCGTGACGCGGGCCGAACTTATCGCAGCGGTTGAAAACACGGGAGCGATTCAACGGGCCCGTACTCGCGCCGACGAATACGCCGCCAGCGCCCGGGATTGTCTCGATAATTTGCAGGATTCGGACTCGCTCCGATTGATCCCCACCTACGTGCTGGAGCGCGAGAGTTAGGCTGCTTTTCGCGTCCCAGGCGCCCGCCCTCCCCAAGCAACGCGCCGGCTGGTCCAATTTCGCTATTGTCTAAACCCGGATTAGCCGCTAAACTTTCTTCCGTGGAGTGGTCCAACGAAAACCTGGTGGCCAAGATGGCCTCGATGCTGCAGGAGTCGCGCAAAGCCCGGGCGCAGCTCTCCGGCCGGCTGCGCGAGCTGGAAGCTGAGGCTGACTCTGTGCGGGCGGAATTAGCTGAGCTGGACATTGTCGTCAGCCAGTCCGAAGCTTCTCTCTATCGCCGCCTTTCATCCGTCCTCGCTACCAGCAATGTCGCCTTTGATTTGCCTTCGGATTCGGAACTCGAGGCAGCAATGTACCGGAATTCGCCCACGAGACCACGGGCGGCCCAGCCGCCGATCGAGGCGCGCCGCCAGCCCATTCCTTCGGTGCGGAACAATGTTGAGGCGCTCAGCGATCGCTTTATGGACCGCACCATTCCCCAGGCGGTGAGCATGCTGCTGCGTGAAGAAGGAGCCCCGCTTCATGTAAACGAGCTGTTTAATCGTCTCAAGGAAGGCGGGTTTAAGTTCACTGGTCAAAACCCCACCATTAGTATCGCCGTATCTTTGAATCGTAACGGTCGCTTTCGCAAAATCGCTCCGGGCACCTTCGACCTCGTGATGCGAGACGCTTCGAAGGCCTCCTGATATTTTCACCCCAGCAATGTACTTCCTCACGCGCATTCGGCCGTGCCCCACTCCTCAGGCTCCTGGCAGCGCAACCGGCTCAAGACGCTGAGCACAACCGTCGCCCTTTTCGCATACAATACTCAATATGCGCGCGATGATTCTTTCAGCCGGCTATGGCACGCGTCTTTGGCCCTTGACTGAAGATCGGACTAAACCTGCTTTGCCGATACTGGGAAAGCCCCTGGTGGGCTACGTAGCCGAGTACCTTACCAGCTTTGGTTGCAATGAAATCATTGTCAACCTCCATCATCGTCCTGAGACTGTGCGAGCAGCGCTGGGAGATGGCCGGCGTTTTGGCGTGCAGATCACCTACGTTGAAGAGAAGATCATCCTCGGAACCAGCGGAGCGCTCGACAATGCGCGCCACTTGCTGGATCAGGAAACCTTTGTCGTTGTTAACGGGAAGATCATTACGGACATTGACTTGAATGGGGCGCTGTGTGCGCATCGGGCGGCGCAAGCCCTGGCGACTCTGGTGTTACTCCCGAATCCCATGCGGGAGCAGTTTTCGATGGTGGAAGTTCACGATAATCGGGTGGCAAGGTTTGGCGGCATGCCGGAACCAGCCTCGACAGACGGCAAGCGCGAGCCCGCCCCCCTGATGTTCACCGGTATTCAAATCCTGGAGCCGCGCATATTTGACTACATCCCGCACGGCGTGTTCTCGCATTCCACTACTGACGTCTATCCCCAGGCGATTGCGCAGGGTGAATTGATTGCGGCCTATGTCGCAAAAGGGAAATGGTATGAGTTGTCGACTATTCAGCGCTATTTGGAAATCAGTCTGAAATTGTTGGCCGAGCAGGGAGCGACGATGTTTGCAGGCGCGGGCTGCCGGATTGCAGCAGAGGCTCAGGTTGCCAACTCAATACTTTGGGATGATGTGACCATAGAAGCTGGAGCGAGGGTTAATCGGGCGATCCTTGGGGACGGGGTACGCATTGCTCACAATGAAGTGATTGAGAATTCTGCTGTGGTACGCGCCAGTCTGGTCAGCAAAACACCAGCTCCCGAAAAAGCGCTTAAAGGTCGAGTGCGAGGTGAGAATTTTGTCGTGCCTCTGGCGCAATGATACAATCTGCGCTCCATTAGCGACTCCAACTGGCGGGACCCCGGGTAGAGCTGTCCCGCCTTGTTTTAAAGAGAGACAGCGCTGTGCTCCCCTTTCGGCAAATGAATTCAGCCAAACAAGTCAGTCTGGAGGGTTTCGGCTCGGCCGCCGAGCGTCTGGAGCAATATCTGGCAGGTGCTGGCGCGGCTCCCTCAAGTAAGATCATTCCTCTCACTCCTGACGCCTCAACCCGAAATTATTTTCGCATCCCCTGGAAGCGGCACACCGCAGTTGCCGCCGTATATCCTGAGGCTTTCGATCCGGATGTGCACCCTTATCTGGATGTAACACGGTTGTTTCTCGAAGCCGGAATTCCGGTGCCGGAGATTTATGACGTCGCTGGACATCAGGGCATTATCGTCCAGGAAGATTTGGGAGATCTGCAACTCGCTCGCTTTTTTTCCACAGCTTCCGAAGAAGAGTGTGAGGAGTATAAAGAAAGGGCTATTAACCTGATCGCGCGGATTCAAAGGGCCACGGAAAAAGCAGTCGAGCTGAATTCGATTTCCAGCCGGCTGGCTTTCGACGAACCGAAGTTGTCGTGGGAACTCAACTTTTTCCGCGAACATTATTTTGGCAGCCTACGCGGCGAAGTCCTGAAGCGGGGCGAAGCAGCAGAACTCAAAGTGGAATTGAATGACTTGGCCGCGGAGCTGGCGGCTGTGCCTCGTGTCCTTTGCCATAGAGACTTTCACGGGGCCAACCTCTTGATCGATGGCAAAAAGCATTTGCGAGTCATTGACCACCAGGATGCAAGGATGGGTCCCGCCAGTTACGACCTGGTTTCACTGCTGCTTGATCGGCAGACCTGTTCCCCTTCGCTGGCTGAGTTGCGGCACCATCGCTTATACCTGCTTGAAGAGCGCCGCCTGCTGGGTTTGAGCTCGCTCGATCCTGATGAGTTCGCTAGAGAATTTCGGCTGGTCACCGTGCAACGGGGGTTAAAGGCCGTGGGCACCTTCGCCTATCAAACTGCCGTCTGTGGGCGCGGCGCCACCTACCAGGTGCTTATTGATCCACTGCTGGGAATTGTCGTGCAGGCTTCAGAGTGGCTGGAGCGGTTTCCGGTGCTGCAGAGAATGTTGAGATCGAGACTAAACCAGGAGTAAGGCGAACGGGTTCGGGCTGCTCCGTTGATCTTGAGCCGCCCGTGCTGCGCACGAAAACTTAAGAAGCCGTTAAGAAAGATGGTTACAGAAACAACACTAAAGCAAATGGCCGCGGCACATGTCTATGTTAATCAGCTTTCAGAGCATGTGGACCAGGAAGTGACTCTAAAGGGCTGGCTTTACAACATGCGCTCAAGCGGCAAGATCCTTTTCCCGCAACTACGAGATGGCACGGGCGTGGTTCAATGCGTCGTGCTACGAAACGCAGTGCCCGAGGAATTGTGGGAGGCTCTGAAGGGGCTGGGTCAGGAGTCGGCCTTGATTATTCAAGGCAAAGTGCGGGCCGATAGTCGCGCGCCCGGGGGTTACGAAATAGACGTTCTGGATGCGCAAGTGGTGCAGGAAGTCCATGACTATCCAATCACACCCAAAGAGCACGGTACAGAATTTCTGTTGGACCACCGCCATATCTGGCTGCGTTCTCGTCGCCAGCACGCTATTCTGAAGATTCGCCATACGGTCGTACGCGCGGTACGCGACTTCCTCGATAACGATGGCTTTACACTTTGCGATGCCCCAATCTTCACGCCGGCAGCCTGCGAAGGCACGACAACGCTTTTCGCGGCCGATTATTTTGACGGCGAAAAGGCCTACCTGACTCAATCAGGTCAACTCTACAACGAAGCAACGGCCGCAGCTTTTGGGAAAGTCTATTGCTTTGGTCCAACTTTTAGAGCAGAGAAGTCAAAGACGCGACGCCACCTGACCGAGTTCTGGATGGTTGAACCTGAAATGGCGTACGCCACCCTCGACGATGTGTTGACACTCTCCGAACGCATGCTTTCTTTCATTGCCTCGCGGGTGCTGGGCGACAGGGCTGAAGAGTTGAAAGTTCTCGAAC
>Ga0209683_10000411_pt1 | contig 16952 bp, 12 predicted proteins | sample DOMMetBare2Fresh_FD_187474 | JGI IMG/M metagenome (GOLD analysis project Ga0209683, IMG submission 187474) | Wetland sediment microbial communities from St. Louis River estuary, USA, under dissolved organic matter induced mercury methylation -... | ecosystem: Environmental > Aquatic >... | reverse complement strand
GGGGACTCGGCTACGGCGTCCAGTTGAGCCGCGCTCGCACGGTGCTGGTCGAGGAACGGGCCGTGCAGTTGGCGCGCGAGCAGGTCACCAAGACGCGGTTGGCCGTGGAGCAGGAACGGGCGCGCATTGCGCGGGAGCTGCACGACATCGTGGCCCACAACGTCAGTGTGATCGTCGCCCAGTCGATGGCAGCGCAGCGAGTGTTCACGGCCCAACCGGCCCTGGCTCGGCAGGCGCTGTCGGCGATCGAGGCCAGCGGCCGTGATGCCTTGGTGGAGATGCGCCTTCTGCTCGGTCTGCTGAAGCCCGAGCCGGGCACGTCAGAGCAACGGGGGCCCCAGCCGGGCCTCGGCCAGCTGGCCGGTCTCCTCAGCCAGATCAGACGCGCCGGGTTGCCGGTGGAGCTGGAGGTGCGAGGTGAGCCACGGTCGCTGCCCGCCGCGGTCGAGTTGAATGCCTACCGGATCGTTCAGGAGGCCCTGACGAACACCCTGAGATACGCGGGACCCGCCCGGGCGCGGCTCCTGGTCGCCTATGACGCCGACGTCCTGCGGTTGCGTGTGCGCGACGACGGTCGCGCCTGCAGCGGGGACGAGAAGCTCGTCGCGGGTCACGGGCTGGTGGGAATGCGCGAACGGGTGGCCCTGCTGGGGGGGACGCTCGCGGCCGGTCCACGGCCCGAGGGTGGCTTCGAGATCTCGGTGGAGCTGCCCATGGACGGCGGGCAGCCGTGACCATCTCGGTATTGATCGCCGATGACCAGCCGCTGATGCGCGCGGCTTTGCGCATATGCCTGGACGCCGAACCGGACATGGAGGTGGTCGGCGAAGCATCTGACGGGCGCCATGCGGTCGCCCTCGCCCAGCGCCTGACACCGGATGTGGTCCTCCTCGACATCCGAATGCCCTACCTGGACGGTGTGGAAGCCACTCGGCGCATCGTCGGCTCGTCCGACGGTAAGCCGGTGAGAGTCCTGATCATCACCACGTTCGACCTGGACGAGTACATCGTCGAGGCATTGCGCTCCGGCGCGAGCGGCTTCCTGCTGAAGGACACGACGGCTGAGGAGCTGGCACACGCCGTCCGCGTGATCGCTGCGGGAGAGGCGCTGCTCGCACCCTCGGTGACGCGCCGCCTGCTGGAGCGCTATGCGCGGTTCCTGCCGAAGGCGGGGCCGGCTACGAATCTGACCGCGACCCTGACCGCCCGAGAACTGGACGTCCTTCGCCTGGTCTCACGTGGATACACCAACGCCGAGATCGGCCAGGCCCTCCACGTGGCGCAGAGCAGCGTCAAGACGCACGTCGGCCACCTGCTGGCCAAGCTCGGCGTGGCCGACCGGGTCCACCTGGTGATCTTCGCGTATGAAAGCGGTCTGGTTCAGGCGAGTGACCGCCTGACCGCCGACGGCTGAGGGCCGGACGGGTCCAGCTCATCCCGCGGCGGTGTTGAGTGTCATCGGCTTGGTGGTGCCGTACACGGTCTTGCTCACCTGGTAGGCGTGCTTCTCGAGGGCCAGGACCTGTCGGCGCACCTTGGCCAGGGCGGCCGGGTCGAGGGTGACCGCCTTCACCAGCTCCAGTTCCTCCTTGTCCTGGTCGTTGGCGCCTGCCCAGCCGACCCGCACGGTGCCGACGCCGCGGGCGTAGTACTTCAGCTGGAAGGCGTCCGGCTCGGCCGTGACGAACTCCTCGGTGACCAGGACGCCGGTGTAGCAGCCGGCGGGCACGCAGGTCTTCTGGTTGGCCTTGGCCAGGCGGGCCCGGTCCTTCCAGTCCACGGCCGGGCCCCAGCCCTGGGAGTAGCTGGGTTGGCCGAGCTGGGGGTCGGCCTTCATGGTGATCCCGACCTTGGCGCCCTGCTGCCCGGCGATCCAGGTCGGGGCCTCGACCAGCTTGCCGTTCTCGTACACCTCGGGGTACTGACCGAAGTGCCAGACCGTGCCGGTGTCGTCCTGGGCGAAGAACGCCAGTTCCGCCTCGTTGAGCGTGCCGTCGGTGAAGTCCAGTTCGTAAATGACGACGTTGCGGACCCCTTCGATCTCCTTCACCAGGTCGGTGACGGTGAGGACGACGTCGTGGGCGAGCCGCTCGCCGTCCACGGTCGATGCCCCCTTGTGGACCAACTGGGTGCCGGGCTTCAGCGGGAACCACGCATTGTCGACCACGGTCGAGCGGGTGAAGGTGCCGAGGTCCACGTCCTCGGTCTCCTTCTCCCCCAGCGACGGGGACGAGGTGACCTGTCCGGGCGGCGACGACGCCGCCGACCGGGAGGACGGCGCAGCGGTGGACGGCGGCGAGGACGATGCCGATCCCGAGGAGCCGGTTTCGGACCCCGTGCCGCCGCACGCCGCCAGCGCGAGCGCCGAGAGCCCGATCGCCAGCCCCGCCAACCGTCGCGCAGATCGCATGACGCCTCCGTTCACGTGGTCGCTACGGGTGGGCCAGCCGCTGCTGTCGACGTCACGGTACGGCCCCGACCGAACCGCAGGTACAGCGACGGGACCACGAACAGGCTGAGCAGCGTCGATGTCAGAAGGCCGCCGAGGATCACGATGGCGAGCGGATGCTCGATCTCCTGCCCGGGCCGCTCGCCGAGGATCACCAACGGAACCAGGGCCAGCCCGGTGGCCAGGGTCGTCATCAGGATCGGGGACAGCCGTTCGCAGGCACCCCGGATGACCAGCGCCGGCCCGAAGGTCTCGCCCTCCTCCCGCTCCAGGTGCTGACAGTGGTTGATCAGCAGGATCCCGTTGCGGGCGCTGAGCCCGAAGACGGTGAAGAAGCCGACCAGGGAGCCGAGCGAGACGATCCCTCCGGTGCCGTACGCGGCAAGCACGCCACCGACCAAGGCCATGGGCAGGGTGAGCATTGTCAGCGTCGCCAGCCGCCACGTTCCGAGGGCAGCCTGCAGCAGGAGAAGGATGGCGATTCCGGCGATTCCGGCCGTGACCAGCAGGCGCCTGTTGGCCGCCTGTCGTTCGGTGTACTCCCCCAGCAACTCGGCGTGGTAGCCCCGGTCGAACTCGACGGCGGCCAGCTTGGTCTGGAATTCCTCGACGATCGACCCCAGGTCGCGCTCTTCGTCGATCTCCGCCCCGACGTCGAGGTATCGGGAATCGCCCTCGCGCTCGATGGCGTTCGGGCTCGGCACCAACCGCACGTCGGCGACCGCCCCCAGCCGTACCCGCTCCCCGCTCGGCGTGTCGATGGGGAGATTGGCGAAGGTCACCGGATCGCTGCGATTGGCCGGTGTGCTCCACACGACCACGTCGTAGGCCTTGCCGTCCCGGAAAATGTCGCCGACCTCCTCACCCGCGATCAAGGTCGCCGTGGCCCGCCGCACGTCACCGGGCTTCAACCCGTAGGAGGCGGCCTTCGCCAGATCCAGCTTGACCTCCAGCTGAGGGATGTCGGCCGAGACGGTGACATGCTCGTCCTTGACGCCCTCGATGCCGGCAAGGATCTTCTTGACCCCCTCTGCCTTGGCTCGCAGCACCGACAGGTCGGGCCCGTAGATCCGCAAGGCGATCGGCTCGCCGACGCCCTTGGACACCTCTCCCACCCGTTCCTTCAGGTACGTCTTCACGTCCCGGAAGAGGCCGGGGTAGGAGTCGACCACCTGATGGATCTGGTCGAGGGTGTCCTCGTAGTCGGCCGAGGGGTCGACGCTGATCCAGTTCTCGCCGAAGTTGACCCCGTGCACCTCGTCGGACAGCATTGCCTGCCCGATGTGGGTGCCGAAGTTCCGAACGCCCGGGATGGCACGCAGTTCCTGGCTCGCCAGGGTCATCGTGCGTTCCATCTCCGCGGTGGTCGTGCCGGGCTGGGCGACCCAGTGCATCAGGAAGTCGCGTTCCTTGAACGCCGGGAACAACGACTGGCCGAGGTTCGGGAGCACGGCCAGCCCGGCGAGGGTGACCACCGCGACGGTGCCGTACACCTGACGGGGCCGGGCGACGATCCGATCCAGCACGCGGGTGTAGCCGCTCTGGAGCCAGCGGACCAGGGGCGAGGATCGCCGCTCGATCGGCGCCCGGCGCAGCAGGATCAGGCACAGCGCCGGAGTGATGGTCAGGGCTACCACCAGCGAGGCGAGGATGGCCAGCGTGTAGGAGGCGGCGAGTGGCCGGAAGAACGCGCCGGTGAGCCCTGGCAAGAACAACACCGGGACGCTGGCGGCCACAATGATCAACGTCGCGTAGATGATCGGGCTCCGCACCTCGAGCGAGGCCTCGAGGATCACCGACGATGTCGACCGGCTGCTACCGCTGAGTCGATTCTGTCGCAGCCGCCGCACGATGTTCTCCACATCGATGATGGCGTCGTCGACCACCGCCCCCAGTGCGATCACCAAGCCCGCCAGGGTCATCGTGTTGATCGTCTCGCCGCGCCAGTACAGCACCAACATGGTCGCCATCAACGACAGCGGGATGGTGACCAGACTGATCAGCGCGACCCGCCACTCGAACAGGAACAGGCCGAGAATCACCACCACGAGCAGGAAGCCGAGCACCAGCGCCTGGGTCAGGTTGCCGATGGCCACGTCGATGAAGCTCGCCTGCTGGAAGATCGTGGTGTCGAAGGCGATCCCGGGCATGCCGGGCTCCAGCGAGCGGATGGCGTCCTCGACGCCGCGGGTGAGTTCCAGGGTGTTCGCCCACGGCAGCTTCTCCACGACCAGCAGGAGCCCAGGCTGGTCGTTGATGATCGCACTGCCGATCATGGGCGGCTGATCCTCGACCACCCGGGCGACGTCCTGGAGCTGGACAGATCGGCCATCGGAAGCGTCGATCGTCACCTTGGCGAGATCGGCCGGGGTGAGAACGGGCATGATGTGCCGGACGCCGATCCGCTGGTTGGCCGTCTCGACGAGGCCGCCCGTTCCGATCACGGATCCGGCGGAGAACCGCAGCAGTCCCGCGTCCACCGCGTCGGCGGTGGATTCCATGACGTCGTCCAGAGCGACCTTCTGTGCGGCCAGTCGCTCCGGCTCGACCTGGACGGTGAGCATCTTGATCTGTTCGTTCCACATGGCCACGTTGGCCACGCCGGGAACCTGGAGCAGGCGGGCCCGCACGGTCCAATACGCCATCATCGACAGGTCGCGGACCGAGTACCGGTCGGAGGTCATCCCGATCTTCACGACCCGGCTGGTCGCCGACAGCGGTGCCAGCATGACCGGTGGTGCGGCCCACGTCGGCAGACTCGGTGCAGCCTCGGCCACTCGCTCCATGACCAGCTGCCTGGCCTCGAGGTTGTCCGTGCCCGGCTTGAAGACCAGCCGGATGGACGACAGCTGGTGGACCGACCTCGATCGCATCTGGTCCAGGCCCGGCAGGCCGTTCATCGCCTGTTCCAGCGGCACCGTGACGAGCGACTCGACATCCGCCGTGGACAATCCGACGCACACCGTCTGGATCTCCACCCGCGGTGGGGCGAATTCGGGGAAGACATCCAAGCGCATGCCCGGAAGGGCCATCGCCCCGAACACCATCATGGCGAGGCCGGTCGCCGCGACGATGTAGCGCAGCCGCAGGCTGGCCGAGACGATGAGCCGCACCAACGTCCGACGCGTGGTCACGGTTCAGGCCCCCAGCCCGGCCTCTGCGCCCACCAGCTCGGCCGCGCCGACGGTGACGACGGCGGTGCCGGGCGCCGGCCCGCTGGACAGCAGCGCACGATCCCCTTGGACGCCGACGATGGTGATCGGCGCCCGCACGTACGTCAGGCTTTGGGGATTGGTGAAGGTCCAGGCCTTGCCCTTCGCGTCGTAGACCACCGCCGCGTAGGGGATCACCAGACCGGTCCCGCCCTTCCCCTGCTGCACCGGCTGGGTGGTGATCCCCAGTCGGCGCGCGCCCAGTTCGGACAATGTGATAGTGCTGACCTCAGGGCCCTTCGCCACGCTTGCGGCCGGATCACCTTTGGTGTCCGACGCTTCGGATTCGGCGCAGCCACCGACGCCCAAGGACGCCGCGACGACAAAGACCATGATCCAATGCCGGTTCGACATCTCAGCTCCCCATCTGCGTGGTGGTTGCAGTGGCCTGGCTCGACCCGCCGTCCGGTGACGGTTGGGCGGGCAGCGGGGCCGGCTGCGCGACGTCCCCACGGGCCGGGGACACGCCATCGGCTTCCTCCGCGTCCACGCCCGGTGCGCCGTCCAGGAAGGCCGCAGACAGGGCTGGGACGAGGTACAGCGAAACGATCGCCGAGGTGACGAGCCCGGCGAGTACCGTCACCGCCACGGGGTGGAGGAACTCCAGCCCGGCCGAACGCGTCACTGCGGCGGGCAGGAACAGGGCGGCGATGGCCAGGTGGGACACCACGATCGGCGTGGCGCGTTCACGGGCCGCCGTGATGCTCGCGGCCGACCACTCCTGACCACCCGGTAGCCGAGTGATCACTCCCGCGCGGTCCAACAGAACCAGGCTCTGCCGCCCGGCGAGGGCGAGGATCGCGACCAACCCGGCAAGAGCTCCGGCGGACGTGATCCCGCCGACGGCAGGGGCCGCCAGCACGGTGCCGCCGCCTGCGAGGGGGATGGCCAGCGCGAGCAACGCCGCCAGCCGCCAGCTGCGCGTGGCCGCCTGGAAGAGCAGGACGATGCCGACCGCCGCGGCCACCAGCCAGGCGAGCAGTGGGCCGGTGACCTGTTGCGTGGGCGTCTGCTGGGTCACCACCTCGGCGCGGTACTCGAGCGGCATGGACATGCCCCGAAGGCGGGTCGTGACCTCGGCGGTCACCGCGGACAGATCCCTGTCGGGTACCGAGGCGAGGACGTCGAGGTAGCGGCGGACCGCGTCGTGCGCCAGCACGACCGGTTCGGGGGCGATGCTGACCGTCGCCAGATCCCCGAGGCGGACTTGACGGCCATCCGGGGTGTCGATGAGCAGCGACGCCACCGTGGAAGGACTCTGCCGGACGGCCGGCGTGCCCCAGACCACGACGTCGAACACCTTCTGCTGGTCGTAGAGGTTTCCGACGAGGAGGCCGGAGATCAAGGTGGCTGCCTCCCGCCGGACGTCGCCGGGCTTCAAGCCGTACTGCTTGGCTCGGTCGAGGTCGACCTCCACGCGGACCGTCGGCTGTGCGGGCATGGCCTCCACCGACGGAGACACCACCCCACGGACCGTTCCGATCATGTCTCGAACGCCCTGCGCGGTCTGCTGGAGCGTCGCCATGTCGTCCCCGTAGACCCGGACGACGAGATCGGCCTTGGGCGACGGGCTCGCGGCGCTGATGCGGTCGTCGGCATAGCCGGAGACCTCGGCCCGTACGCCCGGATAGCCGGTGACGATCCGGCGCACCGCGCTCGACGTGGCCGCCTTGTCGGCGTCCGGTGCGATCGTGAGCCACAACTCCGCGGCGTTGACGTCGACGACCTGGTCCGAGGTCAGGGCCCGCCCGACGTGCGAGCCCACCTTGGTCACCCCGGGAGCGGTGCGGAGCTCCTGGCTGACCGCGCCGGTGACCCGGGTCATCTCGGTCAGCGACGTTCCCGGCGCCGTCTCCAGCCCGACGAGCAGCGTTCGATCCTGCAGCACCGGCAAGGTGACGCCGGACCCCAGTTGCGGGATCACCGCCAGACCGGCCAGCACCAGGACACCGGTCACCGCCAGGGCCCGCCCCTTGCTGGGGATGGAGCCGGCGACGACTCGATCGAAGGCTCGCGTCACCCAGCGGTGCAACGGCGGCACCCGGTCGGCGCGCGGCCCGGGCAGCAGCAGGGCCAGGGTGGGCGTCAACGTCACGGCGACCAGCAGGCAGGCGAGGAGGGCCAGCGCGAAGGTGATGGCGACCTGGCGGGTGAACGCCCCCACCACTCCGGTCAGCAGGACGAGCGGGGCGGCGGCCACCAGGGCGATCATGGTCGCATAGGTGGAAGGCCGGCGCGCCTCGTGCAGGGCGTCGACGATCACCGAGCCGCGGGGCAGCGGTTCGAGTGGGGCTGCGTTCTGCGCGAGTCTCCGGCGGAGCAGGTCCACATCGGTGACCAGGTCGTCCACGATCAGAGTGAGGGCAACGGCCAGGCCCAGCACCGTCATCGAGGTGAAGGTTGCACCCCGCAGATGGAGGACGTACAGGGCGGCGACCGCCGAGGTCGGGACGGCCACCAGGCTGATCACCGCCGCCTGCCAGGAACGCATCCCGAGCGCGATCACCGCCACCATGAGCAGCAACCCGATCAGCACCGTGAGACCGAGGCTGTTCAGGGCATTCTCGATGAAACTCGCGGGTCGGTACACCTGGGTGTCGACAGTGATCCCGCGCAGCCCCGGCTGCAAGTCGGCCATGGCCTTCGCGACATCGCGCGCCACCTGGGCGGTGTTGGCCTCCGGGAACTTGTCGACCACGATCATGATGGTGGGTCGGGCGTCGATGGCCGCGTCACCGATCAACACCTGGTGGTCCTCGACCACGTCGGCGACATCGCCGATCCGCGCGGGAGCCGACCCGCCTTCGAGCACGACATCAGCCAATTCGCGCGCGGAGGTGATCGGCGAGACGTGCTGGACCCCGATCCGCTGGTTCGGGGTCTCCACGAAGCCCCCGGTGCCTGGCGTGGAGGCCTCGACGAAGCTGAGCGGGGAGACCCACAGGGCGTTGCCCGTGGTCTCGATCAACCGGGTGAGGGTGACCTTGTTGGCGTGCAGGCGCGACGGATCGACTTGGACCTGGAGCTGGCGATCGCGCTGTCCCCAGACCGAGACGTTGGCCACTCCGGCAACGCCCAGCAACCGGGGCTTGATCTGCCAGCGGGCCAGCACGGACATCTCGATCGGGGTGACCGATGTCGACGCGAGGCCGATCATGGTGATCCGGTTGACCGAGGCCTTCGGCTGGATCACCACCGGGGGCGTCCCCACCCCCGGCAAGGCATGGGCCTGAGTCATCCGCTCCTGCACGACCTGCCGCGCTCGATACAGATCCGTGCCCTCCTCGAACGTCAGCTGGACTGAGGACAGGCCGGGGATCGACCGTGAGGTGACCCGTTCCACCCACGGCACTCCGTTGAGGAGGTCCTGCTCCAGAGGCACAGTGATCAGTTGCTCGACTTCGGCGGCGGACAAGCCCAATGCCTCGGCCTGCACCTCCACGGTGGGCTGGCGGAACTCGGGATACACATCGACCGAGGCGCCTTGAAGGGAGGCAACGCCGATGGCCACCAGGGCGATCGCCAGGGCGATCACCAGACGGCTGAACTTCAGACTCGAGTCGAGGAACCAGCGGATCATGCTCGACCTCCGGGGTCGCCAGCGCAGCCCGCCCGCGGTCGAGGCCCAGCGAAGCAGCCGCCTGTCGCGGATGGACATGCGTAACGGAGGATGCGTGAGCATGGAGTGCCCCCGCACCCGGTACCGCGGGCGTGATCCGGTGTCATGCCCACGGACGACGCACATCGACGCCCTGGCGTCGCCCGAAGGCGCGCCGGGATCGGTGGCGCATCAAAAAGTCGATCTGCTGCCGGCAGGTCTCGCCCAGTGCTCCCACGAGAGCGGTGGTCGACCGAGCGTGCTATCGCGGCCTACGCGTGAAATCCCCTGAGGCGCAATGATCGCGATCTCGATCGCGCCAACTATGGCGCAAGGGAATCTCCTAAGACAAGGTTAAGAACATTACTAAACGATTACTATCGAGGGGTCAACCTCAGGTCAAGCCCAGGTCAACCCCCCTGTGACGTCGGGCGGAGCCGACGCTGACGCCTCATGACGACCAGCACGCCCAGGGCGAGTAGTGCTGCGGGCACGCCGAGCGCCAGCGGGAGCGCGCCCCTACCGGAGAACGGAGGCTGAGGAGCAACCTCGAGCCGCAGCGCCGGGCTCGAGATGACCGCGTCCGTCGAATCTGGTTCGGTCACGGTCACGTAGAGCAGGATCGGTCCGCTGTTCACGGCCTGGCCATTCCAGATCAGCGGCGTCGACGAGTCGGCCGGCAGGCTGCCGAGATACCGGGTCCGGTCGGCGGACCAGTCCTCGGGGTCCACGTACACGTCCCGATCCAGGCTCAGCACGTTGAGGTGTGCCACCACAGCGGCCGAGGGGCGGCCGTTGTTGCGGATCGTCGACGTCACCCGGAATCGCTCACCGAGCCGGAGGGCCAGGGACTCCTGGTCGAAGTCGATGGTGAACTCGCCTCCGGGGTCTGCTCCCGACCACAGCCTGGCCGGGTGGGCTGTCCGGGCCTGCGCGGCCGGGCCACCGACCGCGGTCGAGATCGCGACGATCACGACCACCAGCGGTGGGGCCATGACCCCCGTGATCCGGGTGATCACGGTTCGGGCCCCGTTCACCGCCGTCCACCGGGATCCAGGCGAAGCCGGGCGGCGAGGGCGAGGGCGAGGGCTGGCGCGAGGACGGCAGCGATCCCTGGCCCGATGAGCCAGCTGGCATCTCGCCACGCCGGATGGGCGTCGACCACGACCGCGCCGAGGTAGCGCAATCCGGCGGTGATCGGGTCGACCCGCTGCAGGAGCTCGCCGGCCCACCCCCGCTGAGCCGACCCCGGCAGTTGGGTCGGCGCGTAGATCGCGAGGAGACCGAACAGGCTGGCGGTGAGGCTGAGCCGGCTGGAGCCGGACAACGAGCTGATCGCGAGTGCATACCCGACGAGGAAGAGGGACAGCAGGCTGCCCACGCCCAGGCCGGCCAGCAGCGTGGTGCCGGTCAGGCCGACGCCGTCCGCCAGGAACCACAGGTATGGCACGGCGACCACGAACGCCGCGATCCACAACGAGAACGCGGCGAAGCCCTTGCCGACGATCAGGGACCGCCGGGAGACCGGGGTCAGCAACAGCGTCTCCAGCGTGCCCCTGTCGCGTTCACCGCTCAGCGCATCGGCGGCCGTCACGAGCACCAGCAGACTGCCGACCGCCGCCACCAGCTGCAGGGTCACGTTCACGGCCTCGCGCTGCTCCAGGAAGTTGAGCGCCTGGTTGGTGGCGGCGAGGTAGAACACCACGCTCACCAGGACGGAGTAGGCGACCATCAGGAGGAGTCCCCGTCCCCCGAGCCACAGGTCGCGGAGCTCGCGCTCGGCCACCACTGCCCAGGCCCGCGTCGCGTCGTGCCTCCAGGCCGCCGATTTGGCAACGCCTCGGACGGATCCGGCGGGCGCGCCTGGGACCCGGTCCACCGTCATCGTTCTTCCACCTCCCTCTCCGCGGTGACCTCGAGGAACGCGTCACTGAGACGCCCGGACTCCAGGGCGAACTCGAGCACCGGAATGCCCTCCGCCAGAAGGCGTTCGAGCGCCCGCCCACCCGCGACGTCCGGTTCTGCACCCGGCGGCAGCGTGAGCGTGAGCTGCCCGGGGCGTCCGTCGGGCTGGGCCACCAGCTCCGGCTCTGGGGCCAACGCGGCGAGCGCCCTGGGGCGATGTTCGGGCGCGACCCGGAGCACCGCCCGACGGGGAGCGGCCGCCCGTCGCACCACCTCGGCGACCGTGCCGCGGGCCACGATCGCGCCGCGGTTGAGGATCACCACCTCGTCGCACGCCTCTTCGACGTCGGCCAGGGCGTGCGTGCTGAGCAGGACGGCCACCCCGCGCTGGTGGGCGATCTCCTCGACCAGGTCCAGGATCTGGCGCTGCCCGAGGGGGTCCAGACCCAGGGTTGGTTCGTCGAGGAAGACCACGACCGGGTCGTTGACGAGCGTCCGGGCGATCCCGAGACGCTGACGCATCCCGCGGCTGTAGGAGGCGATCAGCGAACCTCCGCGGTCGGCCAGGCCGACCTCGCCGAGCAGCCGACGTGCCGTCGCGCGGGCCGAGCCCGCGGATCGTCCGTACAGCCGGGCGTGGTAGGTGAGCCACTCCTCGCCGGTGTGCCCGCGCGGGTAGCCGGCGCTCTCCGGCAGCACCCCCAGGCTCCGGCGTATGTCGAGGGGGCGGGTGTGCGGTACCCCGGCGACCGTGAACCATCCGGCGTCGGGCTCGAGCAGTGTCGACAACATCCGGATCACGGTGGTCTTGCCCGCGCCGTTCGGGCCGAGCAGGCCCATCACGGTGCCGGCCGGGACCTCGAGGTCGAACGAGTCGACCGCGGTCACTCCGAGGTAGGTCCTGCGGAGCCGGCAGGCCTGCAACGCCGGGCCGGTGGCGTCCGGCCAGGACGAGGTCATCGGCCATCCCTTCCGGCTCGGGGGTGTCGGGGTCAGCCGCTCACCGGCCGCCCGAACACCTCGATCTCGACTTGACGATAGACGGCGTCGGTGTGCTTGATCTGGCAGTCGAGGTCCGCGAGCGACACGGCGATCTCCTCCTTCTGGAGGGTGCGCAGCTCTTGGGCCCGCTCGCCGGTCAGGGTCCTGGGGTCGTCACCGCCGGTCAACTCCTCCAGGCGCTCACCGTACTCCTCGATGATCTCGTCTTGGTCCTCCTCGTAGTCGTATCCGTGACTGCGCATGCACTTGGACCAATTTCGGCGGGCCTCGATGATGCGCGGGTCCGAGTCGACCAGGACGTCCTTGGGGTTGACGTAGGTACCCTTCAACTGATCGGGGGTGAACACCTGGGCCACGGCTTCGCGGGTACACCCACCGGTCAGCGAGAAGTCCTCCTCGTCGAGGGCGAACGCGAAATCCTTGTCCGGATGCTTGCCCCACAGCGTGCGTTCGTACGCCGCCCGGTCGGCCGCGCCGAGGCTGTTCATGATCCGGACGTTCTGAGGCCCGAGTCCTGTGGTGCGTACCGGGTAGTCGAAGCGGGTGGTCACCGCCAGGCCCCACTTCTCCTTGTACGACTTGCGGGTGTATCCGGGCTCGGTACGAACCCGCTTCTGCGCCGCGTCGATCGTTTGAACATCCACCGGCACGTATTCGAACCCGGCCTTGGCCATGCAGGAGGCGATGAGCGCCTGCGTTCGCTCCACGTGGTCGGTGAATTCCTCCGAGGTGAGGCCGAACTCCCGTATTCCCGGCAACGAGGTCGTACCGGACGTCTTCTGCGCTGGCGTGGCCGAGGTTTCCGACGAGCCGGGCGATCGCGGCGACGTCGTCCCGGCCGGGACGGCGGACGTGCCTCCCGACGCCGTGGTGGGTGCGCTGCCGCTACAGCCCCCGGCCAGGATCGCGGCGGTCGCGGCCACCGCCGCCGTCCACGTCGCCCGCCGATGCTGGGTGGATCGGGGCGTCGAAAGGGTGTTCATGCGTCACCTCGGCGGGTGCGGGCGGGTGGGACGGCACGGTCGATCTGGCTCCCGAGCAGACAAGCACACAGCGGCTGAACCTGAGCTGACGGCGAGGCGGCAGTCGTTCAGGTTGGCGTCAGCTCGGCTCTGTCAGGCTGCGGGAATGAGACGCCGGAGTCTTGGCCTGATCGTGCTCGGGGCGGTGGTCGTATCCTCGGTGGTCACCTGGGTCGCGAGCACGGTGATCCGATCGCCCGCCGAAGCCGCGGCCCGGACGGCACCCCCCACGCCGTCGCCCATCCTGATCCCGGTTGAGCAGCGCGAACTGGCCACCACCATCGTGAGCCGGGGCACCGGCCACTACGGCTCACCGCGCCAACTGTCCATCACCCCGTCCCTGCTCAAAGACGGCAACCGCGTGGTCACCAGCGTGCCGACCGTGGGAGCCGTGGTGACCTCGGGTTCCGTGCTGCTCACCATCTCGGGCCGGCCCGCCTTCTTGTTGGACGGTGCGCAGCCCTCGTACCGAGATCTCGGTCCGGGCGTGTCCGGCCAGGACGTCTTGCAGCTCGAGCGTGCGCTGATGCGCCTCGGGCTGAAACCGGGGCGCCTCGACGGCACCTACGATTCGGCGACCGGGGCTGCTGTCGAGCGGCTGTATCAGCGGCGCGGCTTCGCACCCGTGATCGCCACCGGGCAGCAGCTCGCCGCCGCGCGCCCCCGCGAGGCGGACATGATCGCGGGAGCCCGATCCTCGTCCGGCGTCCAGGTCCCTGCCGATGAGCTGATCTTCGCTCCGGCGACGCCGGTGCGGGTGACCGAGCGCAAGGTGGCGGCCGGTGCCCGGCCCGACGGGCCCCTGCTGACCGTCACCGACTCGGTGGTCGCCGTGGACGGTGCCATCCCGGTCGAGCAGGCCACCCTGGTCAAGGCCGGGATGGACGTCAAGCTCGACGAGCCCGCTCTGGGGATCACGGCCAGCGGGAAGGTGTCCGCGGTGGCCTCTCGGCCGGGCACCAACGGGGCTGACGGCTTCCATGTCTGGTTCAGCGTCGTGGTCCGCGACGCGCCGCCGGCTCTGGTGGGGACCTCGGTGCGCCTGACCATCCCGATCGAATCGAGTGGCAAGGCGGGCCTGGCGGTCCCCGCCAGTGCCATCTCTCTCGCGCCGGACGGGACGTCGCGGGTCCAGCGCTCCGAGCAGGGGCGACTCGCCTTCGTCACGGTCGAGCCAGGGTTCTCGGCCGAGGGGTACGTCTCGGTGACGGCACCCAAGGGCGGTCTCGCGGCCGGGGACCTCGTCGTCGTCGGCATGGAGCAGGCCGGGAGCCCCGGTGGCTGAGTCAGCCGCCGCGCCCGGGGTGCGCCCCGAACCGCCGGTGGATGCCGCGTCGCCGCCTTTGGTGCAGCTCGAGGGGGTGAGCCGTCGGTTCGGTTCCGTCGCTCCGGTGCACGCGCTGCGCGACGTCCATCTCGATGTGGCATCGGGCGAGTGGATTTCGATCGTGGGCGCCTCGGGCTCGGGCAAGACGACGCTGCTCAACATCCTGGGGTGTCTCGATCGGCCGACCACGGGGACCTACCGGCTGGACGGCGTCGACGTCGGCCGACTCGACGACCGCCGACGCGCAGGACTGCGCGCCCGTCACTTCGGATTCGTGTTCCAGTCCTTTCACCTGATGGCGCACCGATCGGTGGCGGAGAACGTGATGCTGGCCGAGGTCTACGGCCGACGACCGCGCCCGGGCCGTCGGGACCGGGCGCTGGCGGCGCTGCAGTCCGTCGGTCTGGCCGACAAGGCCGAGTCCTCACCGGCGCTGCTGTCCGGCGGGGAGCGTCAGCGCGTCGCGATCGCCCGCGCCCTGGTCAACGGCCCGCGGCTACTGCTGTGTGACGAGCCCACCGGAAACCTCGACTCGGTGACCACCCAGGCCATCTTGGATCTTCTCGCCGGGTTCCACACGGCGGGCCTCACCATCGTCATGATCACACATGATCTGGGGGTCGCCGAGCGGGCCGAGCGCCGGGTTCGCATCCTGGACGGACGCGTGAAGGTCGAGCCATGACGGCCGACAACGCCAAGGACCTGGCCCAGCCGTCGGGGATCTCGATCCGGGATCTCCTGGACGAGAGCGTCGCCGGGCTGTTCGCCCGTCCGCTCCGCACGGCGTTGACCGTGCTGGGCACGGTGATCGGGTTGGCTGCCCTGGTCTCGACGTTGGGGGTGTCCCGGACGGCCGGGAATCAGATCATCGCCCGGTTCGACGAGTTGGCCGCCACAGAGATCACGGTCAGCGCGAAACCCGCTGACCCGGAGGCCCCTCCGAACCGGATCCCGTGGGACGCGCCGGCGCGCGTGAGCCGACTCAACGGAGTGGTCGCCGCGGGCACGCTGACCCGTATCGACGTGGGCGACGCCTTGGTCGCCGCCTCGCCGATCAGCGATCCGCAGCGTCGGACGGACTTCAAGCTGGCCGTGGAGGCGGCTTCACCCGAGCTCTTCACGGCGATCCGTGCCCGACTGCGCCAGGGCCGGCTGCCGGACGCAGGGCATGGCCTGCGGCGCGATCGGGTGGCCGTCCTCGGCCCCAACGCCGCGGATCAGCTGGGCGTCCACCTCCTCGGGCCGATGCCCGCCGTGAGAATCGGCGACAACGTCTTCCTGGTGATCGGCGTGCTGGATGGCGTGGCGCGCAAGCACGAGCTGCTCAGTGCCGTGATCCTGCCGGAGGGCACCGCGCGAGACCTCTACCGAATCGATGCGCCGGAGTCCCTGGTCGTCGAGACCCGCGTCGGTGCCGCCTCGTTGCTGGCCCGGCAAGTGCCCGTGGCGTTGCAGCCCCGCGATCCCAGCGGGCTCAAAGTCGCCTCCCCGGAGCAGCCGCAGCAGATCCGCGCCGGCGTGAGCAGCGACCTCGACGTCCTGTTCCTCATCCTCGGCGGCGTGTCGCTGCTGGTCGGTGCGATCGGCATCGCCAATGTCACCCTCGTCTCGGTCATGGAACGCGTGGGAGAGATCGGTCTGCGCCGGTCGCTGGGGGCTACCCGCTGGCACATCGTGACGCAGTTCCTGCTGGAGAGTGCGGCCATGGGCCTGCTCGGAGGCCTGCTCGGGGCGAGTGTCGGCCTGCTGGTCGTGGTGGGGGTGGCGGCCGCCCAGAGCTGGACGCCGGTGGTCGAACCCCTCCTGCCACTGGCCGCGCCGGTGATCGGGGGATTGACAGGTCTGATCGCGGGCTGCTATCCAGCGCTTCGGGCCGGGCGTCTGGAACCTGTCGAGGCGTTGCGTGCCGGCCCGTGAGCCCGATCGCGTCGGGCATGGCCACCGGGAGGGCGGTACCCCAGAATGGGTGATCGACTCCTCGGTTGGGTCAGCTGGCCCTGCAGGCGGCGCGGATGCGTGGGTGATGAAGGTATTGCTCGTCGAGGACGACGCCCGGATCGCGGCCACGATCAAACGCGGGCTGGGTGCCGAGGGGTTCAGCGTCGACGTCTGCCTGGACGGCGAGGATGGGCTATGGAGAGCCGCCGAGCACCATTACGACCTCTTGATCCTCGACCTCATGCTGCCTCGCCGCAATGGATTCGAGATCTGTCGGGCATTGCGCGCCAAGGGTGACTGGACCCCGATCCTCGTGCTCACGGCCAAGGACGGCGAGTACGACGAGAGCGAGGCCCTCGATACCGGGGCCGACGACTACTTGACCAAGCCGTTCTCCTTCCTGGTGCTCGTGGCGCACGTCCGCGCGTTGCTCCGCCGGACGGCGGGTGGGTCACCGGCGCCCATCCAGGTGGGTGATCTCCGGCTCGACCCGGCACGT
>Ga0209683_10000410_pt1 | contig 16965 bp, 10 predicted proteins | sample DOMMetBare2Fresh_FD_187474 | JGI IMG/M metagenome (GOLD analysis project Ga0209683, IMG submission 187474) | Wetland sediment microbial communities from St. Louis River estuary, USA, under dissolved organic matter induced mercury methylation -... | ecosystem: Environmental > Aquatic >... | reverse complement strand
CGCCCTCGACATGGTCCGCACCCAGCCCTCGCGCACCCGCATCACGGAGAGCGAGGTGGCCGCCGGCCAGGCGAAGGAGGACATCGCCATCGTCCCGCTCGCGATGCCGCTCCTGGCCGGACCGGGCTCGATCGCCACCGTCATCGTGCTGATGGCGCGGGTCCGCGAGGGGCCGTGGTGGCACGCCGCGCCGGTGCTCGGGGCGATCGCCGTGACCGCCGCGGCGAGCTTCGTCATCCTCGCCGGCGCCGCCCGCACCGAGAAGGTGCTCGGCCGGACCGGGCTCGCCATCCTCGAGCGCTCCGCGGGCCTCCTGCTGGTCGCCATCGCCATCCAGTTCATGATCGACGGCATCGGCGAGTCGCTCCCGCGCCTGCGCGGCTTCTGACCCGCGGCCGAGACCGGGTCCCGGGCGTGACGCCGCGGATGCGGCTTCCACCGTCCGCGGCGGTTTGGCACACTCGCACCTTTCCCGGTTGCGAGAGGAGCCCACGGATGTCGGCCACCGACGCCTTCCGCCGCGCGCGCGATTTCCTCGTGAAGCACCGCGAGGACTACGAGACGGCCTACCGCGACTTCCGCTGGCCCGCCCTCGATCGCTTCAACTGGGCGCTCGACTGGTTCGACATGATGGCCGACGGCAACGGCCGGACCGCGCTCCACATCGTCGAGGAGTACGGCGCGGAGGTGCGCGTCTCCTACGCCGAGCTGGCCGAGCGCTCGAACCGGGTCGCCATCTACCTGCGCCGCCACGGCGTCGAGCGCGGGCACCGCATCCTCATGATGCTCGGCAACCGGGTCGAGATCTGGGAGGTGATGCTCGCCGCGATGAAGCTCGGCGCCTGCGTGATCCCGGCGACGAGCCTGCTCACCCAGGAGGACCTGAAGGACCGCATCGAGCGGGGCAAGGTCGGCCACGTCGTCACCGATCCGGCCGGCGCCGAGAAGCTGCGCGGCATCCCCGGCGAGTTCACGCGCCACGTGGTGGGCGAGTTGGTCCCCGGCTGGCTGCCGTTCGAGAGCGCCTACGACGAGGCCTCCCACTTCCTGGCCCACGGCGAGACGCTGTCGTCCGATCCGGTGCTGCTCTACTTCACGAGCGGCACCACCGCGAAGCCGAAGCTCGTGGTGCACACCCACCGCAGCTACCCGGTGGGGCACCTCTCGACCATGTACTGGATCGGCCTGCAGGAGGGGGACGTGCACATGAACATCTCGTCCCCGGGGTGGGCGAAGCACGCCTGGTCCAACTTCTTCGCGCCGTTCAACGCCGGCGCGACGGTCTTCGTCCACAACTACGGGCGCTTCGTGGCGAGCCGCACCCTGGAGGTCCTGGCCCGCCACGAGATCACCACGCTCTGCGCTCCACCCACCGTCTGGCGCATGCTCATCCTCGAGGACCTGACCCGGCACGGCGTGAAGATCCGCGAGGCCCTCTCGGCCGGAGAGCCGCTCAACCCGGAGGTGATCGAGAAGGTCCGCGCCGCGTGGGGGGTCACCATCCGTGACGGCTACGGCCAGACGGAGACCACCGCCCAGATCGGCAACTCGCCCGGCCAGAAGCTCAAGCCGGGCTCGATGGGCCGGCCGCTTCCCGGCTACCGCATCCGGCTCCTCGACGAGGAGGGCCTCCCCGCCGAGCAGGAGGGGGAGATCTGCATCGATCTGGAGGCGCGCCCGGCCGGGCTCATGGCCGGCTACGAGGGCGACGCCAACCTGAACGAGTTCGTGACCCGGCACGGGCACTACCACACCGGCGACGTCGCCGAGCGCGACGCGGAGGGCTACGTCACCTACGTCGGCCGCGCCGACGACGTGTTCAAGAGCTCCGACTACCGTATCAGCCCGTTCGAGCTGGAGAGCGCGCTCATCGAGCACGAGGCCATCGCGGAGGCGGCCGTGGTGCCGAGCCCCGACCCGCTCCGCGGCCTCCTGCCCAAGGCGTACGTGATCCTGAAGCCCGGGCGCACGCCCGGCCGGGAGCTGGCGCTCGAGATCTTCAAGTTCCTTCGCCGGCGGCTCGCCCCCTACAAGCGCATCCGCCGGCTCGAGTTCTCGGACCTGCCCAAGACCGTGTCGGGCAAGATCCGCCGCGTCGAGCTGCGCAAGCGCGAGCAGGCGGGCGGGGCGACCGCGGCCCGAGGCACGCTCGAGTTCTGGCAGGAGGACTTCCCGGAGCTGAAGTAGCGACGCGCCGCGGCGGCCGGCGCGGACCGCGCGGCGGGAGGAGCCCCGCGCGAAGGGGCGGAAGCGCGCAGCGGCCCCTTGATTGTCGATTCTCCGTGGCGCCGGGGTGCCGTCTCGGTGCATCCTTGCGGCCCAACGAAACCCGCCCGCGCCGCCGCGCGCGGGACATGGAGCGACGACGCCATGGCCCCACCTCGCGTGATCCGCACCTTCTCCATGCTCGGCGCCGACGGCGCCGGGAAGACGGCGCTCGTCGAGGCGCTGCTCCGCGTCGCCGACTCGAAGCGCGCCTCCGCCGAGGGATCCACCTCGCGCCTCGACGCCGAGCCCGAGGAGAAGAAGCGGAACTTCACGCTGTCGCTCCACCCGGAGAGCTTCGAGGAGGGCGGGCGCGCGTTCCACGTCCTCGACTGCCCGGGCTTCGCCGCGTTCCTGACCGAGGTCGAGTGGGCGCTCCAGGTCTCCGACGGCGCGTTCCTGGCGGTCTCCGCGGCCGACGGCGCCCACAACCGCACCGAGCGGACCTACGACGTGCTCTCGGAGTCTGGCCGCCCCGCCGTCGGCGTCATCACCCGCCTCGACCACGAGCAGGCCGACGCCGCCAGGGCGCTCGCCGACGTCGAGACCTCGCTCAAGGTGAAGCCGGTGCCGCTCCAGCTCCCCATCGGCGGCGGCGTGGCCGGCCCGTTCCAGGGGGTGGTCGACCTCGTGACGATGAAGGCGCTGCGCGTCGATCCCAAGGCCTACGGCAAGCTGGTCGAGGGCGAGGTCCCCGCCGACCTGAAGGAGGACGCGGAGCTGGCGCGCACCGCCCTCATCGAGGCGGCGGCCGAGGCCGACGACGAGCTGCTCGGGAAGTACCTCGAGGGCACGCCGCTCACGCCCGAGGAGATCGACCGCGGGCTCGCCGCGGGGGCCGTCCAGCAGAAGTTCCTGCCGATCGCCTACGCCTGCGCGAAGAGCGGCGGCGGGGTGCGCGCGCTGCTCGACCTCGCGGTCCGGCTCCTGCCCGGGCCCGAGGCGCGCGAGGTGAAGGGCAAGGACCTCGGCGGAAAGGAGTCGACCCGGCCCTCGACCGCGACCACGCCGTTCGTCGGGCAGGTCTTCAAGACCACCATCGATCACTTCGCGGGGCGCATCGACTACGTCCGCGTCTTCTCGGGCACGCTGCGCCCCGAGGCCGCGCTCATGAACCCGCGCACCCGCAGCGAGGAGCGGGTGGGCCACTTCTTCCGGACCGACGGATCGCAGAACGTCGAGCTGAAGGAGGCCGGCCCGGGCGACTTCGTGGTCCTCATGAAGCTCAAGGACGCGCGGACGGGCGACACGCTGTGCGACCGGGACGCGCCGTTCGTCCTGCCCGACTTCGCCCAGCACACCCGGCCGGTGTCGTACGCGGTCCACGCCAAGGCCGGCGACGACAAGGCGTCCGCGGCGCTGCACAAGCTCATCGAGGAGGACCCGTCGCTCGAGCTCGCCCGCTCGCCCGAGACCGGCGAGATGCTCCTCCAGGGCATGGGGCAGGCCCACATCGACGTGACCGTGGAGCGCATGAAGCGCAAGCACGGCGTGGAGATCACGCTCGCGCCCCCCGCCCCCGCCTACCTCGAGACCATCACCACGGCGTCCAAGGCGCAGGGCAAGTTCAAGCGCCAGACCGGCGGCCACGGCCAGTACGGCGACGCGCACGTGGAGCTGTATCCGAAGGGGCGCGGCGAGGGGTTCGAGTTCGAGGACGCGATCGTCGGCGGGACCATCCCGCGCCAGTTCATCCCCTCGGTCGAGAAGGGCATCCGCGGGGCGATCGGCGCCGGGCCGCTCGCCGGGTACCCGGTGGTCGACTTCAAGGCGAAGCTGGTCTTCGGCAGCTACCACGACGTGGACTCGTCCGACATGGCGTTCCAGGTCGCGGGCTCGATGGCCTTCAAGAAGGCGGTCCTCGAGGCGCGCCCGATCCTGCTCGAGCCGGTGATGAAGCTCGAGGTGCGGGTGCCGGAGGAGTACGTGGGCGCGGTGATGGGCGACCTCAACAGCCGGCGCGCCAAGGTGCAGGGCATGGAGCCGCTCGCCCGCGGGGTGCTGGTGCGCGCGCTGTGCCCGCACGCGGAGGCGATGACCTACGACGCGGACCTCCGCTCGCTCACCCAGGGCGTCGGCTACTTCACGATGGAACCGTCGCACTACGACCCGGTGCCGCCCCCCATCGCCCAGAAGATCATCGAGAAGCGCCGGGCGGAGGGGAAGGTGAAGGGGGTCGAGGAGTAGGGCCGAGCCCGAGCCCGGGGCCCGAGCGACCGAGCCGGGCAGACCTGACCCGCGCTTGCGCGGGTTGAGCTTCGCTGGCGCCGGGCGGCGCGCTTTGCGGGGGGGGGACGCAGGTCGACCGCGCGGCCGTCGCCGCGGCTCGGTTCGATCTGCCTGCGCGCAAGGAAGAAGGGGCTGGCCGACGGGCCGTGCGTCAGGTGATGCCTTGGATTGCGCGTCACGCGCTCACGACGTTGTAGCCGATGATGCTGAGCCAGCTCACCGTCTCGATGGACGCCCTGCTCGCCTGGCAGGGCTGAGCATCGTCTTCGCCCAGCATCACGTCCATCGGCGCGAGGCCGTCGTTCTTCACCACCTTGCGAGCGATGAGGTCCTTCACGTGCGCGAAACCGTCTCCTCCAGGCCGGCCGGGGACTGCGCCACGAGGAGGCGGTACAGGGTGGTGTGGCAGGGGATTCCCGCCTCCCAGGCCGAGGGCGCGGCGCGCCCCCACGCCGAGGTCGACGAAGAAGTCCTCCGCCTGCCGCGGGTTGCGGCGGCCGACGGCGAACGCTGCCGCCAGCCCGCCCAGGATGCCTGGTCGTCGTGGACCACCCACGGGCTCTCGCGCGGGTCGTCGACCTCGCCGTCCCATCGGATGCCAGCGTGCCGGAGGCACGCCGGGCTTGATCTCGTGCTCCTCGGCCTGCCTCTTCATTGCGCTAGTAAGGCAGTCTTGGGATGGAGCCCGCAGAGCTCCGCCCCTTCTTCTTTGCGCGCGGATCGCCGAGGAGGATCGCGGCGTCGATCTTGCCGATCAGGAAACGAGGCCCGCCACGACGGCCGGCGTGCTCGCAGCACGAAACCCGGCCACCTTCTCGGCGGAGGCAGGATCCGCAACAGGACCAGGGGAGAGAAGTGGCTACCCGTGGTCAGCGGGAATCAGGTCTGACCGAGCCCGGGCCTCGGCCGAGCGACCGAGCCTGCGCTGCGCGATCCCGGAGCCGGGCGCGGGCTCGTTCACGTTCACGGGCCCGCTTCCCTCGACGCGCGGCGTCGCGACCGCGCTCCGCCGGTCAACCTCCGTTTTCGACCGCCTGGTGGAGCGGAGGCTCCGATCGTGCGATCGTGTCCGCCTCGAGTCACGACCCTGATTGACTGTGCGCTAACGCCGCCTTCTTCGGAGCCGGGCAGCATGACGACGCGCCAAGACCTCCGAGCGCTCCCCGAGCCCTACCGGCTCCTGCACGCCGACCTCTCCGCGTTCCTCCCCGCCGGGCGGATCCTGGCCGATCCGCTGAGCACGCTCGCCTGGGGCACCGACGCGAGCTTCTACCGCCTCTCCCCGAAGCTCGTGGTGAAGGTGCGCGGCGAGGAGGAGGTGGCGCGGCTGCTGCGCGCCGCCGCGGCGCGCGGGACCCCGGTCACGTTCCGCGCCGCCGGGACGAGCCTCTCGGGCCAGGCGGTGTCGGACTCGGTGCTGGTCGTCGTGGCGGGCGGGTTCAGGGACCTCGAGGTCCTCGAGGACGGCGAGCGCCTCCGGGCCGGCCCGGGGGTGATCGGGGCCGAGGCGAACCTCGCCCTCGCCCGGTTCGGGCGGAAGCTCGGGCCGGACCCGGCGTCGATCGGCGCCTGCATGGTGGGCGGCATCGTCGCGAACAACGCCTCGGGCATGTGCTGCGGCACCGCCCAGAACAGCTACCGCACCGTGCTCTCCGCGAAGGTGCTGCTCTGGGACGGCACCCGCCTCGACAGCGCCGACGCGGGCTCGCGCCGCGCCTTCGCGTTGTCGCACCCGGAGATCCTCGAGGGCCTCTCCGCGCTCCGCCACGAGATCGCGGAGGACGCCGAGCTCTCCGCCCGCATCGCCCGCAAGTTCCGGATCAAGAACACCACCGGCTACTCGATCAACGCGTTCCTGGACTTCGAGGATCCCTTCGACGTCCTCCTCCACCTGCTCGTCGGCTCGGAGGGCACGCTCGGCTTCCTCTCGGAGGTGACCTTCCGGACCGTGGAGGAGCAGGCGCACAAGGCGAGCGCGCTCGCGTTCTACGCCGGCATCGGCGACGCCGCGCGCGCGGTGCAGCTCCTCTCGGGCGGGCCGGTCTCCGCCGTGGAGCTGATGGATCGCGCCTCGCTCCGCTCGGTGGCGGGCAAGCCGGGCATGCCGCCCGAGCTGGCCGACCTGGACGAGGCGGCCGCCGCGCTGCTCATCGAGACGCGCGCCCGCGACGAGCAGGAGCTCGCCGAGCGGATCGCCGCGAACGTCGAGCGGATGGCGGCGGTGCCGGCGCTCTTCCCGGTCCGCTTCACGCCGGTCAGGGCGGAGTACGAGCGGCTCTGGGACGTGCGGCGCGGCCTGTTCCCCGCCGTCGGCGCCGCGCGGCGCGTCGGCACCACCGTGGTGATCGAGGACGTCGCCTTCCCGATGGCCCGCCTCGCCGAGGGCACCCTCGACCTGCGCCGGCTCCTCACCGCCCACGGCTACGACGAGGGGATCATCTTCGGCCACGCGCTCGACGGCAACCTGCACTTCGTCTTCACCCAGGACTTCGGCGACCAGGCCGAGGTCGGGCGCTACGCGCGGTTCATGGACGAGCTGTGCCAGATGGTGACCCGCAAGTACGACGGGTCGCTCAAGGGCGAGCACGGCACCGGCCGGAACGTCGCCCCGTTCGTCGAGCTGGAGTGGGGGAGCAGAGCGTACGGCCTCATGAAGCGGGTGAAGGCGCTCCTCGACCCGCGCGGCCTGCTCAACCCCGGGGTGGTGCTGAACGACGACCCGCGCGCGCACCTCGCCGCGCTCAAGCCGCTCCCCCGCGCCCACCCCATCATCGACCGCTGCATCGAGTGCGGCTTCTGCGAGCCGCGGTGCCCCTCGCGAGAGCTGACGCTCACCCCGCGCCAGCGCATCGTGGTGCGCCGCGAGATCGCGAGGCTCGAGGCCGCGGCGGAGGACGGGCCCCGGCGGGAGCGGCTCGAGCGCGACTACCGCTACCCGGGCGAGGAGACCTGCGCCACGGACGGCCTCTGCGCGATCGCCTGCCCGGTGGGCATCGACACCGGCGAGTACACGAAGTGGCTCCGGGCGCAGGCCCACCTCGAGGGCAGCGCCGCCGCGGCGCGCGCCGCGCGGAGCTTCCCGAGGGTCCTCGGCGCCGCCCGCGCCGCGCTGCGGGTCTCCGCGACGGCGGAGGCGGTGCTCGGCGCGCGCGCCCTCGCCGCCGCGTCGCGCGCCGCGCACGCCCTCACCGGCGGGAGGCTGCCGGTGTGGAACGAGGCGATGCCCCGCGCCGTGAAGCCGCGCCTCGCCGACGTCCGGCGCGGCTCGGACCTCGCCGTGGTGTACTTCCCGAGCTGCGTCGCGCGCACGATGGGGCCGGGCCGCGGCGACGCCGAGGAGCTGGCCGTCCACCGGGCGATGACCTCGCTCCTCGACAAGGCCGGCTGCGACGTCGTCTTCCCGCGCGGGCTCGACGGGCTCTGCTGCGGGATGGCCTTCGAGTCGAAGGGCTTCCCGGCCGAGGCGGAGCGCAAGCTGCGCGAGCTCGAGGGGGCGCTCCTCGAGGCGAGCGAGGGCGGGCGCCACCCGGTGCTCTTCGACACGAGCCCGTGCGCGCAGCGCGCCCGGAAGCTCGTCGCCGGCCCCCTCCTCGTCCACGATCCGGTCGAGGGCATCGCGAAGCTCTTGCTCCCGCGCCTCGAGCTGACGAAGGTGCCGGGGCCGGTCGCGCTCCACGTCACCTGCAGCGCCACGCGAGCCGGCCTCGCCCCGACCTACCAGGCGGTCGCCTCCGCCTGCGCCGAGCGGGTGGTGGTCCCCGCGGGCGTGGGCTGCTGCGGCTTCGCGGGCGATCGAGGCTTCACCCACCCCGAGCTCAACGCCTCGGCGCTCGCGGCCCTGCCCGCGGCGGTGAAGGGCTGCGCGGAGGGGTTCAGCTCCTCGCGCACCTGCGAGATCGGGCTCTCGCTCCACGCCCGGGTTCCCTACCGGTCCCTCGCGGTCCTGGTGGACCGCTGCGCGTCGGCGAAGGCCTCGCGCTCGAGCCCGCTCGCGGCCGGCGCCGCGGGCGCCACGCACCACAAGGAGGCCATCGGATGACGCCCTGGACGCAGGTCTACACGCCGCTCGGTAACCTCTTCCTCTCCGCGCTCGTCGCGGCGCTGCCGGTCGTGGTGCTCCTCGGCGCGCTCGCCTTCTTCCACGTGAAGGCGCACCTCGCCGCGCTCATGGGGCTCGCGCTGGCGCTCGGGATCGCCATCTTCGTCTACGGGATGCCGGCCCGGATGGCCGGGGCGGCCGCGCTGTACGGCGCGGGGTTCGGCCTCCTGCCCATCGGCTGGATCGTGCTGAACGCGATCTTCGTCTACGACATCACCGTGAAGACCGGGAAGTTCGAGGTGGTGAAGGACACCATCGGCGGGCTGGCGGGCGACCGGCGCATCCAGGTGCTGCTCATCGCCTTCGCCTTCGGCGCGTTCATCGAGGGCGCGGCCGGGTTCGGCACCCCCGTCGCGATCTCCGCGGCGATGCTCATCGGCCTCGGCTTCCGGCCGCTCGCCGCCGCCGGCCTCGCGCTCATCGGCAACACCGCGCCCGTCGCCTACGGCGCGCTCGGAACGCCCATCATCACCCTCGCCAAGGTGACCGGGCTGAACGAGCTGGCCCTCTCGGCCATGGCCGGCCGGCAGCTCCCGCTCTTCTCGGTGATCGTGCCGTTCTGGCTGGTGTGGGCCATGGCCGGGTTCCGCGGCATGCTCGGCGTCTGGCCCGCCTGCCTCGTGGCCGGCGTCTCCTTCGCGGTCCCGCAGTTCCTGGTCTCGAACTTCTACGGCCCGTCGATCGTGGACATCGTGGCGGCCGCCTCCTGCATCGTGGTGACCTACCTGTTCCTCAAGGTCTGGCAGCCGAAGGAGGAGTGGCGCTTCGAGCACGAGCGCGGCCCCGCGCCCGCGGCCGGGGACCGCCGCTCCGTCGGCGCCGCGGCCACGAGCGCGTTCCGCAAGCACTCCTTCGCCGAGGCGTTCCTGGGCTGGATGCCCTGGATCGTCCTCTCCGCGTTCGTGTTCGTCTGGGGTCTGCCTCAGATGAAGACGTGGCTGAACGGGTTCTTCAACCCGACGTTCGAGGTGGCCGGGCTGCACGACCTCGTCCTCAAGGCGCCCCCCGTAGCCGCCAAGATCCACCCCGAGGCCGCCAAGTACAGCCTGAACCTGCTCTCGGCGACCGGCACCGCCCTGCTCCTCTCCGGCCTCGTGGCGGGGCTCTGGCTGAAGCTCTCGCCCGCCGCCCTCGGGAAGATCTACCTCGGGACGCTCAAGCGGGTGCGCTTCTCCCTCCTCACCATCGCGGCGATGCTCGCGCTCGGCTTCACCACGCGTTACTCGGGCACCGACTCGACCATGGGGCTCGCCTTCGCCTCCACCGGCTGGCTCTTCCCGTTCTTCTCGCCGCTCCTCGGCTGGCTCGGCGTCGCGCTCACCGGTTCGGACACCTCGTCCAACGTGCTCTTCGGCAACCTCCAGGTGGTCTCCGCGAACCAGATCGGCATGAGCCCGATCCTCGCCGCGGCGTCCAACTCCACCGGCGGCGTGATGGGCAAGATGATCGACGCGCAGTCGATCGTGGTGGCGTCGGTGGCGACCGGCCAGGACGGCAAGGAGGGCGAGATCCTGCGCTACGTCTTCTGGCACTCCCTCGCGCTCGCCTGCCTGGTGGGCCTGGTCGTGTTCGCCCAGGCCTACTGGCTCACCGGGATGGTCCCGAAGTAGCATCGCGCCACCTCGAGCCGGGAGCGCCGCGTGAAGGCCGCCCTCTTCGTGCCGTGCTACGTCGACCAGCTCTACCCGCGCGTCGGCCTCGCCGCCGCGCGGGTGCTCGAGCGGCTCGGCGTGACGGTGGTCTTCCCGGAGGAGCAGACCTGCTGCGGCCAGCCCATGGCCAACGCGGGCTTCGCGGCCGACGCGGCCCCGCTCGCGCGGCGCTTCCTCGAGGTGTTCGGCGAGCACGACGCGGTGGTCTGCCCCTCCGGCAGCTGCACGTCGATGGTGCGGAACCACTACGACGCCTACCTCGCCGGGCGCCCCGGCTTCGAACGGCTCAAGGCGAGCACGTTCGAGCTGTGCGAGTTCGTGCACGACGTGCTCGGGGTGAGGGCGCTCCCGGGGCGTTACCCGCGCAAGGTCGGGCTCCACCGGAGCTGCCACGGCCTCAGGGAGCTGAGGCTCGGCTCCTCGAGCGAGCGCGTCGAGCCCCGCTTCGGCAAGGTGGACGCCCTCCTGCGCGGCCTCGACGGCCTCGAGCTGGTCGAGCTCACCCGGAGCGACGAGTGCTGCGGCTTCGGCGGCACGTTCGCGGTGGCCGAGGAGGCGGTGTCCTGCCTCATGGGGCGCGATCGGATCGCCGACCACCTGGGGGCCGGCGCCGAGGTCGTGACCGGCACCGACGTGTCGTGCCTCATGCACATGGATGGGCTCGCCCGGCGCGCCGGGCTCCCGCTCGCCTTCCGCCACGTCGCCGAGGTGCTCGACGAGGCGCTCGCGGCGGCCGGGGCGGCGGAGCTCGACCGGCTCCGGGCGTCCGCAGGCGCGGCCGGCGCCGCCCGCGCCGCCGCGGCCACGTCCGCGCGCGAGGCCGCGCCCCTGAGCGCCGGGAGGACGCGGTGAGCGAGGGCCACGCCGAGCGGGCGGCGCGCTTCGCCGCCGACGAGCCCCGCGCGCACTGGCACGACCAGGCGCTCTGGTTCATGCGCGCCAAGCGCGACCGGGCCGCGAGCGCCGTGCCGGAGTGGGAGCGGCTCCGCACCCTCGCCTCCGCCATCAAGGCCCACACCCGGGCGAACCTCGCTGGCTACCTCGAGCAGTTCGAGCGCAACGCCCTCGCGAAGGGCATCCGCGTGCACTGGGCGCGCGACGCCGACGAGCACAACAGCATCGTGCACGGGATCCTCGCCGAGCGTGGCGTGACACGGCTCGTGAAGTCGAAGTCGATGCTCACCGAGGAGTGCCACCTGAACCCGTACCTCGAGGCGCGGGGCATCGAGGTGGTGGACACCGACCTGGGCGAGCGCATCGTCCAGCTCGCGGGCGAGCCCCCCTCGCACATCGTGCTGCCCGCCATCCACAAGAAGAAGGAGGAGATCGGCGACCTCTTCCACGCGAAGCTCGGCACGCCCGCCGGGCTCGCCGACCCGAAGCAGCTCACCGAGGCGGCGCGCGGCCACCTGCGCGAGCGCTTCATGGCGGCGCAGGCCGGCCTCACCGGCGTGAACTTCGCGGTCGCGGAGACGGGCGGGGTGGTGGTCTGCACCAACGAGGGGAACGCCGACATGGGCACCTCGCTCCCGCCCCTCCACGTCGCCTGCATGGGCGTGGAGAAGGTCGTGCCGCGGCTCGAGGACCTCGGCGTCTTCCTCAGGGTCCTCGCCCGCTCGGCCACCGGCCAGGCCTGCACCACGTACACGACCCACTTCCACGCCCCGATGCGCGGCGGCGAGCTGCACGTCGTGATCGTCGACAACGGGCGCTCCGCGCTCCTCGCCGACGAGACCTACCGCGAGGCGCTCGCCTGCATCCGCTGCGGCGCCTGCATGAACACCTGCCCGGTCTTCCGGCGGAGCGGCGGGTACAGCTACGCTTGGACCATCCCCGGACCGATCGGCGCGGTCCTCGCCACCGCCCGCGATCCCGTCCGGCACGCCTCGCTCGCCTTCGCCTCGAGCCTGTGCGGCTCGTGCGACGACGTCTGTCCGGTCCGCATCCCCATCCACGACCAGCTCCTCGCGCGCCGCCGCGACCTCGCCCGCGCCGGCGCCCTCCCGCTCGGAAAGCGCCTCGGCATGTGGCTGCTCGGGCGGGTCCTCCGCTCGCGCCCCCTCTACGAGCTCGCCGGCCGCCTGGCGCGCTGGCTCGGCCGGCGCGCGCCGCGCGCGCTCCTCAACGGACGGTGGAACGGGTGGGCGCGCCAGCGCGAGCTTCCGGACCTCCCCGAGGCGAGCTTCCGGGAGCTCTGGCGGCGGGAGCGCGGGGGCGGGGGTCCGCGATGACCGCGCGCGACGAGATCCTCGGCCGGCTGCGTGCCGCCGCGCCGCCGGACCCCGGCCTGCCCGACGTCCCGCCGGGCGAGGCCCGCCCCGGCGATCTCGCCGCCCGCTTCGGCGACGCGGTGGTCGCCGCCGGCGGCGTGCTCGTCGCCCTGCCCGGCGAGGCGGCCCTCGGCCCGGCGGTCGCCGCGCACGCCGAGAAGCTCGCCGCGCGCCGCATCGCGAGCCGCGTCGCCGCGGCCGGGCCGGGCACGGTGCGCCTCGAGGACCTCGCCGATCCGCACGAGCTCGAGGGGATCGACCTCGCCGTGCTGCCCGGCCGCCTCGGCGTCGCGGAGAACGGCGCGGTGTGGGTGGACGGCGCCGCGCTCCACCACCGGGGCGTCTTCGTGGTGACCCAGCACCTCGCCCTCGTCGTGCCGGCGGCCGAGCTCGTGCCCGACCTCCACGAGGCGTACCGGCGCCTCCGCTTCGACGGGCCCGGCTTCGGCCTCTTCATCGCCGGGCCGTCGAAGACCGCCGACATCGAGCAGGCGCTCGTCATCGGCGCGCACGGCGCGCGCTCCGCGACGGTGTTCCTGATCTGACGGGGCCTGCGCCCTCCGGGAGCTTCGCGCGGGGCCCCTCCCGTCGCCCGGCGGCCGGCGGGCGCGTCTGCTGCGCGCGCGCCCGTTTCCGCATAGGATGGCGGCGCCTTGCAGACTTACCTGCGCCTCCTCCGCTTCGCGGCCCCCTACAAGCTCCGCATCGCCGCCGCCATCGCCTGCATGGCGGTGCTGTCGATGGCCACGGCCGGCTACGTCTACCTGCTCGGCCCGGCGCTCGAGTTCCTGTTCACCGGGCGGCCCGAGGCGCTCGGCGGGGTCGCCCGCATCCTGCCCGAGAGCTGGGCCGTGCCCGCCCGGCTCGCCCGGGTGGAGCGGGGCACGATCCTCGCCGCGCTGCCGATCGTGATCGTGGGGGTGTCGTTCCTCAAGGGCGCCGCCTTCTTCGGCCAGTTCTACCTGATGGGCGTCACCGGCCAGAAGATCGTCGCCGACGTCCGGCGCGCGCTGTTCGACCGCCTGCTCGGCCTCTCCCCGGCCTTCTTCACGAGGCGTCACTCGGGTGATCTGCTCTCCCGCTTCGCGACCGACGTGGTCTTCGTCGAGCAGGCCGTCACCACCGCCATCCCCACCTACGTCCGCGACGGCCTCACCGTGGTGGTGATGCTGGCGAGCTGCTTCCTCCTCGACTGGCGCATGTCGCTCGTCGCCTTCGGGGCGATCCCCATCACGCTCTTCCCGATCGTCCGCATGGCGCAGCGCCTCAAGCGCGTGACGAGCAAGGCCCAGAGCACCTCGGGCGAGCTCGCCCAGATCGTCCAGGAGACGCTCTCCGGCATGCGCATCGTGCAGTCCTACGGCATGGAGCGCTGGGAGTCGGAGCGCTTCGGCGAGGCCAACCGCAAGATGGTCCGCCTCCAGCGCCGCAGCATCGTGGTGCGCGCCTTCTCCTCTCCGCTCATGGAGGTCATGGCGGCGGCCGGGCTCGCCGCGGCGATCTGGTGGGTGGGCGGACGCATCCTCGCGGGCGAGCTCGAGGCCGGGAAGTTCTTCTCCTTCGTCGCCGCGGTCCTCCTCCTCTACACGCCGGTGAAGCAGCTCGGCCGGGTGGGCCAGGTCGCCATGCAGGGCGCCGCGGCGGGCGAGCGCATCTTCGAGGTGCTCGACGCGCGGAGCGGCGTGCCCGACGCGGGCACCGACGTGCTCCCGCCCTTCCGCGAGGCGATCCGCTACGAGGGCGTCTCCTTCGGCTACGACGACCGCCCGGTCCTCCAGGACCTGACCCTCGAGATCCGGCGCGGCGAGGTGGTGGCGCTCGTCGGGCCGACGGGCGGAGGGAAGACCACGGTCGCGAACCTGCTGCTCCGCTTCTGGGATCCCGTCTCCGGCCGCGTCGCCATCGACGGCAAGGACGTGCGCGAGGTGACCCTCGCGAGCCTGCGCGCCCAGCTCGCGGTGGTGAGCCAGGAGACGGTGCTGTTCAACGAGACGGTGCGCGCCAACATCGCCTACGGCCGCCCCGACGTCCCGCTCGCCGAGGTGGAGCGCGCCGCGCGCCTCGCCCAGGCGCACGGCTTCATCTCGGCGATGCCCCAGGGCTACGACACCGTCGTCGGCGAGCGGGGCGTGACCCTGTCCGGCGGGCAACGCCAGCGCATCACCATCGCCCGCGCGTTCCTCAAGAACGCGCCGATCCTGATCCTCGACGAGGCGACCGGCGCCCTGGACGCCGAGACCGAGCGCGAGGTCCAGCACGCGCTCGACGCGCTCATGTCGCTCGAGGGCGGCGAGCGGCGCACCACGCTCGTCATCGCCCACCGGCTCTCCACCATCCGGAACGCGGACCGCATCGTCGTCCTCGCGGGCGGGCGGGTGGTCGAGACCGGGACCCACGACCAGCTCGTGGCGAGGGGCGGCGAGTACGCCCGCCTCCACCGCATCTTCGAGGGCGAGGAGCGCCAGGAGGCGCGCGCGAGCGCGGCCGGCACGTGAGGACCTGGCCGTGAGGACCGGGCTCCTCGCCGCCGCGGCGCTGCTCGCCGCCGCCTACGCGGCCTACGGCGCGGTCGCGGTCCGGGACCGGGCGAGGCGCGGCGAGCCGGGCGCCGGCGCGGCCGCGGTGCGCGGCGCGTATCACGTCCACACGACGCGCAGCGACGGCCGGGGCACCCTCGACGAGGTGGTCCGCGCCGCGCGCGAGTCCGGGCTCCGCTTCGTGGTGGTGACCGACCACGAGGTGCTCGCTCCCGAGGAGCAGGGCTATCGGGACGGCGTGCTCGTCGTGAAGGGGACCGAGATCTCGACGCCGTTCGGGCACGTCGTCGCGCTCGGCGTGCCGCGCGCCCTCGCCGCGGAGGAGCGCACCGGCGACCCCCTCGGCGCGGTGCGCGCCCTCGGCGGCGAGGCGGTGATCGCCCACCCGTTCCACCCTCAGCGGCCGTTCACCGGCTGGCAACGGGGGCCCTGGCGGGGGATCGAGGTGGTCTCGAACGACACGGGCTGGAGCCGCGTCGTCGCCGATCGCTCCGTCGGCAAGATCGTCGGCGCGGCGCTGGCGCTCCCGTTCGACCGCGCCCGCGCGGTGCTGACGCTCGCCGAGGACCCCGCCGACGCGCTCGCCCGGCTCGACGCCGAGCTCGCCGGGGCGCGCGCCGCCCCGGCCGGCGGGCCGGCCCGGGTCCTGCTCTGCTCGGCGGACGCGCACGGCTACCCGAGCTACCGGGCGGCGTTCGAGGCGTTCTCGATGCACCTGCCGATCGCGCTCACGGGCGACGGAGCGCGCGACGCGGCGGCGGTGACGAGGGCGCTCCTCGACGGGAGCGCGGTGTGCGTGTTCGACGGCCTCGCACCGGGCGGCGTCGTCCGCCTGGGGCGCGGGCGCGCGCCCGGGACGCTCGAGCTCGGGCCGGCCTCGCTGCTGGCCGGCGCGGAGGTCGTCCTCGTGAAGGACGGCCGGCCCGTCCCCTTCGCGCGGGGGCAGGGCGCCGGCCCGCTCCTCACCGTCGTGTCGTGCGAGGGCGGCTGCGGCCCGGGGTGGTACCGGGTCGAGCTGCGGCGAGACGGCCGCCCCTGGATCTTCACCAACCCCGCCGCGATCGAGTAGAAGCGCGGCCAGCGAGGGACCTCCCGCCCTGCACGTCCTGTACGCCATCGCGAGCTACCTGCTCTTCCTGGTGGGGCTGCCGGTGCTGCTCACGCACCCGAAGCTGCGCCACGGCTTCCGCCAGCGGCTCGGCCTCTACCGGCGCGCGCCGGGGAAGGCGGGCGGGACGCCGCGCATCTGGCTGCACGGCGCGAGCGCGGGCGACCTGCTCTCGCTGCAGCCGATGATGCGCGAGCTCAGGCGGCGCCTGCCCGGGTCCTGCATCGTGGTGTCCACGATCACCAACAGCGGCCTCGAGATCGCGAGGAAGAAGCTCTCCGAGGCCGACGTGGTCGTCTACGCTCCGTACGACCTGCCCGGCGCGACCCGGAGGGCCGTGGCGGCCCTCCGCCCCGACCTGCTGGTGCTCGAGTACACCGAGATCTGGCCGAACCTCATCCGCGCCACGGGCAAGTCGGGCGCGCGCATCGCGCTCACCAACGGCCGCTTCAACCCGCGCAAGATGGCCCGCTACCGCGCGCTCTTCGGCGCCATCGGCAACCCCCTGAAGCGCATCGACTGCTTCCTCATGCGCTCCGACGAGGAGGCCGAGCGGGTGCTCGCGCTCGGCGCCGCCCCCGACCGCGTGTGGGTGACCGGCAACACCAAGTTCGACGCGCTGGTGCTCGATCCCGGCGACGGGCGCGAGGAGGCGCTCCGCGCCGAGGTGGGGCTCGAGCCGGGCGCGCCCGTCCTCATCGCGGGGTCCACCCACGAGGGCGAGGAGGAGCACGTGCTCGGCGTGTACGCGCGCCTCCTCCCGCGCCACCCGCGCCTCCGGCTGATGGTGGCCCCGCGCTACGTC
>Ga0209683_10000407_pt1 | contig 16993 bp, 13 predicted proteins | sample DOMMetBare2Fresh_FD_187474 | JGI IMG/M metagenome (GOLD analysis project Ga0209683, IMG submission 187474) | Wetland sediment microbial communities from St. Louis River estuary, USA, under dissolved organic matter induced mercury methylation -... | ecosystem: Environmental > Aquatic >... | reverse complement strand
CGGGAACGACGTCATTCTTGATCCGGAAGGCCGGGACAAAGAAATCGTGAATCGTATCTTCGGTGGTCATGATCAGCTTGACCTTGCGCCCCACCGGTATGTGTAGCTCGTTGATCTCGCGCTGCCCGGTCTCGTGCTGAAATTTCCACATCCATTGCTTGGCGACAACATAGACTTCAATGGCGTTTTGTGGCGGCCGGTAATTTCTAAAGTAAAGAGTCGCACCCCAGACAAAAAAGCTCATCGCAATTACGAAGGGAATCACCGACCAGAGTGTCTCCAGCGCATGCGAGCCGGCTATCGGCCGGGGAACCTCATAAGGCGTGCGGCGACGATAGCGAACGACAAAGAGAATTATGAAACCAGCGATCAGGAGCGTGAAAAACACCGTCACTCCGGAGAGGTAGAAATACAGAGCATCCACCTTGTCCGATTCGGTGGAAGCGCTCTCAGGAATAAAGGGAATCCACGATTGCATCTGTTTAGACCGCGCCTCCTGCTGGTAGTGTGACTTGCCCATGATTTCGGCGGCGCAAGGCGAGCAGCAATATGATTATTCCGACTATCGTCAGGACTCCTCCCAGCCGGACCATATTCAGGACTGCGGCCCCGTAGGTTCCGGTGGCCGGGTCGTAGTGATAACAGTAGAGCAGTAGCTGGTCCACCCGCGTGCCGATTCGGTTCGCGGAGGCTTCCACCAAACCAAGTCGCAAGTCCCTGGGGGAATATTCAATGCCGTAATAGTACTGGGCCAATTTCCCTTCGGGCGTCAGAACCATGATGCCGCTGGCGTGTGCGAACTGGTTTGTAGCTTCGTCCCAGTAATAACGAAAGCCAACTGCCGCCGCCAAAGCCTTGATATTGGCTTCATCACCGGTGAGAAAATGCCATCCACTGTTGGCGGCCGCTCGTCGTGAGACCGGCAGGTAATTGACGTACAGGTTCTTCTTGGCCTCCGCGAGGGCCGGCGTCTCACGCGGATCAAAACTGACGGTAACTATTTCGTATTGTTCTCCCGGCTGAAACTCCAGGGTTTTGAAACTCGCAATCATGCCGTTAAGTACCTGAGTACAGAGCATGGGACAGTTGTAATAGACCAACGACAGAATTACCGGGCGTTTGCTGAAGTACTGACCCAATTTGACCGCCTGACCGTTCTCATCCTTGAAGATAAGATCAAGCGGCACTTGCTGGTTCAGCTTTTGATCGATGCCGACATCCTGCAGGGCTTTGGGCAAGCCGGTGGCGACTGGTCCATTTTCCGGGCGGCCACCATAAAGCGGTGAGCCTTGCTTGGGCACGAGTTGTCCCTGCGCGGAAAGGCAGAAGACGGAAAGCAGAAGGCAGCAAGCGGATGGCAGAAAGCAGAGCCTCCATCCCAGGCCGGCGATGGATCCGATGATTTTCCCAACTGTAGTTGCCATTCGCTTATTCTTCCTGCTTCCTGCCAACTTCCTACTGCCCTGCGCCGCCGGCCATGCGCCCCGAGCTCCAGGCTGTGGGCAAGCCGCGGCTCTCGGCCTCCGCTCCATTTGCACGAACCGGCAATCCTTGTCGGAGTAGTTCCTTCTTGGCGTCCTGTATCGGCAGTCCAATTTGCTTTCCGCTCTCATCTTTCGCGCCATTTTTCAGCCCGGCCTCCCAGTGCTGACGCAACACTCTGATCTCCCAAAGCGGATCTTTTGGCGTCGGTCCTGCTGACTTCTCGCCTTCGTTCAGGTCTGCCTCCTTTTCGAGTTGGGCGGCAAAGCCAGGTGCTCCCTGCAGTCTTGGCTCTGGCGGCAGACTCTCGCCGGCGGTCATGGCCATGGGCGAGCGCTCAGCGTCCTTCTTATTTTCCTGATCAGCCAGCAAGCGAAACATGCCCCACATCAGGATGTAGACGAAGACCGTCAACACCGTGAGGCCCCCGATAAACTTAATAATGCCCCGTGTGTTTACATCGCTTAGTTCATGCGAGACATCGAGATTACGAATATGCGAAACGTCCGGGGTTTCCGTTACGTGTTCATGTCCGTTACTGCCAGGTTTCGACTTCATTATGATCAACCAGCTTCTTCAATAAAATCTTCTGACTCGTGATGTTCATGCGCCTGCTCCAGCACGCTGGGTAGTTGCGGATCGTTGAACGGCATCAGAGGCCAGCCCCGCAATTGCCACGAAAAGGCGGCGAGCCAGACACCGCCTAATCCAATCGGTGCGGCGACATCCATCCAGCTCAGGTGGAACCCGGCGCCCGGGAAATTCGGCGCTACCAGCCACAACAGATCGACGTAACGCATCACCAGAATCAATACCGCCACCAGGACCAGCTTTTGCGGATCGCGCTTTAACCGTCGCGACAAAAGGAACAAGAACGGCAATGCAAAATGCAAGATGACAACGACCAGCGCGATAACGCCCCAGGTACCCCTGGTCCGCGGCAGGTACCAGCGGATTTCCTCGGGGAGATTTCCCGACCAGATGATCAAAAACTGGGAATACGCGAAGTATGCCCAGAGCATCACGAGGGCGAGCAACAGCTTGCCTAAGTCGTGAAAATGCAAAGCAGCGACCACGGGGGCCATTGGCTCGCGCTTACTGAGGTACGCGGTAAAGGCAATCGTAAAGGCCAGCGCGCTCAGACTCCAGCCGGCGACAAACAGGAGACCAAAGATCGTTGAAGACCATTCGGGATCCAACGACATTACCCAGTCAATGGCCACCACGGTCACTGTAAATACAAAGAGAACCATGCCCGGGCCGCTCAGCACTCGCATTTTCTTCGCCAGCTTGCGGTCTGCAGTGAGATCCTGTTGCCGCGACCAGCGATTAAGAAAAAATGCCAGCAGCAACCAGATCGCAAAGGCAACCAGAGCGCGAATGCTGAAAAACGGCAGATTTAAATACAATCGTGCTTTTTCCTGGAGTGCTGGGTGCTCTGCCAACTCCTCCGCGTGCGTCCAGGAATAGATCGAGTGAGCCCCCAGTAAGATCGGAATAAACAGCAGCAGCAGCAGCGGCAAGGTACGCGTTGCCGCTTCCAGCACGCGACGTATCACCAGGCCCCAACCGCCGCCGGTCAGGTGCTGCAACATCAGGAGCGCGAGCGAACCGATGGCAATGCCGGCCCACAACAGGTATCCGACCAGATAGGAACGCCAGAACTGCAGCGGATTCAGAAACGCACCGGCGCCCAAAGCCAGCAACCCGATGATGCCGACCAGCAGGGCCATTCGCTGAAAGCGAGCCACTTCCGCAGGCGCAGTGTAGGCGGTATTAATCACTTTCTCACTCCGGTGTTTTCCGTCGCCGGCTGCTCGCCAGCCTGGCTTAACTGCAACGCTCGAATATAGGCAATGATGGCCCAGCGGTCCCGAACCGGAACCTGCGAAGCGTAACTTGGCATCGCGCCCCAGCCGTTAGTCACTACGTCAAAAAAATGGCCCACCGGCGCTTCGCGCAAACGCTGTTCATGGTACGAAGGCGGCTTGCGGAACCCGCGCCTGACAATCATTCCATCGCCGTGCCCCGTCATGCCGTGACAAACCGAGCAGTAGATTTGAAACCGTTCCTGCCCTCGATCCAAAATTTCCGGGGTGATGGCAAAGGGAAATTTGTCTACGTCGTCCGGATAGGCAGAGGCAACCTGCGAGGCGCTGGCGTTTGCAGGGGGCGTCATAACCACAGGTCCCGACGGTGTGGAAGCTGATAATGGCGTTGCCGATCTTCTTTTCCCGGTATACAGCTCTTTGTCTTCTCTGAGCCAGCCCCGGGCCACCGTGCCCTCAACCGGAGGCCGGGAACCGAGTCCATCCTTGAAAAAGCTGGACGATCGGAAGGGCTTTATCTTGGGCTGATCCTGCATATCGCGCCGGCAACCGGCAAGGGCAGGGAGACAGAAGGCGGCCAGAAACAGGCAAAAGGCAGAACGCGGCCTGCGCCCGGCAGTCGGGAAGGCAACAGAGCGCCGGCCCGCCCACTTGGCCAAGTCGGCGGCGCGTTCGATAATGCTTGAAACTGATATGGCCATGACGCTGTCTGTTTTCTGCTTGTTTTCTTGTCTCTTAGACCTCAACGTCAACCAACCCCTTGGGCTGCAATCCGCTCATGAAAGTCATAACTTCGTCATGTTCGAATTTGCGATCGCTGGCTTCAATTACCAGAAAAAACCTGTCACGGGTCGCGAGCGCGAAATTAGGCGCATTGAAAACGGGGTGGTACGGCTGCGGCAACTTATTGAGCGCCAGCATGCCGAACACCGCGGCGAGGGCCGCAAACAAAATCGTGCACTCAAACGTAATCGGAATAAATGCCGGCCAGCTATTGAACGGTTTACCGCCTACATTCAACGGATAATCAATAACCTCCATCCAATACTGCATTAAGAATCCGCCGATGCCCCCCAGCACCCCGCCAATCAAGACGATGAGCGGCAGAGCTGTATGCGTGAAGCCAATCGCCTCTGACAACTCTTCAATGGGATACGGTGAATAGCCGTTTATGCGCCGGTAACCCGCCTGATGGGTGCGCCGCGCCGCCGCAACCAGATCGGTCGGGTTATCGAATTCGGCCATTACGCCATACAGTCTCGGTGCCTGTGCCTTCATAATTAAGAATTGGTCAATGGTCAGTTGTCAGTTGTCAGTTGTCAGTTGGGCTCCGTCGATATTCTATTGATTTCTCTGAAACAATTCTCCCGTTCTGTCTTCCATTACAACTGACAACTGACAACTGACAACTGACAACTGACAACTGACAACTGACAACTGACAACTGACAACTGACAACTGACAACCAACAACCAACAAGTTCTACTCTTCAACTTCAGCTTCCGGCAATATTGTCCGCATCTCAAAGATTGAGATCATCGGCAGGAAACGTATGAAGAGGAACAATAACGAAAAGAAGAATCCCAGCGTACCGACGAACATCGCCCAATCCCATTGCGTCGGTTGATACATACCCCACGATGATGGCAAAAAGTCGCGGTGCAAGCTGGTGACCACGATCACAAAACGCTCAAGCCACATGCCGATACTCACTACGATCGATATCAACCAGAGCAGGAGAAGATTCGACCGTACCTTCTTGATCCAAAGGAACTGCGGCGTAATGATGTTGCACAGGATCAAAGCCCAGTAATAGATAGCATAGGGACCGTGCATTCGGTTCCAAATCATGTAGCGCTCGAATCTGTTGCCGCTATACCAACCAAAGAACGCCTCGACCACGTAGCCATACCCGACAATCAGGCCAGTTGCCAGCATCACCTTGGCCATGTTGTGTACGTGGCGCATGGTGATAAAACCTTCGAGGCCATAGAACTTGCGCAGGGGAATGGTCAGGAACAAAACCATCGCAAAGCCTGCATAGATCGCTCCAGCAACAAAGTAGGGCGGAAAAATCGTAGCGTGCCAGCCCGGCATGATGCCGGCCGCAAAATCGAAACTAACAATCGTATGCACTGACAACACAAGCGGCGTGGCCAGCCCGGCCAGCAGCAGATAAGCCATTTCGTAGCGGTGCCAGTGCCGCGCTGACCCGCGCCAGCCCATCGCAAACCAGCCATAGATGATCTGAAAGGTCTTGCTCTGCGCGCGATCGCGGAGGGTGGCAAAATCGGGAATCAAGCCGACGAACCAAAACATTGCCGAAACCGTCGCGTAGGTCGAAACGGCAAACACGTCCCACATCAAAGGGCTGCGAAACTGCGGCCAGACACCCATCGTGTTCGGGTAAGGAAACAGCCAGTAAGCCAGCCACGGACGGCCGAGGTGGAAGATTGGATACATACCCGCCTGGGCCACTGCGAATAATGTCATCGCTTCCGCAAAGCGATTGATCGAGGTGCGCCACCTCTGCCGCAGCAAAAGCAGGATAGCCGAAATCAATGTACCTGCGTGACCGATTCCGATCCACCAGACAAAGTTCAGAATGTCGATGCCCCAGGCAACCGGTATGTTCACGCCCCAGAGACCGATGCCGACAAACACGAGGTTCGTGATCGCCAGCAACATCAACTGGAACAGGATGAAGGAGATCGCAAAACCGATGAACCAGGCAAGCGGCGTCTTCCGCTTCAGGACGATCGAGCTGATCTTGTCCGTCACGGAAGCAAACGTCAGCCCCGGATCGATCACGGGGACCGTCGTATGGTGTGGTGCATCGCTGCGGTGTTCGTCTGCCATGGAAAACTATTGCTTAATGCGATTTCCTATCGTTTTCTCGTCACCTCAGGTTATTCGCCAATCTCGGAATTCGGATTGCGCAGCGCGGACAAGTAGGTGGTCCGCGGCCTTGTATTCAGTTCGGCCAGCAAGCCGTAATTGCGTTTCTCAGCCTTTATTTTTGAAACCTTGCTGTTCGGATCGTTGATGTTGCCAAATACAATGGCTTCGGTCGGACAGACAGATTGGCACGCCGTGACAATCTCGCCATCGCGCACCGGACGCCCCTCGATCTCGGAGTGAATCTTTGCGCTCTGAATCCGCTGCACACAGTAGGTGCATTTCTCCATCACGCCGCGACTACGCACACTCACTTCCGGATTGCGCATCAACTGGTAGGTCGGCTGCTCCCAGTCCTGATAAAGAAAGAAATTAAATCGTCGCACCTTGTAGGGGCAATTGTTTGAACAATACTTGGTGCCGACACAGCGGTTATAGACCATGTCGTTGAGGCCTTCCGCGCTGTGCACGGTCGCATGCACGGGACAGACAGGTTCACAGGGAGCGTTTTCGCAATGCATGCAAGGCACCGGTTGAAAGTATGGCCCTGCGGGGTTTTCCGGCCCCCCTTTGAAATAGGCGTCGACGCGAATCCAGTGCATCTCGCGACTGCGCGTAACTTCCTGCTTGCCCACGATCGGAATATTGTTTTCCGACTGGCAGGCAATGGTGCAGGCGTTACAGCCAATGCAACTATTCAAGTCGATGGCCATGCCCCAGGCATAATTGAGCGCGTTTGGTCCCTGATTCTTGTAGTCGTCTTCCTCGGGATTGTAGAGCGTTTCGTCCGGGCCGGGTTCGTGCGCTTCGTGTTTCTCCGGTTTGTCTTCGAGATACTCCTTCAATGTCTTGATGCGCAGGATATCGCGATCCTCATGACTGAAGTCGTAGTCCTCCATATTGAAATGCAGCTGCGTCGTCGCGAGTTCGTGCTGGGCTCCAGCCTTGGTGACCTGAACACCCATTGCCAACCAGGGAGAATCCGCAGAGCGAAGTTCGTAAGCGTTGAAACCATGTCCATTGCCGACGCGCCCGGCGCGTGTGCGACCGTAACCCAGATGGACGGTAATCACATCGTCAGGCTGGCCGGGCATGATGAAAACCGGGACATCGTTTAGCGACCGGCCCTGGTTCGTAATCTTGATAGTGTCGACGTAAGTCTCGCGCCCCTTAACCGCCGGAGAACTGCCAAGCGCAAGCTTCTTAGCCGTATTCCTACTGACCAGTGCAGCGTTGTCCCAGGTCACCTTGGTCAGGGGCTTGGGCAATTCCTGCAGCCAGCCATTGTTCGCAAATCGCCCATCATAAATTGTCGGATCAGCACGAAAAACAAGCTCGAGAGTGTTGGGTGGAGGGGCTTGCGCGGTGGTTGAAATCTGGCTCGCGAGGTCTGTTTTCAAAGAGACAGTCTGCGCCGGCATCTCCGTATTTGGCACGAACCCATCATGCACGCACTTGTGCCACCACGATTCAAAATCCATTGGCGGTGAAGATGGTTGAGGTGATGATTGAATTGCCGGGCTGGCCACGGCTGCGGCTCCCGGTTTCTGAGCGTTTGGCTCACCCGCTAAGGCAGCCGGCACTGACTTGCCTGCAGCCTCCGGCCGGTTGCTGCCTGCCGGCTGCTCACCGCGCGAATAAACGCGAATGGTCTCGTTTGCCGTCTGCGCTCCTCGCCAGTAATCACGAATGATCTCGTAGGCCTTCTTGTCGTATTGATCGGAAAATACCGCCAACAGTTCATGCTCTGACTTGCTTTCGTACAAAGGCTCAATCAAAGGCTGCGTGATCGACGCAGTTCCGTCATACGAGCGGGTGTCGCTCCACGCTTCCAGGTAATGCGTAGCCGGAATGTGCCAGTGGCAAAGCTCGGCGGTTTCGTCTTTGTACTGCCCGTGATGAACGCGCAAATTTATTTTGAACAGCCGGTTCTGATCCAGTTTCAGATCGGCGGGAGTGTTGTAAGTGGGATTGCCGCCGAGGATGACCAACAGCTCAACCCGGCCGGCATCGATATCCTGAACCAGCTCGCGCAACGATTGCGTCTGATCGACTGGGTTCGCCTCGATTGGATCCGTATAGAAAACAGTTTTCCCCACGTTGCCGAGAGCTTCATTCATTGCGTGGGCCAGGGCATGGACTACAGGCGGGGCTTCGTTACCGGCGATCACAACGCTCGCCCCTCTGTGTTCCTGCAAATCCTTCCCCACCTGGGTCACCCAGGTATGGCTTGGTGCCGACGGATCGTTCGCGGAGACAGCTGGGAGCGAGCCCAATTGCGAGGCCAGCAGGCGCACGGTTCCCTCAAGCGCTGCAGGCTTGATGGACCACCGATGATCTGCACTCGCGCCCGTTGTGGTCGGCGTAGTCTCAATGACATACAGCCTGCTCATTTCCTTCCGACCTTCGGTAACGCGCCGGCGGGCAGCGAAATCGCGGGCGTAACGCAAATTCCCCGGGAGCGCGGAAAGAAAGTCGGCATCCAAAGACAGGATGCGCTCGGCTTTGCTGAAATCGTAAATCGTATTTACAGGCTGGCCGAAAGCCAGCAGAGCGCCGGCGCGCGCGTTGTCGTGATTGACGGGCTCGTACTGATGCCATTTGGCCTGGGGAAACTCGGCCAGGATTCCCTTGATTTGCGCCGCGAGCGTGGGTGACGTGATCGTCTCAGTCAGAAAGCGCAGGCCCGCGCCCTGCCGGGCGCGCAAACCGCTCTTACCATCTGCCCCATTCAGCGCGGTGCGCATGTCGCCAATGAACGTGGTCCAGGGTCGCGCGTCATCCCGGAAGATTGGTGTTTGCGATCGATCGGGATCGTAAAGACTTAAGATCGAAGCTTGCGCAAAAATATCTGTGGCGCTGGAACCCCGATCGCCAACCTGACTATTCTTGTTGTTCGGATGATCCGGATTTCCTTCTATCTTCGTCGGACGGCCTTCGTTGCTGCGCGCCAGCACCGGAGTTGCGACACCGCCAAGGGTTACCGCGGTCGCAAAGAAAAGCGCCCGGCCGGCAGCTTCTTCTTCAGGCTGTTTGATATAGGGGACGATCTTTTCGGGTGGTTGATAAACGCAGCCACTCAATCCAGCCAGGGCCAGCGAGGCACCCATCAATTTCAAGAACGTGCGCCGTTCGACCGGATCGTCCCACTCTTCAGCCTGCTGCGGAAACTCGCGTTGCACGAGTTCACGGAACTCCGGGGCGTCGGCCCACTCTTCCAGACTGCGCCAATAGGTTTTTCCCGGGGCCGCAGCTACCGGATCTGCTTCGCTCGCAGCAGAGTCTCTCTGCGCCGCGATAATGCGATCGCGCATCAGTTGGAAGTTGATGTGTCGGTCTTCGCTCATTTCCAATTTAGCTGTCCAGGCTCAAAATCGCTTACCTCGAGAGTGTCCGGCGAGACAAACGGCAAGCGAATGGCTCGTGCTCGCCGTGCTCATCGATGACAGGTCGAACAACTCGTCAACACCTTTACCGGCTGAATATGATTCAGATTCACCAGCGATTTGCCGTGCTCGATTTCCGCTTTCGTCGTATTCTCCTGGCGCCATTCCATATCAAAAATCTTGTCTTTGTCGCGCACAAACCTCTCTGGCTCGCGGTGACAGGCCAGGCACCACTCCATCTGCAGGGAAGATGCCTGATATACCACCGGCATTTGATCCACCCGGCCATGGCAGGTTGAGCAGCCAACCCCCTTATTCACATGAATACTGTGGTTGAAGTAGACGTAGTCGGGCAGGTCGTGCACGCGCGTCCATTCCAGGGGTTTGCCGGTGCTGAAGCTGGCACGCACGGGTTGCAGATAAGGACTATCAGACCAAATTTGCTTGTGGCAGTTCATGCACACCGAGGTCGAAGGAATCCCTGCGGAAGCCTGTGTTTCGACAGAAGTATGACAATAGCGACAATCGATGCCATCGTCGCCCGTATGATGTTTGTGGCTGAACTGGACGGGTTGTTGAATCTCAACCCATTGACCTGTGTTCCAGGACGAACGACTAATCTGGGCCGCCACCCACAACGAAGCTACCAGAACAAGAATCGCTCCGAAGATCGTCGCCTTAGCCAGCGCATTTGTACTGTGATGAAAAATTTGTGGCATCGCCGCAGTTTGGCTAAATACCCAATTCGAGCCAAGGCTCAAGCTCGAATCGGCGTGCAGCAGGAAAGCGGAACTGCAAACTGCACGTCATTACTTAAGGCACACATCGATTTAGTATGGCTACCGAGCACACAAAAAGAGCGCGCTTAACTCAACCCCCTCGAAAAAATAGTATGGCTTAGGGTCGTGCTACTTTAGCAGATCGAGAAAGATTTTCAAATTTCGGCAATCCGAACTGGTCCAATTGGGGATTTGTCGTCCCGGGAAGGCAGTTGGCCGGGCACCAGGCCAGGAATTTAAAGCCAGCTTCTTGTGTGCGCAAACCTACGAATAGCACGCAGCACTGGGTTGGAAATCATTTTGAGCAAACGCGGAAGTCAACCGGCATCGCGAGCCAGCAAGGCCGCGCCAACGGCGCTGGCATCCTTGCCAAGCGTCCCCGCAACAATCTTTGTAGCTTCAAAGCAGGGCTGAAAGGCGCGGCGCTTTGCTTCGTTAATTATCGGGTTCAGTATCAATTCACCCGCGTCCATGACGCCACCGCCCAGCACGATGCACTCTATGTTGAGCAGATTGATGACGCTGGCTACCCCGGTTCCAATATACTTGCCGGTGCGCTCGATCATCATTAGCGAAAAGTCGTCGTCGTTTCTCGCTTCATGGGCCACGTCATCGGCAGTAAACTCCTCGTTGAGCGCCAGGCGCGAAAGCGACGAAGTTGAGTCCCGATCCAGACGCTCCCGGGCGCGGCGCACAATATTGGGCGCGGAAGCAACTGTTTCCAAACAGCCGGTATTTCCACAAATACATTCAATCCCTTCAGTATCGATGGTTATGTGCCCTACCTCACCGGCCAGGCCTGACGCGCCGGCCCAAAGCTTGCCGTCGAAAATAATCGCGCCGCCAATTCCCTGTCCAATCGACATATAGAACATGTTCCGGCTGCCGCGTCCGGCACCGACCTTGTATTCCCCGTAGGCCGCGGCATTGGCATCGTTCTCCAATTCGATTCTTAGCCCGGTAGCCTGCGTCAACTCAGAATGGAGATCTTCTCGGACCTTTGCCGGTAACCCAGTCCAGGCTACCACGCGATCCGTAAATCTGTTGACCAGCCCAGGTATCGCGACGCCAACCGCTGTGACGTTGGCCAAGCCGGCACGCAATGAGGTGATCATCTGGATGACCTGTTCGGCCAGTTTTTCGCGATCCAGCGGAGCCTCACAGACGTCTAAGATTGTGCCCGAAACATCGACGAGCACGGCCCGACTGGTAGGCTCGCAAAGATCAACGCCAATAAAGTTCTGTTCTGACGAAACGGAGTTGGTCATTTTGGGACCCTTTACCAACTGCCTGGGGGATTCGGTCTCACGAAGGATAATCAACGAGTCTGGGGCTGTCAAACCAAAGAATCTGCGTGTAGAATGCATTCGCGACGCAGACATTCGACTGAACCGGAGGATTTCAGTTTTAGACCTCGTCTTCGGACTTTGTTTTCAGATCCAGTTAAACTGAGTTGGCACCAGAGCGGGGGGAAAAGCCTAAAGGTGCGAATTCAAAAGCCCAAGTCCTTTCTTTATGCAAATTCGCTCCATACTGCTGCCGACAGATTTTAGCGAATGCGGAAATTACGCCCTCTCGTATGCTGCTTCGCTGGCCCGCACTTTTGCAGCGCGTATTATCTGCGTTAATGTCATCGAACCGATCGTACCCACGGTCGGTTATTCAGGCATGACTGAACCGCTGCCGATTGCGGACATTAGCGAACAGATGGAAGATTCAGCTGAGCGCGAGTTGCCCAAGATTGCCGAATGTGACGAGTGCGCCGGTCTCGACGTCGAAGAATTAATCGTGCATGGTGAGGCAGCAACGGAGATCGTGCGGGTGGCCAAAGAGCGTGCCGCGGACTTGATTGTGATTTCTTCCCATGGCCGCACGGGTTTGGGACGCATTCTCTTCGGTTCGACCGCTGAAGCCGTGGTCCGTCATGCTCCATGTCCGGTGCTGGTGGTGAAGCCCCCTGTTAATGAGGAAAGTCGCTAGGGAAACTCTGTTCTCAGTGCCCTGTGCTTTGCAGTTGCCCGCTGGCCGGGCTTTTCTTTTCGCTCGGCCGGCGCGGAATGTGACTCCAGAGGTATGTACCGAATCAAAGAACAAAGTTACAAAGGATCCAGGACAAGGCCCTTAAGCTTCCCTCCTGAGCGCTAAAACACCGAACCATTCCAAGCAATGTATCTCGACTTTCTTTACGACCTTATTGGCCAGTATGGCCTTTATGCGGTGTTTCTCCTGGCGATGGTTGAGGGAGACATCACCCTTCTGTTGGCAGGGGTGCTGGCACACAGCCACTTCTTTGGAGAATATAGTTTCTTGGGCGTGTTGCTCTGGGGCACGCTGGGCGGCGCAGCCAGTGATAATATTGCCTATCTATTGGGGCGCGGCTTTAGTAAAGGAATGCGAGGCTCGCGGTTTTATCGGGCCACACAACCGCGCATTGAGCGGTTAACCAGCAAATTCGGCGGACTATCGCTTTTTCTTTCAAAGTATATCTACGGCCTGCGTTGGGCGTCGTGCGTTTTCTACGGCGTCGGGCGCATGCCATACGTGCGATTCCTTTTTCTTTCGTTGGCGAGTTGTTTTCTCTGGGTCTTTGTATTGAGTGGTGCCGGCTACTTTTTTAGCGGCGCCGTTATCGGCATCATCGGGGATTTTCATCGACTGGGGAAAATTCTTCTGGTCATCGTCGTGGTCGGCATCGTTTGCTTTTATCTTGCTGAGCGGTTATGGCTTTCCAAGAAAGTTGAAGAAGTTAACGCTGAGCGCTTTCAGGAATTTGAACAGGCGGCGCAGGAAAAATTTCAGGAACTGCAGGATCGGATACCCTTTAAACCACTTCCGCGACGCAAAGATGATCAGGCAGCTTCGAAGCGAAATATCGAGCGCGACTAGGAACTTAGCTCCTCGTTTTTGTATAGCAACTCCAGCACTGAAGTCAGTAAAACCAAATTGTGATAATTGAATCATCTGCTCCAACTCGCGTTGACCTGGCCGGGGGCACTATCGATATCTGGCCGCTCTACCTTTTTCATTCCGGCGCTTCGACCGTCAACTTTGCGCTTTCATTACGCGCCCATTGCCGGATTGAAACTCGCAGCGACGGCAAAATCATCCTTGAATCTCGTGATCGCGATGTGACCTTTGAAAGCACGCTGGACGATCTTGAGGAGTTGATTCACGAAGAACGGCTGGAACTCATTTCCAAGCTGGTCCATTTTTTCAAACCAACTACTGGCTTTCATTTAACTGCCTACAGCGAGGCGCCGGCCGGCGCCGGGTTGGCCGGCTCCTCAGCACTTAATATTGCCTGCGTAGGTGCGCTCAACCGTTTGGTCGGCAATCGCTATGACGAGAGTGAATTTGTGACCCTCGCGGCCAACGTTGAAACGACCGTTATCAGGGTGCCGGCTGGTTTTCAGGATTACTACCCGGCCCAGTATGGAGCAGTTTCCTGCATTCATCTTCGCCCCGACGGAATCCAACGGGAGGCCCTGGATGTCAATCTCGCCGAGCTGGAACGGCGCGTAGTCATCTGCTACACGGGCGAGCCGCGCCTTTCAGGCATTAACAACTGGGAAGTTTTCAAACGACATATCGACGGAGACCGCGAGCTGTTCCAAATGTTCGAGGGGATTCGGGATTCGGCCGTCCGCATGCGCCAGCTATTGTTGGCGGACGACTGGGAAGGCATAGCCGAATCGATGCGGCGCGCGCACCCAAATCGAAAACGGCTCGCGCCCAATATTACGACGCCGCAGATGGACCTGCTGATCGAGAAGGCGCTGGCCAATGGAGCGGCGGCGGCCAAGGTCTGTGGCGCGGGCGGCGGCGGCTGCATGGCATTTCTTTGCGCCGAGGGACGAACCAGGGACGTGAAAGCCGCACTGGCGAGTGAAAACGGCGTCCAGGTGCTGGAGTGGAAGGTTGCGCGCGAAGGATTGGTCGTTACCGAAAGCTAAGTTATCGGTTCATCTCAGGATTTGAGTCCAAAGTGGACGCCTTACTTACCACCCTCATCCGCGCGTTGTTTGGCAGCGGCAGCAACTTTAGAAAGTCGGGCAATCTTGTCCTCGAGGCTTTCACCCGGTACCGGTCCAGTATCGACCACACCACAATAAGTCGAGCGTCTCATTAGATTGCGATCCTGAGCGCCCGGTTTGTGGGTTGCGGCGGGTGCGACACTATCGGGGGCCAGCTCCGCAGGCTTTTGCGCGCCGGCGACAGGAGAAGCAGTTGCTGCAGCCGGACTGAGCGGAGCAGCTGAAGCAGAGCCGGTCGCCGCCTGCGCCTCGGCAGCCGGGCGATGCAAATCAGCCTGCGGGGACGAATCGCGAAGAGTTTCCGGTTCCGGCGCAGGACCGCCTTGTTCTGCCCGTTGTTTGGCACCCGCAACTACCTTTTTCAATCGTTCGCATTTTTCGGCGAAGCTCTCGCCCGCCACTGGTCCAGTGTCTGCCACTCCGGAGTACGACGAACGCTTGAACAACTCGCGGTTGGGTGCTGCCCCGGGTTTATGGACTGGGGGTTTAGGCGCCACCGCTTGCGCAACTGGCTTAACGTCAACCGGTGGCGGTTCCGTGGCCGGGGTACTGGCCGGCACAGGCTTGGCTGCCGGGGGAGCGGGCGGAGGAGCCGGTTTAGCCGGAGCAGCTTCGGCGCCGGCCTCGATCATTACGTAAACTCCCTTTTCGTTTTTCTTGATTACCGGGAGGGTGCCGCCTGCGGCCTGTAGTAAAGCGGTCAGCTCGGCTTCTACGAAACGAGTCTGTTTGTTGGGATCGCGAACGTGCCCCAGTGGCGGTCCCATGTAAAGCGTGCCGCAGGTCTGGCATTTGGACAGCACATCGTCGCCACGCAAATGCACCTCAGACGCTTCGCCCGCCATCCGCAACTGTTTTAAATGCCCGTTGCAGAGTTTTCCCTTTTCGTTCTTTTCGTTGCAGACAGTTTGCGCGTTGGTAATTCGCTTGGGAACTACGGGCGCGCCAGCGGCCGGAGAGCCGGCTTCCCTATCAGAAACCTTTGCGGACATATCGTCTTGTCACCCTGAAGCCTGGCCGATGCTGGTCGAGCGTTGAGCGAATCTTACAGAGAGTTCGAAACGCTCGTCAATGAAATGCTGGCAACGCATGCTGATCGAGCGTCCTCCCCCTGTCGCTCATTCAACTATGGCAAACTTACCAATTTGCTTGAGGGCGAGCGAACCATCGTCTCAGCCCCAGACCACCGGTCACGTTTCTAGCGAAGTTGTAAAACTCCTTGTCCTGGAGCACGTTGTATGGTATACGGCTGCGCATTGAATGGAACTGGGAGGGCAAGCAGGTCTTTGGATTCTATGCTGCTCACCTAAATCTCTACTTCACTGGGAACCTTTGCGGGGCGCTAATGGTCTGCCCTCTAATCACAGTCGGCTTGCCTTCGATTTAGTAGTCCTGAACTGTGTACGCTGCTGAGCCAGCGAGTCGTCATTGGTTCCCGCATAAATACTCTGGCCCAACCGTTGGGGAGGGCAACCAACAGCAGAAGGAGAAACTCATGAAAAAGCTGCCACTTATTTCCCTCATGTTTGTTGTCGCAACCGGGCTCGTCATTTATCGAACCACCGGGCAGTCCAACTACGTTCCCAGGATGGTACCGTGCGCGGTGCTCTCCAATAACCCGTGTTCCTTCGTCCCCTCTTATATCGGCCCCGATCCTTTGTTGAAGAAATCGAACGGCTATTCGGGCTTATTTGGCGCGCCACCTGATTCGGTGGCGAAAGACGTCCAGACGCCGTTTGACAATATGGCGTGGCAAATGTTCGTCGGGCTCAATTGGGCGGCGAGCGCCGTTAAGCAAACTCCCGCCATCGGACTGACAGCCAAGGGTCTGCGGGTTTGGCAAAAATATCGTAAGGTTAGCGCGCTGTTTGGAAACTCTCCCGTGACTGCCAAGTGCACTAATGCCCTCGCCTTGCCGGTTCTCTCGATCGGCTCCGACGGTAGTGGGAATCCAATGCCGAACAACGAGGAATACTTCCAGGCATCCACGAACCTGCCGTTGATCGATATCAATGGAAATTGGACGATCTACGAACGCCGCGTCAACGATGTCGAGGCTCAATATCTGTTGGCTCCAAACGGACAGCCCTCGCAAACGCTGACAACCCAGACCGGACAAAATAATTTTATCCAGGCCAACCCGAACAAGGGCGCCAGCTTTACTCCCTCTGGCCCCACTGCCTTAAGCAAGCAGGGTTCAATTGAAGTCAAGACTGCCTGGCGCATTCTCGACCAGAGCGCGGGTGACAATCCATCGCGTTATTACACTCAGTCGGCGATTATTGCTGTCCCCGGCGACCTGGTCAGCGGCGGGCAGCAGGTGTGCGCTACGGTCACGCTGGGTCTGGTGGGGATGCATATCATTCAGCGTAATCCCGAGGTTACGCCACGCAACGGCAATCTGTTGCCGCAATGGATTTGGGCTTCCTTTGAGCACGTGGACAACGCGCCCATGGCGGTATCGCCGTGCAATGTGCGCAACGGCTGCGGCACGAACCCCAGCACGAACTGGATCAACCAGCCGAGTTGTGGAGGAGCTGCGCCCTCGGGGTCAGTCCGCTATTCCTACTTCAATCAAAACTCGG
>Ga0209683_10000404_pt1 | contig 17026 bp, 14 predicted proteins | sample DOMMetBare2Fresh_FD_187474 | JGI IMG/M metagenome (GOLD analysis project Ga0209683, IMG submission 187474) | Wetland sediment microbial communities from St. Louis River estuary, USA, under dissolved organic matter induced mercury methylation -... | ecosystem: Environmental > Aquatic >... | reverse complement strand
GCCGGCGGTGGAATGGCCGGACTCTCCGCGGCCTGGCGTCTCGAGAAGCGCGGCTTCCGCGATTTCATCCTGCTCGAAATGGAAAAGCAGGTGGGTGGCGTCTCGCGGTGGGGTGAAAACGAAATCAGCGCGTATCCGTGGGGCGCGCATTACGTCCCCGTGCCGGGGCCGAAATCCCCGCTCATCCGTGAACTACTCGAGGACCTCGGCGTACTTTCCGGCGGTAAGTGGGACGACCGCCACCTTTGCTTCTCTCCCCAGGAGCGGCTCTTTCTGCACGGACGCTGGCAGGACGGGCTCGAACCGGCGCTCGCCATAGGTGCGCGCGATCGCGAGCAATATCGCCGGTTCGACGAGCGCATGCGCGAGCTCCGCGCGACGGGCGAGTTCACCATCCCCATGGAACACGCGGGCAAAGCGCCGGGCGCGCTCGACCGCATCTCGATCGCCGAGTGGTTGCGCCGCGAGCGCTTCGACTCTCCGTACCTTCTCTGGTACGTCAACTATGCCTGCCGCGACGATTACGGCGCGACATCGGACGAAACGTCGGCCTGGGCCGGAGTACACTACTTCGCCGCGCGCGAGCCGGATGAGAAAGGCCCGCTCACCTGGCCCGAGGGCAACGGCTGGATCGTGCGCGGGCTCGAGCAGCGGCTCAAACCACACCTGCGAACCGGGGCGGCAGTCGTGCACATCGCTCCAGACGGCCCGCGCATGCGCGTCGTAACCGAGGAGATCGAGTACCTGGCCGATTGCGTCATCTTCGCGGCCCCCACGTTCCTGGCGCCTTATCTGATCGAGAACGCCCCGCCGGTTTCGCGCTTCGAGTATTCGCCCTGGTTGACCGCGAATCTCACGCTGGAGCGGCGCCCGCGCGGCGGCGAGGAACCGGCCTGGGACAACGTTGTCTACGATTCGCCGACGCTTGGCTACGTGGTGGCTACGCACCAATCGCTGCGCACTGTGCAGAAGCGCGACGTTTGGACGTTCTACTGGGCGCTGGCCGGCGGCCCGGCTTCGCGCAACCGCAAGCTGCTGATCGACACGGACTGGGGCTACTGGAAAGACGCCATCCTGAACGACCTCGCGCGCGTGCATTCCGACATCCGCCAGTGCGTCTCGCACATCGACGTGATGCGCATGGGCCACGCCATGGTGCGGCCGGCGGTCGGATTCCTCTCGTGCGAGGAGCGAGGGCGCGTTGCGCAGACGAAAGGGCCGTTGCTGTTTGCGCACTCGGATCTGAGCGGGTTCTCGATCATCGAAGAGGCGCAATACCGCGGCGTCACGGCGGCCGACCGCACGCTGGCGCGGCTGGGCGGGTCGCGATGAAGTACGCGCTGATCGCCGTGCTGGCGGCGGCAGCGGCGTTTCTGCTCGCGCCCCTGCTGCTGCGCGAACCCGGCGCGCCGAAAGCGCACGGAACCTCCCTCGAGCAACGCTTCCCGGCTCAGACCGGGGCCTTCAAACAGCCGGCCGCCGAGGAGCCGCACTGGCGCGAGAAACGCGGGCACGCCTTCTCGCTCAAGGATCGCGACGAATCGGCGCCGGATACGGATCCGCGTTGGGTGCGGATTCTGGCGGGCCGCCCGAAGCTGCGCCCGGTTCCCGGCGGATGCCTCGATTGCCACGCCTCGGGCGGTCCCGCGCAATCGCCGTACTGGGAAGCGCGCGCGAACCGCGACAAACCAATCGGTTGCGCGGACTGCCACGATCCGCAAACCGCCGCGCTGCGGCTCACTCGCCCCGGCTTGACGCCTGCATCCACGCAGGAGATGCGGACGCTTGTATGCGCCCAGTGCCATCGCGAATACTACTTGACGCCCGTGCTTGCGTTCCCCAGCGGCCGTACCGCGGATGAGATCGAGAGCTACTACGAGAGGACCGGCTTCCGCGATTGGGAGCACGCCGAAACCGGCGCCGCGGTCCTGCTGCCGCAGCACCCGCAGTACGAGCTCTACGGCCAGGGCGTTCACGCGCGCAGCGGCGTGGCGTGCGCGGATTGCCACATGCCCCGTTTGCGGAACGGCGCGCTTCGCATCACGGCGCACAATGTGCGCAGCCCCATGCTCGATCCCGGCCCGGCCTGCCTGCCCTGCCACCGCGCGACGCCGGAGGAGATGAAGGAACGGGTGAAGGTGGTCCAGCAACGCACCACGGCGCTGCTCGCCCGCGCCCAGGACGCACTCATCGCCCTCATCGGCGACATCGGACGCTCGAACGGCGACCTGGCCGCGGCGCGCGCGCTCCAAACGAGGGCGCAGTGGCGCGTGACCTTCGTGGCCGCCGACAAATCGAAAGGCTTTCACGCACCGCAGGAATCCGCGCGGCTGCTTGCCGAAGCGATCGACTACGCCGGGCAGGGCCGCGTGGCCGCGGCGCGTGCGCGTGCTGGAACCCGCTGACGCTACAATAAGAAGTTTCCTATGCCTGTTCCCGAATCCGCGGCCGTGTTCATGGCGGAGCATGTCGAACGGCTGCGGCGGCTCCCCCGCAAGCGCAGAATCGTGTTTCCCGAAGGCGACGACGCGCGTGTGCTCGAGGCCGCGGGACGCCTGGCGCGCGAGTTGGTCCTCGAACCGATCCTGATTGGCAAGGCGCCGGCGAGCGCCCCGGCCGGCGTGCGCTTCGTCGATCCGGCCGAATCGCCGCTCGCCAAGAAGTATGGTGCGATCTACTACGAGCGGCGGAGGGCGAAGGGCCTGACGCAAATGGAGGCCCTCGAAATCGCTCGCTGCCGTCTCCACTTCGCCGCGCTGATGGTGGCGGCGGGCGACGCCGATGGCACGGTCGGCAGCGCCGTGCATACCACCGCCGACACGCTGCGCTCCATCATTCAGTGCATCGAGCTGCGCCCCGGCTTCCGCCGCCTGTCGAGCGCGCACATCATGGCGGTGCAGGACCGCCGGTTCGGCCACAACGGGCTGTTCGCGTTTTCCGACGCCGCTGTCATGGCGGTTCCCACCGCGGTCGAGCTGGCCGAGATCGCCATCGCCGCGGCGCACACCGTCCGCGCCACATTGAACGCCGAGCCACGGGTCGCTCTGCTTTCGTTCTCGACCAAAGGCAGCGCGAAGCACCGGGAAGCCGTCAAAGTGGCGACCGCGCTCCAGTACGTCCGCGCGCGCGCTCCCGAACTCAATGTGGATGGCGAGTTGCAGGCCGACGCCGCCATCGTCCCGGCCGTCGGCCGCTCAAAGTCTCCCGGCTCGACCGTCGCCGGTTGCGCCAACACGCTCATCTTCCCGGATCTGAATTCGGCCAACATCGGCTACAAGCTTGTGGAGCGCCTGGGAAACGGCGCGCTGCTGGCGGTTCTGCTGCAAGGCATCGCAAAACCGGCCAGCCTGATCTCGCGAGGCTGCTCCGCAGACGACGCGTTCCACGCCGCTGTTGTTACCGCCGTTCAGGCAGGAGGCGCATAGCCGGCGAGGAATGCTCCCCTTCAAGCTCGTCTACCATCCAGGCTACGACCAGAACCTGGGGGAGCATGTGTTTCCATCGCACAAGTACCGGCTTGTGCGCGACCGCTTGCTGGCGGATCATGTCGCCGCGCCCGAGGATTTCGCCGAGCCCGCGCCCGCGCCGGACGAAGATCTCCTGCTGGTGCACGGAAGGGCCTGGGTCGAGCGCCTGCGCCATGGCACGCTGACCTTCTACGACATTCTGAAGCTGGAGATCCCGTATTCCAGGCAGATGGTAACGGCGTACTGGCTGGCAGCCGGCGGCACAACCCTGGCGGCGCGCCTGGCGTTGCGCGATGGCGTAGGCTTCAACGTCGGCGGCGGGTTTCACCACGCTTTTCCCGATCACGGCGAGGGCTTCTGCGCGATCAACGACATTGCGGTGGCGATCCGGCGGCTGCAGCGGGACGCCGCCATCCAGCGCGCCATGGTGGTGGATTGCGACAACCATCACGGCAACGGCACTGCGGCCATCTTCGCACGCGACCCCTCCGTGTTCACGCTTTCGATCCACCAGCTCAACAACTACCCCACCAAGAAGCCGCCCTCGAACATCGACATCGACCTCGAAGATGAGACAGGCGACGAGGAGTATCTCACGCGGCTGAGGGAAGCCTGCGCGCCGGCGCTGACCGACTTCAAACCCGATCTTCTCGTCTACGTGGCCGGCGCCGATCCCTACTGCCAGGATCAACTGGGCGGGCTCACCCTTTCACTCGAAGGACTGAAAGCGCGCGACCGCTGGGTCGTCTCGACCGCGCTCATGCACAAGGTCCCTGTGGCGGTAACGCTCGCCGGCGGCTACGCCGTCGACCTGAACGACACCGTCGCCATCCACGCCAACACTGCCAGAGCGTGCAAAGAAGTGCTGCAGCGCGTGGGCTGGAAACACAGGCGGCGCTGAGCGACTGGCGTGCGCGACGGCCGGACCCGGCGCCGACCCTGCCTCTGAACCAGTCCAGCCCTCAGCGGCCGAGGGTCTTGGCCGGATGGGGAGTGGTCCTTGATCCGGATTGTCTCCGCGGTGATTCCCTCTTCGCCGTGAACAGGACAACTTCCGCCTGCAATCCCCGGATGATGTCGATGGCCTTCACGACGTGTTGCCAATCCAAATCAGGATCTCCCTCGACATATACGGGGAAGCGTGGTGGGCGGCGCTTGAGATCCTTCGCCAGCGCGGCGCCGAGACCTTCCCAGGAAATTGGTTGCGAGTTGAGGTAGAGATTGGGGCGCGCATTCTTCCCGGCAAGGTCCACTCGCACACGCAGCGGCTCCATCCAGGGGCTGCTCTGGGCTGGGATTCCCGGTCTCAGAACATGAACAACCAGGCCCGTGGGGGGAAGGAACAGTCCGAAGTGTATGGCGAAAACTGCCAGCATCACCGCGAGATCGGTGATCGCCGCAATCAGCCCAAACGAAGGCATCCCTGAGAATATCGGTCTGTGCGACGGCCTCGGCTTCCAGTGATAGTGTCCGGCGACAGTTCTTGCATCCACAGAAGGCGTCGCGAGTGCAGGCGCCTTTCGGAAGCGCCCCATAACGGCGAGCGCCAACAGACTTACGCCGACTCCAACGCAAGTCGCGCACAACCACGAAAGCCACCCATAGAAATCAGCGTAGGCGCTGGCGTCCGTGGAAACTCTCAGTCTCGGATGGGCGGAATTGAGGCAACTGGCGTCTCTCAGAACTTCTACATCGAGGTTATAGACTCCCCGCTTGCCGCAAAAACGCCCCAAGTATCCACCGGCGGTTGAACCAGCCGCCACTTGCCCATCCTTGTACAGCACCCAACGAGTGTCGAGCGCCTCGTATTCGAGACAACTCGCATTGTGGGGTCGGTTGTCGTCTGTATCGACCACCATGGTGTACTGCTCCTTCGGACTGACAAGGAAAGGGCCGGTCGTGAGGTGACCGGGTCCGAGCGTGACAGGTATGTCGACAGCGACGAAGGTTCGCGTAGCCACCCAATGATGAATGCACGCGTAGACGGAAGATCCGGCCAGGAGGAGAAAGGCGCCGACACAGACTCCGGCCGGCGGCCGGAAGCCTGTTTGGGAAGGCGGCAGGACCAGCGGCTGCGAATCGATCTGCAATTCGCGCGGCTGCGGCCCTGGCAGAGTCAGGGAACATGCTTCTGAAAACTCGTCCCGCTTGGCTCGGCGCCGCACGATGGCCGTGCGGATGACCAGGTATGCGCCCACCAAGGCGAAACAGAGGAATAGCACAAAAGCGTCAACCACCTGAGCGTCTCTATTCGCGTGGGCGCTTCCTGTTTCGAAAACAGTCAAGCGGGGCGCGCCGGCGTTGAGGCGGCTTCCATCCTGCCAGACGTCCAAGTCCAAAACGTAGTTCCCCGCGCCGGCATTGAAACCGCCTAGGATGCGGCCGCTCGGATTGTTGTTGCCATGGGCTGTGACCCGCCCTCCGCTCGACAAAGACCACGATGTCGCGAGCGCCCAAGGGCACCGGAAGCCAGCTATACAGGGACCCCCCTCGATATCGAATTCCCGTTCCACTTCGATTCGGATCAGGTAGGTGCTCTTTACATTGATTTTGAATTCCGGGGTTCGGATGTGGCCTGGCGAGAGGGAAATAGGTACGTCCAGGGGCAACCAGATCCGAGTAGCCGCCCAGTAGGCCCAACCGCCAAACCAGGCCATTCCGGTCAAGATCAGGGCAAGTCCGATTCGGGCGGTCAACGGTATTCGAGCGAGCACATCTCTTAGACACCGCAAGAAGCCAGGAGTTCCAGATCCCGAAGGTCGCATTCGGGCAAGGCGCTGTGTAGGCTTGACTTCCGCGCGCGGTGCGGGCTTCGCCACGCACTTGTCACACGGCCGGGTATTTGCGCTCGACGTAGTCTTCGAGCAGCCCGATGAACTCCGCCACGATGCGGTCGCCGCGCAGCGTGGTGGCGAGGCGGCCGTCGATGTAGACCGGCGCTGTGGGTTCCTCGAATGTGCCGGGGAGCGAGATGCCGATGTCGGCGTGCTTGGATTCGCCGGGGCCGTTCACGATGCAGCCCATCACCGCCACGTGCAGTTCCTCCGCCCCGCGCCGGCTTTCGCGCCAGACGGGCATGCGCGAACGCAGGTAGGTCTGGATCTCGCCCGCCATTTCCTGGAAGAACGTGCTGGTGGTGCGGCCACAGCCGGGGCACGCGGTCACCTGCGGGGTGAAGCTGCGAATCCCGAGCGATTGCAGGAGCTGTTGGCAGACGAGCACCTCTTCGGTGCGATCGCCATTTGGCGCCGGGGTGAGCGAGACGCGAATCGTGTCCCCAACGCCCTCTTGTAGTAGCACGCCCATCCCCGCCGCGCTGGCGACCACGCCTTTGAAGCCCATGCCCGCTTCGGTCAGCCCCAGGTGGAGCGGGTAATCGCAGCGGGCGGCGAGCGAACGGTTCACGTCGATCAGATCCTGCACGCCGCTCACCTTCGCGCTCAGGATGATCCGGTCGTGGGGCATGCCGTAGCGCTCGGCCGCCTGCGCCGATTCGATCGCGCTCGCTACCATCGCTTCCAGCATCACCAGCCGCGCGTCGAGCGGCTGCGGGCGGCGCGAGTTTTCGTCCATGAGCCGCGTCAGAAGCTGCTGGTCGAGCGATCCCCAGTTGACGCCGATGCGCACCGGCCGGCCGTACTCGCACGCGGCCTCGATCATGGTGCGGAAATTATCGCCGCTCTTCTTTCCGATGTCGACGTTTCCGGGGTTGATGCGGTACTTGGCGAGGGCGCGGGCGCACTCGGGGAACTTCTTGAGGAGGATGTGGCCGTTGTAGTGGAAATCGCCGACGATCGGAACGCGCACGCCTTCGGCTTCCAATCGCTTCACGACCTCGGGAACCGCGCGCGCTGCGTCGTCGTTGTTCACGGTGACGCGAACCAGCTCCGACCCGGCTCGCGCCAGCGCGGCCGTCTGCTTTACGGTGGCGTCGACATCGGCCGTGTCGGTGTTCGTCATCGACTGCACGACAATGGGATGCCCCGAACCGACTTTGACCCCACCCACGTCCACCGTGACCGTGCCGCGCCGCGGCGAGACCGCCATAAGTCCTCCTAAACCTTCATTGTAGCAACCGGCCCCCACAATCCCCCTAGAAGTGGTATCAAGCCCCCGCCCGTTTCCTCCGATAGAACAACCATGAGATTCCCGTTCACGACGAATCGGATCTGCACCGCGCTCTTGGCCGCTGGCTTGCTGTCGCTCGCGTTGCCGCTGGCCGGCGCCGCTGAGCTTCCTTCCTCATTTCGCGGTTCGAATAGACTGCGCGTCGAGGTGTCCGGTCCCCGAGCGACGGCGTCTTCCGAGATCGCAGTCGAGCTCTGGACCAGCCAGTCGCAGTTGGTGAGGCGCGAAACAATGCGCGGCGGCGAATTCGAATTTCGCGATCTGGCGGCCGGCAACTATGAGGTGCGCGTTACAGACCCAATGGGCGCGGTCCAGCGCACGGCTTTTGTGAGCGTTGGGTACACTCCCGTTTTCGTTCAGCTGGAGTTGCCGGAGAAGCAGCCGGAGCCGGTCAGCGGGACCGTCTCGGTGGCCGCATTGAGGCACAAGCCGCCCGCCAAGGCGAAGAAGGAATATGAGCGCGGGATGGACGCCAGCATCCGCGGCGACCTCCCCAAGGCAATCAGTCATTTCGAGCGGGCGATCGAAATCGACCCAGCCTTCAGCGAGGCCTACAGCGAGCTCGGAGTCCGGCACATGAGACTGGACCGGTTCCAGGAGGCCGCCGAGCAGTTCGAAAAGGGCGTCCGGCTCGACGAGCGCTCGCCGGAGTTGCGGTGCAACCTGGCGGTTTCCTACATCTACCTGCGTCGCTTTCAGGACGCAGAAGCGTCGGCCCGCATCGCGCTGAGATACAATCCCGCATCCAATAACCTGCACTATGTGCTGGGAGTGGCCCTGGAGGGGCAGCAGCGTGAACTCGACGAGGCGCTGGGCCACCTTTCCACTGCGTCCCGCGAATTCCCGCAGGCTCGGCTGGCTGCGGCGCGCATCCTCACCCGCGCTGGCGACAAGAAGGGCGCAGCGGCAGAACTGAAGAAGTACCTCAGCTCGTACAACGGCCCCAACAGGCAGAGCGTCGAGCAGTGGCTCGCGAAGCTGACCAAGTAGCTGCGCCCCGACTGCCCTGTTTCGCGCCGCCGGCCAGACGCATTTCCCCGTCTGGGGCCGGCGCCCGCCCCGCCCTGCTATGTTATACTTACATAAGGAGTTTTACCCCAACGTGTCCATCTCCGATTCCCTGCGCCTGTTCGCGCACATTCCGTTGACGCCTCTCCTCGCGAGCGGTGAGGAGGAGACGCTGGTTGGCGGCCAGGCCGTTGTCGAGGGCGTCATGATGCGCGCCCCGCACAGCTACTGCGTGGCGGTGCGCCGGACCACAGGTGAGATTGTCACGCAGGCCGGCCCTCTGCCCAAGCTCTCGGAAAAGTACCCGATTTTCAAGATCCCTCTATTCCGCGGCGTGGGGACCCTCGGCCAGGCGCTGAGTCTGGGCATGAAGGCGCTGCGTTTTTCGGCGGACGCCGCAGCGCCGCAGGCGGCCGGCAAAGGCGGCGCGAAGACCGAGCTGCCTTCCTGGGCGATTACCCTGCACATCGTGCTCTCCCTGGTATTCTTCATTTTCCTGTACAAGTTCGTGCCCCTGTTTCTGGCTACCGAGCTGGGCAAGGCCGTCCCGGCGTTTCAGGGCCGCATTCCGTTCAACGTCGCGGACGGCGTGATTCGAATGCTGATCTTCATTGGCTTCCTGTTCGGAATCTCCCTCTGGAAGGACATCCGGCGCGTGTTCGAGTATCACGGTGCGGAGCATCGCGTGGTGTTCAATTTCGAATCCGGCCAGCCGGTGACGGTCGAGACCGCGCAGACATTCCCCACCTTCCATCCGCGCTGCGGAACCAGCTTCCTGCTGGTGGTGATGCTGGTTTCGATCGCGGTCTACACGCTGTTGCCCTTCGATTCGTTTGTCCTGAAACTCGCTGGAAGGATCGTGCTGCTGCCGGTAATCGCAGGGATCAGCTATGAGGCCATACGCTATGCCGCCCAGCACCGCGGCGGTCTGATGGCCGCGCTCACCGCCCCCGGCCTGTGGCTGCAGCGGATCACCACCAAGCCGCCCGCGCCCGACCAGACCGAGGTCGCCATCGCCGCCCTGGAGGGTGCGATGGCCATTGAGGAAGCGCAGGGCGGTAAACTGGTCATCGCGTAATAATCTCCGACAATGGAATACCAGTCCAGACTCGACCAACTCGACGCGCGTTACGAGGAACTGAACCGCCAGATGGCCGACCCGGCCGTGATCGGCGATCCGGAGCGATACCGGGACACTGCCAAGGCGCACAGGGACCTGCAGGGAATCGTGGCCAGGTTCCGGGAGTGGAAGAAAGTCAAGGCGGACCTCGACCAGGGTCGCGCGATGCTCGAGGATGCCGACGAGGACATGCGCGCCATGGCGACGGAGGAAGTCGCGCGCCTCGAGCCCGAGCTGGTGCGACTCGATGACGAGCTCAAGGTGCTGCTGCTGCCCAAGGATCCCAACGACGAGAAAAACGTGGTGCTAGAGATCCGGGCCGGCACGGGCGGCGACGAGGCCACTTTGTTCGCGTCCGAGATCTTCCGCATGTACACCCGGTACGCCGAGGCCCAGGGGTGGCGGGTAGAACTATCCTCAACGAGCGAGTCGGGGGTGGGCGGACTCAAAGAGGTGATCGCGCTCGTAAGTGGCGAGAAGGTCTATAGCAAGCTCAAATACGAGAGCGGCGTGCACCGCGTCCAACGGGTGCCCGTCACGGAACAGCAGGGCCGGACCCACACGTCGGCAATCACCGTGGCGGTACTGCCCGAGGCCGACGAGGTGGAGATCCAGATTGACGCTAAAGACATCCGAATAGACACTTTCTGCTCCTCGGGCCCCGGCGGGCAGTCGGTGAACACCACCTACTCGGCCGTGCGCATTACCCATCTGCCCACTGGCCTGATCGTGTCCTGTCAGGATGAGAAGTCCCAGATCAAGAACCGGGCTAAAGCCATGCGGGTGTTGCGTTCACGGCTCTATGAGGTGGAACTGGAAAAGCAGCAGGCCGAAATCGGCGCCGAACGCCGCAGCATGGTAGGCTCCGGCGACCGCAGTGAGAAGATCCGCACCTACAATTTCCCGCAGAACCGCTTTACCGACCACCGGATTAGTCTTACACTATATCAGTTAGATACGATTATGGACGGCCGCCTGGACCCGGTTGTCGACGCTCTAACTACGTACTATCAAGCGGAGAAGCTGAAGGATCAGGCGGGCCGATAGGCCCAATGGACATCCAGACGGCGATTCACCAGGCCTCGCGGTTGTTTGAGGACGCCGGAGTAGCCGCTCCGCGGCTCACCGCGGAGGTTCTGCTCGCCCACGCCCTGAAGCGCGAGCGGACCTGGCTGTTCAGCCATCCCGAGGAAGATTTAGACGGTATTGCCGGTACGCGCTACAACCGTTCGGTGAAGGACCGCCTGGGCGGCAAACCCACCCAGTACATCATCGGCCGGCAGGAGTTCTACGGCCGGGACTTCATCGTAACGCAGGATGTGTTCATCCCGCGCCCCGAGACCGAATACGTTGTGGAGCAGGCGCTGAAGCTGCCGGCGCGCCCGGCGGTGGTGCTGGACGTCGGCTGCGGCTCCGGCGCAATCGCGATCACTCTCTGCCTGGAAGCGGGCGCGGCGTATCGCGTCATCGGCGCCGACATTTCGCCGGCGGCCATCCGGGTAGCGCGCGAGAACGCCAAGAGGATGAGCGCGCGGCTCACCTTCGCCCTCTGCGACCTGACTTCGGGCATCGCCGATGCGAGCTTGGACGCCCTGGTTTCCAACCCGCCCTACATCCCCGAACCCGAGGAGGAGGGGCTGCCTCACGAGGTGCGCGACTTCGAGCCGCGCCTGGCGCTCTTCGGCGGACCCGAAGGTCTCGATGTGTACCGCAAGCTGATCGCGGATGCGGCGCGGGTTCTGAAGCCCGGCGGCTGGATTATTTTCGAGCTCGGCTACCGGCAGCTCGACGCCGTTCATCAGATGCTCGACTCGCGCTGGAGCGAGGTGCAGGCGGTTACCGATTTGGCGGGCTTGCCGCGAGTATTCGCGGCGCGCTGGACGCCATGAAGTCGGTCTTCCACCTCGACATGGATGCGTTTTTCGTGTCGGTGGAGGAGCTTTTCGACCCTTCGCTCAAAGGCAAGGCGGTGGTAGTGGGCGGACGGGCGCACGAGCGCGGCGTGGTCTCCGCGGCGTCCTATGAAGCGCGCCGCTTCGGCGTGCATTCCGCCATGCCGCTCCGTACGGCCTACCAGCGCTGTCCGCACGCCGTTTTCCTGGACGGCCATCCGGAGCGCTACCGCGAGTCCTCCGAGAAGCTCTTCCAGGCGCTCAACGCCTTCTCCCCGCTGGTAGAGATGGCCTCCATCGACGAGGCTTACCTCGATATGACGGGTACGGAGCGCCTGCTGGGCCCGCCGCTCGCCGCCGCGCACCAGTTGCACGAGCGGGTGAAGCGCGCGACGGGGCTGAACTGCTCGATCGGCGCGGCGTCGGCGCGCATGGTGGCCAAGGTGGCGTCGGACCAGGCGAAGCCGAATGGCGTGTTGTGGGTCATGCCAGGGCAGGAGGCGGCGTTTCTGGCGCCGCTCGACGTGCGGCGTATCCCGGGCGTCGGTAAGGTCACCGAGCAGCGGCTGCACTCATACGGAGTGCGCCGGGTCGGCGACCTGGCGCGGCTCGAAGAGGGCTTCCTCGCCGAGAAATTCGGCAAGTGGGGATTGGCGCTGGCGGGCAAGGCGCAGGGGCTGGATGCGGGCGGTTGGTTCGACTGCGAAATCGGCGCTGAGGAACAGCCCAAGTCCATCAGCCACGAGCACACATTCACCGAGGACACCGCGGACACGTCGCAGATCGAATCGACGCTGGCGCAACTGAGCGCGATGGTGGCGCGCCGCCTGCGCGAGCACGGCCTCTACGCCCGCACCGTGCAGCTCAAGCTGCGCTACAAGGATTTTTCGACCATCACGCGCGCCCGCACCCTGGACCACGCCACCCAACTCGACACCGAGCTGGTTCGCGAATCCCGCCTGCTCTTCTACGCCAACTGGAAGCGCGGCGCCCCGGTGCGCCTGCTGGGAGTGCATGCCGGATCGCTCACGGCCTCCGAGGGCCAGATGAACCTGCTCGAAGAGGAACAGAGCGACCGTTGGCGCAAAGCCCTGGGGGCGGTGGACCGCCTCCGCGACAAATTCGGAGAAACGGCGGTTTCCCTGGGCTCCGCCGCCAGCGGCGCCTACCGCGAGAAGACCCACGAGAACCCCAACAGTCTGCCCGGCAAGCGCAAGGGCAAGACCGGGTTGCGGGGAGACAGCCGTGAGGGCGGCGCAACCTAGGCTCGAATCCCCGATGGGCGGTCGGCCGGGAGACGCTGAAAGCAGTTGAGGAGAGGCTGTTCGCGATGAGGGATGTGTGCCTGGGATTCTGTTACGACCCTGTGGCTGCACTCGGGTTCTTGGGTTTGCAGCAGCGAACAAGGCTGCTCCAAAGCAGCGCCTCCACGGACGGGTTCTGATCGGAGCCACCGGGTAAAGCGAAAATCACACCCGGATCAACTGCACTACGGTCTCTATATGGAAGGTTTGGGGAAACAGATCGATGAGGGTGACGCGGGTGATGGCGTAACCGCCCGCGGTGAGGGCGGCCAGGTCGCGGGCCAGGGTGGCGGGGTCGCAGGCGACGACGGCAAGCCGCGGTGGTTGTAGGCGGAGCAGTTCCGCCACCACGCGCTTGCCCAGGCCGGCGCGGGGCGGGTCGGCGAGGATGAAATCGGGCGTGCGCTGGAGCTGCTGAAGGAAGGCTTCGACGGGCTGCCGGTCCACCTTGGCGCTCAACCCGGCTCGCTGGGCGTTGAACTCCAGGTCGTCCGCGGAGCTTGTCGAGGACTCCACCGCGGTCAGGTTCGGGATGCGCCGGGCCAGCGGCAGCGAGAAGAAGCCGGCTCCGGCGTAGAGATCGACGGCGCTTTCGCCCTGGGCGCTCTCGATAGCGGCCTCCACCATTTGATCGAGCAGGAAGCGGTTCACCTGGAAAAACGAACGATGGCGCACACGGTAGAGTGCGCCGGCCGCGGCGTAGTCGATCGCATCGGCGGCGAAGCCAGAGATCCGTTCCGCGCACCACTCGAAGAAGCGGCGGGCGACTGGCCGCGCGGTCTCGATCACGTTGAGTTGCACGCCGCTCTCGTTCGTAAAGAGCTCGATGGCGCGGATGAACTCCGGGAAGCGCCGGTCCGGCAGCATCTCGCGCAGGGTGGAGAGCGTCGCGTTGATCTTCGGTGAGGAGATCGGACAGCGATCCACCGGCGTCAGGCGGCGCGAGCCATGCGAGAAATAGCCGATTTCTCCGCCCGCCAGATGAAGCTGGACGCGGTTGCGGTATTCCCACGGCGGACCCGAAATCATGCGGATTTCCTCCGGAGGCTGGAGCTTCCCGACTCGCGTAAACACCTCCGCGAGGATGGCGCGTTTCTGTTCGAGTTGCAGCTCGTACTCGATGTGCTGGTACTGGCAGCCGCCGCAGCGATAGAAGAACGGACACGGCGGCTCGACGCGCCTGGCGGCGGGCGCGATCACCTCGAGCAGGCTCGCTTCCGCCAGCCCCGGCTTTTCCGAGTCGATGCGGATGCGGGCTCGCTCGCCCGGAATTACGAACGGAACCAGGGCCACGCGCCCGTCAATGCGGCCCAGCCCCCGCCCGCCGTACACGAGCTTCTCTATCTCAACTTCGGTGCGGTTGGTTTCAGATTCATTCGTCACGGTACGATAGAGAATCTAGCATGAAACCAAGAGTCTTCTCAGGAATGCAGCCCTCGGGCAACCTGCATATTGGCAATTACCTGGGCGCGCTCAAGAATTGGGTGCGCATCCAATCCGACTACGAAGCGAACTTCTGTATCGTCGATCTGCACGCGGTGACGCTGTATCAGGAGCCGGTGGAGTTGCGCACGAAGATTCGCGAGCTGGCCGCGCTCTACCTCGCCGCGGGCATCGACCCGAAGCAGAGCGCGATCACCGTGCAGTCTTCCGTGCCGGCGCACGCCGAGCTGTGCTGGATGCTGACTTGCGTCACGCCGGTGGGCTGGCTGCAGCGGATGACGCAGTTCAAGGCGAAGGCGGCCGCCCAGGAAACAATCAGCGACGGCCTGCTGCAGTACCCGGTGCTGATGGCCGCGGACATCCTGCTCTATCAGGCCGCGATCGTGCCGGTGGGCGAGGACCAGGCGCAGCACCTGGAGCTCACCCGCGACGTGGCGCAACGCTTCAATTCACTCTATGGCGAGACGTTTGTCATGCCGGCTACCAGCCTGCCTACCGTGGGCGCGCGCATCATGGGCCTGGACGACCCGGCGAAGAAGATGAGCAAATCCGATCCTGGCGCGGGCCACGCCGTTGGATTGCTCGATCCGCCCGCCACGATCCGCAAGAAAATCATGCGCGCCACCACGGACTCCGCCGCCGGCGTCGATTTCGCCGTGCTCGGCCCGGGCGTCGAGAACCTGCTCAACATTTACCAGGCCTTCAGCGGCTGGGACTCCGGCCAGATGAAGGCTCACTTCAGCGGGATGCGCTACGGCGATCTGAAGAAGCAGGTAGCCGAAATGGTGGTCGCGAGCCTGGAGCCGCTGCAGCAAAGGTATCGCGAGATCACGGCCGATCCCGCCTGCATCGATTCGATCCTGCGAGAGAGCGCGGAGCGGGTCGCCCCCTGGGCGAACGCCACCGTTGAACTCGTCAAGCAGCGGATGGGACTCTACACGCCGCGCTGACATGGCTGTTTCGCTCTCCACGTACTGGCAGCTCCTCCGTTCGAACCGCAACTACCGGCGGCTATGGCTCGCCCAGATTGTCAGCGAGATGGGCGACTGGATCTACACGGTCGCCATTTACACCCTGCTGCTCGAGCTGACCGGCAGCGCGAAATCGGTCGCGCTCGCGGTGGTTTTGCAGGTGCTGCCGCAGTTCTTCGTATCGCCCTTGGCGGGCGTGGTGAACGACCGCACCAGCCGGAAGCGGGTGATGATTGCGGCCGACCTGGCGCGCGCGGCCATCGTGCTGGGCATGCTGTTCGTCAGCCGGGCGCAGGTGGTCTGGCTCATCTACATCCTGCTGTTCATGGAGACCACGATGTGGGCGTTCTTCGAGCCGGGGCGCAGCTCGGTAGTGCCGAACATCACCGGCGGCGAGGAACTGGTGGCCGCCAACGCGCTTTCGTCCATGACGTGGTCGTTCAACCTGGCGCTGGGGTCCGGACTCGGCGGTGCGGTGGCGGCCTTCTTCGGCCGCGACGCTGTCTTTATCCTGAATTCGCTCTCGTTCATCGTTTCGGCGCTGCTACTGAGCGGCATGCGGTTTCCCGAACCACACCTGGCCCAGGCCAAGCCGCTGTGCGCGCGCGACCTGGCGGATTTCTCGCCCATGGTGGAAGGCTTCCATTACATGGCTCGCAACAGGCGCATTGTCGCCTTGCTGCTGGTCAAAGCGGGCCTGGGTTTCCTGGGCGCGCACTGGGTTTTACTGCCGATCTTCGGCGAACGCGTGTTCCCGGTAAAGATGGCCGACGCGCGACGCGGCGCGATGCTCGGCATGAGCATCCTGATGTGCGCCCGGGGAGTCGGCTCGCTGCTCGGCCCGGTTGTGGCCGGCTATTGGGCGGGCCGGAAACGGGAGCGGCTGCGCCTGGGCGTGCTGATCGGATTCCTGCTGTGCGGGCTCGGATCGGTCGCGCTCGCGGTGGCGCCATCGCTCCCGCCGGCGGTGGCCGCCCTGGTGCTCGGGCACGGGGCGGGTTCGGTTGTCTGGGTCTTCTCCACCACACTGCTTCAGTTCCAGACCGAGGACCGCTTCCGCGGACGCGTCTTCTCCGCCGACTTCGCCTTCCTGGTGGCGACGATGTCGATCGCCAGCTACGCGAGTGGAGCGCTGGTGGATTGGGGCGTCTCGGTCCGGGTGGTGACCGCAATCGCCGGCGCGTTTGCGTTGCTGCCGGCGCTCGGCTGGGCGTACGCGATGCGCCTATGGCGAGACGACCGTCACGCGTGAAAACCCCTCTTCGCAGCACGGCGGCGCCAGCTTGAGCGCCATTCGCTCGATGGCTTCCTCCGGCACGATGCGTCCGCGCAGACGGTTGCGCTCCAGGCAGACCGCCAGCGGAACGTCGAAGAAGACAGCCTCTACGTCCGCTCCGTAAAGCTGGCCGAGGCGGATGTAGGGACGGCGCTCGCGCCGTGTGGGGTGCGTGGCGTCAATATACGTGAGCTGGCGGCCGATGGCGAGCCGCTCGCGCAGCAGATAGCGCAGCGTGCGGAACACGCGTCCGTGGATTCCCTGCTCGGTGGGATCGTCGGCGAGCAGGCCGCGAATAGCGTCTGAGGAAAGCGCAGGCGCGTTCTGCCGGGCGAGCCACGTCGACTTGCCGGACCCGGGCAGGCCGACCAGCAGCACGATGCGCACCATGAGCCTATCCTACTGCGCCGCCACCGC
>Ga0209683_10000402_pt1 | contig 17039 bp, 14 predicted proteins | sample DOMMetBare2Fresh_FD_187474 | JGI IMG/M metagenome (GOLD analysis project Ga0209683, IMG submission 187474) | Wetland sediment microbial communities from St. Louis River estuary, USA, under dissolved organic matter induced mercury methylation -... | ecosystem: Environmental > Aquatic >... | reverse complement strand
TCTCGAGGCCGGCCAGCGCGCGGGCGGCGACCGGCGCGGGCAGGAGAGCGCGGCGATGCTGGTGGTGAAGCCGGGCGGAGGGTACGGCGGCGCGGGCGACGTCTGGGTGGACCTCCGGGTCGATCACCACGACCGGCCCATCGCCGAGCTCCGCAGGCTGTACGAGGACGTGCACCAGTACTACTTCGGCGAGACGAAGGAGACGCGCCGGCTCGAGGGGGCGCTCGCGCGCGAGGTCCGCGCGGCGCTCGTGCGGACCGGCTTCGCGAAGGCGCCGCCCGCGGAAGCGTGGGACGACGAGAGCCAGCGCGCGCTGGAGGACTTCATGGGGTGGGAGAACCTCGAGGGACGGATCCGGAAGGACGGGACGATCGACGCGCTCGTCCTCGAGCACCTGCGGCGGGTGGCGAGGAAGGGGAAGGTGCCAGGGCGCTGACCCGGACGGGGTGAATCTCCTCGCGCCCTCCCGAGTCACGATTCGTGAATGGAGGACGCGGGTGCGACCGCGGCGCCGGCGGCACCACACCGTCGCTTGCGGAATCGCCCGTCCGCTCCCTAGGTTCCTCCCTCGTCGGGCGCGTGCGGGCCCGGGGGCCCCGAGATGAAGGAGCGGTTCGGAAGGCGGAGGTTCCTGAAGGGTGCGCTCGTGCTGGGCGCGGCCGGCGCGGCGGGGACCATCCCGGCCGCGGCCGACGCGGGGAGCGCCTCGCCGAGGTCCGAGCGCGTCACCTTCGAGATCCCCGGGCTCGATCCGGCCCACGACGGGCTCCGCGTCGCTCAGCTCTCCGACATCCACGTCGGCCCGAAGACGCCTCCCGAGCTCGTCCGCTCCGCGATCGACGCGGCCAACGCGTTCGAGCCCGACCTCGTCGTGCTCACCGGCGACTTCCTCAGCCACCGCCGCCGCGAGGTGTCCGACATGCGCGAGCAGCTCGGCGGGCTCGTCGCGCCGGCCGTCGCCGTGCTCGGGAACCACGACGTCTGGGTGGACCCGGACGGCGCCGCGGCGGCGCTGCGCGGTCACGGCTACGAGGTCCTCGAGAACGCCTGGACCACGATCCGCCTGCGCGGGGCCCCGCTGCCGCTCGTCGGCGTGGGCGACCGGCTCACCGGGCGCGAGGACGTGGAGCGGGCGTTCGCGGGGCTGCCCGCCGGCCCGACGCCGCTCGTGCTCGCCCACGCGCCGCGGACCGCCGATCGGCTGAGCGCGCTCGGCCGGCCGGCGCTCTGCCTCTCGGGACACACCCACGGCGGGCAGATCAACCTGCCCATCGTCACGCCGCTGCTCCTCGGCATGGTCATCCGCGAGCCCTACCTCGAGGGCCGCTTCCGGGTGGGCCAGGTCCAGCTCTACGTGAACCGCGGGATCGGGATGTCCGGCATCCGCGTGCGCGTGAACGCGCCGCCCGAGGTGACCCTCGCGACCTTGCGCGCGGCGGCGCCGGCCCGGAGCTCCTGAGACGCACCGTTCACCCCTCCGGAGCGCGGCGCGGCGGGGGCGCGGGCGATAGAAGAGGCCACCCCCGAGGGAGGCCCACGCGCCATGCCCGCCACGTCAGCCTCCGCCGCCTCCCCGACCGCCGCCACGATCCCCGCGCCGACCGAGCCTCGCCGGCTCGACGATCTCGTCTCCCGCCTGCGCGAGGGCGCGCCGCGCTGGGCCCGCGCCGCGCTCCACGAGCGCATCGCGCTCGCCCGCTCGATGCTCGCCGGCGCCGAGCGCGTCGCGGCGCGCAGCGTGGCCGCGTCGTGCGAGGCGAAGGGCACCCCGGCCGGCGCCCCGGAGGCGGGCGAGGAGTGGGCGGCCGGCCCCTGGATCGTGGTGCGGATGCTCCGCCAGTACCTCCGCTCGCTCGAGGGCCTCGCCCGGCACGGCAACCCGCCCCTCGGCCCGCTCGGCCAGTCGATCGACGGGCGGCTCACCGCCCGGATCTTCCCGGCCACGCGGCTCGACTCCGTGCTCCTCCTCGGCGTCCGCGGCGAGGCGCAGTTCGTCGCGGGCATGACCGCCCGCGACGTCGACGAGCGCCGCGCCCGCTTCTACAAGGCGCCGGACCACGACGGGCGGGTCTGCCTCGTGCTCGGCGCGGGCAACATCAACTCCATCCCGCCCTTCGACGTCGCGAGCAAGCTCTTCAACGAGGGGAAGGTCTGCCTCCTCAAGATGAACCCGGTGAACGCGTACCTCGGGCCGCTCTACGAGGAGGCGTTCGCGGAGGCGGTCGCGCGCGGCTGGCTCGCCGTCGCGTACGGCGGCGCCGAGGTGGGCGGCTACCTCGCCCAGCACCCGGGCATCGACGAGATCCACGTCACCGGCTCGAAGCCGACCCACGACGCGATCGTGTGGGGCCCGCCCGGCCCGGAGCGCGAGGCGCGGCGCGCCCGCGGCGAGCCCCTGCTGAGGAAGCCGATCACGAGCGAGCTCGGCTGCGTCTCGCCGGTGCTCGTCACGCCCGGGCGCTGGGACCGCCGCGCCCTGCGCGCGCAGGCCGAGGCGGTCGCCGGGATGGTGACCTTCAACGGCGCCTACAACTGCACCAGCGCCCGCGTGCTGGTGCTGCCGCGCGGCTGGGAGCACCGCGAGACGTTCCTCGACCTCGTGGCCCGCGCCATGGAGCGCTCCCCCACCCGCCGCCCGTGGTACCCGGGCTCGGCCGAGCGCTGGCACCGCTTCACCGACGGACGAAGCGACGTCCGCACCGTCGGCGAGCGGAACGGCCGCCTGCCCTGGACGCTCGTCACCGGGATCGACCCCGCCTCCCGCGACGAGGCGTTCGAGGTGGAGCCGTTCGTGCCGATCCTGTTCGAGACGTCGGTCGGCACGGCGGACCCGCTCGCCTACCTGGAGGCGGCCGTCCCGTTCGTGAACGACCGCCTGCAGGGGACGCTCACCGCCCACCTGCTCGTCTCGCCCCCCAGCATGCGCGACCCGGCCGTCGCCGGGGCGGTGCGCCGGGCGATCGCGGCGCTGCGCTACGGCACGGTCTCGGTGAACGACTGGGCGGGCCTCGCGTTCGCGTTCGGGGCCGCCCCCTGGGGCGGAGCGCCGGGCGCGACGCTCTCGGACGTCGAGAGCGGCGTGGGCTGGGCGCACAACACGCTCCTGCTCGACGGGGTCGAGAAGGTCGTGACCTGGAGCCCGGCCGTGCCGCTCCTCAAGATGCCCTACGCGCCGGGCCACCGGACCGCCCACCAGGTCGGCGAGCGGCTCTTCCGCGTCGAGTCGAGGGGCCTGCTGGAGCTGCCCGGCCTCGCCGTGGCGGCGCTGCGCGCCTGACGGGACCTCCGGGCCGCCTTGATCAGGGGTGCTCCAGACTCGCCCGTCCGACGGACTCGACAGCGGCGCGGGCCCGTGCTGTCCTCCTCCGCGGTCCGCGGAAGGAGCGGCGCCGTCCGGGGGTGCCGGGGATGAAGAGCTTCCTCCTGTCCTGGCTCGCGAAGAAGCACGCCGGCGCCACCCTGCCGGCCTTCGTCGCGGAGTACCCGGGCGATTGGCTCGTGTGGGAGGCAGGCCCCTGGCGGCCGCCCGCCCAGCGGCGCGAGACCATGGCGGCCGGCCCGGGCACCCGCCTGCTCTCGGCGGGCGAGTCCCTCGCGATCCACCTGGCGTCGCGGTCGGGCGGCCCCGAGGTCCACCTCGGCCGCGGCCTCGAGAACGACCTCGTCGTGGACGACGGCACGCTGTCGCGCGCCCACCTCGTCTTCTACCGGGATCCCGCCGGGATCTGGACGGTGCGCGACGCGGGGAGCCGCAACGGCACGCTCGTCGAGGGCGCGACGCTCGGCGCCGAGCCCGTGCCCCTCGCGTCCGGCGCGCGCATCGAGGCGGGCGCGGTGCGGCTCACGTTCTACGACGCGGGCGCGCTGTACCTGCGGCTCAAGGGCGTGGGCTGACGGGACGGGTCTCCCGTCGCCGCGGCGGGCTTCACGCCCCGCGCAGCGCTTCGCGGAGGCGCAGGCGCGCCTCGCGCCGCACCCGCGCGTCGCGCTCCCGCCGGCGCTCCTCCTCGCTCTCCGCGAGCAGCGGCGGGACCGCCGTCGGGCGGCCGTCCGGGCCGAGCGCGACGAACGTGAGGTACGCGTCGCAGCACCTCCGCCGCTCGCCCGTGCCCGGGTCCTCGGTCAGCACCTCGACGCCCACCTCCATCGACGTCGCGAAGACGGCCGTGACCTGCGCGTGGACCAGCGCCATCTGTCCGATGCGGACCGGGGCGAGGAACGAGAGCTGGTCGATCGACGCGGTCACCACCGGCAGGCGCGCGTGGCGCATGGCCGACATCGCCGCGGCCACGTCGGTCCACTCCATCACCTTGCCGCCGAACGCCGTGCCGATCACGTTGGCGTCGCCCGGGTGGACGAGGTGGACGACCTCGACGCGGGAGGCGCTCGCCGGCTTCGGTGCGCTCATGCGCCTCCTCCTAGCACGGCTCCCACCGTCGTCGAAGGGGAGCAGCCCACCAAGAGTCCGAAATGACACGATGAGCTCGACGCGGAGACGAGATGAGGAGTCCGCCTGGCGCAGACTGGCGCAGACTCGACTCGGTCGGGGACTGTCGGACCCCGGTGCTACCTCTCACCCGGGGCCGCGCACCACCCCCACGCCTTGGGACGGGTGATACTTCGTCGAGCGCACCGTGCTCCAGTCGCGGCCGCGCGTCGTCGACGAGAGATACGGATGGAACGGCAATATCTCCAGATCCTTCGCATGGCGTTGTCCGGGAACCGGCGCTCCGGCAGAAACGGCGAGACTCGCGCGATCTTCGCGGCCCAGATGCGGCACGACATGCGCGAGGGCTTCCCGCTCCTGACCACGAAGCGGATGCCGTGGAGAACGATCCTGGCGGAGCTGCTGTGGTTCATCGAGGCGGGACGCCACTCGCCCGTTCCGTTCCGGCTCAGCAACGAGAGGCTGCGCGAGCTGACCGGATCCCGTGCCAGCCACACCATCTGGTCGCACGACTCGGAGAAGCCTGACTGGCTCGAGAAGGCGCGGTTCCCAGGTGACTGCGGGCGCATCTACGGCGCGCAGTGGAGGAACTGGGATGGTCGTATCGATCAGATCGACCGGTTGGTCACCGGGCTCCGCACGAACCCGGCGGGCCGCCACCACAAGGTGATCGCGTGGCACCCGGGCGAGCTCGACGACATGTGCTTGCCGCCGTGCCACGGCGACTTTCAATGCTTCGTCCAGTTCGAGGAGAAGACCGGAGCCCGTCTCCTGTCCCTCCACATGAATCAGCGGAGCTGCGACCTGTTCCTCGGCGTGCCGTTCAACATCGCGAGCTACGGCTTCCTGTTGTCGATGCTGGCGCACCTGACCCGTTGCACTGCCCACGAGCTGGTCCTGACGTTGAACGACGCGCACGTCTACGAGGAGCACGTCGTTGCAGCCGAGACGCAGCTCTCGCGCACGCCGTTCGCGCCGCCGCGCGTGACCATCGACCCCTCGGTCACCGGTATCGACGAGTTCGGGCTGGAGCACTTCGACCTCGACGGATATACGTCTCACGACGCGATCAAGGCGCGGCTCCTGTAACCGGGGTCGTCGAGTACGTTCCAGAAGGTCCGTTTCTCACGAACCCAGGATCGCAGACGTGTTCGCGATAGCTGCCATGTCCAGGAATCGGGTCATCGGCAACGGGAACGCGATCCCGTGGCGCATCAGCGACGAATTGAGATGGTTTCGTGGCAAGACCCTCGGGAACGTCGTCATCATGGGCCGGCGAACGTTCGAGTCGCTCCCGAAGCCCCTGGACGGACGGATCAACGTGGTCCTCACGCGCCACCCCGGCAGGCTGCTGGCCGACGCCCATTTCAAGGAACGTTTCGCCGGAGCGCTCGTGGGTTCTGCGGCACACGGTGCCCGTCAGCTCACGCAGCTGACGCTTCCCAGGATCCCGAGCACGCAGGTTCGAATCGCCCGGGGGATCGATTCCCTCGAGCGCGCGGGTCTCACTCGCCACGCGTGGCTCTGCGGCGGCGCCGAGGTCTATCGGCAGTTCCTCGGCCGCTGTTCGGAGCTCTATCTCAGCGTCGTCGACCGGCAGGTCGAGGGCGACGCCTTCTTCCCGCGATTCGAGCATCTGTTCGACCTCTCGAGCGTCGTCGCCGAGTTCTCCGAATTCAAGGTCTTGCGGTACGTGCGAAACGACGTGACCGACGCCGTCGAGGTCGGTTCGAAGCACGCCGAGACCGCTGCGTCGTCAGGTGCGCCGAGGGATTCGGGTGTCGAATCCATTCGCTCGGTCGCTGGCTCGGTCGGGGCGTCGGGACGGCGCGGGGAGTCGGGGTATCAACTCGACCTCATCGACGTCGACGCGTTCGAGGTCGCAGCCCGCCTGGACAGCGGTGCACGCGAGGTACCGTAGCCCCGCCCGTGTCGTCGGTGCTCGATCCGGTCGCAGACATCTTCACCATGGGACCGGCTGCGGCCTGCCGTCGTCGGGTCGCGCGGTCTTGAGCCAGGGCCCTTCGGCCGCGGTACCGCAATCGTGCGGCTGCCCCCCGACAGGCCCGCCGCCGTCCCCCGGGCCGCGGCTATCATCGCGCCTCACGGAGCCTCCATGTCACGTGTCGTGAACGCTGCCGCGGGCGCGGCCCTCCTCGCCCTCGCCCTCCCCTCCCGCGCGCAGGTCCAGAACGCCCTCGACCGCGAGGCGGGGCTGCCCGCCGGGCTCGCCCTGCCCGTCCTCGGGGTGGCGACCGCCGAGGAGCCGACGGCGCTCGGGACCACCCCCGCCGGCGTGGGATTCGTCGGGCGCCTCGCGCTGCAGTACTTCCACGAGGGGGACGCGACCGAGGGGAGCGAGGCGGACGGCATCTACCTCGCGAACGGGATCGGCCCCCTCGGCGCGGGGTTCGGCATCGAGTGGCTGCGCCCCGGGGACGCGGGACCGCGCTACCGCCGGACCACGCTCGCCCTCGCCACCGGCGACCGGCGCACCTTCTCGCTCGGCTTCGCGTGGACCTGGTTCGGCTCGCCGGACGCCGCGCTCGAGTCCCTGCGCACCTGGGACGTGGGCCTCACCGTGCGCCCCTGGCGCCACCTCTCGCTCGCCGCCGCGTCGGTCGGGCGCGGCGGCCTGCTCGACGGAGAGCAGCTGCCGGCCCGCTACGACCTCGGCGCGGCGCTCCGCCTCCTCGGGGACTCGCTCACCCTGTCCGCGGACCTGATCGCCGACGACCAGGCGAAGGACGACTTCCGCGCGACCCACCTCGCCTTCGGGGCCGGGCTCGAGACGCGCTTCGGCGTCGCGCTCGGCGTGCAGGTGCAGACGCCCATCACCGGGGCCTCCGACGTGCGCCAGATCACCACCGCGCTCCTCTCGCTCTCCTGGAACGGCTCGCACGGAGGGTGGACGGGCGGGGCGCTCCCGATCGGCGATCGGACCGGGTGGTTCGCGGGGCTGCGCGCCTCGGGCGAGAGCTACCGCGCCGCCCCGGACCGCGGCGGCGCGCCGAACATCGATCTCGAGCGCGAGCTGACCCGGCGCACCGGCTTCCTCGTCTTCGGCGACCGCGATCCGTACGGAACGCTCCTGCTCCGGCTCCAGGCGCTCGCCGCGGACGACGACGTGGGCGCGGTGGTGGTCCGCATCGAGGACCTCGACCTCGGCGCCGGCCGGATCGAGGAGCTGCGCGGCGCCCTCGCCGCGATCGCCCGGACCCGCCCGGTGCTGGCCTACGTGGTCGGCCCGGGCACGAAGGAGTACTGGCTCGCCACCGCCGCGAACGCGATCGCGGCGCCTCCCGGGAGCGCGCTCATGGTGAACGGGCTCTCGACGTCCCAGATCTACGTGGCGGGCGCGCTCGCCCGGCTCGGCATCCGCTTCGACGTGGTCGCGGCGGGGGCGTACAAGAGCGCGCCCGAGCCGCTCGTGCGCGAGGGCTCCACGCCCGAGGCGCGCGAGGTGCGCGACGCGCTCCTCGACGACGTGAGCGGGCGGCTCGTCGCGGACATCGCCCGGGCCCGCAGGCTGGAGGAGCCGGCCGTGCGGGCGCTCCTCGACCGCGGCCTCCTCTCGGCGGAGGAGGCGCGCGAGGCGCGGCTCGTGGACGAGGTGCTCTGGCCCGACGAGCTCGAGGGGTGGGCGCGCCGCGCCAGCGGACGGCGCGTGGATCTGGGCGGCGCCTACCGCCCCGACCCGCGCCGCCTCGCGGAGCGCTGGGGGCCGGCGGCGGTGATCGAGGTCGTGCGGGTAGAGGGCGCGATCGCGATGGGGCGGAGCCGCCGTGGGCTGGGCCTCGACGCCATCGCCGGCGCGGAGACCATCGCCGGCCAGGTGCGGCGCGCCGCCGAGGATCGGAGCGTGAAGGCGATCGTGCTCCGGGTAGACTCCCCCGGCGGCGACGGCACCGCCTCCGACCTCGTGTGGCGCGCGGTGACCAAGGCGCGGGAGCGGAAGCCGGTCATCGCGTCGATGGGGGACGTCGCGGCGAGCGGCGGGTACCTCGTCGCGGTCGGCGCCGACGCCGTGCTCGCCGAGCCCTCGACGTTCACCGGCTCCATCGGCGTCTTCGCGCTCAAGCCCGATCTCTCCGGGCTCCTCGCGAAGCTCCCCGCGTCCCGCGAGTCGGCCGCCCGCGGCAAGACGGCGGAGCTGCTCAGCCTCGCGAAGCCGTGGTCGGCTGCCGAGCGGACGGCGGTCGAGCGCCAGGTGGCGAGCTTCTACCGGCTCTTCGTGGACCGCGTCGCGGAGGGGCGGCGGCTCCCCCGCGAGCGGGTGGAGCCGCTCGCGGGCGGACGGGTGTGGACGGGCCAGCAGGCGCTGGAGCGCGGGCTCGTGGACCGGCTCGGCTCGCTGCCCGAGGCGATCGAGCTGGCGTGCTCGCGCGCGGGCCTCGGGCCCGACGACGTGATCGTGGTGCGCCGGGCCCAGGAGGAGGGAGGCCTCGGCGAGGTCGGGCTCGAGCTCGCCCGCGCCGCCCTGCCCGCGCCGGCCCTGGTGCGCGCCGCGGCTGCGCTCCCCGAGCTCCGCGCCCTCGCGCTGCTCGCCGAGATGGGCCCCGTGCTCGCGCTCCCGTTCGAGTGGGGCGCCGTGGGTGAACGTGGACCGTGACCGCGCGGTGACGGGGGGCGCCGGACCCCACCGGGCTGCGGTCGCGCTTCCGCTCGGGGATCTTTTTTGCTATGGAAAGGTTGTCGCCACCCCGCGAGCGAAGTAGGTTTCTCGGCGGCGAGGCGACGACCCCGTTCGTACGGATGCTGGCGAGTGGTCCCTGCGCCGCGCGGTGAACGCGCGGCGCGCCAGCGACGCGACGGGGGTGGCCGCTCGCGGGCACCCAGCTTCGACGAGCCGCGAACGGCCCACCCAGACCGACGACGGACGCGCCGCGGGGACGATCCCCGTCCACCCGGCCGGAGCAGACGAGAGCATGAGCGAGAACGAGCAGACCCCGGCCGCTCCGGTGAGCGCGCCCCCGCAGTCTTCCCCGGCCCAGCCGCTCCCGCAGGAGGCCGCCGACGAGGGCGGCCCCCAGGGGCAGCAGCCCAATGGGACGCCGGGCCAGAGCGGCCGCCGGCGCCGCCGCCGGCGCGGTCGCCGCGGCCGTGGAGGCCAGCCCGGAGCGCCCGGAGGTCCGGGGGGGCCGCAGCTCCTCGGCCCCGGCGGTCAGCCGGGGGCTCCGCAGGCCCAGGCCGGCGGGGCGCCCGCTCCGCAGCCGCAGCCCGGCGGCCAGCCGCAGCCGGAGGTGACCGAGGACGTCGAGGGGGTCCTGGAGTTCGAGGGGAAGGGCAACGGCTACCTGCGCGAGGCGAAGCGCAGCTTCCTGCCCCAGCCGTTCGACGTCGAGGTCCCGCGCTGGCTGGTGGACCGGATGCACCTCCAGCCCGGCCTGCTCGTGAAGGGGCAGGCCGCGGTCCGCAACATGAAGCGGGTGCTCACGCGCATCGACGCGCTCGAGGGCACCGACCCGATGGCGGTCGCGCGCCGCACCCACTTCCAGAACCTCACCGCCACCGACCCGACCGAGAAGCTCGTGATGGAGACCCGGCCGGACGAGATGATCGCGCGGGTGCTGGACCTCATCTCGCCGATCGGCCTCGGCGCGCGCGGGCTCATCACCTCGCCCCCCAAGGCGGGCAAGACCATCATGCTCATGCGGATCGCGCAGGCCATCATCGCGAACCGCCCCGACGTGTATCTCATGGTGCTCCTCGTGGACGAGCGTCCCGAGGAGGTCACCGACATGAAGCGCAACATCGCCGGGGACGTCTTCGGATCCTCGAACGATCGCCCCACCGAGGAGCACATCCACGTGGCGGAGATGGTGCTCGAGCGGGCCAAGCGGCTCGTCGAGGGCGGCAAGGACGTCGTCATCCTGCTCGACTCGATCACCCGCCTCTCCCGCGCGTACAACAAGGAGGTCGAGTCATCCGGCCGCACGCTCACGGGCGGGGTGGACTCGCGCGCGCTGGAGCGCCCGAAGCGGCTCTTCGGCTCGGCGCGCAAGGCGGAGGAGGGCGGCTCGCTCACCATCATCGCGACCGCGCTCATCGACACCGGCTCGCGCATGGACGAGGTGATCTTCGAGGAGTTCAAGGGGACCGGGAACATGGAGGTGGTCCTCTCGCGTCAGCTCGCCGAGCGGCGCATCTTCCCGGCGATCGACATCGGCGCCTCCGGCACGCGCAAGGAGGAGAAGCTCTTCTCCCCGAAGGAGATCGAGAAGGTGCGCCGGCTGCGCGGCGCGCTCGCCTCGCTCAAGCCGGTGGAGGCGATGGAGCGGCTCCTCAAGAAGCTGTCCGAGTTCGACTCGAACGAGGAGTTCCTCTCGAGCTTCTAGCCTGCGCGTACCCCGGCGCACACGAGCCCCGTCCTCCAAGGACGCACGATCCTGGGAAGGGACGTCGGGTGCGCCTCGGGTGACGAGGGGATATGATCCGCGCCGGAATGGATCTCCGTCTCGCGACCGCCGAGCACCCGCCGACGGCCCATGTCGGGGCCCCGGATCGCGTGCTCATCGTCGACGACGACGAGCTGATCCTGAAGGCGCTCGGGCGGATCCTCGAGTCGGCCGGCTACGAGCCGCGCTGCTACGTGGGGCCGGACGACGCGCTCGCGGCGATCGAGTCGGACGCCCCGGTCGTGATCATCTCCGACTACATGATGCCGACGATGGACGGCGTCACGTTCCTCAAGCAGGCGCGCTCCCGCTTCCCCGGGGCGGTCCGGATCCTGTGCACCGCGGCGGAGGACTTCCGCGTCGCGCTCCAGGCGGTGAACTCCGGCGAGGTGTTCCGGATCATCTCCAAGCCCTGGCACCAGCAGGAGCTGCTCTCCACGGTCAACCAGGCGGCCGAGGCGGCCCGGCTCCGCCGCGAGAACGAGCGGCTCACCCACGAGGTGCAGCGCCGCAACGCGCAGCTCCTCGAGGTCAACTCGCGGCTCGAGCAGATGGTCCAGATGCGGACCCAGGCCCTCCTCGAGGGGCTCATCGCCGCGCTCGACTACCGCGACGCCGAGACCCAGTGGCACTCCCGGCGCGTCTCGCTGTACGCGCGCCGGCTCGCCCAGCAGATGGGGATCCAGGAGCCCGAGCTCACCGTGATCGAGCACGGCGCGCTGCTCCACGACATCGGCAAGATCGGCGTGCGCGATCGCGTCCTGCTCAAGCCCGGACCGCTCTCCCCCGAGGAGTGGACCGAGATGAAGCGCCACCCCGAGCTCGGGTGGGCGCTCCTCCAGCGCGTCGACTACCTGCGCCCCGCCTCCGCCGTCGTGCTGCAGCACCAGGAGAAGTGGGACGGCACCGGCTACCCCGCCGGCCTGCGCGGCGAGGAGATCGTCATCGGGGCGCGCATCTTCCACATCGTGGACACGCTCGACGCCATCACGAGCGATCGGCCGTACCGGCGCGCCCGCCCGTTCAACGACGCGCGCGACGAGATCGTCCGCTGCTCGGGCACGCAGTTCGACCCGAAGCTCGTCGAGGCCTTCCTCACGGTCGGCGCGGAGGACTGGGAGCGCATCCGCCTCGACGTCGAGACCGTGGCGGTGCTCTCGGCCGACCTCGCCGAGAACCCGCCCGCGGGCGACGAGCTGCTCGGCGCGCTCGAGTCGGCGCTGCGGGCCTAGCCTAGTCCAGCTCGACCCCGAGCAGCGCCGACACCGTCCCCTCGCGGATCTCCACCGTCGCGCCCGCGCGCCGGCCGCCCTCCATCTCCAGCTCGATGCGGTGCGGGCCGGGCGGGAGCGCGAGCGCGCGCCGCTCGCCCGCCGAGAGCGGCGGCCAGACCGGCTGCCCGTCGACGAGGAGCGTCGCCGGGGCGCGCGGCTCGAGGACGAGCAGGCCGCTGCCCGGGAGCGGGATGGCGGAGGTCGCGGGGCGCTTCGCGGCGCGGGTCGCGGTCGCGGTCGGGGCCGCCGTCGGGGTCGCGGTCGGGGCCGGCAGCGCGCTCGCCTCCCGATCCGCCGCGAACGCGAGCACGAGCGCCACGCCCGCCCCCGCTCCGAGCGCCGCCACGAGCGGCCAGCCGCGCACCCGGCCCGCCCGGCGAGGCGGCCCCTCCCCGACCACCTCGGTCGCCTCGCGCGACGCCGCGACGGCGCCTCCGGGCAGGCGCAGGCGCTCCATGCGGTCGAGCTCCGCGCGCAGCTCCGCGGGGAAGGCGCGCGCCATGAACCGGGCGAGCGCGGGCGGGTCGCCCGCCGGCGCCCCGGCGCGGGTCCACGGCACGAGGGCGTCGCGCAGCTCGCTCGCCCAGGGGAAGCGGTCGTCCCGGTCGCGCGCGAGGGCGCGCAGCACGAGCGCATCGAGCCCGGGGGGAAGCGAGGGCACGCGCGCGGACGGCGGGGCGACCTCGGCCGCGCGCACCCGCTCCATGAGGGCGAGCTCGGAGGGGCCGGTGAAGAGCCGCTCGCCGGTGAGCATCTCGTGCAGCACCGCACCGAGCGCGAACACGTCGGAGCGCCGGTCGAGCGGCTCGCCCCGCACCATCTCGGGCGACATGTAGCCGAACTTGCCGCGCAGCACCGCCCCGGGCGGGCGCGGGCGGATCGCCGCCTGGGCGATGCCGAAGTCGATGATCCGCACGCTGCCGTCGAACCCGAGCATCACGTTCGCGGGCGACACGTCGCGGTGCACGACGTGGAGCGGATCGCCGCGCGCGTCGCGCTTCCGGTGGGCGTGGTCGAGCGCGTCCGCCACGCGCCAGGCGACGTGCGCGGCGAGGGGGACCGGGAGGCGCTCGCCCGCGGCGCGCAGCCGGTCGAGCAGCGCGCGCAGGTCGCGGCCCGCGACGTAGTCCATCGCGATCCAGTACCCGTCGCCGTGCTTGCCGAGCTCGTGCACCGGGAGCAGCGCGGGATGCTCGAGCTGCACCCCGAGGCGCGCCTCGTCGAGGAACATCGACACGAGCTCGCGGTCCTCGGCGAGCGTGGGGAGGATCCGCTTCACCGCCTGGAGGCGGCCCGAGGGGTCGTCCCGCCGGACGGCGGCGTACACCTCGGCCATGCCGCCGATGGCGATCCGGTCGAGGAGCAGGAATGGGCCGTACGGGATCGGTTCGCGCATCGGGCCGGTCGGCGGCCCCCCGACCGCGTATGATAGCCCCATGCCGACCACCTGCCACGGCTGCGGCGCCGTGCTCCGGATCGACGGCCCCGTGGGGCGGCGCAGCACCTGCCCCGAGTGCGACGCAGACCTCCACACCTGCCTCAACTGCCGGCACTACGACGAGTCGGCCGCGCACCAGTGCCGCGAGCCGCAGGTCGAGCACATCGTCGACAAGGACGCCTCGAACGCCTGCGACCTGTTCCAGCTCGGGGACGGCGCGTCGCGGCGGCGCCGCTCCTCCGGCGCCGCGCGGAGCCAGCTCGCGGCCCTGTTCGGCGAGAACGCGCCGGCGGCGGACGAGGACCCGCGGGACGCGCTCGAGGCGCTGTTCCGGAAGAAGTAGCCCGCGCCGCCGCCCGGGCTCCGCGCGCCCGGCCCGGGCTCATGCGGGGCCGGCCCCCCGCTCCGAGGTCGCCTGGGCGACCCACGCCAGGTACGGCGCGTGCCCGGCCACGACCCGCAGGGCGATCACCTCCGGCACCTCGTACGGGTGGAGCTCCAGCACTCTCGCCCTCAGCGCCTCGAGGCGCGCGGCCGTGGTCTTGAGCAGGAGGAGCGCTTCCCCGTCCTCCTGGACGTGCTCCTCCCACCGGTAGATCGAGCGCACCCCCGGGATCACGTTCCCGCACGCGGCGAGCCGCTCCTCCACGAGCGCGCGGGCGATCTCCGCCGCCCGCTCGGGCGTCGGCGCCGTGACGAGCACGACGAGCGCGTCGCTCCCGTCGGACGCGCTCACGTGAGCCCCGCCTGCCGGGCGACGATCTCCTTCATGATCTCGGAGGTGCCGCCGGCGATGGTCGTCGCCCGCACGTCGCGCCACGCGCGCGCCACGTCGGTCTCGAGCACGTACCCCATTCCGCCGTGGAGCTGCATGCAGTCGTAGGCGACGTCCTGGGCGAGGTCGCAGGCGAAGAGCTTCGCCATGGAGATCTCCTTCACCGCCACCTGGTTCCGGTCGAACAGATCGCAGGCGCGGTAGGTGAGCCAGCGCGCCGCCTCGATGGCGGTGAGGTGCTCGGCGAGGCGGTGCCTCCAGACCTGGTGCTTCGCGAGCGGCTTCCCGAAGGCGCTCCGCTCGGACGCGTAGCGGATCGTGTCCTCGACCATCTGCTGCATCGCCGCGACCGCCTGGACGGCGGCGACGAGCCGCTCGCCCTGGAAGTTCAGCATGAGGTGGGCGAACCCCTGGTCCTCCTCGCCGAGCAGGAAGCGGCGCGGCACCCGGCAGTCCTCGAAGAACAGGACCGCGGTGTCCGAGGAGGGGTTCCCCACCTTCTCGAGCTTCCTCGAGACCTGGAAGCCCCGGGTGTCGGTCGGGAAGAGGAGGAGCGAGATGCCCTCGTGCCCTCCGCCGCCGGTCCGCACCGCGAGGGTGAGGAAGTCGGCCCGGGCGCCGTTCGTGATCCACATCTTCGAGCCGTTCACGACGAGGTCGTCGCCGTCGCGCCGCGCGGTGGTGCGGATCGCGGCCACGTCCGAGCCCGCGTCGGGCTCGGACACGGCGAGCGCGGCGATCTTCTCGCCGCGGATCGCGGGGGCGAGGAACTCGCGCTTCTGCTCGGCGGTGCCGATCTCGGCGATCGCGGGGATGGCCATCTCGCCGTGCACGAGCATGGCCATGGCGAGGCCGGCGTTGCGGCAGCGGACCAGCTCCTCCGCGTAGGCGACGACGTACCAGTAGTCGAGCCCCGAGCCGCCCCACTCCGGCGGCTCGCGGATCCCGAACAACCCGAGCTCCGCGAAGCGCGGGAAGAGCGCCCGGGGGAACTCCTCCGCCTCGTCCCATTCGCGCGCGTGCGGGGCGAGCTCCTCCTCGCAGAACTTCCGCACCGTGCGGCGGAAGGCCTGGTGCTCCTCGGTGAAGGGGTCGAAGCCGGGCATGGCGCGGTGCCGGGCGCGGGTCAGCGCCCGAGCATGGCGTCCTTGAGGCCGCCGTCCGCGGGCTTCTTGCCGAGCCAGTTCCGGAACAGCGCGTCCGCGAACTCCTTGCCCTCGACGGTGGCGGGCGCGCCGCCTCCGGCCGCGGCCACGGTGGTCCCCTTTCCGGGCAGGTAGGTCACGAACATCTCCGCGCCCTCGGTGAGCTTGTCGGGGACGGCCGGCGCGATCTTCTCGAGCTTCGCGAGGAGCGCGTCGAGCCCCGGGCCCGCCGAGTTGTTCCGGAATCCCTCCCGGTACGCGTCCATCACCTGCGCGCGCGACACGTCGCGGAGGAACACCATGCGCACCCGCTTCGGCGCGTCGGACGCCACGATGGCGTCCGGATCCTTCGAGGGCTGCGCGAGGTAGAGCCCGCCCGCGTAGACCTTGATCACGAACTTCTTGCGGACGCCGGCGCCGTTGAGCGTGAGCTTCGCGCCGTCGACGTCGATCGTGTCCTCGAACTCGACGCCGCCGACCTTCCGGCCGGCGTGGGCGGGGAGGGCGAGGGCGAGCAGGGCGAGCGCGGCGGCGAGCTTCCTCATGATTGACGCTCCGTGATGGGGTGGACCTCGCAATGTAGCGTGCCGGGCGGCGCCGGGGGCGGCACCCGGTGGGGTGCGCGCGGGCCCGCCGGGGCCGTCAGGGAGGCAGCACGGGGCGCACCGCGCGGGCGCCGCGCTGGCCCCGGGCCGTCCCGTAGGCGACCCCCGCCACGCCGGCGAGGACCCCGAGCGCGGCGGGGGCGGTGACCGCCTCGCCGAGCAGGAGCGCGCCGAGCAGGAACTGGGCGATGGGCGTGAGCTGCAGCCACACCGCCGCCTCGCCGATCGAGAGCGCCCCGTACGCCTCGGTCATGAGCACCTGGGCGGCGTGGGCGGCGAGCCCCATCACCCCGGCGAGCGCCCAGAGCGCGGGCGCGGACGGCCAGGGCCCCAGCGCGAACGGCAGCGCCACGGGGAGCCCGCCCAGGCAGAAGTAGAAGAAGATGGTGGCGGCGTTGTCGGTGGCGCGCATCGCGCGGATCACCACCGCCGAGACCGCCGCGAAGAAGGCGGCGCCGACCGCGAGCGCCTCGCCGGCGCCGAGCCCGAGCCGCAGCGAGCCCTGCCCGAGCACCAGCACGACGCCGGCGGTGGCGACGAGGAGCGCGAGCGCGAGGTGGATGGTGGGCCGCTCGCCGAAGGCGCGGATCGAGAGGATCACCGCGATGACCGGGAAGAGGTTGTAGAGGAGGCCCGCCTCGCCGGCCGGGATGCGAGCGAGGGCGAGGAAGTAGAGGACCACCACCACGCCGCCGGAGAGGCCCCGGCTCCAGAGCAGGCGCCGGTTCACGGGCCGGTACAGCCCGGGCCGCAGGCGGAAGGCGACGAGCGACCCCGCCGCGCCCACCACGAAGCGGACGACCGTGAGCTGGCCGGCGCCGAACCCGCCCTCCCGGGCGGAGAGGAGCCGGGCCAGCACGGCCATCAGGCCGAAGCACACGGCGGAGCCGACGAGGAGGAGGCGGGCGCGGGCCTTGGACGGGAACGCGGTCGGGGTCGAGGTCGGGGTCGCGGTCG